>Ga0137403_10010426_pt1 | contig 10295 bp, 6 predicted proteins | sample CZOMad2_1_16fung_FD_122057 | JGI IMG/M metagenome (GOLD analysis project Ga0137403, IMG submission 122057) | Vadose zone soil fungal communities from Angelo Coast Range Reserve, California, USA - CZOMad2_1_16fungal (Hybrid Assembly) | ecosystem: Environmental > Terrestrial > Soil > Vadose zone... | reverse complement strand
AGGTGTCGCCGACGGAACCGTCGCCGTGCCGGCCGGCTGCAATCCAATTGCCACTGGGCCAAACGGGACGCTCGAGCCCGGCAACAGCGGCGTCGCCGTCGGGGGTCAGAGTCTCTTCCTCGGTTGCGCCGACGATCCCAACATCTACCAGGTGGACAAGACGACTGGGGCCCTCATCCGCTCCTTTCCCTCCGGTGCGGCTTCGCCGAACTGCGATCCGGCAACGGGCTGCGGGCGCACCGAGGACCTGGAGTGCGACCCGGTGACGTTCGGCAGTCAGGGGAAGGACGCGCTTTGGAGCAAAGACGCTTACACCAATCATCTGTTCGCCTTCGAGATCCCGAAGGGGACGTGCGGCCTGGCCGGGGGCGCTGCCGTCGCCGTTCCGGCGCTCGGCCCCCTCTGCGCGGCCGACGGCCTGACCGACACGGATGGCGACGGGCTCCTGGACTGCTGGGAGAAGCCGTCGCCAGCCAGTGCGGGTGCAGGCGGGCTGCCGTGTATAGACTTCGATGGCGACGGCGTCTGCGATTACATCCTCTGCACCGGCCCGGGTGGTACCGACTGCGCCGATCCTTACCGGAAGGACGTCTTTGTCGAGCTCGACTGGCTGGAAACCCACCCGCCCAACCAGGCCGCGATCAACAGCGTCATCAGCCGGTTCGCGATTGCCCCCACGGCGTCGGTGATCAACCCGATCAACCCGATGACTGGGACGAGGGCGGTAGGCGTGGCGCTGCACGTTCAGGTCGACCCCGATCCACTGAAGGACCCTGCGACAGGCAACACCATCCCGCACAATTCGGGCAACGCGTTCGCCAACGATAAACTCGCGTTCGAGCCATACACCGGGCCGGGAACGTGGGATTTTGACGTGCTGAAGGCCTTCAACTTCGGCACCCTTGCCGAGCGGACGACGGGCACCGCGGCCGACATCGCCAAGAGGCTCAACGCCAAGCGTCAGGCCTTCCGGTATGGGATCGTTCACCATCTCATGGATCTCCCGCCCATCGGCACGACCCCGGACACGACTTCCGGGGCGGGCGAAGTCTACGGTAACGACTTCGTCGTTACGCTCGGGGGTGGGAACATCGTCAACGGGCATCCCCAGGGAGACCAAAACCAGCAGGCCGCGACGTTCATGCACGAGCTCGGCCACACTCTCGGCCTCCGCCACGGCGGCGACCAGATCTTGAACTGCTTGCCGAACTACCTGAGCATCATGAGCTACAGCCGACAGATGGCCGGTGCCCCGATTTCGGCATCCCAGTGGCTGAACAACCCCCCGTTAACTGGCGTACTGGACTACTCGCGTATCCAGCTCTTACCGCTTGACGAAACCGCTCTCGACGAGCGGATAGGCATCGCCGGCATCAACGCCGCAGGGGGCAATCCGGATCTTGCCGGCCACGTCACGGTCTTCGGCCCCGGGCCAGGAACGGTCGTCGCGGCGAACGGGCCGAATAACAACGGGGCCATCAACTGGGACGGGGATGGACTGCCCGCCGAACCCCTCGCCGCCACGACCGACATCAACCGGATCGTCGCCGCGGACGGGACCGTGATGTGCAAAGGCGACAGCACCGCGTACAGGGGATTCGATGATTGGCGCTCCCTGAAGTACGACATCCGTAGCTCGTTGGACTTCGCCGACGGTGTCCGCCTCAGTCTCCTGGGAGAAGACCGTGAGCTCACGACCGCCCAGGCTGAAGCGGTCAGCCCCGACAGCGACGGCGACGGGGTCGTCGATTTCAGGGACAACTGCCCCACCGTTCCGAATCCCACCCAGGCTGACAGCGACGGTGACGGGATTGGCGATGCGTGCCAGGTCGACGCGGTGCTCATCGACATCAGGCCTCGCAGGATTCCCAACATCGTGAACCTGACCTCGCCCGTTCCGCTGGCGGTCGCGATATTCGGTAGCGCCACGTTCGATGTGACCCGGATCAACCCGGCCACGGTACGGCTGAGTGGCGCCCGTGTGCCACAGAGCAACAATCGGTTCGCCTGCGCCGTCCTGCACGTGAACGGGGACAACTTCCCTGATCTTGTTTGTATCGTCGACAAGCGGCAGCTGGTGCTCCCTGCAGACAACGCGATAGCAGTTCTCACTGGCCGGACCTTTGCCAACCGGCCGTTCCGCGGTGAGGATTCGATACAGATTGTCCGAGGTCGGGTGCCCCGCGATGACGACTGAGCCGCGGTCTTCTGTGGATCGCGGAGGAAAGCGGTATCAACAAGCTTCCGATATAGTGGCCTGGAAGCCCGCGGGCCGGCGCATACCGCCGGCCCGCACGACGTGCAGATGACCCTCGACGGTATACTCCGTGGCGACCGCCCTCCGCCTGACGTGCATGGCAGTCGGACCTGGCATGCGGCTTGGCCTAGCCACCTCGGACTCACACTCGACTACCCCCGGGTACCGGCTTGGTGGCTGCTCGAGCGAAACGTTGCCCGGTTCGGCGCCCGGGTCGCAGTGCGCGAGGTGGATCACGCGACGCTGGCTGAAGGGCGGACTCTGACCTACGAGGTGCTGTTCCGCGCCGCCCGCGGGACCGCTACCGGCCTGCGGTCTCTCGGTGTTGGACCGGGGAGCCGCGTCGGCCTCGTCCTGCCCAACAGTAGTACGCTCATTGTTGGCTACTATGCCACCTGGCTCGCTGGTGGTGTGGTCGTGCCCGCCAATCCTGCGGCGCGCGAACGCGAGCTCGAGCCGCACCTGACCGACGCCCGGGTCACGCTCGTCATAGGCCAAGCCGGTACCGCTGCCGAGTCCGCCGCGCGGCGGCTCGGTCGAGCCTTCGTCGACGTGCAGGCCTTCGAGGCCCTGGCGGTGCTACCGCCGATTGCGCTGGCTCCCTGCAGCGTTGAGGACCTGGCCGTGCTGCTGTACACGGGTGGGACCACGGGAGCCCCGAAGGGCGCCATGCTGACCCACCGCAATCTAGTGGTCAACAGCATCCAGTTCGCCGAGTGGTACGCCTTCGCTCCGGGCGAAGAGACGTGCGTCTGCGCCATCCCTATGTTCCACAGCGGTGGCATGTCGGGTGTGATGAATGTCCCCATCTACGCTGGGGCGACACTTCTGGTCTTCGCGCGCTTCAAGGCGGCCGCCGTGGCACACGCCGTCACGCGCTACCGAGTGACGCGTCTCTTCGGCGTCCCTACAATGTTCATCGCCCTCCTCGACGAGGAGGAAGGGCGCCGGGCCGACTACTCCAGCCTCAAGGCCTCCCGCACGAACGCGGCACCCCTTCCTCCGGCCGTCAAGGCGGCCTTCGACGGACTGGTGGGCCGCGAGGTGCTGGTGGAGGGTTACGGGCTCACCGAGGCGAGTCCACTCACGCACGCCAACCCGATCTGCCGCGCTCGTCCCGGCTCCATCGGTATTCCATTGCCTGACACCGACGCACGGATCGTCGACCTGGACACCGGCAAGGACTGCCGCCCGGGAACGGCCGGCGAGCTTCTGATCAGAGGCCCGCAGGTGATGCGTGGTTACTGGAACCGCCCGGCGGAAACGGCCGCCACGCTCGACGACGGCTGGCTCCGCACGGGCGACGTGGCCGTCACGCACAGCGACGGCTACTTCACGATCGTCGGCCGCAAGAAGCACGTTATCAATGCGGCCGGATTCAAGGTGTGGCCGCGCGAGGTGGAAGAAGTGCTCTACGGTCACCCCGCCGTGCGGCTGGCCGCGGTCTTCGGCGCGCCCGACCCCTACCGTGGTGAGGCGGTGATGGCTTACGTCGTGCTCAAGGAAGATCACCGTGGGCGAGTCACCGAGGACGAGCTGCGTCGGTTTTGCCGCGAGCGCCTGACGCGATATAAGGCGCCTCACGTCATCGAGTTCCGCGCAGATCTCCCGATAACAGAGACCGGGAAGCTGCTCGGGCGCGAACTGCCTGCGCCCGTGTCCTACTGACATTCTCGCTCTTCTTCCAATGCGAAAAGTGGAGACCCAGAACCCCGCGGTGCTGAGAAATACTGCTGTCCAGGAGTCGACGCGGATCCAGTCCCTCGACATCCTTCGAGGAGTGGGTGTGCTCGGCATGCTCGCCGTCCACATCCAGCTCTTCGCATTCCCGAGCCTGGCGCGCTGGAACCCGACGGCCTATGGTGACCTCAGGGGCCTGAACGCGTCGGTGTGGCTCGCCACTTCCGTGCTCGCGGACGGCAAGTTCCTCGCGATCTTCGCCATGTTGCTTGGCGTCAGTATCGTCATGGCGCAGGGTGCCGGTCGCGATGGACCTCCACCTTGGCGCCTCCACTTACGGCGGATGGCGGCGCTGCTCGTCCTGGGCCTCCTGCACGCGTATCTCCTGTGGTACGGCGACATGCTCGTGCTTCTCGCCCTCTGCGGTGCCGTCGTCTTTCTCGCCCGGCCGCTCTCTGCCAAGAGGCTCCTTCTCCTCGGCGGCCTGATCTTTGCCACGGCCTCGGCACTCTCGTTCGCGCTCACATGGCCTGCCTCACAGTCCGACCCGGCCGGGCTGGCGGCATGGAGAGAGCAGTGGACGCCCCGCCCCTCGATCATCTTTCTCGAGATCGTCCAATACCGAGGGGGATGGATCGAGCAGATGGCCCCCCGGATGCGGGCGGCCTGGGAGACCCACACGTGGGACTTCGTCACGCACCTCTTCTGGCAGATCACGGGCCTCATGCTGATCGGCATGGCGTTCTTCAAGCTGGGCATCCTCAGCGCCGCTCGTTCCAGGGCTTTCTACCAGGTCTTGGGGGCCCTCGGGTTCGGGACGGGGATCCTGTTGGAGTCGCTCGGGCTCTGGCGGAGCTTCGCGACGAAATGGGACCTCCTGGACTTCGTGCTCGTCAGCCAGCAATTGCGCTACTGGGGGAACCTGCTGGTGGCTCTCGGCTGGGTAGCCCTCGTGATGCTGGTCTGCCAGCGCGGCTGGCAGCTTCGCCCGATAGCGGCAGTGGGGCGAATGGCCCTCACCAACTACCTGCTGCAGTCGCTGATCTGCACCACGATCTTCTATGGCCACGGCCTTGGTCTCTTCGGACACGTCGATCGCGCCGGCCAGTTCGCCATCGTGCTGGGAATATGGGCGTTCCAGTTGCTGGCGTCCTCCGCGTGGCTTCGCTACTTTGCGCTGGGGCCGATCGAGTGGGTCACGCGCTGGATTGTGTTCGGACGACGGCCCGGCTTCCGGCGCTTGACGCCAGCCGTCGCCGAGGTATGAGGCGCTTCGCCTTGCGGCCGGGCGGTTGCGCCCGCGGCGAACACACCGACGACCGACCGGTGAACTTGACGGCCATTCAACCAGTGGCGATGATCTCCAACGCAAATCAGGAGGCGAGATGTTAAAGCGTCTGGCTCTCGGCGTCTTAGTCGCCGGCTTCGTGCTGTCATCGGGGACCGCGAGTGCGCAGGTCAGTCGTGAGGAGTTTGAGGCACTCAAGGCCGAGATTGAGCTGCTGAGAGAGGCGGTGAAGAGCCACGGCGAAGTCCTGAAGCAACTTCTGGAGCGTACGGGATCATTGCGTGACAACCGGGAGCCCCCATTCCAAGAGGTCCTCGTCAAGATCGATGGCGCGCCCTTCGACGGCAGGAGCAACGCGAAGGTCACGATTGTTGAGTTTTCGGATTACCAGTGTCCCTTTTGCGCCCGCTACGCGCACGAGACGTTTCCGCTGATCGACCGCGACTATATTCGGACTGGACGCGTGAAGTATGTCTTCCGCGACTTCCCGATCGAGTCGATCCACCCGCAGGCGTTCAAGGCCCATGAAGCGGTGCACTGCGCGCAAGAGCAGGGCGAGCGCCGGGGGATGCACGAGAAGGTGTTTTCCAATCAGCGTGCAGTGAGCGGAGCAGATCTGACTGCCTATGCCCAGGCACTCGGCCTGGACGGCGCAGGATTCGAGAAGTGTCTCGCTGGCGGTCTTCCATCCGTGAAGATCCGGCGAGGTCTCGCGGAGGGACAAGAGTCCGGCGTCAGAGGGACGCCCACGTTCTTTCTCGGGCTCACGGAATCGGACGGCTCAAAGGTGAAGGCCGTACGGCGGATCGTGGGAGCACAACCCTACAGCGTGTTCAAAGCGGCAATTGAGGAGCTACTGTCGTCGCGATAATGAACATCGCGGACCTCGACGTCTGCTTTATCTCCGCGACCGCGCTCGGTCGCCTCTACCGAGCGCGTAAGGTTTCGCCGCTCGAGGTGATGCAGGCGGTGCTCGCCCGCATCGACGCGGTCAACCCCGCGCTGAACGCCTACGTGACCGTGGCGCGCGAATCGGCGCTGGCCGCAGCCCGCACAGCCACCCGGGCGCTTGCCGGGAAGGGCCACCCGCTACCGCCGCTCCACGGCGTGCCGGTGTCGATCAAGGATCTGACCGCGACCAAGGGCATTCGAACCACCTCGGGCTCGCTGATCTACCAGGATCATGTTCCCGACGAAGACGACCTCGTTGTCCAGCGTCTCAAGGCCGCCGGGGCGATCGTGGTGGGCAAGACGAATACCCCGGAGTTTGGCGCCGGCGGCAACACCTTCAACGCGGTGTTCGGCGCCACGCGCAACCCGTGGAATCCCGCGCTCACCAGTGGCGGCTCGAGCGGCGGCGCGGCGGTGGCCGTTGCGACCGGCATGGGACCCATCGCGCAGGGCTCGGACCTCGGCGGCTCGCTTCGGACGCCGGCGGCGTTCTGCGGCGTAGTGGGTTTCCGTACCTCGCCGGGGCTCGTCCCCGCTTACCCCAGGACGCTGACTTGGGACTCCCTGGGCGTGACCGGACCGATCGCGCGCACCGTGGCTGACGTCGCCCTGATGCTCTCAACGATCGCCGGCCCCGACGACCGTGCCCCCCTTTCCTACGAGGTCGACACGCGCCAGTTCGTCCGCGCGGTGAAGGCGCCCTCGATCAAGGGCTGGCGGGTGGCCTGGACCCCGGATCTTCACGGGCTCATCCCCGTGAACGAGGAAGTGGCCAGTATCGCCCGTGACGTTATCCGCGTGTTCCGCGGTCTCGGCGCCCGGGTCGAGGAGGCCTGCCCCGATTTCGCCGAGGTGAACGACATCGTGCGCACCAGCCGCGGCCTGACCATGGTCGCTCTACACGCCGACAAGCTGCCGACGTGGAGGGAGCGGATGCAGCAGGATCTGGTGTCGGACATCGAGCACGGCCTCGCGCTGACAACGCGAGAGATCGCCCGCGGCGAGCTGTTGCGCTCAGTACTCTGGCACCGCGTGCGTTCCTTCATGGCGACCCGAGACCTGCTCGTCCTCCCGACGGTGGGTGTCCAACCCTTCCCCGTGGAACAGCCTTACCCCACTGAGATCAACGGCAAGCCGCTCGAGCACTACACGCAGTGGTTTAATCTCACGTATGGGATCACCCTGACGGGGCTTCCGGCGATTTCGGTGCCCTGCGGCTTCACAAGGAGCGGGCTGCCCGTCGGCCTCCAGATCGTCGGCCGGCGCCACCACGAAGACTCTGTCCTCCGGGCCGCCGCGGCCTTCGAGGCCGCCGCGCCCTGGGCCGATCGCATCCCTCCAGTGGTCGCTGCGCTCGCGGCGTGAATCTCAGGCAGCGGCCGGGATCTCGGTCGACACCGTCCTCGCTTCGCCTTAGTAGCCCTCAGCCGCCCACGCCACCGGGATCGATCCCGTGCTCGAGCAGCTTCTTGCGCAGCGTGTTCCGGTTGATACCGAGGATCTGCGCCGCCCGCACCTGGTTGCCCGCCGTCTCGCGCAGCACCGCGCGGAGCAGCGGCTTCTCGACCAGACCGATCATCAGGTCGTAGAGGTTCGCGCTCGCGTGCTCGCGCAAACCGCGGACGCACTCGACGAGCTTGCGCTCGATGACCTCCTCGAGCGACGCGTCGACGGTGACCGACGCGGCGGCTGACACCGGCCCGATGGGCAGGTGCTCCGGCAGGATGATGCCGCTGGTCGCCATCACCATCGCGCGCTGGATCACGTTCTCGAGCTCGCGCACGTTGCCGGGCCAGTCGTAGCCGACCAGGCGATCGAGCGCGTCGGCGCCGACGCCACGCTCCCCGAGCTCGCCGGCGTACTTCGCGAGCAAATGCTCGATCAGGAGCGGCACGTCGCGCCGGCGCTCGCGGAGCGGCGGCAGCTTCACGGTGACGACGTTGAGCCGGTAGTAGAGATCCTCGCGGAAGCGCCCGTCCTTCATCAGCACCTCGAGATCGCGGTTGGTCGCGGCCAGCACCCGCACGTCGATGCGGATCGACTCCTGGCCGCCGAGGCGCTCGATGGTCCGCTCCTGGAGCGCGCGCAAGAGCTTGGTCTGCAGCTCGACCGGCATGTCGCCGATCTCGTCGAGGTAGAGCGTCCCCCCGTGGGCGAGCTCGAGCTTGCCGAGCTTCCGCTCCTTCGCGTCCGTGAACGCGCCGCGCTCGTGGCCGAACATCTCCGACTCGAGGAGCGTCGCCGGGATCGCGGCGCCGGACACCGCCACGAACGGGCGCCCGGCCCGGCGGCTGTAGTGGTGGACCGCGCGCGCGACCAGCTCCTTGCCCGTGCCCGACTCCCCGCGGAGGAGCACGGTGACGTCGCTCGAGGCGATGCGCCCGATCGTCTTGTAGACCTCCTGCATGCGCGGGTGTCGGCCGATGATCGCGCCGAACTCCCACACCTCCTGGAGCCCGCGCTTGAGCTGGCGCACCTCCTGCGTGAGCCGGCGCGCGGCGAGCGCCCGCTCGGCGAGGAGCACGAACTCGTCGAGGTCGAAGGGCTTCGCCAGGTAGTCGTAGGCCCCACGCTGCATCGCCTGGATCGCGGTGTCCATCGTCCCGTGGGCCGTCATCACGACCACGGTGGCGTCGGGGCGCAGCTCGCGGAGCCGCGCCAGCACGGCGAGGCCGTCCACGCCCGGCATCCGCACGTCGAGAAAGAAGAGGTCGAACGGCTCGGCCTCGAAGGCCTGGAGCGCGCCGGGGCCGTCCTTGACCGACGTGACCTCGTACCCCGCCTGCCGGAGCCCCTTCTCGAGGACCCAGCGCAGGCTGTCTTCGTCGTCGGCGAGCAGGACTCTTGGGTTCACGGCGTCATTTTGGCGATCGGGAGGAAGCACGTGACGACAGTTCCGCGCCCCTCGGCGCTGTCCACCTGGATCGCGCCGCGGTGCTCCTCGAGGATCCGATGGCAGATGGCGAGCCCGAGCCCGAGGCCCTTGTCCTTGGTGGTGAAGAACGGGTCGAAGATCCGCGCCCGCGCCGCCGCGGGGATCCCGCCGCCCTCGTCCGCCACCTTGGCCTCGACCATGTTGCGCTGCCCCGCGCCGAGGTCCATCTTGCCGAAGAGAGGGTTGAGGCTCACGCGGGTCGTGAGCGTCAGGCGCCCGCCGGACGGCATCGCGTCGAACGCGTTGCGCAGGAGGTTGTGGAACACCTGCACGAGCCGGTCCTCGTCGCCGAGGATCGGCGGCAGGCTCGGGTCGTAGCTTCTCACGAGCCCGATCTTCCGCTCGCGGCACGCCTCCTCGTGGAGCGTCGCGACGCGCTCGAGAAGCTGGTGGAGGTTGAGCGGCACCAGTCGGAGCTGGACGGGCCGCGCCAGGTCGAGCAGCATCTCGATGATCCGGTTGACGCGGTCGACCTCGGTGAGGAGCACGTCCGTGTACTCGCTCCACCGCGAGTCGGTCCCGAGCTCGCGCTTCAAGAGCTGGACGGCGCCCCGGATGGCGCCGAGCGGGTTCCGGACCTCGTGGGCGAGGCCGACCGCCATCCGACCGGCAGCGGCGAGCGTGTCGCCCCTCCGCACCTCCGCCTCGAGCTGGCGGATCCGCGACAGATCGCGCAGCACGGCGACGGCGCCCTCGACGCTCCCGTCGCGCGCGAAGAGCGGCGCCGTGACGAGGCTCACGGGCACCCGCCGGCTCTCGCCGCGGTCCACGAATCCCTCCGGCTCCGAGCGGCTCTCCCCGGTCGAGACCGTCTCGCCGAGGCGGCGCACGACGGAGGCGTCGGGGGGGAAAACCTCCTTGAGGTAGCGCCCCTCCGCGCGGCGCGCCGAGCGCTCGGTGAGCACCTCGGCGGCGGAGTTCCAGAAGACGATCCTGAGGCTCGCGTCGACCGCGATCACCGCGTCGGGCAGGCCGGCGAGGACCGCCTCGTAATTCATGCCAGCTCCATGTCCGGCCGCGCGTTCATGCTGAGCGGGGCGCGCTCGCCCGCCCGGAGCCGCACCGTGCCCGCGGCGGTGATCATCGCGGCGTTGTCGGTGCAGAGCCGGGGCGGCGGGACGTGGAGCGTGATGCCGTGTAAGGTCGCCTCGGCGGCGAGCCCGGCCCTGAGCGGCCCGTTCGCC
>Ga0137403_10010425_pt1 | contig 10295 bp, 16 predicted proteins | sample CZOMad2_1_16fung_FD_122057 | JGI IMG/M metagenome (GOLD analysis project Ga0137403, IMG submission 122057) | Vadose zone soil fungal communities from Angelo Coast Range Reserve, California, USA - CZOMad2_1_16fungal (Hybrid Assembly) | ecosystem: Environmental > Terrestrial > Soil > Vadose zone... | reverse complement strand
TCCCGCCGAGACCTCAATAGCGACATCCCTGCCGGAGTTACCCGCTCTTCGGGAAGTCGTATAGCGTCGCCGGGTTCCCCTCGCCCATCTGCTCCTCGAATCGTATCCGGAAGCCATTCTCCGGTGTAGCGGCAGGGCCGATTGCCGGGCCTATACTGGGCGCGGGAGGCGCCCCATGAAGCGATCTCTACTGTTGCTGGTGACGCTGGGCCTCGTATTGGGCTGCGCTCCACAGGCCCGGCTCGCGGGCATCGGCGGCACATCCTGGCAGCTTGTGAAGTTCCAGGGCGGCGACGGCACGGTCCTGGTACCCGACGACAAGGCCAAGTACACTGTCGCCTTCGCAAACGACGGCAACGTGAGCGTGCGGTTCGACTGTAACCGCGGCCGAGGTGCGTGGATCTTGCACGGACCGAACCAGCTCCGGTTCGGCCCGCTCGCGCTTACCCGCGCGATGTGCCCACCCGGATCGTTGCACGACCACCTCGCCAGGCAATGGCCGTTCGTTCGGTCATACACCCTGAAGGACGGGCATCTGTTCCTGTCGCTGATGGCCGATGGCGGCAGCTACGAGTTCGAGCCGATGCTTTAGCAGGACGCGGGTAAGTCGGGTCACAGGCTGCTGCGGGCGGACCAGTCAGAGACATAGTCGAGCGTTTGAAAGCGCGTTATAGCCGGGCGCTGTTTTACAATTCAACGCCATGACAACCAATAGCGATCTGGTCCACAAAATGGCGGAGGTACGGAAATGGCTGACTGGCGGCTATGGGCCGCTTCCAGGAGGCATCACCCTGCATATCAAGCCGCCAGAGTTTGACAGTGCGGTGCTCGCGACGCTCACCGATGGAGCCCTCATCGCGCGCGCAAGAACACTTCTCGGCGAGGCGCACAGGGTGATCAAGGAACTCACGGTCGGGCATACGGCCGAAACGCGTCTCATCAATAGCCTCCTCACCCATTCCTCGTCCCTCTCATTTACGCTCCAAACCCTAGGTGGAGGGCGGAGCTAATCCTCGGGCTCGCCCTGGACGCACCCCCCCCGGTGCTCGTCCAGGCCGGGGCGCTGGTGCGCATAGTGGCCATCGGCTAGACTCCCGCCATCTATCCCCAACCGAGGTGCCCATGCGGCTGATCGGGCTCGCGGTCGCGCTCACTCTCGGCCTCACTCTTGCGCCGCTCGCTGGCGAGACGCAGCAGCAGACTGAGAAGGTGTTTCGGATCGGGTACCTCGGAAACGCGTCCGCTTCCGCTCAAGCGAAGCGGGTCGAATCACTGCGGGCGGGCCTGCGTGATCTGGGCTACGTGGAGGGGAAGAACATTGTCATCGAGTTCAGATGGGCGGAGGGAGGCTTGATCGGCTCCCCGACTTGGCGGCCGACCTGGTGCGTCTCAAGGTTGACGTCCTCGTGACCGCTGGCACAGCAGGATCTGCTCCCACGAGTGGCCATCCGATTGATCACGGGTCTCTGGAGGATGAATGGCTCGAATCATCAGCGTCCACGAATATGATCTGAAACCGGGAAGCAGTGCAGAGCGATTTGAGCAAGAGATCCGGGCTGCCGAGGCGCGCGGCCTGTTCGAGTTGCCCGGTCTCACGGCCCACCACTTCGTGAAGGGCGTGAAGGGCGCGAGGCCTCACACCTACGCGGCCGTGAGAAATGGCGGATCTGGGAAGAAGAGTTCCTCGCCCCCATCCTGAGCGGCCATCCGCATGCGATCAGGTTTACAGCCTATGAGGAGTTACGCCTGGGTGCCTATCGAGACGCGTAACCAGCGTCCGGCGGCGGTAACGCTGCCGCCGGCGCGGGGCGCGTTGGATCCGGCTCTTCCAGCCGGCGCTGACTCCACAGCGTTCTCACTCCAGCGCGCTCCGCGTCTTCTATCGCGGTCGGCGATCGGCCGGCCGTTATTCGGACGATAGAAGGTCCTGCGCTAAACTCATACGTGGAGGATCACCCAATGTTCCTACGTCGCAGAAGGCCAGCGTGAATGGCTAGGCCGAGACCCGAGAAGAAGAGCAAGCCAGCAGCGCCGGCCGGGCGCGGCGTCCTGCCGATGGAGCTTCAAGTTGGCGACCGGCTCGCCGACGAGACCGGGGAGTGGGAAGTGATCGCCCCGCCGTACAGCACAGGGGGCGGAAGGATCGTCCACGCGCGCGTCCAGAAAATCGGCGAGCCCGCCAGTTGGGAGATACGAAGTTGGGACGCGCTCAAGCGCATCAGCGTGAAGCGCGCGACCGCCGAGGAAGGCAAGCGATGATGCGCCACTGGTGGGCTCGCCAAGCGCTTGAACGCCGAGGACGTACCCTCCCCGCGCGGCGACGGCTGGGCCACGACCGCCGTCCGCGAAACCGAACGTAACGATGTTGGTGCCCCCGGGGTGACTCGAACACCCGGCACGCAGTTTAGGAAACTGCTGCTCTATCCACCTGAGCTACGGGGGCACGCACACTTGCGAGACGTTCGGACGATTCTACCGCGCTTTGTGCTGACGTTGTGCTGATCGGTGAGCCCTTCGAGGGCGCCGCCGGCGTCCAGGAGACGATCGGGGCTCAGGTGGCGGCGCTGAGCGTCATCGTGAACTCGCGGTGCCCGAGGATCTCCTGGACCTTCTTCAGACGCTGCGGTGGCACCGCCTGGCATAGACACCAGCAGCCATCGAGGAGCCGGCCAACCACAACCGCCAGGGAGATCGATCACTCGCCACCGACGGTCGCCTCGCGAATTCTCCAGGCCCTTCATGCCGCCTCGCAACTCACTCACCTGATCCTCCCGCAGCACCACCGACAGCGGGTCATGAAATCGGATGACGTATGACGTCGAGCAACAGTTTCTGGACCTCGATGACTTCAGTACGGACGCCGCCGCGAGTTTCCCACCACCGGTCGGGATCGAATGCCGAGTGACGCGCGGGTCGAATCATGACTCTCGTCTCGTGGTTATTCATGGATCGACGAAGCACTCGACGGAGACGCCGCGAGTGGTCGGTCGAGCTCACTACCACGATTGAACGGAAATCGTGCTGCTTGCACCAGCCGGGTAGCACCTGCCCCTCGGCCTCGGTTCCGTCAACTCTGGGGATCTGTTCGATCATCGTCACGCCAAGCGCCCTGAATTGGCGAGTTGACCATGCGGCCGCGTCTTCATACGGGATCCCACGGCGAATGAACTCCCGATCCACCGCATCGGGGAGATCGGCGAAGATCGCCACTCGCGCAGCGATGCCGCCGTGAACGAGGTCAGCCGCTTCGAGTACCCCGGCACCACCGGCATCAACCGCAACGACGATGATGTCAGCCGACTCCACGGGATCATAGACGACGAGCGCCCACCCAGCGCTCCGCAGGATCTGTCCTCGAATACCGGGTACGCCAACGATGACACCCCCCAACAACACGACCACCGCCAGAATCCCGGCCCATCGCGGCCACCGTGCAATCATGCTCTTCGTGTCCCGTTCAGCCTCGTCCGGGCGGTCTCACCGCCGTGAATGTGTCCGAAGCGGCGTTTCGAGCGATCCGGGCCCGCGATTGTCGCAGATTGCTCCCTCATTGGCGCCTCCGGTAGCGTCTTCCTCACCAGCACGAAATATAGAATGCCGATGCGGCCGAGTGGCACGCGGGGAAGGCGGAAGCGCTTGGGCACCCCGAGCGTAGCTGACGATGGCCTTGACGCGGTACGTGACTTCTCCCACGGTTCCCCGGTCGCCCTGACGTCGTGGTGGGCACTCTACGCGGCTCTGGCGAGCGCTCTGATGGCGGCCCGTGTCGTGCCCTTCGAGCGCGATCCAGAGCGGCGCCAGGAGGACGTCGAGCTCCAGCGCCGACTCACCCTCGCCGGCATCACTCGGGCACGCGTTGCGGCCTTCTGCTCCTCAGGCCGTGATGAACGGGACGGAGCCGCCCACCAGTTTCAGCAGACCGGCGCCCTGCAGGCGGCGGCGGATCTCGTCGCCGCGCTGGCGGACCTGATGCTTGGTCGCCCGCGCGGGAAGCTGCCGGCGGGCGACTTCGTCGAGCGCCGCACGGAGCAGCCGGCGGCGAAGGTTGGCGGTGAATTTCCGCCGGATCGCCGAGTCGCTCAGATTCTTTTGCCCGAGGCGCCCCAGCTCCTCGTCGAGGTAGTCGCGGTCGGACTCGGTCCCGTCGGGCTTGAGCCCGACGCAAAATCCGGTGTAGGCGGCTTCGACCTTGTCCAGCATCTCCCACGCGCTCCGGTCCTGCCGCCGCCCGCGACTGAGATCGAGGTCGGCGAAAGCCTGGGCGATCGCCCGCAGGGCCGCCTCGTGCGCGGGCCCGGCGCTCTGCCAGCGGGTGCCGTCGTGCACGGCCAGGCCGCCTCCATGGGCGAGCGCGCCCTCCGCGAGGTCGGCGAGGTTCGCGTCACCCCGGCGATCGAGGTGGGCGAGAAGACCGGCGAACACCCAGAGCATGAAGTCGGGGGGTAGATGGGCGGCGGCGTTCCCATCGTTGCCCTTGAGCCGGGCCAGCCACTGAGCGGCCGTGCGATGGGCGCGCTCTCGGCTCTTGCGACGCCTCCGCGATGACATGCGCCTACACCGAGCCTATCACGCCGGCCCGCTAAGTCGCGTCGGTCTCGCTATAAGTGCGTCCTCCGGCGGGGCGTGTGCGATATTGTTCCCCGAATGGCGCGCCGCATGAAAGACCGGTGAGGGCACTGCGACGCCCATGACGAGCCCGCCGGACCGCTTCCTGTTCGTCGTCTCGCGGAGCAACACGAAGCTGGCGCACTATCTCCAGCAGCACTTCCCCGGCGACACCACGGTCCGGGTGGTGATCGATCGGCGTCACGGCGAGCGGCGGCAGCGCACGACGGACGTCGCCGCGGACCGACGCCGCACGAGCCGTCGCTCGCGTCCTCACGTGGACAAGGAGGTTCGGCTCACCTCGTACGCGGTCGTGACGCTGCCCTGACTCACCGGGCGCCGTTCAGCTTGTAGAGCCGCGCGCAGTTGTCCCACAGGATCTTGGCCTTGGTCTTGTCGCTCACGCCTTCCAGCGCGACGAACTCTTCGCCTCGCGTGTCCTCCAGCATGGTCAAAGGAAATCGGACGCGTCGATCCCGCGCGCGGCCAGCAGGGCGCGGAGCTTGTGCAGTCCCGCGCTCTCGATCTGGCGGATGCGCTCGCGGGTCAGGCCGAGCCGTTGGCCGATCGCCTCGAGCTTTTCGGGGGGATCGCCTTCCAGGCCGAAGCGCCGCCGCAGCACGGTCCGCTCGTTGGCGGCGAGGTCATCGAGCACCGACACCAGATCCGCGCGCGCGCGGAAGAGCGAGACGAGCGCGGCGCGCGGGTCGGCCGACGGATCGGCGATGAGGTCGCTCACGCGTCCGGTCCCCTCGCCGATCGGCGTCTCGAGCGAGACCGGCTGCTGGCGGATCTCCTCGAGCTCCTCCACCTGCTCCACGGTCGTGCCGAGGGCCGTCGCCAGCTCCTCCGTCGTCGGCGGGCGCTCGAGCGCCTGGGTGAGCCGCTGCTGCTCGCGCTTGTAGCGGGCGAGCAGGAGCCCGACGTGCACCGGCAGACGGATGGTCCGCGCCTGGTTCGCCAGCGCGCGTACGATCGCCTGGCGGATCCACCACGTCGCGTACGTCGAGAATCGCGTGCCGCGCTCGGCGTCGAACTTCTCGACCGCCCGCAGCAGACCGAGGTTGCCTTCCTCGATCAGATCCGGCAGCGACAGGCCGCGGTTCAGATATCGGCGGGCGATCTGCACGACGAGCCGGAGGTTGGCCTCGGTGAGCCGGGCCTTGGCGTCGGCGTCGCCCGCGCGCGCGCGCCGCGCCAGCGCCGCCTCGTCCTCACGCGACAGGAGCGGGATCCCCACGATCTCCTTCAAGTAGACCCTGAGGTTCTCACGGCTCGTCGCGCGCGTCTCCTCGCGAACGTCGTGGTCGACCTCGTCGGCGAGCGCATCGAGCGGCTCGTCGGGCACGACCTCGTCGGCTTCGCTACTCATGCGGACGCTCGGCGGTCTCGTCGACCTGGGCGATCCGGGGCGGCAGCGGAAGCAGGTAGAGCGGATTGTAGGCGAGCCCGTCGCGCCGGACCTCGAAGTGCACGTGGTAGGTCGTCGCCCGGCCGGTCATGCCGACCAGGGCGATCAGGTCTCCGGCATCCACGCGGTCGCCGACCTCGACGAGGTTCACGTCGTTGTGGGCGTAGACGGTCACGAATCCGTGCTTGTGCTCGATCTTCACCACCAGCCCGTAGCGCGCCTCCGTCCCGCTCGCGACGACGACACCGGCCGCGGCCGCCTGGACCGGAGTCCCGAGCGGCGCCTTGATGTCGATCCCGCCGTGCCAGCCGCTCCGGCGCTGGCCGAAGGTCGAGATCACCGGGCCCTCGGCCGGCCACGCGAACGGCAGCGCCTCGCCGTCGAAGTCGGGCACCGCGAGCGCGAGCCTCGGCGGCGGCTGCGCGGGGGGCGCCGCGGCGCGGGCGGGCGCGCCCGCCTGGGGCGCATTGCCACGGCGCGCGGCCAGCGCCGTGTCCGCCACTGGAATCACGAGGCGCTGGCCGACCTTCAGGCGGGCGTCGGAGCCGGGCAGCCGGTTCGCCTTGACGAGCGTCGCGACGGTGACGCCGAACTTTTTCGCGAGCGCGGTGAGCGTATCGCCGGGCTTCACCTCGTACACGCGCTGCGCGGTGCGAGGACTCGCGACGGGCTCGGCGTGGCCCACCGCCGGGCCGAGGGCGACGATCAAGCCGAGCGTGGCGATCCCCAACCGCTTGCCCTGGCACACGGCGCTCGCGGTCACTGCTCGAACTCCGCGTAGCGGATCCCGAAGGCGGCGAAGCGACCGGACGCCGGCAACCAGCGGACGCTCACGTTCTCGACCCGGGAGAGGGGCGGCCCCTTGCCGAGCTCCTGGATGAACTGCTCGATCACCGGACGCGGGCCCTCGCAGCGCGCGCGCACTCGACCATCCTTGAGGTTCATGACGTAGCCGGCGAGGCCGAGACTCGAGGCGCGACGCTGCGCGTAGTTGCGGTAGCCGACGCCCTGGACCCGTCCCGCCACGACGATCTCGGCGGCCGATTTTGATCCACTCACTGATGTGGCTCGGATGTTCCGTCGGCCGTCCGGCGACCGGGTGCCCGGCCGCCGGACGGTCAGAGAGCTGGTCGGGGCGAGAGGATTTGAACCTCCGACTTCACGGTCCCGAACCGTGCGCGCTACCAGGCTGCGCTACGCCCCGACGCGACGCGCTCATTGTACAGGGTCGTGAAGCCTGCACAAGGTCGTCAAGCCTCCCAGGCGTACTTGCCGACCAGCTTCACGAACTTGCACTCGCCGCAGAGACGGGTCTTCATCTCGCCGCGGATCTTCTCCACCACGGTCAGCGTCTGATTCACGGCATCCCCGACCGGCACCACCATGCGTCCGCCCTCGGCGAGCTGCTGGAAGAGCGGCGGGGGCACCGACGGCCCGCCGGCCGTGACCAGGATCCGATCGAAGGGCGCCTCGTCGGGCCAGCCGAGCGTCCCGCTCCCGACCCGGACCCACACGTTGCCGTAGCCGAGCTGACCGAGGAGCGCCCGCGCCCGCTCGGCCAGGCGTGGCAACCGCTCGATCGAGCAGACGCGCCGGGCGAGCTCGGCCAGCACCGCCGTCTGATACCCCGAGCCGGTCCCGACCTCCAGGATCTTCTCCTGGCCGCGCAGCTCGAGGAGCTGCGTCATGAGCCCGACGATGTAGGGCTGGGAGATCGTTTGCTCCTCACCGATCGGCAGCGGATGGTCGCCGTGGGCGCGGTCGCGCAGCGGCTCCTCGACGAAGAGATGGCGTGGCACCCGCCGCATCGCGGCGAGCACGCGCTCGTCGGTGATCCCGCGGTGCGCGAGCTGCTCCTCGACCATCCGCGCGCGGGCCGTGTCGTACGCGTCGCTCGTCCGCTCCACTACCCTCTCCGTGGCTTCCTCTTCGGCGCGCCCCCGGGCGCTCGGCGGGGCGCTCGCCCGGTCTCGCTCAGGAACTGGGCGTTCAGGCCGCCCGGCCAGTCGTTGAGCTGCACCAGCGCGCGGTGGTTCGTGAGGTCGAGGTGGAGCGGCGTGAGCGAGACGTAGCCGTCGTGCACCGCGCCCATGTCGGTGCCGTCGAGGTCGTCCCAGCGGGCGGCGCCCCCGCCGATCCAGTAGTGGCTCCGTCCGCGGGGATCGGCCTGCTCGACGATCTTGTCCGAGTACACCCGGTGCCCCAGGCGCGTCAGGCGGATTCCGTGGGGCGGCTGCGCCGGCACGTTGACGTTGAGCAGCGTGTTGCCGGGTAATCCCCCGACCAGCACGCGCATGGCGACCAGGCGGGCCACGCGGCCGGCGACCTCGAAGTCGCCTCCGTCCACGAGCGACACCGCGATCGACGGGACGCCCAGGAGCGTGCCCTCCATCGCGGCCGAGACGGTGCCCGAGTACGTGACGTCGTCACCGAGGTTCGCGCCATGATTGATGCCCGACACCACCAGGACGGGCGGCGCCGGCAGGAAGCCGAGGACGGCGAGATTCACGCAGTCGGACGGCGTGCCGTTGACCGCGAACCGGCGCTCGCCGAGCCGGTGCGGCCGTAGCGGCCGGTGCAGCGTCAGCGCGTGCCCGCAGGCGCTCTGCTCGCGCTCGGGGGCGACGACGTAGACCTCGCCCAGCTCGGCGAGCGCCCTCTCGAGCGCTGCGAGACCCGGGGCGTGGACGCCATCATCGTTGGTGAGCACCAGGACAGACATAGCGGTTGTTCGCGCTGCAGGCCGTCGCGGGGCTGGGGTCCCCGCCGGCCGAGGCGCGACTATCAAACGGTTGTTCGCGCCGCAGGCCGTCGCGGGGCTGGGGTCCCGCCGGCCGAGGCGCGACTATCAAACGGTTGTTCGCGCTGCAGGCCGTCGCGGGGCTGGGGTCCCCGCCGGCCGAGGCGCGACTATCAAAGAGGAGAAAAATGGTCGGGGCGACTGGATTTGAACCAGCGACCCCATGACCCCCAGTCATGTGCGCTACCGGGCTGCGCCACGCCCCGACTGTCAGGCGTGAATTGTCGCAGATATCCCGGAGCCCTTCAAGAACCGAGGCGCGCGCGCAGGACGCCGAGGCGATCGCGGATGCGCTTGAGCGTCTCCGCGTACGTGGCTTCCTTCATGCCGAGCTCGAGCTGATCGGTCCGGCGTGACTCGCCGATGAGGCGCTTCTTGGCGCCCTCGAGGGTCAGGCGCTCCTCGTAGAGGAGGGTCTTGATGCGCTGCACGAGCTCGAGGTCGCGCGGGCGATACAGCCGCTGGCCCGCCGGATTCTTCTTCGGGCGGAGCAGCTTGAACTCCGACTCCCAGTAGCGAAGGACGTAGGCAGGGATACCGGTGATCGACTCCACCTCACCGATCCGGTAGTAGAGCTTTTCTGCGACTTCCGTGGTCACGCCGTTACGTTGATCCGTTGTTTGAGCCCCTTGCTTGGCTTGAAGGTAAGCACCTTGCGCGCGGTGATCTCGATCGACTCGCCGGTTTGCGGATTCCGTCCGCGCCGCGACGCCTTGCGCCGGATGCGGAAATGACCGAAGCCGACGATCTTCACGTCCTCGCCCTTCTCGAAACAGCGGAAGATGATATCGAAGACCGACTCCACGACCGACGACGACTGCCGCTTCGAGAGCCCGTGGTTGGCCACGGCATTGACCAGATCGTTCTTCGTCACGGTTGGAAGTCACCTCCCCCTGGGGACGCGGCGTGGAGCGTCCACGCGTCCCCGGCGGTCACTGCCCGCCTCGCGCGATGAAGGGCGTGTACCCCTTTTGCTCGAGCTCGCGGAGTGTCGACGTCGCGGTCGACTTGTCATCGTACGGACCGACGCGCACGCGATACAGCGTTCCGTCGCTCGCCATGCTGGCGCTGTTCGGCGTCGTCGGCGAGGGCGCCGGACCACCGGCGGCGCGGCGCACCTGCACCTTGAGTCCGTCGACCGCGAGATCCTTCGAGAGCGCGACAGCATCGCGCAGCGGCATGCTCGGCTTCACGACCACGCCCGCGCCCGACGGCTCGGCGCTGAGCCCTTTGGCCGAGAGCTTCGTGTTGATATCGCCGGGCGCGCCGCCGCTGATGTACACGTCGTACCGATCGCTCGGCGATCCCGTCGCCGGCGGCGCGCTCGGCGCCGGGGGGCGAGCTGTCTTGACGCCGCTCGCCGACGTCTCTTCGACGTTGTACTTCTGCTCGCGCAGGCGCGCGGCGACCTTCTTGGCGGTATCGGGATTCTTGAAGGCGCCGACCTGCACGAAATAGTCGCCCGGTCCTGTCGGGCTC
>Ga0137403_10006955_pt2 | contig 10295 bp, 9 predicted proteins | sample CZOMad2_1_16fung_FD_122057 | JGI IMG/M metagenome (GOLD analysis project Ga0137403, IMG submission 122057) | Vadose zone soil fungal communities from Angelo Coast Range Reserve, California, USA - CZOMad2_1_16fungal (Hybrid Assembly) | ecosystem: Environmental > Terrestrial > Soil > Vadose zone... | reverse complement strand
GCTGCGCTGATGCTGCGCGGCACCCGCCAACCATGCAGGGCTTCGACCGGGCCGGACAGAACGAGCGCCAACAACAAGGCCAGGGCGACGGGCACGAACGCGACGTGCGCCCAGTACAGCAGCAGGCCGATGGCGCCGGCCACCAGCAATTTTACCGAAGTCACTCTCCGAGATGTCTTACGCTCGGCAGGTATGTTCCCGGTGCCGTGAATTTCCGGAAGTATCAGGTCTTCCTTTTTCATTGCTCCCTTCGATGGTGCGAGCCGGCGCTCTTGGACGCGCCGGCTCGCCCGGTGTAGGTCCTACTCGGAACCGCTTCTACGGTAGAGCCGGCGGCGGCGGTGCGGATGTAGGAGAACAACGGCTGCCCCGTAAGTGCCGGGATTTTGCCCCTGTAAGATTTTGCCGACACTCGAAAGCTCGCACGCGTTCGCGCGTCGAGCGCTCCCACCCAGGAACACGTTCACTTCGAACTGCTCATGGCCTTGACGAGCCGATAGGTGAACTCGATGCTCTCATCGAAGGCTTGGATGCCGATTCGTTCATCCCGCCCGTGGGCGCGATTTTCATCGACGTCCTGCCACACACCGCTGATGTCGTAGCTCACCATCCCCGCATTACGGGTTTGCCGGTCGTCGCTGAACCCGGTCGCCATGGTGGGAATGATGGCTACATTCGGCCACATCGAATGCACGAGGAGCGCCACCTTGGTCATGATGTGCGGCGTGGGAGGCGATTCCGGGCTCACGATCGGCGGCGCGTCGAGCGTGACGTGGATGGCGGGATCGGCGAGGGTGGCGGCCAGAACGTTCTGCACGTTGGCTGCCGAGTCTCCGGGCAGCATCCGGCATTGAACGGTAGCCTTGGCGCGCTGCGGCAAGGCGTTTTCCGCGTGGCCGCCGGAGATCAATGTCGCAACGCAAGTCGTGCGCAGCTGTGCATTGAGGCGCACGTTCTGACTCAGGCGCTCCGCCGCCGCGGGGTCGGGCGGCGCACCTGCGACTGCGTGCATATCCGCCGCGGTCGGCCCGCTCTCGAGCGCGCCGAGCTTCTCGAAACTCGCCCGAGTGGTTGCGGTCAGCGTCACCGGAAACTTGAAGGCTTCCAGACGGCCGAGGCCGGCCGCCAGTCTATATATCGCGTTGTCGGGGCCGGGAAGAGATCCGTGTCCGCCGGGGCTGGTGGTCTCCAGCGTGAAGGTGACGTAGGTCTTCTCGCTGGTCCCCAATTCATAAAACTGACGTTCGCCATTCTTCGTGTTACCGCCGCCGCCGTCGAGATTGACGACCAACGCGGCATCGATCAAGTCGCGATGCTCCTTGAGGAGAAAGGCGGGACCATTGGCGTCGCCGCCGGCCTCTTCGTCGGCGGTGAATGCGACGATGACGTCGTGATCCGGAACGAATTTTTCGCGCTTCAATCGGATCAACGATTCGGCGAGAGCTGCGTCGCCGTCCTTCATGTCGATCGTCCCCCGGCCGTAGAACCATCCTTCTCGTTGCGTCAACTTGAACGGATCGACCGACCAATCCTCGGGTTTGGCTTCCACCACATCGAGGTGTCCCAGGAACAAGACGGCATCGCTCGAGCGCTTGCCGCGGTAGCGAACCACGACGTTGCCCTTCGTCGGGTGATCGGACGGCGCGAGGAAAACCACGTCGCCGGCCGCAAAGCCCGCGCTCAACAGCCAGCCCTGGATGGCCTTCGCGGCTTCAGTGGAACCGTGGGCATGAGTGGTGTTGATCTCTACCAGGCTTTTCAGCATGTCACGGGCGAGCTGCAGGTCCGCGGGCGGCGGAATAACGGACGCCGATGAGGCCCAGACCGTCGTCGATGCAACCATCGCCGCGGCTAATACCATCTCTTTCATAAGTTCTCCGGCACGTAGACCCCGGCGCTCGAGCCAAGGGGTAATGCCGCTCCTGAGGTTGAGGTTTATCGTTGATTCCCGCATTCTTGCGGCTCACCGGCAGCATAACGGAAGCCAGGGAAAATCCAATGCGGCTGCCCGCGGTAGTAGCCGCCGTCATCAGGTGGAAGTGGCTTTGATGAGGTACACCGACCCTCGAGATTATGCGATGCTTAGTTCCTACGAAGGGACAAAAGGCTGGAATATGGCACGTGGGAGCTTTCATTGGGACGATCCGCTGCTGCTCGATGAGCAGTTGACGGACGAAGAAAAGATGGTGCGGGATGCCGCGCGCGACTACGCGCAAGGCCGGCTGGCGCCCCGCATCGTCGAGGCGTTTCGCCGCGAGCATACCGACCCCGGCATTTTCAAAGAGATGGGCGATTTGGGATTGTTGGGCGCCACTATTCCCGAGGAATTCGGCGGCGGCGGGCTCAACTACGTGAGCTACGGGCTGATCGCGCGCGAGATAGAGCGCATCGATTCGGGATACCGGTCGATGATGAGCGTGCAGTCGTCCCTCGTGATGCTGCCGATCGACCGCTTCGGCACGGAGACTCAAAAGCGCAAGTACTTGCCGGCGTTGGCGCGCGGCGAAATGATCGGCTGCTTCGGTTTGACGGAGCCCGATCATGGGTCGGACCCCGGCAGCATGATCACCCGGGCGCGCAGCACCGGCGGAGGCTATCGCTTGTCGGGAGCCAAGACATGGATTTCCAATAGTCCCATCGCGGATGTGTTCGTGGTATGGGCAAAGACCGAAGATGACATCATTCGCGGCTTCATTCTCGAAAAGGGCTGGAAGGGTCTCGCGGCCCCGGTGATACACGGTAAGGTGGGACTGCGCGCCTCCACCACCGGGCAAATTCTCATGGATGAAGTATTCGTGCCGGAGGACAACCTATTGCCGGGCGTCACGGGCCTGAAAGGCCCGTTCACCTGCCTTGATTCGGCACGCTACGGCATATCCTGGGGCGCGCTCGGCGCGGCGGAGAGTTGCTGGCATACGGCGCGGCAATACGTGCTGGATCGCAAGCAATTCGGCCGTCCGCTGGCCGCCAATCAGCTGATTCAAAAGAAGCTGGTCGACATGCAAACCGAGATCGCTTTAGGCTTGCAGGGGTGTCTCCGTCTCGGGCGCATGAAGGATGAGGGAAGCGCTTCCGTCGAAATCACCTCCATGCTCAAACGCAATTCCTGCGGCAAGGCGCTCGATGTGGCGCGCGCCGCGCGCGACATGCTGGGCGGTAACGGGATTTCGGACGAATTCGGCGTGATTCGCCATCTCGTGAACCTCGAAGTAGTGAATACCTACGAAGGCACGCACGACATTCATGCGCTCATCTTGGGAAGGGCGCAGACCGGCATTCAAGCGTTTGCATGAGTCTGGGAGTCAGACAGGCTGCTAGGGGTAGCCCGCAGATGCGGCGCCCGATACCCGGGGGACCCGCAAGGCCGGTTTCAGGCTGAGCTCCCACTCCACGCTCGAAGGACCGTCGGCGCTCAACGTGACCCGGCGGGCCGTCGTCTCTTCACCGTGCTCCATGCTCGGATGCCAGACGCGCACGGTGTACTCGCCCGGCGGCATGTCGCCGATGGTCGCGGTCCCCGCCGCCTCGGTCTTGGCAAAGAACGGGGTCTCGGACACATAGATATAACCCACCATCCAATCGTGAATGTTGCAGCCCAAGACCACGACCCCGGGTTTGTCGAACACGACCGGCGCCGCGTTCGTGCCGGCATACAGGGGCAGCTCGAATTTCTTCGCAGGGGAGAAAGAATAGACCTGGTGACGGACATGGTCGCTGTTGGGAAACTGTACCTTCGATCCCACGAACACCGGCTTCACATAGGGCACGAACTGCTTGTCCACTTGATCGACGGCATCCGCCGGGGGCTTGGCGCGCTGCGCGCTCTTGGCATCCAAGGGCGCAGCCAGGATGACCGCGTCTGCGACGAGCTTTCCATGATGATCCTTCACGAGCACACGCAATTCGGCGGCGCCGCTCGGCGGTGCGCTCCAGAGAAGTATCAGACCGGCCAAGCTTGCGGGTAATCTGTTCATTGAAAGCGGTAGTCCCAGGTGATTTCCGGCACCGACTTCGTATAGCTGTTGCCGCCGTCCGCGTGCGTGTCCAAATGCTCAAATCCCAACCCAAGCAAGCTGTGCGGAGTCGGAGCGTAGCTGACTCCAACCCTGAACCCGTAAGTCGTCCCGGTGAGCTTGTAGGCGTAGGCCTCGGGTCCGAATGCCGGATCATTGGCCAGCGCCCGCGAGGCGTAGTAAATCTTCCCGCTGCCTTGCGTCGTCGACACCACATCGCCGTGGCGGCCCAACAGGCCGAGCGTAAGAAAGGTGTTCTCGTTCAACGAGTACTCCAAGTTGGCCGCGACATTGTGGCTGTCTTGACTGAACGCGTCGCCGGATAATCCGGGCACCTTTTCCATTCCGGGGCTTGCGGCCCGGCGCTCGAATGCATATTCGGCCCAGAGGTTCCAACGTTCGTCGACGCGCCGGCCCGACGCGAGCGTGGCACGGTAATTCCAGGAATTGCGGTAGCTATCGTCGTAGCTCGACCGCCCCACCGATACTCCGGCGCGCGCCCAAGGGGCGAAGGCGCCGAGCCCCCACTTTTTCTTCAGCGCAAAGGTACCGTCCAGGGACGCATTGTCGAGCCCGGTGAGTCTGCGGAATGCCTCGCCGTCGAGGTCGCCGCCCACCGTCACACTGTAGCTTTCACCCAGCGGAAACAGCTGAAAAATAGAGAGCCGTGCGTCGATCATGGAATCTCCGACGATATCGGACGAGGACTCCGCGTTGCCGACGTTGTTGTCGTGCCGGAGAGCCGCTGTTGCGCCCAGCGTCCAGTCGCTGCGTGCGGCATACGGTATTGAGCCGAGTACTAGAAGAGCCGCAAGCGCGCGAAGGGTCGCCGCAGATGACCGGCAGCGTTCCAATGCATGCCCTGCAAGGGCGTCCCTTTGCATATGACGTCGCACGGCTCGCATTATGCCGTGCGAGACGGCCGCGCGTACGTCTACCTGTCGGCGCTCTGCCGACAGACGGACGGCCGCGGTCATCGCCTTCGCGCTTATTGCCTCTGCAGCAGATCGAAATTCTCGGCGGCCTTGCGCACATCCGGCGGAAAGTCGGTCATTTCGAACACTTGCCTGACTTCGATGACCTCGTTGTCGAGTGCCGGGCACCGCGATGCCCAGTCGAGCGCCTCTTGTCTCGACTTGACCTGAATCATCCAATAACCGCCCACTACCTCTTTCGACTCCGCAAACGGTCCGTCAGTCACGGTCGGCTTTCCGGATTTGAACGAGACGCGTGCGCCCGTCGACGGCGGATGCAGTCCGTCCAATGCGAGCAGCACCCCGGCTTCTTTCAGAGCTTCGTTGTACTTCATCATCGCTGCCACGTGCTCCGCCGGCGGCACGGCACCCGGCGCGGCCGTCTCGTATCCTTTGGGAATCATCAGCATCATGAATCGCATGGCATTCTCCTCGTGTGTTGACTATCGACAAGGACGCTACGAACGGCTGCGATCCGACATCAAGCGATCCAGTTGCAGCCGGATGTGGGCGGCTTCCACCGCCGAGTTGGCGAGCGCAATTGCGCGATTATAGGTATCGCGGGCTTCTTCGACCTTCCCCAAGTCCCGCAAGAGCGCGCCCTTGACCCCAAAGAAATAGAAGTAACCCGCCAATTTTCCGGCGAGCGGTTCGATGAGTGCGAGCGCCGCCGCCGGACCCTCTACCTTGGCGAGAGCGACGGCACGGTTGAGCGTCACGACCGGGGAGGGCTGTAGTTTCTCCAAGGTTGCATACAGGAGCTCGATCTGCACCCAGTCGGTCTGCTCGGGCGTTGCCGCGCGCACGTGCAATGCCGCGATGGCGGCTTGTACCTGGTAGGGTCCGGGCTGCGCGTGCCGCATGGCCTTGTCGATCAGGGCGAGTCCTTCGTCGATCATGGTGCGGTTCCAGAGGCTCCGGTCTTGATCCTCCATCAGGACGAGCTGCCCGCTGCCATCCAGACGCGCCTGGGTCCGCGAATGCTGCAACAGCAGCAGCGCCGTCAGTCCCATGACTTCCGGTTCACTCTGGAAGAGCCGCAACAGCAGGCGGGCCAGACGGATGGCTTCGTCGCACAATGTGAATCGCATGCTCGCCGTGTCGCCCGTCGCCGAGTAGCCCTCGTTGAAAATCAGGTAAATCATGGTGGCGACGGCGGCGAGACGCCGGGCGCGCTCCACTGCGCCCGGCGTCTCGAACGGCAGATTGGCCTTGGCCACGCATGCTTTCGCCCGCGTGATTCGCTGCTCCATCGCGCTCTCGCTCACCAAAAATGCGCGTGCGATCTGCTTGACGCTGAGCCCGGAGACGATGCGCAGTGCGAGCGCGATCTGCTGAGTCGCCGGAAGCCCGGGATGACAGCAGACGAACAGCAGCCGCAGCAGATCGTCGCGGTAGTCGGCGCTGTCGAGCCGGTCGACCAGCTGCGCTTCGACATCGTCGAGGTCCGGCAGCGCATCGTCGGAGGGCAGGGGCTCGAGTTTCCGATGGCGCCGTGCGGCGTCGAGCGCGGCATTTCTGCCCACTAAAATGAGCCACGCCGCCGGATCGCGCGGCGGTCCGTTCTGGGTCCAGTTTCTCAAGGCGCGAAGGCAGGCATCCTGGTAGGCCTCTTCGGCGGTATCCATGTCGCGGAAGTAGCGCAACAGCGCGGCGATCGCCTGGGGGCGCGCGGATATGAGCGCGGCATTGATCCAGGCCGGGTCATTCATTCGAAATTACGATTCGCTTGCAGCACCGCCACGGGCCTCAACTCGTAGGCGCCGCCGGGATTGGCGCGCGCCAACCTGTTCGGCCGACCATGAAGTCACGACATCTTCCGAGTGATAGCACAGAACGGCGTACAGCATTCGGTGGGTTCCTCTTCACCTGCCGCGAGTATGTCAGCAACACTCAGTGACCGCAGGGGGATGCACAAAGCAGATGATCGGCAGGCGAGCTGTATATAATAACAGTCAAAAATCGAACGAGAACGGGTCCGACTCGGTCCGCTACCCGGCCCTTGGCCGCTGTTCGCCCTGCGTAATCAGATGCGCACTGCGGCTGCCGGTGGCGTATATCCACAACCAGCTCAGGGCGACGGCAAGGCGGTTGCGCACGCCGATCAGGAAATAAATATGGGCGAGCCCCCAAAGCCACCACGCGAGCCAGCCGCGCACCTTGATCCAGCCGAAATCGATGACGGCCGCGCGCTTGCCGATGGTGGCTAAATTGCCGGAATGCCTGTAGCGGAAAATTCGCCGTGCGGCGTTGCCCGAGAGGCGCATCCTGATGGTGCGGGCAACGTGCATGCCTTGCTGCTTGGCCGCGGGAGCGATTCCGGGCACAGGTTTGCCGTGCCACGCATTGATGGTTGCGGTGTCGCCGATGACGAAGATTTCCGGAAGACCGGGTGCAGTGAGGTCGGGTTCCACCAGCGCTCGTCCGGCGTTGTCGGCAGGCAGCCCCGCCCAAGCGGCGGCGGCCGATGCACGAACGCCCGCCGCCCACAGTATGACTTTCGCCGCGAGCGGCCGACCGCCGTAGATCACGCCCTGGTCACTGCATTCGCTTACGGCTTGGTTCAGTTGAATTTCAACGCCCAGGCGTTCGAGCGACGCGTGGGCGTAGGCAGAGAGATCCTCGGTAAAGCTCGGCAGAATGCGCGGACCGGCTTCGATCAACACCACGCGGGCCTTGCGCGTGTCGATGTGCCGATATTCCTGGGGCAGATTCTGATGCGCAAGTTCGGCGATCGCTCCGGATAGCTCCACCCCGGTGGGTCCGCCGCCGACGATCACGAAAGTCAGCAGCGCCGCGCGGCGGGCCGGATCGGTCTCGCATTCGGCGCGTTCGAAGGACAACAACACGCGCCGGCGGATGGTCGTGGCGTCTTCCAGTGTCTTGAGGCCGGGCGCGTACGGCTCCCACTCGTCGTGACCGAAGTACGCGTGTCGAGCGCCCGTTGCCAATACCAAGGTGTCGTAAGCGGCCACGCCGCCGTCTTCGAGCAGCACTTTGCAATTCTTGGTGTCGACGCCCGTCACCGTGCCGAGAAGCGTGGTGACCTCTTTGCGCTTGCGCAGCAAATGCCGGATCGGCCAAGCAATTTCCGACGTTGCCAGTGTCGCGGTGCCGACTTGATACAGGAGAGGCTGGAACAAATGATGATTGCGTCGATCGATGATGGTGATCTTGACGCCGGCCCCGGCTAGACCCTGCGCTGCCGCCAAGCCGCCGAAGCCGGCGCCGACAATGACTACGTGATGCGTCACGAGCGCTCCTAGGAATGCGGCGCCTCCGCCGTGATCACAGCATAGCCCGCGGCGACCCAGGCATCGAGTCCGCCGAGGAGGGGGCGCACCCGCTTGAAACCCTGATTCATCAGAATTTTGGCGACGCGCGCCGCCGAGGCTTCGCTCGGGCATGTGCAATACAAAATGACGTCCCGATCGCGCGGCAACTCCTTGAGCCGGTGCGCCACGTCCTGCAGGGGAACATGCACTGCGCCGGGGATCCAACGCGGCTCGAGCTCGCGCGCGGTGGCCGAACGCACATCGATGATCAGCGGTGCGGCACCCGATTGAATGAGCCCATAGAGATCGGAGACGCTGATCCGTGCCATGCGCAGAAACTTGTAGAAGCGGCTTCGTTGCCACCACTTGAGAGCGATATAGGCGGCCAGCAGGATCACGACCCCGGTGCCGGCGGCGCTACCGAATTCGCTCAAATGTTCCAGTAATCGCTCGATCTGTGATCTGAACAATATGCCGGCGCCGAGACCGAAACCCACCCACAGAGCGGCGGCGCAGATGCTCAAAATAATGAAACGCGGCCACCCGATGCGCAGGGCGCCGGCCATCGGCGGCGCGATGATCGAGAGGCCGGGAACGAACTTTGCGATGACCAGCGAGTTGACACCCCAGCGTTCAAAGCGCGTTTGCGTCTGACTGACGCACGAATCCGGTTCCAAGGATACTTTACACAGCGTCTTCAGGACCCGGATGCCGTACTTCTGTCCGATGAGGTACCACCCGCTGTCGGCCATCACGCAGGCGGCTATCGACGAGAAGAACAGCGTCAACAGCTGCATTTGTCCGCCCGCGGCGATGCCGCCGGCGATGATCAATGTCGGCACCGCCGGCACGGGAAGCCCCGATTGGTTGAGCAATACATTCACGAACACGATGCCGACGCCGTATTGACCGAGGCTCGCGAAGAGGTTGTGCATCATGGCGCGGGCCGGTCAGCGGAAGTTGAGCGCGCGGCCGCCGCGGAGCGCGCCGGCGGCCCGGACCCGATGTTCGATGTCGGGCAAGAACGCGGCCACCATGCCGAGCAGCGGCAAATATGCACAGATGCGATACACGAACTCGACCCCGTATTGATCGGCGAGTCCGCCGAGCACGGCTGCGCCGATACCACCGATGCCGAAGGCGAAGCCGAAAAACAAACCGGACACGGCGCCCACCTTGCCCGGCATCAGTTCCTGCGCGAATACGACGATGGCTGAGAACGCCGAGGACAGCACGAATCCGATGACGAAACTCAAGGCGCAGGTCCACGTCAAGCCGACGAACGGCAGAAGTATCGTGAACGGCGCGACGCCCAGGATGGATGCCCAAATGACGCGCTTGCGGCCGATGCGGTCGCCGATGGGACCGCCGAGGAGGGTGCCGAGCGCCATCGCGAACAGAAACACGAATAGATAGATCTGTGCCGACCGCACCGACACGTGAAATTTCTCGATCAGATAGAAGCTGTAGTAGCTCGTGATGCTGGCGATGTAGAAATACTTCGAGAAGATCAACACTACCAGGATGCCGATCGACCAAGCCACCCTGCGCGCCGATACCGGGCTCGGAACAGCCGGCCGGCCCTTGGATCTGCCGGGGCGATCAAGATGCCGGCGCTTGTACCATGCGCCCACTTTCGCCAGCACGGCGATGGCGAGCATGGCGGCCAGCGCAAACCACGCGAGACTCGCTTGCCCGTGCGGGTTGACGATCCAGGCGGCCAGCAACGGACCCATCGCACTGCCCGCATTGCCGCCCACTTGGAAAATCGACTGCGCGAGACCGTGGCGACCGCCCGAAGCCAGGCGGGCAATCCGCGAGGATTCAGGATGAAAAATCGATGAGCCGGCCCCGATCAACGCCGCGGCCGCGAGCACGCTCGCATAGTTCGGCGCAAAAGCCAGAGTCACCATGCCGATCAAGGTGAAACCCATACCGAGACTGAGCGAGTACGGCTGCGGGTGCTTGTCGGTGTAGACGCCGATGACCGGCTGCAAAACGGAAGCGCAGATCTGATAGGTCAGCGTGATCAC
>Ga0137403_10010422_pt1 | contig 10297 bp, 6 predicted proteins | sample CZOMad2_1_16fung_FD_122057 | JGI IMG/M metagenome (GOLD analysis project Ga0137403, IMG submission 122057) | Vadose zone soil fungal communities from Angelo Coast Range Reserve, California, USA - CZOMad2_1_16fungal (Hybrid Assembly) | ecosystem: Environmental > Terrestrial > Soil > Vadose zone... | reverse complement strand
CCGGGAACTTGATGAGAACCCGTACGCAGCTCTGGTCTGCTGCTGGGTGCAGCTTGATAGACAGGTGCGAGTTGAAGGTAGCGTGGAGCGAGTGACGGCGCAGGAGTCGGACGAGTACTTTCGCACACGCCCGCGTGAAAGCCAGCTGGGGGCGATCGCTTCGCCACAAAGTGAAGTGATCGAAAGCCGTGAAATTTTGGAACAGCGCCTGCGCCAGTTGGAAGAAGAGTATCGCGATCGCGAAGTGGAACGGCCGGCGCATTGGGGCGGGTTTAGGCTAAAACCCGACCGTATTGAGTTCTGGCAAAACCGTCCCGGCCGTCTGCACGATCGCATTCTTTACGAGCGGCAAGCTGATAACTCCTGGAGCATTGCGCGTCTAGCTCCGTAACCAATTCAACTTTAATTCGGAGCGGCTTCGCCGCGAGACGTTATCCAGCTCAGATCGGTCGCAGCGCCTTGCGGGCGAGTTTCTTTTTTAAGTTAACGTAACCCTGCTCGCCGGCGACGAGATCGCCCAGCACTTTCTTGATGCCGCGATGTCCGCGGGCAAACTCAATCATCCTTTCGGTAAACGGCGCGCCCCAAAAGTTTCCGTAAAAGCGCCGGCGCATCTGTGAAGCTCGCCGCAGTTCGCCGCCAAAGTCTTTGCGCCAGCGCGCTTCATATTCTTCCGGCCGGCCTTCAAGAAAAGCGTCGGCGAAGAGTTCCGCCGAGCGCAGCGCGTAGTAAATTCCCTCGCCTGTTACTGGATCAGCAAAGCCCGCTGCATCACCGAGCAGGGCCCAGTTTTCACCCGACGAGCGTCTTTTGTCCCACGTTTTGTCAGCGAGACCGGGAATGCGCGCCGCATAGCGCTCGGCCGTTGATCGCAAATTCTTTTCAATGGCCCGCGCCGAATCACCATTAATGTTGGACCATATTCTCGCTTTCGCATTCTCGCGTTGCTGGTAATAGCCAATCATGAATTGCCACATCAACTCGTCGAGAGCTTTGTGATCAAAAGCCTCCTGAGTCGTCGCAATACCAAACGAAATGTGGTCCAGTCGCGGGAAAGCCCACGCATATCCAACCCACTTCGGCAAAAAAGCAACTACCGTCGGCGCCGCCGCTTTTTCCGGCAAAGGAGCGCGGTAACCAAAGGCAACTTCCATGTCGGCGGCGGCGAGCGGCCCGGCCAGTTTTTTTGCGATGCCGCTGTTTGCGCCGTCAGCGGCGACTAGAAACTTCGTAGCCCACTGAGCGCCAGCAGCATCTCGGACTGACCAACCGTCTGTTGTGCGCGTCACCGCGCGCGGAGAAATTTTTTGCGAGATGACTTCAGCGCCGGCAGCTTGCGCGCGATCGCGCAAGTAGGAATCGAACGCAACGCGCGAATAAATCGCGAATGGTTCGTCGAGTTCTAAATGCAGGCGCTGACCTGACGGCGAAAACAAATCCAACTCATTAACCGTGCGGCCGACCGCGTCAAGCAAATGCGGCCAGGCTTTCAGTGCCTTTGACGTGACTCCGCCGCCGCAGGCTTTAGGCTCGCCTTCGGGCCGACCGTCGAACAATGCGACCCGCGCGCCGGCGGCGGCCAAGCGTTCAGCCGCAAACGAACCGGCGGGTCCAGCCCCAACAATAACCACATCAAAAACTTCGGTCTTCATTTTGTGATCGTCATTTGGAGCGCGGCGGCTTGACGCCGCTTTTCATTCGCTTGCTACCACTATCCAAGTGTTCCTGCAAACTAAGAGCCTTTTGGTCACTCGTGCTACTTCGCCAGGCCAGCGAAAGCGGCGTCAAGCCGCCGCACTGCAAACAAGGCATCTTGATGATAGTTGTCTTCTAATAATAAGGGCAATTGATGTGATAAAATCCGCGTGTTCCCTGACAGCAAAACAAGTACCCGCACGCAATTCTTTTGCGCCCGCGTGGCTTGGTGTTTTTGAACCGGATTTACGGAATTGACAAGATGGCTTTTGGGACTTACTCGCCCTTGTAAAATCCCGTGAATCCTGTCTAAGGCTTTTTGTTTCTGGAAGGACCCATGGGAAACGCAAGCGCCATAGTTTTCTCGGGAATTGCTCCTCATCCGCCGATCATGGTTCCCGAAGTCGGCCGCGAAGCAATTTCCCAAGTGCGCGGCTCGATCGACGCGATGGCGGAACTCACGCGCCGCATCATCTACAGCGGTGCTGAAACGATCGTGATCATTTCACCTCATGCGCCTCTCAGTCCTGACGCGTTTGTAGCCTACCACTCGAAACCACTCCACGGAGATTTTGCAAACTTTCGCGCGGCGGCAACAACGGTCGAGTTTCCGCTCGATGAAGAACTGCTCGCCGCAATCGCTAACGCCGCGGCGGGCGAGAACTATGAAGTGCCCGCCCTCGCGAACTACAACCTGGACCATGGCACGGCTGTGCCGCTTTATTTCCTGGATCGGAACGGCTGGCGGGGACGGGTTGTCGCTCTTGGCTACAGCTTTCTCGGAAACGAAGATCATCTGAAGTTTGGCGAGTGTATTCGCAGCGCCGCGGAAAGCATCGGCCGGCCCGTGGCTTTTGTTGCCAGCGGCGATTTAAGTCACCGACTAAAACCGGAAGCCCCAGCCGGCTACAACCCGTCCGCTCATTTCTTTGATGAACAGGTGGTAGAGGCGTTGACCCGCGATACACCCACTCAAATCATCGATATCGATCAGGACCTGCGACGCGCCGCCGGCGAGTGTGGCTATCGCTCAATGCTCGTCGCACTTGGTCTCGCGCAAGCTCTGCCCAGGGCCTGCGAGGTCCTCCATTACGAAGCGCCATTTGGCGTTGGCTATCTGGTAGCCCAAATGACGAACGTCAAGGCGGGAGGCGTCAAAGAAGTTCACTCGGAGGTTGTTGCCACTAAACCTTCGGTCGAAGAAAATTTGCCTTCGCTAGCCCGCCGCGCGGTAGAAACTTTTGCCCGGACCGGTAAACAAATCGCAGTTCCGCAAAATGCTGCCGAGATCCTGGGCGCGCGTGCTGCTTGTTTTGTATCGATCAAAACACGCGAAGGAAATTTGCGCGGCTGCATTGGCACCATCGAGCCGTTGAAGGAAACGCTTGGCGAAGAATTGGTGGCGAATGCGATCAGTGCGGCCACGCGCGATCCGCGTTTTGCTCCCGTAACCGAAAACGAACTGCCGAACCTTAAATACTCGGTTGATATAATGGCCGCGCCCGAGCCTGCTACTTTTGCGGATCTCGATCCCGCGGTTTATGGAGTGATCGTGGAAGACGAATCAGGCTCGTTTCGAGGACTGCTGCTGCCCGATATCGATGGTGTGGATACGGCGGAGCAGCAGGTGAACATCGCAGCGCGCAAGGCAGGGATTGCGCCGGGAGCGCCGCTCAAGCTTTCACGTTTTCGCGTGGATCGTTTCCGGGAGAAGTAGGACAGGCATTCCTGCCTGTTCCTCGGCTTATTTACGAATCCTGGTCAGGTAAGTTGAAAGAGAAAAGAAGATTTTCCATTTATCATTTGCCCTTTTTCATTTTTCATTAAGTGATCTGACAGGAATCCGCGCATGATTTTGCGTCTCACTGCTTCCCCGCTTCATCTTCAATGAAAAATGGTAATTGAAAAATGATTAATGGAAAATCTTCCTCTTTCTGGATCGTTACGAGCGCCCGCCGCGTGGACAGACAGGAATGTCTGTCCCACTTAAACGTCGAGGTTGCGCACATCGAGTGCGTTGTCTTCGATGAACTTGCGTCGCGGCTCCACCGCATCGCCCATCAGAATTGAAAAAATGTCGTCAGTTTCAACCGCGTCATCAATCCTGACTTGTAACAGCGTGCGCTTTTCCGGATCCATGGTTGTTTCCCAAAGCTGCTCCGGGTTCATCTCGCCCAAACCTTTGTAGCGCTGAATCGACAAGTCCTTCTTCGCCGCACCGAGCACTTTCTCCAGCAGGGCCTCGCGAGTTGCGATCTCTTCGCTGGTTCCATTCGTGCCGGTAATGAAAGGCGGCGCCAGTTTATCTTCCAAAGCCCGGTAAAGCTCCACGGCTTTTGTGAACTCCACAAAGCTGGCGAAGTTCCAATCGATTGCAACATTCAAACCTGCAGTAGTCGTCGTCTCAATCTCCCAAAGGCCATGCTCCTCATCGGATGAGAGTTCCGTTTTGAAGCCGGCTTTGGCAAGCACGCCTTCGACTTTCGCCATCAGGTCGCTGCTCTGAAAGACTTTGCGCAGCGTAGTGCCCTCTTTACGCAGCACGCCTTTCTTTCCGGCGAAGCCTTCCAACAACGTGTCGAGCATGTGAGCGTCACCGCCGAGACGGCGCGCCGCGCGTTCGCAGAAGTGTTTCAGGTCGACAAGTTTCTCCAGCGACCGTGCCAATTCTTTACCTTCAATATCCTGGTTTGCTCCGACAGACTTGACCGTCATGTCCGCAGTTGCCATCCGCATCAGATAGCGAACCATCAGGCTTTCGTCTTTGATGTACTCTTCCTTCTTGCCGCGCTTAACTTTGAACAAAGGCGGTTGGGCAATGTAGACGTAGCCACGCTCGACCAGCTCGGCCATCTGCCGATAGAAGAAAGTGAGCAGCAGCGTCCTGATGTGCGAGCCGTCAACGTCGGCGTCCGTCATCAGAATGATCTTGTGATAACGAAGCTTGCTGGCATCGAAATCCTCTTTGCCGATTCCTGTTCCCAACGCCGTGATCAGGGCCTTGATCTCGCTGTGGCCCAGCATCTTGTCAAAGCGCGCTTTTTCAACGTTAAGAATCTTGCCTTTGAGCGGCAGGATTGCCTGGTTCTTGCGATCGCGGCCCTGCTTTGCTGAACCGCCGGCTGAGTCGCCCTCCACAATGTAGATTTCAGAAAGCGCCGGATCTTTTTCCTGGCAGTCGGCAAGTTTTCCCGGCAACATCGAGCCGCCGAGCGCGCCCTTGCGCACAATTTCTCTCGCTTTGCGGGCCGCTTCGCGGGCGCGCGCTGCGTCAACAGATTTGCCGACGATCCTGCGCGCCACCGTCGGGTTCTGCTCCAGATATTCGGTGAGCCGCTCGTTTAGAAACGACTCAACGGCGCCCTTCACATCCGAATTCAACTTGCCCTTTGTCTGCCCTTCAAATTGAGGCTGCGGCAATTTCACAGAAATGACGGCAACCAGGCCTTCCCGCACATCGTCGCCGGTGAGCGAGCTCTTGAAATTTTTTGTCAAACCCGACGATTGCGCATAGGCATTAATCGTTCGGGTAAACGCCGAACGAAAGCCGGAAAGGTGCGTGCCGCCGTCTACGGTGTTGATATTGTTCGCGAAAGAATAGACCTTCTCGTCATAGCCATCGTTGTATTGAATAGCGACTTCAATAGAGAGCGCATCGCCCTCCTTCTCGAAATAAAGCGGCTTGTCATGCAGCGTCGTCTTGTTCTTGTTGAGGTGTTTGACAAATTCGGCGATGCCGCCCTTGTAATAGAACTCGTGGGAGCGCTCGGGTTCTTCGCGTTCATCCTTGATGGTGATGCGAATGCCTTTGTTGAGAAACGCTTTTTCTCGCAGCCGCTCCGATAGTTTGTCGAAACTAAAAACCGTGTGATCGAAGATCTGGCTATCAGGCTTGAACGTTATCTTGGTGCCCCGTCGCTTAGTCTTTCCGGATTGCCGCAACGGCGCGACCGAGATGCCCCGAACGTATTCCTGTTCGTAAGTCTTGCCATCTCTCCAAATTTCCAGGCGCAATGTCTCTGCAAGAAAATTGACGACGGAAACTCCGACACCGTGCAGGCCGCCGGAAACCTTGTAAGCGTTAGAGTCAAATTTTCCGCCGGCGTGCAATTTGGTCATCACGACTTCTGCGGCCGACTTCTTCTCCTTCTTCATCTCGTCGACCGGAATACCGCGGCCGTTGTCGATGACCGTTATAGAGTCGTCAAGATGGATGGTCACGTCAACCGTGTCGCAATAGCCGGCCAGCGCTTCGTCGATTGAGTTGTCGACCACTTCGTAAACCAGGTGGTGCAAACCCAACTCGCCGGTTGATCCGATGTACATCGCCGGACGTTTGCGCACTGCCTCGCGTCCTTCCAAAACCGCGATCGACGATGAATCGTAAGCCTGGTTCTTCTTACCCGTAATAGTTGCTGCTGTTGGCAATTGCTTCTCCTTCTTACCCTTCAACAAATCGTTTTTGACGCCTTCATCCATGACAAACAATATGTCCCCTAACTGCGCTCTCCAACCAGACCTCAGTCCTTGGCCGCCACTGCTGAGAAAGTGCTTGGTTTCAGCTTAGGCAGCACTGCCTCGCCTTCGACAATCTCGTGAACGTTTGCTTTGGAAATGAACCCTTCAACGTGGCTTCGTTTCGAGGTGGTGATGAATGTCTGCGTTCGACCTTCAAGGTATTCCAAAAGACGTCTTATCCGTTTTTCGTCCAGCTCAGCATCGACATCATCGACCAGAAAAAGTGGACGATCATTATGCCATGAATTATACACCGAAATCGCCGCTAAGTCTAAGAGCAGCAATGCGCTACGCTGCTGTCCGGAGCTGCCAAAAACGCGTAATTCCCGGCCCGCCAAATGCAATGCAAGATCGTCTCGATGCGGACCCAGCAAGGCACGCCCGGCGGCCGCTTCGGCTGGCAATCTAAACTGCAAACGTTCGCTCAAGAGCGCTTCGTAATTACCCAGGTCACCTTTGCCCTCGAGCGACGATGAATAACTAATGTCGAGTTCGGCCGGCTCGAACAGAGACCGTTCGAGCTCGTTGTTCAGACGTTCTGTGTAATCAACCCTTGCCGCATGAATGTCTGCTGCCAGACTGGCCAGTTGTTGATTCCACGGAGCCAACAAATCCTGTAGTTCCGCAAGTCCGCGCTCGCGCTCCAAGTTGTCCTGAAGAACACGATTCTTCTGTTTGATTACACTGTTGTAATCGGAAACGGTGCGAACGTAGGCGGGACGCAATGAAGCAACACCACGATCAATAAAGTGCCGCCGTGCTTCCGGCATTCCTCGCACCACTTCAAGCTGATCCGCTGTAAACGAAAATACCTGCAACTGTCCCAGGTACCTGGTCAGTTGTTCGCGCTTGCCATTAACCGTGATCGACTTCGTGTTTTCTTTCAGTGTTACGCGCAAATCGCGCTGTAGGTTGTCTCCACTCGAAACACTGCCAGCGACAAAAGCGCTGTCCTGTCCAAACCTAATAGATTCCTGAAGCCGTTGCGTGCGAAAGGATTTTGTTCTTGAGAGGAGGTGAATGGCCTCCAGCCAGTTTGTCTTACCCTGGCCGTTATTGCCATGGATGATGTTTAGCCCGGGACCCCAAAAGATCTTTCCGCTGAGGTTGCGAAAACTATCTACTTCAAGAAAATCGAGGATCATCGATGGATTTTAGCATAGGACTCGCGTTCGGACTGTCGCCGCAATGTGCAAACAAGAACGCTGTCCTCGGTTTCAGTTTGAACTCCAGATGCCATTAGTCCGCCGCCCGTTATGACCGAACATAGAGACTTAAGGTCTCTCAGGGCAATGGCTCGCCGCGCCTGGTGTTTTCCGCCTGACTGTGTTAGAGGTTGGGCTACGGGAGGTCTTAGACCGTCCCGGTAACCAAAATGTTTCTGGCACCGTCAACTCAATCTCGGCGCCTTAGCAAAACAAGTCTTGAATTGTCTTAGCCGGGCCAATGTTTTGATCAGCATTGGCAGGATTTGGCCTGGCTCTAATTTGGCCGGGCTTGTTTTCGCCTGGCTCCTTTTCGCCTGGCCGGTCCCAACCCGCGTGGTTGCGCACTGGTGGTCAAGAGAAGAGGAGCAATGCACAACGACTTCAATCGTACCGATAAAGAAATCCGATCGCGTTTAAGAATCTACTCCGAATTCGACAAACAGTTTTGGTCATTTCGCACCGGAGCCTCACGCGATCATATCAACTATTGCTTTCAGTATCCGGCAATGATGGTACCCCGAATGCAAGAGCGGCTAATCGACACTATTATCGATGTCGTACCCAACGCTCGAAGACTGTACGAACCCTTTGTTGGGGCTGGAACTGTGATGCTTGGCGCAATGAAGAATAGTTTGGATTTCACCGGCCAGGACATAAACCCCCTTGCAATCCTTCTGTGTCAGGCCAAAAGCGGCCCCTTTTTCTGCGATTCTCTGAGACAAAACATAAAGGAGGTTGTAGCCCTGATCAAATTGGATAAGAGGACAAATGTTGAGGCTGATTTTCGCGGCTTAAACAAATGGTTCAGGAAAGATGTGGCTATCGAACTATCAAGAATACGAAGATCCATTCGAAAAGAGTCACAACTTTGGTGCCGACGTTTTTATTGGGTTGCGCTCGCCGAGACAGTGAGGCTAACCAGCAATTCAAGAACTACAACTTTTAAACTTCACAAGCGACCCTTGGAAGAACTTCGCGGCTCACACATCTCTACTGTTGAGGTCTTCACCCACCTGCTGGAAAACAACTTCAAGCGTTTCGAATTCCAGAGACAATTACTGACAGCAAAGGGCGCACTCAAAAGAGGTCGGTACGTCGGACATATTAGTTTGAAGTTGAGCGATACATCGACAGCAAATTTTGAAGACGCTGAGAAAGGAAAGATGCGCTACGATCTCTTGGTTACCTCGCCACCGTACGGGGACAATAAGACCACCATTCCTTACGGACAGCACTCGTTTTTGCCTCTGCAGTGGATAGACTTGGCCGACATCAGTGCGGAGCTCGACCAGCGTTGGATCTCTAGTACCCACGAAATTGATAGCAGAAGTCTGGGTGGTAGTTTGAAGAAGTCGCTGAACAATCAGTCAGCGTTCGAAGGATCAGTTAGCTTACGACGCATAATTAAAGAGTTGAAGACGCTCTCAACAGATGGACCGCGGCGTGTGATGGCTTTTTGGCGTGACTTTGACCGATGCTTAAAACATATACTTGAAGTGATGAATCCAGGCGCTTACATGATCTGGACTGTTGGCAATCGCCGGGTGGCCGGACTACCTATTCCCATGGACAAGATACTCGAGGAGCTGCTAACGACGTACGGCGCCGACATTGTAGACTCCTTTAGGAGACCAATCCCAACCAAGCGAATGGCTCGCAGGAACAACTTCGCTAGCACGATGTGCTCCGAGAAGCTCCTTATATTTCGAACTGAAGGTAAAAGCACATAGGTGTACACATAGCAGTCCACGCTCTACGCAGTAGCCCAAAGAGGTCCTTCGGTCAATGCCTTTAGGTAAGCATCCAGCCCTGCCGTAAACCACGAGTCCGCCGTGAAGCGCTGCGAATCAATAGAAGCCATTGTTCTGTAGGAACTCTTGTAGCGCAAGAGCACTCCATTACCTTCTCGAACCTCGCCAATGACATGCAACTGAGCTGAGTGGTTGATAACGATATCCCGCAAGACATCCAGGTTCTCAGGGCGGCAACAGCCAATTAGTTGCCAATCTCCCCATCCTAGTGCGAACCGAAGGGAATCGATTCCTGTCAAAGAACTGATGTATTGAACTTCAGAGGAGAATATGACCTCATCAAAACTAACGAGCATTTGTAATTTATTGATTTCCGCCAATTGTGCTAGGGATGGATACAGACCATCAGAGTTGTCTATGCAAGCGGTGAGCACTCCCCCATCAGCGATTGCCTGCGCAACTTTAACTTTAGGGGTGGGAGTAAGAATATTTCTTAGAAGCTCTCCCTGATGTTGCTCAAGAGGAACTCCACGTTTGAGCCCAACAACACCTGCCCAAAAGAGTCCTAGGTCGCCTACGACCACAAGAAGATCGCCGGTACCGCAACCGCGCCTTGATAAACCTCTCTCTTGCACAAACGACCCAATGGCTGTCGCTGTCAGATCAATCCTGTCGCCTTCCTTGATATTTCCGCCTAGTACCCTGGTGCCGCTCAAGCGGCAGCATTCGTCAATGCCGTCAAGAAGATGTGTGAAGTCTCCCACGGATGATTCGTTCGGCAATATGAGAGAAGTGAGAAGTCCGAGAGGTTTTGCCCCGGAGGCTGCCAAATCGCTTAGGTTGATTGTCGCCAACAACCATCCGCGGTAATAAAGGTCTTTGTAACCTAGGATGCTTGCGACAGGTTCCGGACATGGGTCCGTAGTTGCCACTACAACTCGACCTGGCAACGTGTCAGTTTCGACCACTATTGCGCAATCGTCTCCGAAGCGGTCCGACGCATCCTTCCCATACCGCGGCCGTAAGATCTCATTGATGATTCGTCTTTCGCCGAGTTCTTCCAGTCGAGTGCTATCTAACATTTTAGACTTTCTTCAACAGCAGAATCTTTTCGTGTTTTATGCT
>Ga0137403_10010420_pt1 | contig 10298 bp, 10 predicted proteins | sample CZOMad2_1_16fung_FD_122057 | JGI IMG/M metagenome (GOLD analysis project Ga0137403, IMG submission 122057) | Vadose zone soil fungal communities from Angelo Coast Range Reserve, California, USA - CZOMad2_1_16fungal (Hybrid Assembly) | ecosystem: Environmental > Terrestrial > Soil > Vadose zone... | reverse complement strand
GAATCCGCCGTTGAAGGCTCGGCGCGTCGTGACGCGTTATCCCTCGTCCGTCGCCAGCGGCTCACGGGCCGCCGAGGGTCGCGTCATCGCGCCGGCAGCCGGCCGGAACGACGAGGATATTGCCAGCACCGCGACAATCAAGTTGGCCACGATGACGGGACCGGCGTGAATCATCACGCCGTAACTGATCCACAACAGCGCCGCCAGCGCCTGAATGCGGCGCAGCCTGGCCGGGTGTTTCGAGAAATATGAGATGGCGAACGTCGCGGTCGCCAGCCATCCGATGTATTCGGGCATGCGTATCGTCTCCACGGTCAGTTCGCCAGCGGCGGAGCCGTGGCAGACTCGCGAATCGTGAGCGAGTCGGTCCGGACCTTTTGCCAGTCCTGGAGCACGAATCCGTGCGCATCGAACAGCGCCCGAATCCTGGTGGAATCCCACTCGGCGATTTCTTCCAGCATGGGAACGAGCACGCTCAAGGCGTCCTCGCTCAAGATCGTCCGCCTGGCGATCGGCGTAATGTATTTGTTCTCCGAGACCGCGATGGTCAGCCCGTCCAGCCGGTTCACATGCAGCATCACGTGAACGTCGGAACTGCCGTCGCCTACGTAGACCACGCGGTCATGACCAACCTGCAGCTTAGTGCGAATGTCCTCGAGCACCGCGACCTTGCCGTAACCGGCCGCAACACGGATGAGGGACTGGATCTCGCCGGATGGGGCGTACTGGAAACGGGTGCCGAAAATGTGGTCCGGCGGAACGATTCCTTCGAGCGCGGATTGAATGACTTCTTCCGGCGCCGCCGAAATCACGTAGAAAGAGAAATGATATCCGTCGAGGCTGTCCAGCACTTGCGACAGCAGGCGGATGTTCTCTTTGAGCCGGATTCGCTTTCCAGCCTCGATCAGATGCTCTCTGCGCACGCAGCGGTATTCGGGGTCGTGCAGCAGCAGGTACGCCAGCTCCGCCCCCTGTTGCGCCAGGTGAATGCGCGACAGTCCCGCCACTTTCTCCTCAAATCCCGAAGTACCCAGCAACTCACTCAGTACGATCCCCGAATCGTTAAAGCTGAGGGTCTGGTCAAAGTCACTGGCCAGCAGATAGTGTTTTCCATTTCTGGCTTTTTGTGTCATTTGAAGCTCCTTTTCCGCGTCCGGGAGGCCAAAAAGGACTCTCCCATGACGTCGTTTCATACCAATTGAACTGAATGGAACGTGTCTTCTATGACACCAGCGGGTTTATCTCAGTCCTGGAGACACATTTCTGAGATCGGGAGAAGACGAGTGAACGGCGAACGGAGCCGCATCAAACTGAATACTAAGAGTATAGCACACAGGCCATAGCGACCTTACTAAACTGATTCTACTATACTTACATCGGGAAGCGGCCGAACGAAGCGATATGGCTGGTGGCCGGATCCGGCCTCAGCGCTGTTTCTGCAGCAGCAAGGCCCAGTCGAGCCAGCCGGGAGTCTGGGGCGAAGTCCATTCCCCGCCCTGGACCGGTGGCAGCGGAATCTTTTCCCCGGTGAATGCATTGAACCACGTTGCGTCGTAGGTTCCGGGCTCCAGTTTGACAGTGACTTTGCCCTCTTTTGGCAGATATACGGCGTAAATGTCGCCGGGTTTGGCGAGGCAGTACGTACCTTTGCTGACCAGTTCGTCGTGCGGCTCTGTTTTCCACCACTCGAAGCTGGTGAAGAAGTCCACCATGTGCTCATAGCCTTTGAGCATGACCATGGTGTCGTCGCCACGGCCGTTGATCCAGCCGCCACCGGTGTCGGGCCAGATGTTGGTGCCCCTGCGGCTGGCCTCTCCCGCGGTGCCATACGCGCCGGCCATGGCGATCTCCCACGCCATCTGCCGCAAGGTCTCGGAAGAATCCGAACCCGGCCCAGGCGCCCAGTGCGGGTAGTGATCTTCATATCCGTACTCTTCGTTGGTCTGCGGGATGATGCGGCCAGTCTTCTTCTGGATCTCCCTCTCCTCCAGCATCAGAGGATGTTGCGGGCGTCTCCAGTCCTGAATCGACGTGAAGCCGAACCAGGCCGAGCCGCGGTCCTGATTTTCGCGGTGCACGGGGTGACTGGTGGCCAGGTGCTTGTAGGGATCCCAGGACTCCATCAGGATTCCGGTGGCATGCACCCACTTCTCGTCCCGAAAGCTGTCCATGTCATCGCCGAGGTCGTAGGTGACGTTGGAAAACGCGCTCAGCCGCGCCACCAGGTAGCGGAGATAGCGCCGCTCGTCCTCGCTGTATTCCGGCGGTTGGGCCTTGTGGGTCGAAATGTCCTGAATTACGGAGATAATCATGTCGCGATCGCGGGAGAACCGCAGCATCCGCTCCCATTTCTGCCAGTAGGGAATGTTGAAGCGTGTAAAGTCGATTCCAGGTTGGTCGAAACTCTGGGGCTTTTCAGCAATCCAAGGCCGCAGGGCATAGGAAAAGTTGTCCCCGGTCATCACCGGCTCCCCCCAGAAGATGTTGGAGTTGCCCGCTACCAGCACGCGCAGCCGGTTGATCTTGAGCTTGAGCAGGCGTTCGATGCTGTAGCGGATCGTGTTTTCATCGCGCCAGCCCACGAGCCAGAACGCCGTTGTCCCGTTGAAGAAATAGTGCTCGCCGGTACCCTCCCAGATAAAGTGCCACGGATACTGGGGATCGACACGGATGGGACCACGCCTGTGCCCGTCGGTAGCGTGAAACGTGCCCGTGTGGGTTTTGTCGAAGGCGCCCTGCCGGTAAGTCACGGAATACGTATACTCGCCAGGAGACGACGGCATGAAACGGATGCGGAAAACACTGCCATCCGCCGAATCGCAGAATCCTTCCACTTCCAGGCGCTGGGCCGCGCCGGACTTGCCGAACGAACCGCGGAGCGTGGCGTCGGTGAACGGATTACGCGCATCGGGTCCTGCCAGGTTCACGGCGACTTCGACAAAATCGTAAGCCTCAACGCTGTCGGGCTGTGAGAAAGACACCGCCTTGGGCGCCCCCGGTAATACCGGCGCGAGCGCCAACGTCAAGAGCCAAACACACTTCCGCGCTGCGTGGTGACGCATTCGATCCCTCCAATGAAACTCAAGAGTACGGGACCGGCCGACCGTTCGTCTATGGGAAGCCTCCAAATGGTTCTCGACTTCCTCTGATCCGTAAAGCCTGCATGTGCCAAGTTGCCGGTCGAATGCCAAGGGTTTCAACTGCATGTGTCGAATGGCCGACGCGGGAGTCGTGAATCGACCGGTTCGCGGCCTATGCCGATAATTGATTAAGTGTTTTTTTTTAGATAGATAGCCGGCATAGACCGAGGTCCGTGGATGTGGAACTCGAGGTGCTATTGGGGCTGCCATGGAGTCCACAATAATGTTCGAACGCCGTGTGGCCCCGGCGGCCAACGACAAACCGGCGATCCTGGGCGAAACGGGTCAATCGCCGGAAAGAGTGCAGGAAGGCGTGCTGGTGCGCCGCATCCTCGCCGGGGAATCCAATCTGTTCGCCAAACTGATGCTCCCCTGCAACCGGCAGATCAAGGCGGTGGCTTTGCGAGCCCTCGGGAACCGGCCGGAAGTGGACGACATCGCGCAAGAGACCGCGTTGAAGGCCTTTACGTCGCTGGATCAGTACCGGCAAGAGAGCCGGTTCCAGACGTGGGTGACCAGCATCGCGGTCAATGAAGTCCGCCAGTTTCTCCGGTCCAGCCGTGCTCACCGGATCGAGTCTCTCGATACCGCATATGCCGAGACGCAGTCGGAAAGCCGGCGGAAAATCGACCGCATTCAGACGCGCGAGCGGCCAGCAAACGAATGCGTCTTCCACGGGCAGGTCAACGACCTGTTGCACAAGGCGTTGAGAAGATTGCCCGAGAGATTGAGGACGGTCGTCGTCATGCGCGATCTTGAAGACCTCAGCATTCGCCAGACCGCGGATCGCCTGAACTTGAGTGTCTCCGCCGTCAAGAGCCGCCATTTCCGTGCGCGCCGCACTCTGCAGCGATTGGTCCGGCCTTACCGCGGGGTTCTGTTTGTAAAGGCCGCCAAGCAGGAACCGAAGCGGATCATGCCCGCCAGCATCGCCGCCACCAGGGCCGCATAGCAGCATAATTCCACAAATAACCATGCCACGGGGCCCGGGGACCGCTGTTTTTGTGACCGCGCATGAAGAGGACATCGAAGTATTGCGACCTGTGCTCGAAGGTCACCACTGCACGCTGGAGTGGGCCCAAACGCGCGCGCGCGCATTGCCACTTTTAAAAGAGCCTCGCTGCGGAATCCTCCTCATCGATTCCGATCTCCCCGGCGGCTGGAAGAATTTCTTGCACGATGCGCAAGCACGGGCCTATCCGCCCGCCCTGATCGTGGTCGCGCGGATGACGGATGAGCGCCTCTGGGCCGAAGTGCTGAACCTGGGCGGCTACGACGTGCTGGCGAGGCCGTTCAACCCGCGGGAGGTCGAGCACGTCATTAGCGCCGCGTGCCGGCACTGGGCGGCGATCCGATCCGGAGAGCCGCGAGGTTCGTATCGGAGTGCCGGGAACTAGCCCGGATGCTCATCGCACAGGCGCGCACGTCTGATTCCAGCGGGTGATCACGCGCGTTTCTCTCTCGTAACCCAGCGTGCTTAGCGATGCGGTACTCAAAGCAAACAGCCGGGCGCAGGCGGGAGGCAGAGCAAGCCAGCAGGCGGTCAGAATCCTTAGAATATGGCCGTGCGCGAAAAGGGCGACGTCGCCATTAGCCAGCGTTGCGCGGTCAATCGCGGCGCGGGCTCTCGCGGCTACCTGTTCGATCGTCTCCCCGCGGGGAAAGCCTTCGATCCAAAGATTCCAGCCTGGAACCTTTTTGCGAATATCCGCGGTCGAGAGTCCTTCGTAATCACCGTAATCCCACTCGAGGATGTTGGGCTCGATCTGCGCCACATCGCCGTATCCGGCCAGGCGGCAGGTCTCCAGAGCACGCTGGACCGGGCTGGTCAGCACCAGGGCGAAATGTTTACCGCCCAGGCGCCGCGCAATCGCGGCAGCCTCCTGGCGTCCGGCTTCGGTTAGGGGCAGATCGGTCCGCCCGGTGTGCGCGCCCGACCGGCTCCATTCGGTTTCGCCGTGCCGGATCAGCCAAAGCTCTCCGGGCATCTCTAGGCCAGCTCCAGCATGACCTCATCGATGTAGCACCAGCTCCAGTCCTCACCCGGTTCGAGCGAGGTCACGATCGGATGCTTGGTCGCGTGAAAGTGCTTGGTTGCATGCTTGTTTTTGGAAGAATCGCAGCAGCCCACGTGACCGCAGGTCCGGCAAAGCCGTAGGTGGACCCACGAGTCTCCCAACTTGAGGCACTCCTCGCAACCTTTGGTCTTCGGTTTGACGTTTTTCATCTGGCTCAGATGTGAACAGGCAACAGACATAAGATCTCCAAGTCTTCAGCGCGGCCGGCTGAGTGGCAAGCGCACCTGAAAGCGGGTATCGCCGGGACTGGATTCCAGGCGGATATCGGCGCGATGCTTTTGCATCACGCGGCGCACGATGTCCAGGCCGAGCCCGGTGCCCTCGCCGACTCCTTTGGTGGTAAAGAAGGGGTCAAAAATCTTTTCGCGGATCTCCTTGGGAACGCCGGATCCGGTGTCGCCAATCTCTACCAGCACGCCCTCGGGATCGCGCGCGGTGCGCAAGCTCAGCCGCCGCATCGAATCCGCGCCGTTTCCGCTCATGGCATCGAGGGCGTTATCGATCAAGTTGGTCCAAGCCTGGTTCAACTCGCTTCCCCAGGCGCAAACACGCGGTAGAGTCCGGTCGTACTCGCGCTGTACGGTCACACCGGATTTCCTGATTTTGTAACTCAGGATGGTCAGCGTGCTATCCAGACCGGCGTTGACGTCAATTTCCTGTTCCGGCGCCTGGTCCATGTATGAATATTCCTTGATGGCTTTCACCAGCTCGGAGATGCGCGCGGTGCTCTGCTCCACCTCGTGAACTAACGAGGCGGCCGTCAGCAAAGCGGCAGCGCGTCGCAGAACCTCAGGCAGAGGCTCGGAACCGATGTGCTCGATCAGCGAGTCCAGTTCCCTGCCCTCGATGCCCGCTTCGACAAATACAGGGGCCAGCTTCCAGGCATCGGGGATGTGATGGGATTCGAGCCAGCCGGCAAGGTGCTCCTCGCGATCGCTCTGTTCGAGCGAGTTGAGAGAAACTGGCGCGGTTGCCAGGCGATGCCCGGTATCGTGTTCGAATTGCGCGATAATCTCCCGCTGCTTCGTTGTCAAAGGTAAGCGGTTCAGTCGGAGATTGGTCTCGCGAGTGGTCGCCAGGATTTCTCCCATGCCGGCCGCGGCACGTCTCGCGGCCGCTGCCGGATTGTTCAATTCGTGGGCCAGGCCGGCCGAGAGTTTCCCGAGCGAAGCGAGCTTTTCCCGCTGCTGATCGGCGCGGGCGGTCTCGCGGACGCGGTCGGTAAGGAGACCGACGAACCTTCCGGCGAGCACCGGTATGCGGCGTAAGATCTCCGGGAAAATACTCGAGTGAAACCATGCCAGCCGCGTGGGCACAACGGCGTAGCCCTGGCCGACGAATGTGGTCATGCGCGAAAACGGGAGCAAACCCGTGACATCGCCGGCGCGCGCAGTAAATATCAAGTCGCCATCGCGGCGAACATGAATCTCGCCCTCGAAGAAGACGAACAGGCGGTCGGCGGGATGCCCAGCCGGGAATAGGACCTCGCCCGGCGCTAGCCGCACTTCGTTGCCCTGCTCCGCAAGCCAGGCGAGTTCCTCGTCGGACAGGTCGGCGAATACTTTGTTCTTCCGCAGATCTTCGACGAGACTCATAACTTCGCCAGGTATTGATGAATGAATTGAACCGCGATCGAGCCTTCGCCGACGCCCGAAGCCACTCGCTTCACCGAGCCGTGGCGCACGTCGCCCACGGCAAACACGCCGGGCACATTGGTCTCGAGCAAGTCCGGATCGCGATCGAGGGGCCAGCCTTTGGGACGGCGATTCTCGCGCGCCAGCTCGGGGCCGGTCAGGATGAATCCGCGTTCATCGCGCTCGATGACGCCCGCCAGCCACTCCGTCCGCGGCATGGCCCCGATGAAGATAAATAGCGCGACGGCGGAGACGCGGTCGATCTGTCCGCTATCCCCGCATTGGATGGAGATGGCTTCGAGGCGCGATTCGCCATGGACCTCCTCAACTCTCGACCGGAGCTGCACCTGAATGTTCGGCGTTTCTTTGATCTGTTTAATCAAGTATTGCGACATGGAGGCGGCGAGCGAATTGCCGCGCACCAGCATCACAACGGAGCGCGCGTACTTTGCGAAATTCATGGCGGCCTGCCCGGCTGAATTGGCTCCACCGATGATGTAAACGTCTTCGTCCTTACAGGAAATGGCTTCCGCCGGGCCGGCGCCGTAGTACACGCCTGCTCCGTGCAGCCGCTCCATGCCGGGAACGTCCAGACTGCGCCATTGCACGCCGGTGGCGATGAGCAGCGTGTGGCACGAAATCTCGCTGCCATCCGCCAGCTTCACCAGGCGGTAGGGGCCGTCGACGCGCAGACCGACGGCTTCCTGGGGCGCGAGAATCTCAACGCCGAACCGCGTGGCCTGCGTGACCGCGCGCCGTGCCAGGTCGCTACCGCTCAATCCGGATGGGAAACCGAGATAGTTCTCGATGCGCGAGCTGAGGCCTGCCTGCCCGCCGGGCGCTTCGCGTTCCAAGATCACCGTGCGCAGCCCTTCTGAGGCGCCATAGACGCCGGCGGCGAGACCGGCAGGCCCACCGCCCGCGATCACCAGATCGTAAAACTGCAGGCCGGCGCGCATGCGCAAGCCAATCTTCGCCGCGAGCTCGCCGTTGGTTGGAGACGCCTCCCGTGAACCATCGGAAAACAGTACCAGCGGCAGATGCGCCGCATCGTCGCCGAGCGAGTCAGCCAGGCGATGCGTCTCCGGGTCGGCGGATTCGATGTCCAGCCACTGATAAGGCACCTGGCTGCGCGCCAGGAAGTCCCGGATCTCGTACGATCGCGGCGACCAGCGGTTGCCCAGCACACGAATGCCTTCAAACGCCGGCCGGTAACTCGACGACCAGTCGTCCAGCAAATCGTCAATCACCGGGTACAGCTGCTCTTCGGGAGGGTCCCAGGGCTTGAGCAGATAATGATGAATCTTGACGTCGTTGATGGCGCGGATTGCCGCGTCGGTGTCGGCGTAAGCCGTGAGCAAGGCGCGCTTGGCGTCCGGAAACAGTTCCATGGCTTCGGCCAGGAAACCCACGCCATCCATCTGCGGCATGCGCTGATCGGCCAGTAGCAGGGCTACGGGATCGTTGCGCGTCTTCAATTGGCGCAGAGTGTCGAGTGCCACCTGCCCCGAGTCCGCGCGCAAAACGCGATAACGGTCCGCATAATGGCGGCGCAGATCGCGCTCGATGGCACGCAACACTTCGGCGTCATCATCGACCGTCAATAAAACCGGTTTGGTCATAGGTCAGTGGAGATCTCTCCATTGTAAATAGATTTGATGATTGTCCCGCACAATTGGATTTACCGATGTAACAGCGCGGCGCCGGGGCCGTTACGAGTTCCTCCACTGGCGCTGATCGCGCGCCATCAGATCGTCGGCTTCCTTCGGCCCCCAGGAGCCGGCCGGATAGTTGGGGAAATTTCGCGCGGGCAGCGCGGTCCATACATCCAGCACGGGTTGCACAACTGCCCAGCCGGCCTCCACCATGTCGGCACGCTGAAACAGGGTGGCGTCGCCGATCATGCAGTCGTAGAGCAGGCGCTCGTAGCCGGTGCTAGGCTCGCTGCCGAAATAGTCCGTGTAGCGAAAATCCATGTTGACGGCGCCCAGATCCAGGATCGGGCCTGGCACCTTCGCGCCGAAACGCAGCGAGATGCCTTCGTCGGGCTGGATATGCATCACTAGCAGATTGGGCGTCAACGGGCCCACGGAAGTTTCGCGGAACAGGACGAAGGGCGCGCGCCGGAACTGAATGGCCACTTCCGTGACATGTTTGGCGAGCCGTTTGCCGGTGCGAATGTAAAAGGGAACGTCGGCCCAGCGCCAGTTGTCGATGGCCAGCTTGAGCGCCACGAATGTTTCGGTGTTCGAATCGGGCCTCACATCGGGCTCCGCGCGGTATGCCGGTACCACCGAACCGTCAATCACACCCTCGCCGTATTGCCCGCGCACGGAACGCGTGAGCACGTCTTCCGGCGCGTGCGGTTGTAGGGCGTAGAGGATCTTTGCCTGCTCGTCGCGAACCGCATTGGCATCGAAAGAGACCGGCGGCTCCATGGCAGTGAGGGTGACCAGTTGCAGAATGTGGTTCGGCACCATGTCGCGCAGCGCGCCGGCCTGATCGTAATACTTTCCGCGCTGCTCGACTCCCAGCGTTTCGGCCACCGTGATCTGCACATGGTCGACGTAGCGCCGGTTCCAGATGGGTTCGAAGATTCCGTTCGAAAAGCGGAAGACCAGGATATTCTGCACCGTCTCTTTGCCCAGATAGTGATCGATGCGGTAAATCTGATCTTCCGTCAGGACCTTTCGGATATCGCGGTTCAGCAGGCGCGCCGAATCCAGGTCCCGCCCAAAAGGCTTCTCGATGACGACCCGCCGCCAGTGTCCGTCGGTTTGTTCCGTCAAGCCGGCCGCGCCGAGCTGCTTGACGATCTCTCCAAACAAGTTCGGTGGCGTAGCCAGGTAATAGAAGTAATTGCCCCGCGTGCCATGTTTCTGTTCAGCCTCGGCCAGCAACGGCTTGAGTCGCTGATAAGTTGCCGGATCGTTGAAGTCACCGGAAAAGTAATACAGCCGTGCCAGCAGCCAGTCGCAAAAGGCGCAGTCGTCGGTAGCGCCGCCGAACTCTTTCAGGTCGTTCCTGACGCGGTTCCGGAATTCATCCTGGCTGAGCGCCCTCGTGGCGCAACCGACGAGCGCGAAATCCTTCGGCAGCAGATCTCTCTTGGCGAGGTGGTAAAGCGTGGGGAACAGTTTGCGCTTGGTCAGGTCCCCGGACGCGCCGAAAATGACCATGGTGCAAGGGTCGCCGGGCCGGCCATGCTTTCCGTTGGGCTTCAGTTCGATCTTTGGTTCCATGAGCGATTGTGCCGTGCGACGTCAGTTCCCCGTGGGACGTTCCACGTGCCCGCCGAATTGGAAACGCATGGCCGAGAGTAGCCTCTCCGCGAACTCATCCTCGCCGCGCGAGATGAAGCGCTGGTAGAGCGCGGCGGTGAGCACGGGCGCGGGCGCCGATTCTTCGATAGCCGCGGTGATGGTCCAGCGGCCCTCGCCGGAATC
>Ga0137403_10010419_pt1 | contig 10300 bp, 10 predicted proteins | sample CZOMad2_1_16fung_FD_122057 | JGI IMG/M metagenome (GOLD analysis project Ga0137403, IMG submission 122057) | Vadose zone soil fungal communities from Angelo Coast Range Reserve, California, USA - CZOMad2_1_16fungal (Hybrid Assembly) | ecosystem: Environmental > Terrestrial > Soil > Vadose zone... | reverse complement strand
ATTCTTTTTCGCGAATGGCACCAGAGCGCCACGCTTCCCCGCCTGAGCTGGGCACGGGCCTTGCTATACTTGCAGCTTGCAAAGGATTCTCCAATACGGATCATGCACCTTCCTGATCGGCTTCCTTTCGTCTTTATTCCTCTGGAGCCAAGGCGCTGCCAACCCACAGAACCCTGCCAGCGCGAACACTGCAACACCTACTCCTCTTCGCCGATTTGAGGAGAGATACCGCAATTCTGGCAGTCTTGAAGCGAACTTTTTGGAGCGCTATTCGGAGAATGGGACGCAGGTGCGGGTGGAAGCGGGGAAGGCGTATTTTTTGCGGCCGGGGAAAATGCGTTGGGAATACGAGAAGCCCGAAAGAAGCTTGTTTTTGGTGGACGGAAAATTTGTGTGGTTTTATGCCCCGGACGATCACACTGCCACGCGCATGCCAGCCAAGAAGAGCGATGATTGGCGCACGCCGATTGCCTTCCTGACAACCGGAATGAAGCTTGCCCGCATCTGCTCTATAGTGGGGCCGGCGCCGGATGTTAAGCCGTCGAAGCCAGGGAACGAGGTTTACCGCTGCGTTCTGCGCGGGGGCGAGGATGAAAAGTCCGGCGCGACGCAAAAGGTGTTATTTGAAATTTCTCCGCAGAGCGAACTGGCGCGCATCGTGATTCCGCAGGAAGCGGGGATGCAGATTGAATTTGAGTTTAAGGATTGGGAGTGGAATCCGGCGCTTGCGAAGACGCTCTTTCAATTCGACCCGCCGCCAGGAACCGTGATCGTAAATGGCTTGCTACCCGAGGCCCCTGGTATGCGTCAGTAAGGATGTAGGCAGTCAAATCTAGGTACTCAGGCGATGCCCCGGGCCAGCATGCAGTTGACTCAGTAAACCCACCAGCCCCAGACCCTTTTTGGGGTACCCTTCGGATGAGGTAAACTAAAGCTCTATGGGGGAGTTTGTTTGTCGTGTAGCCGACGCCAACGGGCGGGTATTCTCGCACGTGGAAGCGGCCGCCAGCGTTGAGGAAGCTCGCCAGAAGCTCTCGGATCGAGGGCTATACATTTATTCTGTCGAGACTCGCAGCAGCCTGATCAGCGGCATGCTGGGGGTGCGCAAAGAGCGCAAGATCAGTGGCAACGACTTCCTGATCCTCAACCAGCAATTCAACACACTGATTAAGGCGGGCTTGCCGATCCTGAAGGCGCTGGATTTGCTTGCTACGCGGGCGACCGCGCCGAAGCTGCGGCCCATTCTTACGCAGGTGCGCGACCGGGTGCGGGAAGGGAAGTCGCTCTCGGAAGCGATTGAAGAAGCCGGCGTTTTTTCGAAAGTGTATTCGACCGCAATTCTTGCGGGTGAGAAGAGCGGCAATCTTTCCGGAGTGCTGGAATACTACATCGCGTATCAGAAGGTGAGCACGGGCGTTAAGAAGAAGATTGTGGCTTCGCTGGTATATCCGATTTTGCTGGTGGTGGTGGCGACGTGCATTGTGAGCTATCTGGTGACCGGGGTGATTCCGAAGTTTGCGCTGCTGTATAAGGATTTGGGGGTGCCACTGCCGGGCCCGACCCAATTGCTGATCGCGGTCACGGTTGACTATCGTATGTACATATTTTCGGCGATGGCGGCGTTCGTGCTGGGCATTGTGGGCGTATTTTTCTGGTCGCGGAGTGAGGAAGGCGGCGTGGCGTTCGATCGTCAGGTGTTCCGAGTTCCTTTGCTGGGCGACACGTTGCTGAAGTTTCAGGCGTCACAGTTTTGCCGTACCCTCTCGACACTTCTGACGGGCGGCACGCCGCTGGTCGCGGCGCTGCAAACGGCGGCGGATTCGATCAGCAGCCGATTGGTGCGCGGCTCGGTGAAGAACGCAACGCAGATGGTGCGCGAAGGCGAGTCACTGCACAGCGCGCTGGCCTCGGGGCAGGTGATGCCGGAGCTTGCGCTGGACATGATTGAAGTCGGCGAGTCCAGCGGCGCACTGGCGCCAATGTTGACCAGCGTGGCGGAATTCTATGAAGAAGAGGTCGGCCTTCGGTTGACCGCTATGGTGTCCTTGATCGAACCCGTTATCCTTGTATTCATGGGCGTACTGGTAGCATTCATCCTGATCTCACTGTATCTGCCAATTTTCTCTTTCTCGATCGCCGGATCGGGGCCGGGAAAATAAGGAATAGAGAGTAATCATGGCGACGCCAGATTCCAATTTGCATGATCCGAACGTGCCGGGCGGCCCGGCGGACGCGGCTGAGGAACGCGAACAGGCGCGGCGGCTTGCGGAACGCTACCGCTGCGGATTTGTTGACCTGACCGAGCAGCGCATTGACCCGGAGCTGTTCCGCACGATCCCCGCCGATTTGATGTTCCGCTATAACTTTGTACCCCTGCTGGCGAACAACAATACGCTGGTGATTGCCGTTGCTGATCCCGGCATGGTGATCCTGAGCGACGAACTTCCGTTGCTGCTCGGCAAGAAGCTGGCGTACAAGGTGGCGACGCCGCGGCAGATCGGCGACCTGCTGAAGCGCACGGAACAGTCGCAGCGCGTGCTGGAGCAGGCCACCGAAGCATTCACACTGCAAGTTTCGAAGGATGAGGAAGAGGGCGAGGAGACCATCTCCGGGGATCGCCTGACGCGGGACACAACCGTTAGTCCGGTGGTTCGCCTGGTGGAAACAATTATTTTCACGGCGCTGGAGCGGCGCGCGAGTGACATTCACATTGAGGCTCGCGACGCGGAAGTGGCGGTGAAGTACCGGATTGACGGCGTGCTGCAGCATGCCATGCAGCCTATCGCCAAGGAGTGGCACTCCACGGTTCTTTCGCGCATCAAGGTGCTCAGCGATCTGGACATTGCCGAGCGCCGCGTGCCGCAGGACGGACGATTCCGCGTGAAGTACAAGGGGCGCTATATTGACTTGCGTGTGTCCATTATGCCGGCGAGCCACGGGGAAGACGCGGTGTTGCGCGTGCTGGACAAGGAAACGCTTTCGGAGAAATTCCAGAGCTTGAGCCTGGACGTTGTTGGGTTCTCGACGGACGAGGTGAAGCGTTTTCGCCGGTACATCCGCGAGCCGTACGGCATGGTGCTGGTGACCGGACCGACGGGTTCGGGGAAAACGACGACGCTGTATGCGGCAATCAACGAGATTAAGTCCGACGAAGACAAGATCGTCACCATTGAAGACCCCGTCGAATACCAGCTTCGCGGCATTACGCAGATTCCCGTAAATGAAAAGAAGGGACTGACGTTCGCTCGCGGATTGCGGTCCGTCCTGCGCCACGACCCGGACAAGATCATGGTGGGCGAAATCCGCGACCAGGAAACCGCGCAGATTGCGATTCAATCCGCGCTGACCGGTCACCTCGTGTTCACCACCGTGCACGCCAATAACGTGACGGACGTGATCGGGCGGTTCATCAACATGGGAGTCGAGCCGTACAACTTTGTTTCCGCGCTGAACTGCATCATGGCGCAGCGGCTGGTGCGCTTGATCTGCAACAATTGCAAGCGGCCGAAGAAGCACACTCTGCAAGAGTTGCTGGAATCGGGAATCGATCCTGCGAAGACGGTTGATTTTATTTTTGCGGAAGGCGTGGGGTGCCTGGAATGTTCGGGAACCGGATATCACGGGCGCTCGGCTATCTGCGAATTGCTGGACTTGACGGACCACATCCGGGAAATGATTGTGAGCCGCCGGCCAACATCCGAAATCAAGCGTGCGGCCATTGAAGAAGGTATGATTACGCTTCGGGGAAGCGGACTGGCCAAGGTGAAAGCTGGCCTGACGACCCTACGCGAGATTAACAAGGTGACGTTCGTTGAGTAACTCCGGCGCATATCAGGGCGGGATCTACGGGATCCCGGTAGTCGGGCGGTTCATGCAGTGGCTGGACGCAACGCCGCATCCGGCTGTGGCGATCGAGTTCACGCCGGAGCAGGTGTCCGCGGCGCGGTTTACGCGAGCGGGTTCGCTGGACGGCTTCGCGGTGGAAGCGTTGCCGCCGGGGGCGCTGGTAGCTTCCCCAATCGAAACGAATATTGTGAATCCGATCGCGGTGAAAGCTGCCGTTGCCAGCGTTACGAAAACGCTGAAATTGAAAGATGAGGCCGCGGCATTGATCGTTCCGGATCCGGTGATCCGGGTGTTCGTGCAGCATTTCGATGACTTTCCGCGTTCCGCGGACGAAGCCGTTCCGATGCTGCGGTGGAAGCTGAAGAAGAGCGTTCCATTCGAAGTGGACGAGACGCTGCTTTCCTACATGCTGCAGCCGTCGCGCGGCGACGGCATTGACGTGGTGACGGCGATTGCCCGGTTGCGGATCATCAAGGAATACGAGGCACTGCTGGAGCCGCAGGGATTGCGGGCGGGTGTGGTCTTGAGTTCCACGCTGACGGCGATTTCGTTGCTGGAGGACTCGCGGCCAACGCTGTTGGCGCGGCTCTCTGGCACTTCGCTAACCACCGCGATCGTTCGCGAAGGCGTTCTGGCGGGATATCGGTGCACGGAGCTTCCCACGACGGCGGCGGAAATTACGCCACATCTGCTGCTGGAGGAAGTCTATCCGCTGGCGGCGTATTACCAGGACACGTGGCAGGAAGGCATTCAAGCGGTGCGCGTGGCGGGATTGCGGCGGCGCTTGCCGGAATTTGTGAAACCGCTGCAGGACGAGTTCAAGTGCGATGTGGGCTCGCTACTGAGTTCCGCAGTTTCCGAGGGCCATTTGCGCAGCGATGCGCGGCCGCTGGCCGACCGCGATCTGGAAGGCCTGGTTGGCTGGATGATGCAGCGCAGTTGAAGGAGAGAAAGCAATAGCGGCATGTACGTTCGCCTGAATCTCGCGACGAATCCACTGTTGAGCCACCGGCGTTTCCTGGCCGGATCGGCAGCGGTGGGCGTGTTGGGTCTCCTGACGCTTGTTGGGCTCGGGTGGCAGGCTTACAACCTGCGCAAAGCCGATGAAGACCTGCGAGCACGGAGCAGCAAGATTGAGAAGGAAATGGCGACGGTGAGCCAGGAACGAGAAACATTGGAACGCTATTTCGCGCAGCAGGAAGCGGCGGGATTCCAGGACAACGCGAAATTTGTGGTCGCCGTGCTGCAGGCGCGCAGCATTAACTGGACGCAGATGTTCATGGACCTGGAGAAGACCTTGCCACCGGGAGTGCGGGTTGTGCATATCCAGCCGAAACTCGAGAAGGGGATTGTTACCGTCCACTTCGTTGTGGGCGCCACCAATCAGGAAGCGAAGTTGAAACTGCTGAAGTCGTTTGAGAATTCCAGTTCGTTTTCGCATGTGGCACTATTGTCGGAGAGGGCGGCCACCCAGCCGGGGGCTGATCCCTTGACCATCGAATTTGTGGCGGAGTATTCGAATACCTGACCATGGGCGACTTCACGACAAAGAAACGCTTCATCCTCGCGCTGCTCGCGCTGCTGCTCGCGATAGACGGAGCCCTGGCGTTTCACAACTCGCGGCTTTCAGTAAAGGAAGTAAATCCGGATGCGAGATTGAAGGCCGAGTCCCTCAAGGTGGCTTTGGTGAGAGCTGACATCGAGCGAGCGAATAAAATCAAGGCGCGCCTTCCCGAAGTGCAAAAGTATTTCGATCAGTTCGAGACCACTTTGCCTCCGGCGGGAAAAGGCTATTCCGAGGTTTCTCAGGAAGTGGGAGAAATTGCGCGCGATACGCATGTGCAAGTGCAGGACCTGAAATTCAAGGAAAAGGAAGTTTCCGGTCGCAATGTGGACGAAATAGAAGTTGAAGCGCTGCTCGCCGGAGATTACGCGGGGATCGTGCGTTTTTTGAACCGGCTGCAGCGCTCGAAGAATACCTACGTTGTTGACTCGCTGGGGCTGGATTCGGCAACCGGCACCGGCCCCAGCAACGCAAACCAGGCGCCTCCGGGAACAGTGAAAGTTTCGCTACACCTGCGTTCGTATTTCAGGAAGACGTGATGGCGCAGACGACACAACAAAAAGAGCTGATTGCGCTGGCGGCGCTGGTGGTGATCGCGGGATCGATTTGGTATTTCCATGTGGGACGGTCGACGACGGCGAGCTCGGGGCTCTCCGCGAACAACTATTCGCCGATTAACGCGCAGGATTACGGCCGGATATTCGTTGACCTGACGAAAGCGCAGGGCACGGAGTATAAAAGCGCGGGCCGGAATATATTTGTGATGGGCGCCTTGCAGGTGGAAGCGGCGAACCGGGGACCGGCAAAAAAACCGTTCGTGGCCTATAACCTGCCGCAGCCGCCCCCACCGCCTGAACCCGCCAAACTGCCGATGGTGTTTTTTGGCTACGGCATGTTGCCCGCGGGAGGAGCGCGCCAGGCGTTTTTGAAGGAAGAGCCGCCGGGGGAAGAGGTGCACATCGTCAGCGAGGGAGATGTGGTGCTGAATCACATCCGCATCCTGCACATTGGGAATGAGCGGATCGATTTTGAGGACACGACTACCGGCCAAAGGGGTTCGAAGAATCTGGAGGTCCCTCCGTCGGCATGAGAAGGAGCGTTCCAATGCGGGGAAAGATGCGCGGGCAAGAAGGCTACGCACTGACATTGGTGATTTTTATGCTTGCGTTGATTGTGATTGCGAGCGTTGCGGCCGCGCCGGACGTCATCACCAATGGCCGACGCGAAAGAGAAGAAGAGATGATCTGGCGCGGGAATCAATACGTCCGCGGAATTCGCCTGTATGTGCGCTACTACCAGATGCATGGCGGCACCACGCGGTTTCCGACGTCGATGGAGGATCTTACCAAGAACAAAGTGGGAATCCGGTTCATGCGGCAGGCTTACAAGGACCCGGTGAACCCGGTGGACGGCTCCTGGCGGATGATTTACGTGGGACCGAACGGGCAGTTGATTGGCAGCCTGAAGAGTCGGCCTCTCGGAGCAGACGGACAGAGCTCGAGTTCTTCGGGCAGCGGCGGCGGATTTGGGTCGCTGTTTGGCGGCACGCAATCCGCGGGTGGTAACAACACGTCAAACGGGTCATCATTCGGTAGTTCGTCTTTTGGAAGCTCTTCGTTTGGCAATTCGTCGTCCGGAAACTCGTCGTTTGGGAGTTCGTCATTTGGAAATTCGTCGTTCAACAATGGCAGCAATTCGAACGCGGCGAATCCGCAGGGGCAGAATGCGGGGCAGGGAACGCAGAGCGGGCTGTCTACGGATACGATGTCGACGCCGCAGTCGATTGCCAACTCCGACGGCACGACGGACGTGATCGGCGGAAATATCATCGGCGTGGGGAGCAAGGTCAACAAGGCCTCCATCATCTGGTACGACAAAGCAAAGAATTACCGCCAGTTTGAGTTCGTCTGGGATCCGTCGAAGGACCCGGTGAACGGAGGCGCGGCCGCGGGAGTGATCGGAGTGCCGCCCGCGGGCACGCAGAATGGATCAAACGGTATTTTCAGCAGCCCGACGGGAAACAGCGGATTTGGACAGCAGCCAGCAGGGTCGCCTACGACGGGGAATCCGAATACCGGCAGCGGCAACAATCCACCTCCAGGGCAGATGCCGCCGGGACAAATGCCGCAGTAAGAGACGAACGCGCTTCCGCGCGCGTGGTCCAGCAGTGCTTCAGCTACTTTTGAGGCAGGGAAAGCCCGGTCGCGGGGTTTAAGGCATCGGCTTTTAATTTGGCATAGGTTTTGGCGATGCGCTGCACGTACTTCATTGTTTCGAGGTACGGCGGCACGCGGCGGCCGTATTTGTCCACGCTATCCGGTCCGGCGTTGTAGGCGGCGAGGGCGAGCGTGATGTCGTTTCCATATTTCTTCAGCAAGTCGCTCAAATAGTGCGATCCACCATCAATATTTTGCGCGGGGTCGAATGAGTCCTTGACTCCCATGAGTTCAGCGGTACGCGGCATCAACTGCATCAAGCCGCGCGCGTTTTTGCGAGAGACGGCCTTGGGATCGAAATTGGACTCGATGGAAATCACGGAGTGGATGAGTGTGGGATCGAGATTGTAGCGGGCAGCCGCATCGCGGATCAGCTTCTGGAAGGGCGTCTTTTCGGTCAGAGGCTCGGTGCTGGGCTGGAAAATTTCTTCCGGCTCGATGGCTACTATGTCCTGGACGGGAACTTCCGCAACGCCACCCTTGATGTGCAGCCGGTAGCGATCTCCTAGAATCTCGTAGCCGGTGACGTTGAGGCGGGCGCCGCTGCGGAGGACGACGTAATCGGCGCGGGCGGGAACACACGAAGCGAGAAGCATCAGGCCTGCAACGGCGGCGTTTCTGGGAAAGTTCAGGCGCACTCGGGCAGCTCCGGCAGGGCGAAACGTTCGATGGCCGCGGCGACGCCGTCATTGTCATTCGTGTGGGTGACGTGCCAGCCGCGCGTTTTCAGTTCGGGCACTGCGTTTTCCATCACCACCGGTATTCCCGCAAAGGATAACATCTCCTCATCGTTGTGGTTGTCGCCGATGGCCAGGATTTCGTGGCGGGCGATGCCACGCAAACCCGCCCACTCGGCAAGCGCCGTGCCTTTCGAAACTCGCGGGTTGATTACGTCGATCATCGAAAAATCCTTGCTCTCGTAAGCGGTGACCGCGAGCGCAAATTCGCCCGTGAATTGGACGCTGCGCAGGGCCTGTTCGGCAGCTCGCATGGGCCGCACGGGCCCGGAAAACATCACCTGGATGGGGTCCTCGCTCAAGCAGGTTTCGAGCGGTTTGGCCTCGCCGAGGAACGGACGGTTCCATTTGTAGTAGGCGCCGCGGATGCCGTCTTCGAGGTCAATCGTTTCCATCATCACCTGGTTGGCGAGGGGACGGTCGAAGACGACCGATGCGGCGTCGCGCCATGCTTGCGTTGCTTGTAGGACGCGGAGTGCGGTGTTCTGGGGCAGAAGGTGGCGCACCAGCGTTTCGCCTTCCTTGGTGCGGACGAGCGCGCCGTTGTTGACGATCATGGTCAGCGGGGAATCGATCTGCTTTGCGACGGGCATGGCGAAGTCGTAGCGCCGGCCGGTGACGAGAGCCACTTCTATGCCGCGGCGGGTGGCTTCGGCAATGGCGGCGCGGTTGCGTTCGGAAACCGTGAAGCGGCTGCTGAGGAGCGTGCCGTCAATATCAAGCGCAATGAGTTGCACGGACATCTCTCTATTTTAGCCGATTCGGGTGGCCGTGCCCGTGAAAACGCGTGTGTTAGAATTTTTTGCATGTCTACCCACCGGCTGTATTACGACGATGCGTATTTGCAGAATTTTGACGCGCGAGTGTTGGCCTGTTCGCCCGCGGAGCCGGTGCAGGGTCCCTCTGGCACGCAGCCGGCATGGGAAGTGCTGCTGGACCAGACTGCGTTTTATCCCTCGTCGGGAGGGCAGCCGAATGACCTGGGATTGCTGGGAGAGGCGGTGGTGCTGGATGTGCGTGATGAAGAAGGTGACATCGTGCACATTGTGGACCGCGAAGTGGCGCCGAGCGAAGTGAAGGGTTGCGTCAACTGGCCGCGGCGATTTGACCACATGCAGCAGCACACGGGACAGCATCTGCTGTCGGCAATGTTTCAGGAGCGATTTGGATTGCCGACAGTGTCGTTTCACCTGGGCGAAGAGATTTGCACCATCGATCTTCACGGTGCCGAGCCTTCGAGGGATCAGTTGATCGGAGCGCAGCGAGCGGCAAACAAGGTGATTTTCGAGGATCGCCCCGTAAATGTGCGCTATGGCACTGCGGAGCGGTTGGCGGATATTGGCGTTCGCAAGACGGTGGAACGCGAAGGGATTTTGCGGGCTATTGAGATTGAAGGGGCGGACCTGCAACCATGTGGCGGAACTCACGTCAAGCGTACGGGGCAGATTGGATTGATACTGGTGCGGCGTTGCACGAAGATGCGGCAAGACTGGCGCGTTGAATTTGTGTGCGGTGGCCGCGCACAGAGAACTGCCCGGCATGACTTCGAGCTTCTGCAAGATGCTTCGGAGAAACTTGGTTGTTCGCCCGATGACCTGCCGGCTTCTGTTGAGCGGGCTACGGCGGAAAGAGATTCATACTTCAAGTCTTCGCGCGCGTCTCTTCAGTTGCTTGCTGAGGCTGATGCGCGTTCAACGTTGCAATCGACGCCGCAGGAAAGTGATGGCAAGCGAGTTGTTAGTCGAGTTTTCAAAGACGCGCAACAGGAATATCTGCAATTCTTTGCCTCAGAAATTGCCAAGTCCGAAAAAGGCATAGCCCTGCTTGCCAGAACAGAATGCGGACATATTTTCTTCGCCCAGAATCCCGCAGCCGGAAAGAACATGAGCGACCTGCTCAAACAAGTTCTAGAGAAGTTTGGGGGCAAGGGAGGAGGG
>Ga0137403_10010417_pt1 | contig 10300 bp, 12 predicted proteins | sample CZOMad2_1_16fung_FD_122057 | JGI IMG/M metagenome (GOLD analysis project Ga0137403, IMG submission 122057) | Vadose zone soil fungal communities from Angelo Coast Range Reserve, California, USA - CZOMad2_1_16fungal (Hybrid Assembly) | ecosystem: Environmental > Terrestrial > Soil > Vadose zone... | reverse complement strand
CCGTCGCCGGTTCCAGACCGGGCCTGCGGGAAGAGCCCTTGGGGTAAAGGATAGTTTGGTTGCGGCCGGGTGTCCTGACGCAAGGCCGGGATGCACACCCCGGCATTTTGAGCAAAGAGTGCGCAAGTGGTTGAAAAGATGGGAGATGTTTTTCGCTCTTGGCAAAGAGTGGCAAAGAGCGAGCCTAGAATCCGGGCTGGCAAGGCGCGAGCATAGGCAATCCAGATGGTTATCAAAAGAAAGGGGTTAGGGGAGAGGCAAAAGGGATCGTTGTCAAAACAAAGGAGATAGCCAACTTTGGCCAGGGAGGGTGTTTCGGGCTGGAGCGAGGTGAACACAGGGCATGTTAGCACCTGCTGTTGATAAAGTCAACAAGATAATGGAGTAGGTAATTCGAGTGGGTTGTGGAAACTTGTTCGGACGGGAAGGAAAGTCAAAAGAAAGAACCCACCCTTTGCCAAAGCCAAAATCGCCCCGGTAGAGACGACCGGGATGCAAAAGTCGCACAGACGTCGCCACCCCGAGTTGCTCACTCATTCATTTTTGGGGGATTCCGATCAGCCCGGCTCTAGTGGTGCCGGATTCGGTTGATCCCGTCCGTAATTGCGACCAGTGCCGCGAAGATCATGACTAGGCGTGGAATCCAGCTTGGCTCGATTGTTGGTCCAGTTTGCTTCCCTGTAATAGTCCCCCATCGAAACTTTGCTCCTGGAACTAACGCTAGGGCCAAAAGCCCCACACCAATAATCAGTTCGAACATTCTATTTCTCCAAAGTCCATTCCGTTAGACTTCACTTCAGTTGTGGCCTTGCCGACGGCACTGGCCCCCCGGAACGAGGTCTAAATACGCGCCTCCCCCTCGTCCCGCAGCAGAAACATAAGCACCGAGTTGAATGGGCGACTTACTAATTTGTATAGCCGCCAAATCCTCCGGCACTTGCCTTCACCGGTCCTGCTTTGAAGTCTTTTCCGATAAACAGGAGTTTTGTCGAGTCAGCAGTACCGGAGTTAGGACTCAATGACTTCTCGTACCCTAGTGAGACTGGCCCGACACCTCCTTCGAGCAGGTATCCGACTGAATTACCGGATCTGCTGTCATACGTCGCGATGATGTATGCACCACCGTGGGCAGCGCCGGCGTCTCCTTCGATACCTCGAAACACAAAATAGCCAGCTCCGCAGACTTCCGGGTTAATAGACGGGTGGCCCGGCCTCGGTTCTTGACGTTGTCTTGCGTACATAAACAGTGAGAGGATACCACTTTCGCAAGACTAGAGAAGGTAGAGTTGTGCGGAGGGTGCCCCGTCCTCGGTGTTTGAGGGCGGGTCTTTCTTTGGGTTGGGCTTTGGGTTGGGCTTTGGATTGGCGTTTAGGGGTTTCTGATGCCGCGCGGGTTGAAACGTTACTACGGAAAGGGCGATCTGCACTTCATTACGTTCAGTTGTTATCGGAAGTTGGCTTTTCTTGGGACGAAACATGCACGGGGCGTGTTTGTGCGAGAACTCGGGAGAGTTCGCGCGGAGTGCGGGTTCCGGCTGATTGGATACGTCGTGATGCCGAACCATGTGCATTTGCTCATGAGTGAGCCGGTGAAAGGGACACCTTCGATTGTGATGCAGCTGTTGAAACAGCGCGCATCGCGGAAGATGCCGAAGCGGAAGAAGACCGGCCGAACAGGACAGTTGGAATTCGCATTTGGCGAGACCGTCGAGGATGCGCGGTCATTCTGGCAGGCGAGATTCTATGACTTCAACGTGTGAAGGTGAAAGAGAAGCTGAATTACATGCATGCGAATCCGGTGATTCGGCCGTGGAGTAGTTGGGGACACTATGCGAAGGGCGAAAGAGGGCTCGTGGAAATAGATAGATCGTCGGGAAAATTGGGAATTGCCCGCAGAGAAGATGCAAGTCTGAATAAAGTGGCCGGTCAATTCCAGAGTCAGAGTTAACGTCAAATCCAAAGTCGACTTCAACCCCAGGGAAAAAGCAGATTCCGAACGCGCCAAAAGACGGCGCGTTCGGAATGACAAATTTGGGTTTGGCGCGGGGTAAGGGCAAAAGCAGATCCCTCGCCCTGCTCGGGATGACAACGTTTGATGGTGCGACCGAGTCGGATGGGCTGGAAGAGAAGGCTTGCTTGGGTTTTGTGGACGGGTTTAAGCTAGGGGCGCGAGCGGGGCGCGGTTTCGCGTTTCGCTGCCCAACCCTGAGACCAGCCCGATTCCCAGCCGAAGAGAATTGTTTTGGCTTGACGCGACTTTGCGAGTGGAACAGTTGTGTCGGCAATTTGGATTTTCCAGCTCGTTTTCTATCTTCTACGTGTGGGGGCTTGCATGTTTCGATCAAAGATACTTTGGGCCTTCGTTCTGGGAGTTGTTACTTGTGTCGCTCTATTTGAGGCGAAAATCAATCTGGGGTATAGCCCGGTTTGGAGCAGAGTCGCTGACGTGCTTGAGGCGCCGGGAATGCATTTCGCCAACTCGGTGTTCCCTTCCGGCGTGCCCACGGGGGGCTGGGGGAAATTCTTTGCGGCGCTTGCCGTGAGTTGTAATTTCCTGGTGTACGCAATTTTCTGGTACGCGTGCCTGTGGATTACGGGCTATTTCCGCGCGCGCCAGCACCCTTACGATCGCCAAAACACACTGGTGCCGCCAAGCTTGCGGTAATCGGCAGCGAACGGCAGAGGCAAAGTCAACCGCAAGACCCGCCCTCACACACCGAGGACGGGGCGCCCTCGAACCTCGGCGAGTCGCCCCTGTTGAAAGCACCGAGCTTACAGACACGACGCAGGCAAGAGTGCCTACGCTACTGACTTTTCAGCTTCTTTCAACTCGAATTTCGCCGATAAACCGATAAAACCAAGGTTTGTATACCGTTTCGACGCTGGCGTTCGCCGGTAGAGGGGAGGTGTTGGCCGAAAACCGCGGGAAGGGCCGCCTGGAGATGCCTAGTGTGAGTGTGCAAGCGAACGGAGCCCGCCTCAGTCCCTCGGTTTCTCTCGGGATAAAAAGGCGGCCTCTACAACGGCAAGCAAGACGGGCGGACTGAAGTCCCGCCCCTACACGGCGACGAAAAGACGGCCCGCCTCAGAAGGCGGCCGCTACAACGGCAAGACAAGAATCGACAGCAGCGGGAGGTTGCGATGGGCGGGCGCACACGAGACGGGGCCGAGGCGAAAAAGCTCGGAGAAAAGAACCGGTCTAAAGACCGGCCACTACAACGGCTGCGAGAGACGGGATGGGGCGGGGAGGCGACGGCGGGGCGGGTGATGCTGTGGTTGGGAGCGGCGGTGCTGTTGGGCGAGGTCTGGATGTTGCTGATGCAGCTGCGTGAGTTTTGGCAAGGGTCGGGCGCGGCGTCGCTGGGGTGGATGGCGGCGCTCGGAGCGGCGGCGCAAAAGGCAGTGTCATTTTTGGTGTGGAATGACGGGCTGCTGCTCGCGGTTGCGGCGAAGGTGCTGGTATTATGCTGCCCGTTACTCGTCATCGCCGTCGGGATTGGACTGATCCACAAGGCAGAATCGGCGCAGGCGCGGAAGTTCGCTGCGAAGAGCACGCAGGCAGAGGAAGAGAGACCGTAATGCTGAGAAAGCCACTGAATTCGTATGGCTGGGGATTCGCGTGGGGCGGCGTGATCGTGTTTGTCGGCGTGGCACTGCTGCTGGATCACATGGGAATCGTTTCGATCGGTGGACTGTGGCGATTCTGGCCGATGATTCTGGTGCTGGCCGGGATCGTAAACATTTTGGATGAATGCCGGCGGATGTGGGGCGTGATCCTGCTGGCGGCGGGGATTCTGCTGCAACTGGGCGAATTTAATCTGGTGCGCGTAACGTGGGCGCTGCTGTGGCCGGTTGCGGTGATCAGCGTTGGGCTGATGCTGATGTGGGGATCGATCAAGGCGAAGAAAGGCGGCGCTGGGCGCGCGGAGAGTCCGACCGGGCCGGGCGCGCTTAACGAGATGGCGATTTTCAGCGGCGTGGAAAAACGAGTAAGCAGCAAGAATTTTACGGGCGGGCGGCTTTTCGCGATGTTCGGCGGAATTGAACTTGATTTATGGCAGGCGGAGATTGAAGGCGACACGGCAGTGCTGCATATCGACGCGATTTTTGGCGGCGTGGAGCTTCGTGTTCCGGACACTTGGGTGGTTTCGTCAGAGGGACAAGGGATTTTCGGCGGGTATTCGGATTCGACGCACCAACGGCCACCGACCGATCCGGCGCAACCGCGCAAAACGCTGGTGATTCGCGGGGCGGCGGTGTTTGGCGGCGTGGAAATTCGCAACTGACGCGACACGACACCGCGCATGGCAAACCAATCCTTCACAGAGAAATTACCGAAATTCGTATTCCGAATTTTGTGGCTGCCAATGGGCGGCGTGCTTTTCTTTCTTCTGCAGTCAGTGGGAGGAATGAGGGGCCTGGACGCCGCGGTGATTGCGTATCCGGTGTGCTTGTTTGGACAGTTCACGCTGGCGGCGGCGAAATATTCGTGCAAGGCGTCGCCAATCGAGCGGACGAATGCGGCGCGATTGCTGGGCACGCACATTTTAGGATCGCAGGTGCTTGGAGTGCTGTGGTACAGCCTGGCGCGGACGCTGGTTTACATGATTTCGTTCGGGCCGCAATTGCAAGGGCTGGACCAGCGATTTTCCGGGCGCGGAGCGATCGTGTACGCGACGGGAGTGGCGTTCTACTGGCTTGCGGCGCTGTATTACTACGTAGTGTTCGCGCGCGAAAATTCGATTAAGGCGGAAGCGCGATTGCTGGAAACGACGATGCTGGCGCGCGATGCGGAGTTGAAAGCGCTGAAGGCGCAACTGAATCCGCACTTTTTGTTTAACAGTTTGAATTCGATCAGCGCGCTGACGAGCATTGATCCGGCACGGGCGCGGGACATGTGCGTGCTACTGGGCGATTTCTTGCGAACGACGCTGCGGGTGGGCGAGCATCCGCTGATTCCCTTTTCGGAAGAGCTGGGGTTGCTGGAGCGATTTTTGTCTATCGAGAAGGTGCGGTTTGGAGCGCGGCTGCGGACGGAAGAGGCGATTGAGGAAGAAGCGCGGAAATGTTTGCTGCCGCCGCTGCTGCTGCAGCCGCTGATTGAAAATGCGGTGGCGCGCGGGATTGCGAATTTGCCGGAAGGCGGAACGGTGCGGATCGAGGCGCGCTGCAACAACGGACGGATGTTCATCACGATCGAGAATTCGTTCGATCCGGATGCACCGCCGAAACGCGGCAACGGGATGGGACAACGAAACGTGCGCGAGCGGTTGGAGGCGCGGTATGGAAAAGAGGCGAGCTTACGCGTATCAGCGGAAGGCGAACGGTATGAAGCGACGGTGACATTGCCCGCGGAGATGGAGGGAGCGCGATGAGCGGAGTGGACGAGAAGAGATTGCGCGTGTTGATTGTGGACGATGAAGAGCTGGCGCGGTTTGTGGTGCGGGAGTTTGTGGAAACGCATCCGGAGCTGGAGATTGCGGCGGAATGCGTGAACGGGTTTGAAGCGGTGAAAGCGGTGGCGGAGCACAAACCGGATTTGTTGTTTCTGGATGTGCAGATGCCAAAGTTGACGGGATTCGACGTGCTGGAATTGATCGGGACGGATACACCGGTGATTTTTGTGACGGCATACGACGAATTTGCGATGAAAGCGTTTGATGTACACGCAGTGGATTATTTGTTGAAGCCGGTGGGCAAGGAACGATTTGAGGCCGCGCTGGAGCGGGCGAAGGAGAGAATCGCGGCGCGAGTGCCAATGCCGGCGGAATTAGCGAGTGCTGCGCGGGGGCCTGGGCAATTTGTGGAGAGAATTGTAGTGAAGGATGGGACGCGGGTGACTTTGATTCCCTGCTCGAAACTGGATTATGCGGAATCACAGGACGATTATGTCGGGCTTGTGAGCGAAGGGAAAAAACATCTGAAGCAGCAGACGATTGCGAGTCTGGAGGCGGCGCTGGACCCGGCACTGTTTGTGCGGATTCACCGGTCGTACATTGTGAACCTGGAGCGGGTGACGCGGATCGAGCCGTACGGAAAAGAGAGCCGGATGGCGATACTGGCGACGGGCGCGAGATTGCCGGTGAGCAAAACGGGATATGCGCGGCTGAAAGCATTGCTGGATGAGCGAGGCTGAACGCAGCCGGCTTGCGCGACAAATTCTTAAGCGGCGAGACGGCGGACCCAGATGCGCGAAGTGGCGGGCTTGCCCAGATGGACGGTTTTTCCGGCGGCGCGAAGAGTCATGGTTTCGTCGTACTCGCGTTTTTCGACGCCGAGTTTTGTGCCGGGACGCAGATGCAGGCCGTCAAGGAATTCCAGAAACTGGCCGTCTTTTTCGTAGACGCAGACGATTTCCGCGGAATCTTTCGCGCGCAATTCAGAGAGCAACACGACGCCTTGTTTGCGAAGCTGCGCGACTCCGCCACGAATCGGAACGCCATGGGGGCAACTGCTTCTGTCACCGAAGCGTTTCAAAAGAAGGGCCTCGACTTCGGGCGAGATGGCATGCTCGAGGCGTTCGGCTTCGTCGTGAGCTTTGGACCACGGGAGGCCGATAACGTCGGTGAGGAGCATCTCGGCGAGTTGATGGCGAAGAGCCATACGCTCGGCGAATTGGCGGCCCTTGCGGGAGAGGTCGATGCGGCCGGTACGATCGACGCGAACGAGGTCGTCGCGCGTGAGGCGTTTGAGCGCAGCGGTGACAGCGGGCGGTGTGACGGCGAGCTCTTCCGCGAGACGCGCGCTGATGGGGGATTGCCCTTCTTCGAGCATTTCCCAAATTGCTTTCAAATAATCTTCGCGCGATACGCTGGTCTTTTGCCGCTTCACACTTCACTCTGCCTTTTGCGGATTTGTGCTGATGGCTGGCGCGCCATTCGATGAGCCGAGGCGCTCCGCCAGGTCGATAATTCTAGTCTGAATTTCCTCGAAAATTCGCTGATAGGTCTCGGAATCCGCGCCGAAGGGGTCTTCGACGGGCCAATCTTCGACTTTGGCGAAGTCTTCGAATACCTGTTCTTTCGGATAGCCGCTCATATTAATGACGAAATCAACTTCCTGCCAATGCGCGTGGAGAATGGGTTTCGAAGCGAGGCCTTCGGCTGGGACATTATTTTTTGCGAGGGTTTCAAGCGTTGGTTCGGCAATGTAACCGAGCGGAGTAAGGCCGCCGCTGGTGACTTCCCACAAATGAGGAGTGAGCTGTCGTGCGATGGCTTCCGCCATGGGGCTGCGGCAGGAGTTACCCAGACAAACAAAAAGTACGCGAAGTTTTTTGCGGGGCTTCATTTAATGAAAAGTTTCTCACAGAAAGACGCGCGGGAGGCGGACTTCGGTTCAGGCGGTTGCGGGTTTGGCGGAGTGCGCGGAAGCCATTTGCAGAAAGTGTTCGTGGACGGTCGCGTCCGAAGTGAGTTCGGGATGAAACGTGGCAGCGAGGAGATTCTTGTTTTGTACAAGGACGGGTTTGCCAGCATATTCGGCGAGGACTTCGAGGGAGTTGCCGGCGCGTTCGATGATGGGGCCGCGGATGAAGACCATCTCCATCGGTCCGGATTTGAGTTTGCACGGGCCGAAGAAGACGTCGCTGGCGACCTGGCGGCCGTACGCGTTGCGGAGAACGGTCATGTCCATGAGGCGAAGTGAAGATTGCGGGGGATTTTTTACTTCGGTGGCGAGCAAGATTGCCCCTGCGCAGGTGCCAAAAATAGCGCGGCCGGAGTTTGCGAAGTTTCGAATGGCGTCGTAGAGGCCTTCTTCCTGGAGAAATTGGAGTTGCGTTGTACTTTCACCGCCAGGAAGGATGAGGCCGTCGCATTGTTCGAGATCGGCGACGGTGCGGACTTCGAGAGTCTCCGCGCCGAGTTCGCGGAGGCGCGTGGCGTGGGCTTCGAAGTCACCTTGAACGGCGAGAATTCCTATCTTCAATCTTGCCTCGTTTAAAAAGGGCACGATATATCGTGCCCCTACTTTCGGAATTCGCACGGAAGAGACTTTCAGCAGTGCGAAATTGGTGCATCTCGAATCAGCCGGCACGGTCAGGAGTGCCTACAACAGGCAACTACCAGCCGCGCGTGGAGAGCAAATCTTTTTCGGGGAGCTGGCGAACGTCGAGTCCGGGCATCGCTTCGCCGAGTTCTTCGCTGGCTTCGAGGACGGCCTTTGGGTCGGCGAAGTGCGTGGTGGCCTTGACGATGGCTTTTGCGCGGGCGTCGGGATCGCTGGATTTGAAAATTCCCGAACCGACGAACACAGCTTCGGCGCCGAGCGAACGAACGAGCGCTGCGTCGGCCGGCGTAGCGATGCCGCCCGCGGAAAAATTGGGAACAGGCAGCTTGCCGGTTTTCGCGATGCTACGGATGAGTTCGAGCGGCGCGGCGTGTTCTTTCGCTTCGTGCATCAATTCATCGTCGCGCATGGTGGTGAGGCGCTTCATCTGGCTGACGATGGTACGCATGTGGCGGACGGCTTCGACGACGTTGCCGGAGCCGGCTTCACCCTTGGTGCGAATCATCGCGGCGCCTTCGGCGATGCGGCGGAGCGCTTCGCCAAGATTGCGCGCGCCACAAACAAAGGGCACGCGGAAGTCGTGCTTCCACACATGATTTTCTTCGTCGGCAGGCGTGAGGACTTCGCTTTCGTCGATGAAGTCCACTTCGAGCGCTTGCAAAACTTCGGCTTCGGAAAAATGGCCGATGCGGACTTTGGCCATCACGGGAATGGTGACGGTGGCCATGATTTCGCGGATGACTTTGATGGAGGCCATACGCGCGACGCCGCCTTCTTTGCGAATGTCCGACGGCACGCGTTCGAGCGCCATCACGGCGCAAGCGCCCGCTTTTTCGGCAATGCGCGCTTGTTCGGCGTTGGTGACGTCCATGATGACGCCACCCTTGAGCATTTCGGCCAGGCCAACTTTGACGCGCCACTCGTTTGAAGGCCCGTTCGTTCCACTACCGTTCACTTTCTTCGCATCCATGATTCGTTCTCCTTACAAAAGATCAAAACTCAGAGATTCTTCAAACTCTCGTTACTACGCCGGTCTTTGCCCGACAACAACGAATCGGCCGCGGCCACGCGCCAGCAGATTCCCCGCCGCATCTTTGATTTCACCGATTCGAAAACGATTCCTGCCTTTTTCGCTTTCCTGCCAGCCTTCGACCAAAATTTCTTCCGTCAAGGGCACGGGCATGCGGTACTCGACCGAAAGTTCCGCGGTGACGGCAAGTTCTTCGGTCAGCTTCGAAATTTTGCCCATCGCTTCGTCCAACAGCAACGCGATGATTCCGCCGTGCGCGAATCCCGCTCCACCGCCGTACCGCGAGCCCAGCACGAACTTTCCGCGCGTCTTACCTTCGTCCACATACAGGTCGAACGTAAGATGCATTCCCGATTCATTCGCCCCGCCGCAACCAAAACAGTTATTCGCCGCCTTCGGCTCCAACCGGATAATTTCGCTCATTCGGCAGGGGCCTCAGACCAACGCCACGCGGCTGCGTTCGGCGCGGCGCACGCCACGTTCACGTTTGCGCATCTCGGCACGCAAAGTGTCGGCGAGCGTTGCAACGCCGCGAGCGATCTGCTTTTCATCCAGGCTCGCGAAACTGAGCCGTAGCGTATTCGGCTGCGGCGCTTGGACATAGAAATAACGCCCGGGCGCGAAAAGAACGCTTCGCTCTTTCGAGTGAATGAGCAGTTCGCTGGCGTCGAAGCCGAGTGGAAGTTCCAGCCATGTGCACATGCCGCCTTCGGGCAAAGTCCAACGAGTGCCTTCGGGCATGTGCTTGCGGAGCGATTCATCGAGAGCGTGCAAGCGCGAAGCGTAAACTTTGCGCATCTTGGCGAGATGCTTTGTAAAGAGGCCGCGGCGCATGAATTCGGCGAGAGTCGCCTGCGCGAGTTGATCGGTGTGCAGGTCGGTCGTTTGCTTCACCTGGCGCAACCGCTCGACAGCCGTCGCCGGCGCGACAATCCAGCCCACCCGCAACCCGGGAAAGGCGACCTTGGCGAAGCTGTCGATGTGAATGACGATGTTGGAGCGATCGAGCTGTTTCAGAGCAGGGACGCGCTCATCGCGATTGTAGAGCCGAGCATAGATATGGTCTTCGACAATCGCTACCTGGTAGCGCGTGGCGACCTCAATGATCTTCCGCCGTGAGGCGAGTGGAATCGATGTGCCGGTCGGATTTTGGAAATCCGGCGTGAGCACCATTAACTTCACACGATTGGCGGCGAGCGTGGCTTCGAGTGCTTCGAGATCGATGCCGAGCGAGCCGCCGGGTTCGGCGTGCGTTTGCAC
>Ga0137403_10010416_pt1 | contig 10301 bp, 11 predicted proteins | sample CZOMad2_1_16fung_FD_122057 | JGI IMG/M metagenome (GOLD analysis project Ga0137403, IMG submission 122057) | Vadose zone soil fungal communities from Angelo Coast Range Reserve, California, USA - CZOMad2_1_16fungal (Hybrid Assembly) | ecosystem: Environmental > Terrestrial > Soil > Vadose zone... | reverse complement strand
TCGCCAGCGCACGATGCAGGGATTGTTCAAGGCTTTGGGAAAAAGTTGGCATTCTCGTCCTCTGTGGCCCCCGGTCATCATGATCGCCATTACCCGGTCAGGCAACAACAACCTTCGTCTTCCCCTGTCATATAGTTACGCACGATCGTGGCGAAAGACCGGTTCCGCAAGCGTGGTTTTCCTCTAAATTCACGCGCCACGGCTGCAGTAATGCAACCCTCCCCGGAAAAACTACCGGGAATACGATCGCCTTCCGTTAGCACCTATCGATGCAAGACCCGTTCCCGCTCTCCGGCCGGGTCGAGAGCCACGCGCGGCTATTTCTTTTCCATCACGCATTGCAGGGGATGCTGGTGCTTGCGCGCAAAATCCATCACCTGCGTGACCTTGGTCTCGGCAATCTCGTAGGTGAACACGCCGCACTCACCGATCCCGTGGTGATGCACATGGAGCATGATCTTGGTGGCCGCTTCGGCGTCCTTCTGGAAGAATTTCTCCAGCACATGAACGACGAACTCCATCGGCGTGTAGTCGTCGTTCAGAATCAGGACGCGATACAGGTTCGGACGCTTGGTCTTCGGCTTGACCTTGGTGATGACCGACGTCGACGGCCCATTGGTGCCGGGATTGCGGTTCTCGTCATTGCTCATTCGAGGAGCAGAAGCGGCTGGCATCGCCGGCACGGACGAACGGGCTTTGAAAGTTAACTGCAACATGGCTTAGGCGTTCGAAATCCCCAGGAGAAATTAGTCGGCGAAACCAGTCAGCGTATCCCGGCACCTCGCCACAGGCCCAAGCGGCCATCGCAAGGTACCCGGCAGCATCCCGGATCACCGCTCCCGCTCCGACCATGACCGGATCGGCGGCCGGATCGGCTCTTGGAATATGGGTCCGGCACCGGGTCCCCGCAAGCGCCTGGAAGACAGCCCTGACGTGACCCGCGACCGGCCCGATTCCCGGCCCGGCGATCCGCCCGAGGTTAATCGTTTCTGTCCGGTTTGACAAAGGAAGGCGCCTGCCCGTTTAGCATCCATTGAGGATAGCCGGCGCTATCGAGGGCCGATTCGCCCATGCACGGGCTTTGACCCGCTTTTAGCGGAACCGGTTTACCACCTGTTTAGCCGCCCAGGCGGAAATGACCGCAGAAACCACATTGCGGTGAAAGCCATGCTCGATACTACCATTTTCAGTCGTGTTCGCGCTGCCACCTGCCGGTTCGCAGGCGCCAATCAGGGCAATATCGCGGTGCTGTTTGCGATCGCCGCGGTGCCGATCATCAGCTTTGTCGGCGCAGCGATCGACTATACCCGCGCCAACGCCGCCCGCTCGTCGATGCAGGCGGCGCTCGACTCCACGGCGCTGATGCTGGGCAAGGACCTGACCGACGGCACCATCACGACCTCGCAGATCAGTGCGAAGGCAACGGCCTATTTCAATGCGCTCTACACCAATAAGGACGCCAACTCGGTCGCGGTCACCGCGACCTATACGGCCGCGGCCGGCAACGGTTCGACCATCCTGTTGAGCGGCACCGGCACCGTGAATACGGACTTCATGAAGATCGCGGGCTTCCCGAACCTCAACTTCAACACCAATTCGACCGCGGCCTGGGGCAACGTGCGCATGCGCGTGGCGCTGGCGCTCGACAACACCGGATCGATGGCTTCCGACGGCAAGATCGGCGCGCTGCGGACGTCCGCAGCCAGCCTCGTCGACCAGCTCAGCGCGCTCGCGAGGAACCCCGGCGACGTCTACATTTCCGTGATTCCGTTCGCCAAGGACGTCAACGTCGGCACCAGCAACTACAATCAGAGCTGGCTCGACTGGAGCCTCTGGGACAGCAACTCCCTCACCAATAGCTGGGGAACGTGCAGTAACACAAACCAGACGACCAGAAGCTCCTGCCAGAATAACGGCAACGTATGGACCCCTGATCGCACCAGGTGGACCGGTTGCGTCGCCGACCGTACCCACCCTTACGACCAACAGAATACGGCGCCGACGGCGGGCAACGCACCGACGCTGTTCCCTGCCGACGAGTATTACGAAAACAGCCAGTACTACTGCAAACCGGGCAATACCCCGCCGTTGCAGCAGTTGATGCCGCTGAGCTACGACTGGACCGCGATCAAGGCGACGATCAGCGCGATGCAGCCGACCGGCGGCACCAACCAGCCGATCGGTATCGCCTGGGCATGGCAGTCGTTGCAGCAGACCTTGCCGCTGAACGCGCCGGCCGAAGATACCAACTACACCTACAAGAAGGCGCTGATCGTGCTGTCCGACGGTCTCAATACCGAAGACCGCTGGCCGGCTAACGGCAACGGCAGCACCCAGTATGGCGGCGCGATCGACACCATTCAGCAGACACTGTGCACAAACGTCAAGAATTCCGGCGTGATCGTCTACGCGATCCAGCTCAACACCGGCTCACCCGGAGATCCGACCTCGACCGCCCTGCAAAATTGCGCCAGCAGCGCGGACAAGTTCTACCTCGTCAGGGACGCGACCCAGACGCTGACCGTGTTCAACTCGATCGGCACGTCACTCGCCAAGCTGCGCGTCGCGAAATAATCGCCGCAAACACCACCCACGAAAAAAGCCCGGCCATTGCGGCCGGGCTTTTTGATTTGGACGTCGAAAAAAGTGCTTGCGGAGATTAGTGCGCAGCCGGGACGAACTTCGCGACCAGGCCCTCGTAGGGCTTGAAGGTCTGCTTGGCGAGATCGGTGTAGAGGCCGGCAATCTTCTGCGACTCGGCGACGAAAGTCTCATAGGCAGAGCGAGCGAACTCGGTCTGCACTTCCAGCACCTTCTCCACCGACTTCACGCCGGAGAGCTTTTCCACATACGACTTGGTGTCTTCGAACGACTTCTTGGCATAGTCGCCGTAGGCGGTTGCGATCGCCTGAACGCCGCTCTGCAGGTTGCTCGCGGAAGCGGCAACCGATTCGAGATGTTCTTTTCCGTAGCTCTGAATGTCTTCAACCTTGACCATCATGGAGTCCTTTTCCCAGACTGAACGTGCAAAACCAATTGCCGGGAGGTCCCGGCCCCCTGACAGAAGCTCTATATGTGCACTGCACAATGAAGTCAAGGAATCTTGTGCGACGCACAAATAGAACCAATTTGCGGAGAACCCCGGAGTGTTACGCAACGGTTCGTTAATCTTTTGGAAACTCGCTCCGCCTAACCTGATTCCTGGACTTGTTCGCCTTCCGACAGACAGCCTGAAAGCTGTTTGTGAACAGCACCTTAGCTAGAATAGCGACCTGATCGGCCAGCCGGGCGGCCATCGCAGCCTGGTTAGGCGCGTCGAGCAGGGAAACATCACTGGGCCGATGGGCACAATTTCGCCTCACGAACCGGTGATCAAGATAGAAATTGGGACGGGGAAGTAAATGCTTCGTACAACCTTGGCTTCCTCGCGCACGTTGCGAGTTTGCGTTCTCGGGCTGGTCACCTTCACCACTGCGATCATCACCACCAGCGACAGCGCGGAAGCGCGGCGCTACCGCCATCGCCATTATGCGCGGCACCACGTCAGCCACCACGTATCACAAGGAAAAGTACACGTCATGTTGAAGAAGGGACTAGGGAAAAAAAACCTCGTCGGCGTCGATATCGGATCGAGTTCAGTCAAAGCCGTTGAACTTCAGGGGAAGGCAGGCAGCCTTCAACTGGTTAGCCTCGGTCTTGAAAATGTCCAACCTGATTCGATTGTAGACGGTCAAATAATGGAATTGAATGATGTTGCGAATGTAATTGACAACATCTTCAAAGAACACCAGATTCGAACGGACAGAGTCGCGGCTGGGGTGAGCGGGCATTCCGTTATCGTAAAAAACATCGTGGTTCCCCAAATGAGCGAGGAAGAGTTGGAAGAATCGATGGAGTGGCATGCTGAAGAGCACATCCCGTTTGACATCGCTGACGTCAGCCTCGATTACCAAATCACCGGCTCCTCACCTGACGCCTTGAACGTTCTGATGGCAGCCTGCAAACGCGACAAGATCGCCAACGTGAAGCAGGTTATACAGTTGGCGGGAAAGCAGCCGGCCATAATCGATGTTGACGCGTTCGCCCTTCAAAACTGTTACGAAATCAACTATCTGCCGGCATCGGGGCAGATTGTGGCACTTCTTAACATTGGTGCCGCAACGATGAACATCAATATCCTTAACGGTAAGAAAAGCGTTTTTACAAGGGATGTTTCAGTTGGTGGAACCCAATACACGAGTTTATTGCAGAAAGAATTCGGTTTGACCTTTCAGCAGGCCGAGCTGGTTAAACGTGGTACGAGGGTTCCGGAAATGACTGATGATCGCAACATCGAACCGATCCTCGAAACGGTCTCAGACATACTGGCGCTTGAAATTCAGAAAACAATGGATTTCTATCGTGCGACAGCCGACGATGGCGAGGGAACGGTGCAAAAGATCCTGATATCCGGTGGGGGGTCAAAGCTAAAAGGGCTGTCTCAGTATCTTGCAGATCGTTTCGAAGTTCCGGTTGAAGTGTTCGATCCGTTTCGTCAAATAAAGGTCGACGCAAGGCGCTTCGACCCGGACTATATGCGTGAGGTTGTGCCGGAGATGGCGGTTGCTGTTGGCCTCGCATTGAGAGGAGTTGACGTACGATGATTAAAGTCAACCTTTTAGACTCAGTAACTGATCGGGCTAAAGGCGTCGCCGCAGTCGAAGAAAAAGTGGCAAGCCCGCGAACTCAAACCATTTTGATGGGCATCGTTGTACTGGCGCTCCTGACGGTTGCGGTGGGGTACGACTATGTTAGCGCCAAGGCAGATCATGCGGCCGCGGAAGTGGCACTTGCCAAAGAGAAAGCCATCCAACTTCAGATGCAGGCGGTGAACAGGGAGCAAGCCGAGTTGGAACAAAAAACGGCTGAAGTTCAAAACCGGATAAATGCAATCCAGAATCTTCGTGCTTCGCAGCGGGGACCCAGTGAAGTCTTGCTTGAAGTAAAGGAACGAGTCGATACCATCCCCGGACTTTATCTTGAAAGCCTTGAGCAAAAGGGCGGTGGATTAGTTCTTAAGGGTGGTTCGCCGAACGAAAGTTCAGTCGCCAGGCTTGGCCAAAGCCTGGAATTTTCTTCTGGACGGTTTTCTGATCTTTCGATTGAAACTGAACGCAAGCCTGTTGAACCTATAGTTCCCAAGGGAGCCACGGCAGCGACACTGGATCTTAAGGACAAGCCTGAAATAGTGAACTTTACAATCAAATGCAACTATGCACCTCGCCCTGCCCAGCCCGCAGCCTCGCCAGGGGCTAACGCAGCACAGCCTGCAAATCAGATTGCTCAAAAGTGAAATTGCCGGCATAGGCCGATCAACGTCGGAATGAAACTGTTCGACGTGCGGAGGAAGACCTGGACATGCGAATTGGAAACATACAAGCACTGCCGTGGTATGGACGGCTTGGAATATTTGTGGTCATTGCTGCCGTAATCTATGGCCTTTTTGGCTATTTTGTTACCAGCGGAACCAAAGCCGAGACGAAAGAAATGGATGGACAAATCGCCCGTCTGAAAGCAGAAAACGCTCAGGCACAGATCGCACAGCAGCGATTGAATGAGTTTCGAGCCTCTTACAAGCTGAAGCAACAGGAATATGACGATCTCAAAGCCCTGTTGCCGGAACAGCGCGAGCTAACAAGTGTTCTCCAGGCAATACAAGAACGTGCCCGGACGTCGAACCTTTCGTTGCGCAGGTTCTCGCCGAGGGATGACGTTCAACAGGACTTCTATAGCGGTAAACCAATCGAGGTCCAAGTCACCAGCACTTTCGCGAATCTTCGTGGGTTTTACGAGCAGATGGCCCGATACCAGAGAATAGTTTCTATTACTGATTTCAAAGTTAGCCGAATCACCAGTAATGAACTCAATCCGGCGAAAACAATTGACGCTCAGTTTCTGCTAACGGCCTACTATGTGACGCCGGAAAACATGAAGAAAGCTGCTGCAAAGCCTGCAACTGCCCCAGCTCCTGCGCCAGCCGCGCCAGCGCCTGCAGCGAAATAACATATCTTGTCAGACAGGACGAGTTCGTCCGACCGAGAGACTAACAGAATGAGAAACACCTTAAGAATCACACGCTTCGTCTTAATCGGGTTGCTGGTATCGTGGGGACTATCCCTGGATTTCAATTTCAATACGACGTCCGCACAAAACGCAAAGGGCCGCGTAGTGAAAATCAAAGGTGATCGAGATCCCTTCCAGCCGTGGAAACCGATTGCACCCGTTAAGAAAGAGATGGCGGGTCAGGTGCCGCTACCTTCCCTGGAAATTCGGATTAGTAACTATAAAGCTCTCAAGGCCGCGGCAATGAGTTCACAGCAGCCGGCTCCAAAACCCACGACCGCGTTTCTTCTGAACGAAGTTCAAATTGTCGGTATCTTCCACACGCCCCGAGGATATGCCGCAATGGTTGAAGTAACTCCAATCAAGCTTTCTTATATTATCTATCCAGGCGAACAGTTCTTCGATGGTCAGTTGGTCGCTATTGAAGAAGATCGGCTTGTGTTCCGCCACGAGACTCGGCTTACGAACGGTAAGAGAGACATGACGGTAGTAAATAAGCCACTTCGCTCTCCGAGTGTTATCAATGATGCATTAACCGCTTCGAGGACCCCGAGCCCCGCAGCAACCCCCCCAGTCGAGGCGCCCAAGGGACAGTCTGTGCAAAACCCAGCATCGACTCCACAAAACCAATAGCTTTTCGAACCCCGGATGCATCCGCGAATTCTGAGTCGCGGGCGCCGATAATGACTGTAAGCAGTGGATGGTCTCAGAGGCTTTATAAAAGTGACTCCTGATCTCTTACGAAATTGAAAACTATGCCGGTAGAACCGCGTTGTGCGGCGCGCGCTGTTTCCCTATGGAGTACGAGCGTAGCGTGTGGCGGAATACCGGATTCCCCGAAGGAGGGAAAGATGCCTGTTATGTCCCCGAACACGGTCGCCACTAAGAGAGGTGCGCTTGTTCTCTTATTTGCAGTCTCGCTGAATTCGATTACTTTTGCCGCTTCAGCGCGACTGCCAGTTAGTTCCGGCCGTGAATCTAAAGTTCAGCCTGTTGTCTATGCTCGGGCGGACCGGAAAGAAAATGTTACGTTTAAGAACGTCCAGATGAGTGTTGTGGGTGTCGTGGCTAAGAATGTTCTTACAGACACAGGCAAAAACCGTCAGGGACAAGCTCAAACATCTGCTCTATTGGGCGCCGGCCAAAACCCAATCAAGATTGGTCCCGGTGGACACCAGTCCAGTCAAGGGCAGCAGTACGGTACCCCTGGTTTTGTCGGCGAGCCAATAAACCTCAATGTCGTTAATGCCGACATTCGCGACATCCTGAATTACATCACCGAACAATATGGTGTCAACTTCGTGATCGATAGTTCGGTCACCGCAGTTCCTGTCACCGTTAATGTCACGGATGTGCCCTGGAATGTTGCTCTCGAAGCAATTTTGAAAGCCAACCGGCTTGCAATCGACGTCAGCGGGAATATCCTCCGTGTTGCCACTACCGAGGTACTTGCGAACGAAGCTGCCAACCAACAAAAGATTAACGATGCCAAGTTGGACAACTCGCCATTGCAGACTGAATTCCTCAGGTTGAACTATGCTCGCGCCAGCGGAACACTGGCAGGTGCGTCAGGCTCAACCGGCGGGTTTGCCGGTGGTTCGACGAGCCAAAGTTTTTCTGGTGGCCAGGGCGGCGATGCGAGCGGGTCCGGCGGAGATCATGGTTTGATGCCAATCATCAAGCGCAGGCTTTCTCGTCGCGGTGCGATAGAAGTAGATGGCCGTTCCAACACCTTAATCATCACGGATGTTCGTGAGAACATCGAGGCGATTCGTCAGTTGGTTACGATTCTTGACCAGCCCGAACCACAGGTAGAGATTGAAACACGCATTGTCCTGGCTTCGCGGAACTTTACCCGTGACCTCGGAGTGCAGCTATCGGCTGCAGTTTTGAACCTTGGACGCGGGGGCGTTGGAAGCCTGAGCACTCTGCCAGCGGGCTCTGGTACCGGAGGAGGGAGTTCATCGGGGCTGACGTCTGGACCAAATCCCTTTGGCGTTCCTGGGGGATTGGCTGGTACATCGCAGCCAAATGATTCGTTGCGCGCCGCGGGTGCAAGTACAGTCCTCGGCTTAACGACAGGCGTCTTCGGCACTGCCCAAATCAGCGTATTGCTATCGGCTGCAGAGTCGAAAGGACAGGCAAAGACAGTTGCGACGCCACGTGTAACCGCTCTGAACAATCGTCCTGCTCAAATCGAAAGCGGTGCTCAGATACCGGTGCAAACCACGTCGGCTGCAGGAGGCGGAACAGCCATCGTTACTACCACGTTTGTATCAGTGCCGTTGCGTCTTGCGATCACTCCGCAGATCACCGATGTCGGTACCGTGATACTTCGTGTTACTGTCGAAAACAACACTCTAAATACCGGGATTGCGGTTGCCGGAGTTCCCGGAATCAACACCCAGCGGATGCAGTCTGAAGTACTGGTTCCGGATGGTGGAACGACGGTGATGGGTGGCGTGTTGGTGGATAACGAAGGTGAAACACAACAACGTACACCGGGCCTTTCAGGCATTCCGGTCCTGGGCAATTTGTTCAAACGCAAAGTGACAACACGCAATACTGATGAACTACTGTTCTTTATCACCCCACGCATCTATCGACCCGATTACCAGGGCAGGCCAACGGCTGGAGTGGTAGGCACAGGAACAAGGACGACGACAATTCCACAGCCTGTACCGCTTGGAAATCCGCCATCCAACTCCGGAGCTCAGGAACAGCAGCAGCGAAACCCACAGGGAACGGATGCTGCGCCTGTCAATAGTCCGTTCGTAATCCCGACGGCTCCAGCACCGACCGGCGAGGCCCGTCCCACTTCGTTGGGCGGATCCAAACCTTAATCGAAAGGAGTGAGGTAGATGTTCAAAGAGTCACTCGAGTCGATAATCGACAGAACCGACGGGGCTATCGGAGCCTTGATTATGGGAACGGACGGTATCGCTGTCGAGAAAGTGATGAAACCCGAAGCACGGGATTTGAATCTTGATGTTGCCGCCGCTGAGTTCACGTCATTGATTCGCATCGCACAGAGAACAGGGTCCGATACCGGACTCGGGGCAGCATGCGAACTAATAATATCCCTTGAAAGCGCAGTGGTACTGCTGCGTATGTTTACGAAGGACTACTTCATTGTTCTGGCGGTAAATCCCGATGGGAACATAGGCCGTGCACGATATGAATTGCGAAAAGCGGAATTAGTTTTGTCGAAGGAGTTCGCAATCTGATCTGGATGTTTTGTGAACTTGACTCTTGGCGCTGCAGAATTGCAGCGCCTTTTTTTCTTGCGTGTCCGGGAGCAATCGTTATGGAACGACGGATTACTGAGGCACTTTTACGATAGGCATTCCGCGCATGATGATTCTTTGTCGTCGCGCTACGCGTTTAGGGTTTACCCTGGGATTAAAGACCGTGCGTGGATTGGGTATCATTGCGGAAAGAAATGCAGCCTCGGAAGCAGAAAGTGAGGATGCGGGCTTTTGGAAGTAATTCTGCGCTGCGGCTTCTGCTCCATAAATTCCGTCACCCCACTCGATGACGTTCAGGTAAAGCTCCAGAATCCTCTTTTTAGATAAGTCTTTCTCCAGAAAATAGGTGATTACGGCCTCTTTACCTTTTCGAATAAACGACTTCTCAGTTGAAAGGTAAAGATTCTTTGCAAGTTGTTGCGAAATGGTTGAGGCACCACGCTTGAAGGACGGGAGAGTCGGAATCCAACTCGCTTGATCGTCACCCTCCTCTTTCGCCTCTTTAGCTGCTTCGCGTTGCGCGTCATCCCAGGCTCTTTGAATTGCTTCGTAGTCAAATCCATGATGAACCGTAAAATTGACGTCCTCGCCTGCAATCACGGCTCGCTGGAGGTTTACAGATATCTTATCCAACGCCACCCAGGTCTGAAAGCGCCTGGGTTGTTCCCCCTTGTCTCTCGCTTCCTGCGCCCGAGTCTCGATCAGTGCCGTAGTCTGCGGATTCTCAGTCCGAAGCTTCGAAACGTGGGGAAACGTAACTACTTCGTAAAAGACGAAAATTAATATTGCAACGAAAACTGCCAGAACTATTCGTTTGAACCAACGCCACATAGTTTGCAAAGAATTCCTCATATTCAGAGCGACCCTGTCGGAGACCGATTGTAGCGTTGATAGGACAAAATTGCACATAAGGACTTCTCGAGTGCTGGCGCCTGAAGAGAAAAAATGCTA
>Ga0137403_10010415_pt1 | contig 10301 bp, 9 predicted proteins | sample CZOMad2_1_16fung_FD_122057 | JGI IMG/M metagenome (GOLD analysis project Ga0137403, IMG submission 122057) | Vadose zone soil fungal communities from Angelo Coast Range Reserve, California, USA - CZOMad2_1_16fungal (Hybrid Assembly) | ecosystem: Environmental > Terrestrial > Soil > Vadose zone... | reverse complement strand
CTATCGCGATTGAAGTGTTTTGGATCTAGGTGGACGAGCGCAACAACGCGGCGAGTTCCACAGATGACGAAGAATGTGGAAGGCCAGAGCAGCCAGAGTCTGGCGAACGGCATATATCTCCCTGAGCCAATTACACTGGCTCTTTCGGGCCAGTTTGTTGTTTGTTGTATCTGGTATTGCGATACGGTGCTTGCTAGTCGTTGCTTTACGATGAGCAGAAAGAACTATAGTGGATTACGGCGCGACGGCAATATCGCTAAACCTTGATCATTTTGTAGCGATCAAGCGATGAGCATAGCGGTCTAACTACAAAAACTAGCAGAAAATTTACTGAGAAGAGACAGAGGTGGTGGGCGGTTCGACAGCGAGTGTCTGCGTAGTCACCGTTGGCAAACAAATCGCTGCGACGTGTTGTTCAATTTTTCTACGAAAACCGAGCACCAACACGCTGACTGTTATTGAAGCCGTGGAGCCGGCGAATGGCTCAGGGGCTTGGTGACTTAGACGGCCGCATCACCATCGGCGCAAGCTTCTTCCACACGTTCTCCAGCAGTATCGGCTGCGCCGCGGCGACCGGGTGCAGCGCGTCCGCCTGGAACTGCTCGCGCTTGTCCAGCCCTTCGAGAATGAAGGGCACGAAAGCGACCCGCTCGTCGCGCGCGACGTCGCTGAAAGCCGCGCGGAACTGGTTGACGTAGGGCACGCCGTAGTTGGGCGGGAGCTGCATGCCGACCAGCACGACGCGCGCGCCTTCGCGCTTCGACGCCTGCACGATCGCGGCAAGGTTCGCCTTCATCTGGGCGACCGGAAGGCCGCGCAGGCCGTCGTTCGCGCCGAGCTCGACGATCACGATGGCGGGCTTGTTCGCCGCCAGGGTCTTGCCGATGCGCGCCGCCCCGCCGGCCGAGGTCTCGCCGCTGATGCTCGCGTTCACCACGGTATAATTCGAGTTGCGTTGCTTCAAGCGCTCGCCGAGCAGGGCTACCCAGCCCGCGCTTTGCGGGATCCCGTAGGCCGCGGAGAGGCTGTCCCCGTAGACCAGTATGGTCCGCGCGGCGCTGGGCGCAGATGCGGCCGCACCGTTGAATGCGAGCAACGCGGCAAACAGTATCGATCTCATGCCTGATTTCCCCCAATCCATGGTCGAGGCGACCGGGCTCTCGAAAGTGGTCCGGCTTGCGAACGGCACCCCGGGCGCGAACGAGCTGGTTATTCTGCAGGACATTTCGCTCGAGGTCATGCCCGGCGAGGCGGTCGCCATCGTCGGCGCCTCGGGCTCGGGGAAGTCGACGCTCCTCGGGCTGCTCGCCGGTCTGGACACGCCGAGCTCGGGCGCGGTGCGGCTCGACGGGTCGGACCTCTTCTCGCTGGACGAGGACGGCCGGGCGGCGCTGCGCGCGCGGCTCCTCGGCTTCGTGTTCCAGTCGTTCCAGCTCCTGCCGGCATTGAACGCGCTCGAGAACGTGATGCTGCCTCTGGAGCTCGCGGGCAAAGCGGACGCATCGGATCAGGCTCGCGAGATGCTCAAGCGCGTGGGGCTCGCCGAGCGCCTGCGGCACTATCCGAAGACGCTCTCGGGAGGCGAGCAGCAGCGCGTGGCGCTCGCGCGCGCCTTCGTCACGCGGCCGAAGCTCCTCCTCGCCGACGAGCCCACGGGAAATCTCGACGCCGCGACCGGCGCCGCGGTGATCGACCTGATGTTCGAGCTGAACGCGGAAGGCGGAACCACGCTGCTGCTCGTCACGCACGACGACGCGATCGCGAGCCGCTGCGCGAGAAAGGTCCGCCTGGTCGCCGGCCGCATCGACGGCGAGGCCGGCCCCTGATGCTGCGCCTCGCCCTCAGAATGCTCCTTCGCGACTGGCGCGCGGGCGAGCTGCGCGTGCTCGCCCTCGGGCTGGTGCTCGCCGCGGGAAGCGTCGCCAGCGTTGCCTTTTTCGCCGACCGCGTGCGGCAGGCGCTGACGCGCGAGGCGCACCAGGTCCTGGGGGCGGACGTCCTCCTTTCCGCCGACCACGAATGGAGCTCGGAATTTCGCGACGCGGCGGCCGTACCCGGCCTCAGGCGCGCGGAGAGCGCGAGCTTCGTCAGCATGGCGCGCACCGGCGACGAGGCGCTGCTCGCGTCGGTCAAGGCCGTCACCCCGGGCTATCCGCTGCGCGGCGCGCTGCGCACGGCCCCGGATCTCAACTCGCCGGACGCCGTGGCGGACGGTGTCCCCGACGCGGGCAGCGTATGGCTGGACGAGCGGATGATGGCCGCACTGAAGGCGAGACCCGGCGACTCGATGGAGCTCGGGCGCGCGCGCTTTCGCGTCGCCGCGGTGCTGACGCTCGAGCCCGATCGCGGCGTCTCCTTCATGAATTTCGCCCCCAGGGTCATGATGCGCAGCGACGATCTGCCGGCCACGGGCCTGGTGCAGCCCCAGAGCCGCATCAGCTACCAGCTCCTCGTCGCGGGTGAGAGCCAGGCGATCCAGCGGTTCGAGCAATGGGCGAGAACGCGGCTCGGACGCGGCGAGCGCATCGACAGCCTCGAGAACGCGCGACCCGAGGTGCGCGCGGGGCTGGACCGCGCGCAGAGCTTTCTCGGGCTTGCCGCGATGCTCTCCGTGATCCTGTCCGCGGTCGCCGTCGCGCTCGGCGCGCGCCGCTACACCGAGCGGCATCTGGACGGGTACGCCGTGATGCGCTGCATGGGGGCGGCGCAGTCGCAGCTCTTCGCCCTCTTCGCCTGGGAATTCCTGCTCCTCGGGCTCCTGGCATCGCTGGCCGGGTGCGCGCTGGGATTCCTCGTCCAGAACGTCGTGGCGTGGTCGCTCGCGTCCCTCATTCCCGGGACACTTCCGCAGCCCGGATCCGCTCCGCTCGCGCAGGGAACCGCGACGGGACTGGTGCTGCTGCTGGGCTTCGCACTCCCGCCGCTGCTCCGGCTGCAGGGAGTGCCGGCGCAGAGGGTGATCCGCCGCGACATCGACGGTCCGCGCCGGGGTGCGTTCGCTGTATACGTTGTGGGGCTCGCCGCGGCGTTCGCGCTCCTGCGGTGGCAGGCCGGGGAGCCGAAGCTTGCCGCGGTCGTGTTCGGGGGCTTCGTCGCTTCTTTCGCGATCTTCGCGGCGCTTGCCTACGTCACCTTGCGGCTCGTCGGCAGGCTCGGGCGCGTGGGCGGCGGCGTCTCGTGGCGCTACGGGCTTGCGAGCCTCCTGCGGCGGCCGCGCAGCAACGCGGTGCAGATCGTGGCCATCGCGGTGGGGCTCACTGCGGTCCTGCTCCTCACCCTGATCCGGGCCGATCTGCTCGAGGCCTGGCGGCGGCGCTTGCCGCCCGACGCGCCCGACCGGTTTCTGGTCAACATCCAGCCCGAGCAGCGCGGGGCTCTCGCCGAATTCTTCCGGCGCAACGGCGTGAAGCAGCCGCAGACCTTCCCCATGGTGCGGGCGCGGCTGGTCTCGGTCAACGGCAGGCCGGTGAGCGCCCAGGACTATTCGGACGAGCGTGCGAAGCGTCAGGTCGAGCGCGAGTTCAATCTCACCTACCTTTCCGAGCTGCCGCCCGACAACCGGATCGCCGAGGGCGCGTGGTTCGGCGGCAAGGACCTTCAGAGCGGCGCCTTCTCGGTCGAGCACTGGGTCGCCGAGCGGCTGGGCATCCGCCTCGGGGACCGGCTCGAGTTCCTCGCGGCGGGCCGCAGCTTCGCGGCGCCCGTGACCAGCGTGCGCAAGCTCGAGTGGGACTCGATGCGGCCGAATTTCTTCTTCATTGCGACGCCGTCGCTGGTCGAAGGCTTCCCGGCGAGCTACGTCGCGAGCTTCCACTCACCGCCGGGCGACGCGCGGCTGACGCTGCGCTTGTCGCAGGCTTTTCCCAACCTGACGGTGGTCGACGTCGGCGTGGTCCTGCGGCAGGTCCAGACGGTGATGAACCAGCTCATCGCGGCGGTGCAGCTGGTGTTCGTGTTTGCCCTGGCGGCGGGCGTGCTGGTGCTGTACGCGGCGCTCCTTGCGACGCAGGACGAGCGCACGCACGAGGCGGCGGTGATGCGTGCCCTCGGGGCGAGCCGCAGGCAGGTGCTCTCGGCGCAGCGCGCCGAGTTCGCCGTGCTCGGGGCCATCGCGGGCGCGCTCGGCAGCCTGGGCGCGACCGCGATCGGCTGGGCGCTCGCGACACGCGTCTTCGAGCTCGAGTTCGTCTGGAACGGCTGGATCTGGCTCGCGGGCCCGGCCTTGGGGCTCGCCTGCGTCGTCCTCAACGCCTGGGCGGGTGCGCGCGCCGCGCTCGGCCGGCCGCCGATGGTGGCGCTGCGAGAAGGCGTATAAGCCGCGGCCGTTTCCTAGTCTTCCGGTTTGATCCCGACAGCCGGGATGACGCGCGCCCATTTCCGGCTTTCGTCGGCGATATAGGACGCGAAAGCGGCGTGCGCCATCCAGGAAACATCGCAGCCGATCCCGAACAGTTTTTCCTTGAAGGCTCGATCCTGCGTCACGAGCTCGACGTCGCGCTCGAGCCGCGCGACGATCGCGGGCGGCAGGTTCGCCGGAGCCATCAAGCCGAACCAGGTGTTCATGGTCACCTCGGGCATGCCGAGCTCGGCGGTGGTCGGTACCTCGGCGAGCAGCGGATGGCGCGTCGGGCCGGTCTGCGCGAGCAGGCGCAGCTGCGAGCGGCGCGGCGCGGAACTGGCGATGCCGAGCGAGGCCATCTCGATCTGCCCCGAGACCGCATCGACCGCGGCCTGCGCGCCGCCCTTGTAGGGAATGTGGACCAGGTCGATGCCGGTTTTCATCCTGAGCAGCTCGACCACGATGTGCAGCGAGCTGCCGACACCGTTGGTCCCATAGCGGATCGCGCCCGGGTGCGTTTTCGCGTAGCTGACCAATTCGGGCAGGCTGTTCGCGGGGACCTTGGGGTTCACCGCAAACACCGTCCAGGAGTTGGCGACCAGCGCGACCGGCGTCATATCCCTCAGGGGATCGTAGGGATAGCCCTTCTTCAGGGCCGGGAGCATCGTCATTTCCGATGTCCCGATCAAAAGCAGGGTGCCGTCGGCCGGGGCGCGGACCACCGTTTCGACGCCGATGGACGTGGTACCGCCGGAGCGGTTCTCCACGATGACCGGCTGCCCCAGCCGCTCGCCCAAGGGCAGCGCGAGCATGCGGCCGAGCAGGTCGACCAGTCCGCCGGGCGGTGTCGTAACGATGAGCCGGACGGGCTTGGACGGGTAGTCCTGCGCCGGAATCGCAGGAGCCAGGATGGCGAGCGCAACCAGGATGCAAAGGCGCTCGATTCTGTAACGGCCAGGCATTCTTTCCCCCTGAATGTGGAACAAGGATAATAGAAGCAGTTCAGTTCGGGGGAGTCGCAGCATGCAGCCACGCGTAACGGTAGTGAACCTGGCCGATCTCGAGTGGGAAGCCGTGAGCCGGGGGCGCGTTCACGCCATCCGGCGCAAGCGCCTGCCGATGGAGAGCGCCGTTCCGGGCGCCACCTTCGAGTACTCGTACAGCATCGTGCCCGAAGGCTATTTCACGCCGCGCCACCGGCACAACTTCGACCAGATCCGTTTCACCACCTACGGCTTGCAGAGCACCGGGCACGGCGATCTCGGGCCGGGTGAGTGCGGCTATTTTCCCGAGGGTGCGTACTACGGCCCGCAAGCTCAGAAAGGCGAGTGCGGCTGCCTGGTGCTGCAGTTCCAGGGCGCGAGCGGGGAGCACCTTCTCTCCAACGAGGAGATGAACGCGACCTATCACAAGATGATGGCGGCGGGCGCGACATTCCAGAACGGCGTGTACACCACGCACAAGCCGGACGGCAAGAAGGTCAACAAGGATTCCTACGTGGCCATCTGGGAAGAGCACGAAGGGCGCAAGCTCACTTTCCCCAAGCCGCGCTACCGCGAGCCGGTGATGATGATCGGCGAGCGCTTCCGCTGGGTGCCCGATCGCAGGCGGCGCGGCATCGAGACCAAGCACTTGATGACCTACACGGAGTATCGAAACGAGATCGGCCTACTGCGCCTGCTGCCGAACGCCACGTTGGAGGCGGGCAAGCAACCCGAAGTCGAGCTGCGCTACCTGCTGGAAGGCTCGGTCGACTACAGCGGGAAACGCTGGGAGAAGGACACTTACTTCTTCATGCCCGCGGGCGCCCCGGTCGAGCCCATGCACAGCGCGACCGGCGCGACGTTCTTCTGCCTCACGCTGCCGATGATCTCCGAGCTCGCAGCGCAGCGGGCTGAGTCGAACGCAAAGGCCGCCTGATTCGGACGCGTCATGGCCGAAATCACTCTCGCCGCGCTCGTCGTCGCGTTGATCGTTCTCTTCCGGGTCCTGCGCCGTCTGGTCATGCTCGAGCGCGATTTTCGCGACCCCTCCGCGGTGCTCGGTCCGACGCTGGAGCAGAAGCACCGCGAGATGCTGAAGGACCTGCACGAGGGGCTGACTCAGCAGGGCGACCGGCTCGGGCGGAACCTCGCCGATTCGAGCGAGCGGCTCTCCACCAAGATCGACCAGCGGCTCGACCAGATCGCGGGCAAGGTCGACGAGCGCCTGGAGGAGGGTTTCAAGAAGACCAACGAGACCTTCGTCAGCGTGATGCAGCGGCTTGCGACCATCGACGAGGCGCAGAAGAAGATCGAGAGCCTCACCGGAAGCGTCGTGAGCCTGCAGGAGCTGCTCGGGGACAAGCGATCGCGCGGCGCCTTCGGCGAGGTGCAGCTCGAGGCCCTGGTCAGAAACGTCCTGCCGAACGTCGCGTTCGAGCTGCAGTACACCCTCTCCAACAATATGCGCGTCGACTGCGTGCTGCGCCTGCCGCCTCCCACCGGCATGGTCCCGGTCGATTCCAAGTTTCCGCTGGAGAACTACCACCGCATGTTCGACCGCGAGGCCGACCAAGGCGAGCGCGCGCTCGCGCAGAAGCAGTTCAAGGCCGACGTCAGAAAGCACGTCGACGATATCGCGAGGAAGTACATCATCGCGGGCGAGACCTCCGACGGCGCGGTGATGTTCATCCCCGCGGAGGCGGTGTTCGCGGAGATCCATGCCTACCATCCCGAGGTCGTCGAGTACGCGATCGGCAAGCGCGTCTGGATCGTCTCGCCGACGACGCTGATGGCGGTGCTCAACACGGCGCGCGCGGTGCTCAAGGACGTCGAGACGCGCAGGCACATCCACGTCATCAAGGAGGAGCTCGGCAAGCTCGGCTCGGATTTCGCCCGGTTCGACGAGCGCATGAAGAAGCTCGCCGACCACATCCGCCAGGCGCACGAAGACGCCGCGGAGGTTCAGGCCTCGAGCCGCAAGATCTCGCAGCGCTTCCTGCAGATCGAGTCGGCCGAGATCGAGGAGAAGCCGGCCGCCAACGTCGTGCGGCTGGACCGGGAAAGGGACTGAAACCCATCCATTTTTACGAAAGGAACGGAATTGTGAGAAAAGATTTTCAGTGCATCCTTGCAGTTTGCACCTCGACTCTCTTCGCGGCGCCCGCTTTCGCTCAGCAGGATTTTTCCAAGGTCGAGATCCAGACCGACAAGCTCTCGGACACGGTCTACATGATGACCGGCTCGGGCGGCAATCTGGGTGTTTCGGCAGGGGACGACGGCGTGTTCGTGATCGACAGCCAGTTCGCGGCGCTCACGCCCAAGATCCAGGCCGCCATCGCGAAAGTGAGCGCGAAGCCGGTCAGGTTCCTGCTGAACACGCACTGGCACTTCGATCACACCGGCGGCAACGAGAATCTCGGCAACGCCGGCGCGATCATCGTCGCGCAGGAGAACGTGAGAAAGCGGCTGTCGAGCGAAGGCTTCATCGCGTTCTTCGGCATGAAGACCAAGCCCGAGCCGGCGATCGCGCTGCCGATCGTCACTTTCACGCGCGACGTGAAGCTGCAATTGAACGGCGAGGAGATCCGCGCCTTCTACGCGCCCAACGCCCACACCGACGGCGACTCCATCGTGCATTTCCCGAAGAGCGACGTGATCCACATGGGCGATACGTTCTTCAACAAGATGTACCCGTTCATCGATACTTCGAGCGGCGGATCGGTCGCGGGCGTGCTCGCCGCCGCCGACCGCGTCCTGAAGACGGCCGGCGACAAGACCAAGATCATTCCCGGGCACGGCCCGCTCGGCACCAAGGCCGACTTGAAGGCTTATCGCGACATGCTTGCCGCGGTGTCCGCTGGCGTGGCGTCCCAGATCAAGCAAGGGAAAAAGCTCGAGGAAGTCGTCGCGTCCAAGCCCACGGCACAGCTCGACGCAGCGTGGGGCAAGGGGTTTCTCACGCCGGACAAGTTCGTCGAGATGCTCTACGGCAACTTGAAGAAGTAGCGGGTCCGCCCGGGAGTGCAGCGCGCGCAGATTTCGGCGCTGGGGGAAGGAGCGCTCGCCGCCGCCCCGCAGCTCATCGGCATCGTTCCCTGGGGGATGGTCGCGGGCGTCGCGATGGTGGCCGCGGGCCTCACCCAGGGCCAGGCGGTCGCGATGAGCGTGCTCGTCTTCGCCGGATCGGCGCAGCTCGCGGTGCTGCCCCTTTTCATCGCCAAGGCGCCGCTGTGGGTGATGTACGCGACCGCGCTCGTCGTGAACCTGCGCTACGTCATCTACAGCGCGGTGCTCGCGCCCCACTTCGAGCACCTTTCGCGTCCGTGGCGCGCGCTCCTCTCCTACGTCATGGTGGACGGCGTGTTCGCGCTGTTCGCCGGGAAGTTCCGTCCGGGCGACGCCAGTCCGCAAAAGCACTGGTACTTCCTCGGCGGGTCGCTGGTGATGTGGACGGCGTGGCAGATCGCGTCGTGCCTCGGCATTTTCGCCGGCGCGCTGATCCCGCGCGAATGGTCGCTGGAGTTCACCGCGACCCTCGCGCTGATCGCGGTGCTGATCCCGCTGCTCCTCGACCGCGCGGTCGTGTGCGCGGCCCTCGCGGCAGGCGCGGTCGCGCTCGCCGCGGCGAAATGGCCGCTCAACCTCGGCCTGCTCGCCGCGATCGCAGTCGGCGTCGCGGTGGGGCTGGCGGTGTCGCGCCTTGCGCCGGGGAAGCCGCGCCGCGAAGAGGAAGGAGGGTGAGGCGATGAGCGAGACCTGGCTCGCGTGGACGCTGATCGTCGGCATGGGGCTCGTCGCGTTCCTCACGCGGGCTGTTTTCATCCTCCCGGGGAGCCACCTGAAGCTGCCGGCGACGGCGGAGCGCGTGCTGCGCTACGCGCCCGCCGCAGCGCTCATGGCGATCGTCGTTCCCGATCTCGCGATGCCGCAGGGCGCGTTGTCGATCTCGATCGGGAATCCGAAGCTCGTCGCCGGGCTCGTCGCCTTCGGCCTCGCCGCGGCGACGCGCAGCATCCTGCTGACGATCGTCGGCGGGATGCTGGTATTGACGCTGATTCGCTAGGGCGAAAAAACCCCGCCTGAGCGGGGCTTTTTGGCGAGACGGCCCTGCGTCGAAGCTTAGTGCGGCAGCCTCAGCGTCGAGATGGTCCAGAGCTTCACGTCTTCCTCGGGCTCGTCTCCTGCCGCGGAGGTCAGTGCGACCGCGAGGTTGGTGACGAAGATCTCGTTCCCGACGATCACGGGGCTTGCCGGGAAGAGCAGGCCGTCGGGTGCCCCGTCGCGGTTGATGCCGCGGAACTCGCCGAGCTTGGCGACGACTCTGCCGTTCGCGTTCAGCGCGACGACCTCGTCGGCCTGGTTGGCGCAGACCCACAGCAGCCCGCTCCTCTTGTCGAAGACCAGGCCGTCGGCGCCGTTCAGGCTTTCCGCGAGGACGGTCACTTCTCTGAGGCCCGAGACCATGTTGACCTTGAGCACCCGGTCGTCACCGGTGTTGGCGACGAAGAGCACTGACTCGTCCGTGTTGAACGCGAGGCCGTTTGCGCCGAAGGGCGGAAAGCCGGCGGTAGCGAGCTGCGGATCGTGGGTGAGCGTTTCCACGTTGCAGGTCGCCACGTTGCATCCGGCCACATTGGCGATCTTGAAGATCGCGCCCTGGAACGAGTCGGAGATATAGAGGCTGCCGTGGCTGTCGAACACCAGCGCGTTCGGGACGTGAGCGCCCGAGCCGAAGGTGATCGTATCCGAGCTGCCGTCCGGATTGGGCACGGTGCGGGGACCCGGCGCGCCGACCGTCGGGATGATCGCGACGTCCTCGAGGTTGCTCAGATCCGCTGCGACACGCTGGACCTTGGAGTCCACGCCCACGAAATTTCCGACGTTCGTGATGTAGACCTTGCCTCCGTTGAACTCCAGACCGAGCAGCGGCTGGCCGAAGTCGCGCTGTGCGAGTAGCCTGCCGTGCCGGTTGTACCGGA
>Ga0137403_10010414_pt1 | contig 10302 bp, 9 predicted proteins | sample CZOMad2_1_16fung_FD_122057 | JGI IMG/M metagenome (GOLD analysis project Ga0137403, IMG submission 122057) | Vadose zone soil fungal communities from Angelo Coast Range Reserve, California, USA - CZOMad2_1_16fungal (Hybrid Assembly) | ecosystem: Environmental > Terrestrial > Soil > Vadose zone... | reverse complement strand
TTGGCTGCCAACGAAGGAGCCGAATTGGTTCGCAGGTGTCGCTCGGGGGACGGGGCGGCATGGGAAGAGATTGTGCACAGCTACTCGCGAAGGATTTATAACCTGGCTTACCGTTTTACTTCGCGAGCAGACGCGGCGGAGGATTTGACCCAGGAAGTTTTCATTAGGATTTATAGATCTTTGGAACAATACGACGCTAAACAGGGTGACCTGCAAAATTGGTTGATGAGGCTAGCGCGCAATCTGATTATCGACGATTACAGAAAACGACAGCGCACCCCACATGACAACCAGGCCGATGACCTTGCGGATCACACTTATCACCTCCATACCGCTTCTCGTTCAGTACAACAGGAAATGGAGCGTCAGGAACTAGGAGCGCAGGTGCAGGCCGGCATAGATAAACTATCGCCAGACCTGCGAACTTGCGTAATACTTCGAGACATCGAGGAATTGAGTTACCAGGAGATAGTTGATCTTTTGAAGATACCGGAAGGAACTGTGAAATCGCGAATCAACCGGGGCCGTATTGAACTGGCAAAAATCCTGCGGCGCATGAAGGTGTTGGCAGTTAGTGAAGCTTAGGCTCGCGAGGCCTGGGCTGAATAGACTGTTTCGTCTGCGGGGGCGACACAGTTAGGAAGTGAAAAAGGATCGGGGCGGGAAAGATAAATTTGATGCTTTGTAACGACTTTGAAGACCGGATGACGGATTATCTCGACGGCGTGCTTGAAGCCGATGTGCACAAGATGTTTGCCGAGCATGCCCTTCGTTGCCCGGTGTGTCACGAGACTCTCACCGAAGTGAAAAACACGGTGCAGGCCTGTCAGGCTGCAAGCGGTCTAGAACCTCCGAGAGAATTGGAGGCACGCATTCTGCTAAGCACAATTCCCGAAACGGCGATGACCTGCGAGGACTTTGAAGAGTTTCTCACAGACTATCTGGATGGGTTTCTGCCGGCGTCGCTTTATCACCGCTGGGAACGCCATGCTGTTCTGTGCGCTCGCTGCACAGAACTACCGGGTGAAGTCGTACGCGCCATCGGCACTTGCTATATCTATGTGGGCGAGGAAAAGCCCCTACCTGTCGGCCTTCATGAAAGAATCTTGTTGGCAACGTCAGGATCGAGGATTTCGCAGGAGATTCGGGCGCCCTTCGGCGAGAGGCTTGCTTCGTGGCTGCGAGGGTGGCTCGATCCGATTGTTTCGCCGCAGCTTGCAACGGTAGCCACAATGTTGCTCGTGGCGGTGTTTGTGCTAACCAATACGGTTTCGGCAGACGGCTCGATCAGTGGCGTTTATAGTGCCAGCCTGCGTTTGGCGGGACAGAGTTATGCCGCCGGATCGAATGGTGGGATCAAAGAGATCACCAACGGCCTCAAGGAACTCGTGGGTGGCCAGAGCGCACAACCTGGTGCTGAACAAAACCAGAGTGGCGGTCAACCGAAACAGTCACCGAAACAAGATGGCGCTCCAAGCAAGGACCGTCAGAACAAGCGGTAGTCACATGGTGGATCCTGAACAGTGATGTTGTATTGCGCTTACCATCCAAAGAACCCGGGCGTTGTCCAGTGTAACCAGTGTGGGCGACGGCTGTGTTCCGCTTGTGATCACCGGATACGCGGCTTTCCGTTTTGCCAGGATTGTATTGTTGCCGGCGTCGAGTTGCTCCGGCATGAGTCGCAAGCGTCGGCAACTCCGGTTAGCTACCGCAACAGTTCTCCGTTTGTAGCCACTCTCTTGTCATTCGTCCCCGGACTCGGCGCCGCTTACAACGGACAAACGGCCAAAGCGATCGTCCATTTTGCGATCTTCGCAAGCTTCTTTCAGATGGCCGTGCTCACACAAGGCATGCATTTCTTCATTCTCGGTGTGCTCGGCACCTGGCTCTTTGCCGCGGTAGACGCTTGTCGCACGGCCCAGCTGATGCGCGCGGGACTGGCACCGGATACGGAAGAGGATGTAATCGCTCGACGCTTATACGGAAATCCCTTTGCGTGGGGTATTACACTTGTAGTGATTGGCACACTTTTCCTGCTGCACACGCTACTCGGCGTGCAGCTTCCCGTTCGGCAACTGCTCCCCGTTGCTCTCGTGGCGCTTGGCGCCTACATGCTCTTTGACTATGTACGCCGGCGCGGTTCGAACAGTCGAATTATTCGCTTCGACTCACGACGGCCGCCTCCCTCCGTGGTGGTAAGCTCGGCAATCGAATCGCCGCGCTTCCGATCGGGAGAAACAACGCAATTCGGTCGGAACGAAATCAACTCTATCCCGTTCAAGCGAAGTTCTTAACGGACCAAATCAACAAGGCTAGACTATGGCATTTCTTCTTAAAGCTATCGGCGGCATCACCGCGCTAATTCTCCTGGTAATAACACTGCTAGGTTCTCTCATCGCGCTCGGTGGCTTTTTGCTCGGTGCGATCAAGGTATTAATTGTGGTCATCTTCGTCGCGGTATTAGCGATGATCGTTTTTTCTATCCTGCGAGACCGCTTCCGCCGCGATCGCGAAGCCCACGATCTTTAAGCAGTTCGAACACCTACCAAGAATCGCGATTGAGAAATAAATAAAAAGCAGAACACCTTAGGTGCGTATGTGTTATAGAGATTTCGGAAAATCAATAACAACTACAACAAACCTTACTGCCAATCAAGCTGGAAACAAGCTGAGAGAAATTGACTAAGTCTGGCGGGGCTCGTGATGATCGAAGAGTTGGTAGGGCTGGTGGCAGGAGTGCGTTTGAAAGGCGACATCAGGGGACGATTGAGGTTTGGAAAAGCTTTAGTTTCCCGGCGCGCCAGTTTGGGTACCTTGGAACAAGACTATCCTACCATTTGGATGTGCTCTTAACCGGCAAGTTTCGTAAACAGTCTAGCTAATATCGCACTATATCGCAATTGAACGGAACTACACCATGTTCCGTAAGCACGTTTGGTGTGGTAAAGTTCTTCACAGACGACTGCAAGGGAGTAAGTGCGGCATCGATTCTTGACTCGTTCGTCGACTTGGATCACAGTCAAGTAGTGAGATAGGGTGCTGATGCGACGTTTAGCCATTTATATCATGACCGCATTCCTTACATTCAGTGTTGGCCTCTCAGTGTGGTTCGTGACTTCGATGAAATGGAGATCACCTTACACAAATTCACCGCTGCAAGTGAAGACATCGCCGACTAAAGAAAGCCCAAACCTCCAAGTCCAGTTCGAACACTATACCGTCACTGTAAAGAACATTAGCACCAAAGCTATTCGTGGATACTCGCTCGGATTCACGAGCAATCTCTACGAACCGGACAGCAGCGTGCACCCCGGAGTAAGTTTCACAAACCCGGATCCGGAGAGACAACTTCTGCTCCCAGGCGAGGCGCAAACATTTCCTCTTTATGTTGACATAGTTTCCCACGAGCATATAGAAGTTTGGGCCGACTTGGTGCATTTCACAGATGGAAGTAATTGGGGGCCCAACCAGTCGCATACTGAAGGCTACGTCAGGGAATGAGAAAGATCCCCATCCCTCACGGTCCAGCCAAGATCACATCGTAAGCCCACCGCTCTACATGGCTATGCTTCGCGTCATCAACCTTGGCCCGATATCGGAACCGGTTGTGATATTGATCTGTCCGCTTTGATTCCATGTAATGAAGTGAAATGGAATCGACACCAAGTTCTGGCAGCGTGTGTAGTTCTGTCGGCTCGGAAATACCGTTATGGTTAGTGTCCTGCCAAAGACGTAGAGATGAGAATATAGTGTCTCTGCTGTCGATCATGCCGTCGCCGTTGCCGCCCTCTTCAGTCTTGTCATACGTAGCCAGCGCTAGAAAGCCATTTGGATGATCGGATGCGGGCTGTGGCGTGAAGTTTCCGAACAACTCCCTGCCATTCTCAATAATTCCATTGCCGTTTCGATCAAGAACAAGCCACGCATCATCCGAACCAACAGCAGTCCATGCGGTCTGTTCAACAGTACTATCACTATTCATGTCGAAGTTGACACCGTTCTCCGGTTGGGTCAGTGCAAATCCATCCCCCAAAACGTCCAATACTACAGGTGTAACGCAACTAGGATTAGTGCCATCGCATGTACAAGCACACCAGTTATCATCCCAAAAATAACCAAAAGGGCATCTCCCTGGATAAGCCGTACACGTGCCCCCGCCGAAACTGCAGCCGCAACTTCCCAAGAAACATTTAGTAAAGAGAATCCCCGCACCACTGGCAGTGCAGGTTCCCTGCTCAAAATAGCAATGTCCTGGCGTCGAACACGCACAGCTTGTATCGTTTGAAATGCAGCCAGAAGTCTGCACCGTCCATCCACCAAAGCAATTTGGGAATTGGCCACATGCGCTAGCTTGCCGCAGCTGAAAGATTGAGGACGAACTCCAAGTTAACAACAGGATTCCACTAACGGCCAATACTAGATAAATTATGCTTCGCAGAAAGTTAAGCATATAGTGCCTCCTTTAGAATAGAAGCAGCCTCTACACGCCGACCAAGACTAAATTTCTGTTTTGGATTTAAGCCAGTGGAATTTCGGCTAAAGCTTACTGCCCCCTCATCTGCGATCTTGCGGCTTACGACAGACCTTAAAGCAATCAATCGCGGATTTTGGGACCCTTCCCGCGGTTGCAATGACCTTAACCCGTGTGATAGGGTCACCCTTCTTTGCAGCGCCGGCCGGATGGGTTTTCACCTCAAATACTTGAGGTTCATTCATCCGCTGCAATCTTCAAGCAGGTCAAAAAAATAACCTCGTAGATCAAGAAGCTCCGCACAAGTCTCCTGGAGGCTGTGCTTTTTCAGTTGCTTTCAGACTGCCCACTCTGTTTCTGCTGACGCAACGGGAGAGACAACAAAATGGCTAGAGACGATCGTTTTTATGCTTTCATAATCGCGCATACCCATCGTTCCAGTTCCAACATCCGTCGCTTTTGCGTCGAAAAGAGATCCCTCAAACTGCTCGTCTTCATCTTGATGGCAATATTCAGTGGTTCTATTTATGGCTTCTATGGCCTCACCCAACAAGCTGCGCATTTCCGTACGGAGATTGAGAATCAACGGTTGCGAGCTGAAAACGAGCATCAACGCCAGGAGCTCAATGCGTTGAGCACTCGCGTCGATGCAGTTGAGGATACTTCTCGAAAACTCGCCGAGAAGTCGGGAGTCATAAACGAGCAGCCGACTTTGCCAGGTACCGGTGGGCCGGCGCTGCCTCTTGATGCTGATAGTTTGGCGGCATTGGAAGGCAAGATGAGTCAATTGGAACGGAACATACGTGCTTATGAGAATGTTTTGCGCGAACGTGGTTATACGCCTTCGGTTTGGCCGGTAGTTGGTAAACTGGAAAGCGGCTTTGGCGGTCGCAGGAATCCCTTTGGCGGAAACTCTTATGAATTTCACTCCGGCCAGGATATCGACGCCGCGATAGGGGATCCGGTGGTGGCAGGTGCGAGCGGGAACGTGGCCTTTGTAGGCTGGCAAAACGGTTATGGCCAGTTAGTTGTTATCGACCACGGCGGCGGGCTCACTACTCGCTATGGACACTTGTCTCACATCGACGTCGCTCAGGGTCAAATGGTAGAGAGAAGCCAATTTATTGGCCGCGTGGGTTCTACCGGGCGCTCTACCGGACCACATCTCCACTATGAGATTCGAATCAACGATGAGCCGGTAAATCCATTGCAATATCTTCTAAGCAGCGCTGCTAAGTGACCTTTTTTCCCTTGACAGCGGAAATTGCTTTCGCTTAGTATGCGCCCTCGTTTGGAGTGATGCCCGAAATTGGTCCTAAGCTTTTCGCTTTACAAGCTTTACAGCAATGTCTTCTGTAGTTTTCCCCCGTAAGGATGCATGATGAAATGCGCTAACCAGCGCTTTTCGCCGTGCATTTTTTGTTGATTGTGTTTCCGTATTGCGCCCCCCAAAAGCGCGTCCGGCTCACAAGCTTTAACTTGGTCGCGCGAAAGCGATGCAAAGCTCTCGCCCCGTTTTACCGAATCGTTAGGAGGATTCGTTGTTATGTCTAGAATATCCGGTAAGGTCAAGTGGTTTAACAATTCGAAGGGTTATGGTTTCATCGAACAGCCAGGCTCTTCGGACATCTTCGTTCATTACAGCGCTATCCAGGGCGATGGCTTCAAGACTCTCGAAGAGGGTCAGGAAGTTGAGTTCGAGGTAACGCAAGGCCCAAAAGGACCACAGGCTGAAAACGTGATGAAGGTGTAGGTCTCCCCGGCTTGCTTTTGCAACGCCACTGACCGCTTCCGGTCTTCCGGTCCGGTAAGCGCAAACGAAAAAAGGCAACCAAACAGGTTGCCTTTTTCGTTTCCCGGGGTTTCTGGTTCCTAAGTTCTTTCGCCTTTGGCTTTGAAGCTGACGTGTCCACCCTCCACGTCGATCGAAAAGGAAACTCGTTCGCAACCGAGACGCTCTTTAAGGCCGTCGGCGCGCGACGCAATCAGCCGATGAAACCGGGGGAAGGAAAAGTCTTCTACTGATTCTCCGCAGGCTTTTTTCGCCTCTAGTAAAGCGCTGTACAGGTTCTTAACCAAATCTACGTCTTTATGCGCATCGTCGCATACGAAATCTGCTCTCTTAAAATCCGCCACTGCCTGCTGCTTGGCATTCGCCCGCGCTGTGGCGGCCGCGTCCCGACCCTCTTCTCGACCCTGCATGGTTCGCCGCCAGAGGTCCCGGAAAGCGTTGTAGCGCGATGCCAATGAGGTACAGCGATACCGCTGGGCATAAGTCAGCGTGCGATCATCGCCCAGCCGCTTCATCATCGTGTCAACCCGCCCCTTTGTATCGTAGGGTGGTCTCTTGGAGGCTCCATTAAAAAAAACATCAAACTCAATCTTCAGCCGCCGAATGTCCTCTTCGAGTCGCGACAACTGGTCATCTATTGTCGGCTCAGCAGGCCCCACCGCAAACTTACTCTTGTTTCTGGCTCTTGATTGTGATCGGGCGAGGCTATTATCGCTCTTTGGCTTTCGCACTGGATGATTCTCCTTAAAGGCGGGAACACGGGCGGGATTCGTCGCAGGGGCGACGGAGCTAAACCGAGTCTAGTGGTTTCAAAAGCCTTGTGTCAACAATTAGTGAGCGAGGTCGTTGAGGTCAGCGTTGGATTAAGCCAGACGCAGGCGGTCGGTTGTTAAAGTGCCGTTACGCTGGTGTATTGCTTTGCTCCGTTGGCGGGGAGCGGCTATTCTACGAAGGCAAACGAATTTCTCTAATTACCATGTCTAATCCCGCAACCTCAAAAGATATTGCATTACGCGCGATCCCCTCAGTCGATCAGCTGCTTCGCTGGAAAGCAGTCGCCCAACTGCGAAGCTCGGTTGGTATGCCGCGCCTCACACAGATTGCTCGCGAGGTCACAGAAGAGATGCGTAGAGAGATTCAGTCGGGCGGTTTTCGGGAAAACACTAAAGACGCACTACTGAACGAAGCCGTGGAAAGAATCGATTCTCGCTGCCGGCGCGATGCGCTGTCCGTGCTTCGTCGTGTCATCAACGCTACCGGTGTGATTCTCCACACCAACCTGGGACGCGCCCCTTTGTCAGAGGCGGCTCGTCAATCGATTGCGCGCGATGCTGTGGGATACTGCACTCTTGAATACGATCCGACAACCGGAGAGCGCGGTAAGCGCGGCGGCCACGCTGAAGAACTATTGACTCAACTAACGGGAGCTGAGGCCGCTTTGGTTGTCAACAATTGCGCGTCAGCGGCTTTGTTGATCCTAACGGTGCTGGCGCGCGATGGAGAGACAATCGTCTCGCGTGGGGAGCTGGTAGAAATTGGTGGAGATTTTCGTGTGCCTGACGTTATGTCCAACTCCGGGACGCGCATGGTCGAAGTTGGCTCCACCAACCGCACCCGCCTCGACGATTACAGACGGGCGATGAACGACAACACTCGTTTGATCATGCGGGTCCATCCTTCAAACTACCGGATTATTGGATTCACCGATACACCAGTGCTTTCTAAACTCGCGTCGCTCGCGCATGAATCTGGATTGCCGTTGTACGAAGATGCCGGTTCGGGCGTGCTCAACGATTTGAGTAAATACGGCGTGAACGATGAGCCGATCATAAGTGAATCGATTGCCTCCGGCGCGGACGTCGTTTCCTTCAGCGGCGATAAGTTATTAGGCGCAACTCAGGCGGGATTGATTGTTGGACGACGCGAGATCGTTGATCGTCTTCGTAAGCACTCCCTCTATCGCGCGCTGCGCGTGGACAAGCTATGTCTGGCGGCGGTCGAAGCCACCCTCGAAGCGCATCGCCGCGGCGCCATTGAGGAAATACCGGCACTGCAAATGCTGGCTTTGTCTCTTGAGGCGATTGAAAAACGAGCGAAGAAGTTCATAGCTGAACTGGCCAAGAGCAGCGGGTCAACTGCGTTAACGGCCACCATTGTTTCGGGTCAATCAGCCGTCGGCGGCGGCTCCGGGCCCAATGTCCACCCGCCAACCGCTCTCATTGCACTCAAACACGAGCAACTAAATGCTGGCGAAATTGAGCAGGAACTGAGACTCTCCTCACCTCCTGTGATAGCTCGTATCGCGGACGGCCAGGTTTTACTCGACCTCAGGACTGTGGCCCCTGAAGAAGAACCCGAACTACTTGCGACGTTGACCGCCTTGTGAGCGTTTCAGAGGCTGCTAAGGACGCTAATCCTTGTCAGAGACTCCGATTCCCCGTTTTTCACTAGAATAAACAACCTCTGAGCGTGTATAATTCCTTCGCTTTTGCAATCCCAGCAAAGGCTCTCAAGACCGACCTTAGTAACCAGCCTTTAGTTTAAGCCGTTCAACCTTGGCACGTTCTTCGTTCTTCAGATCCCTATTAGCTTACGCGCTTGTCGCTTCGGTGGCTGGCTCGCTCAGCGTTGCATTGTGGTGGGCGGGACTTCTGAATTCGCTTCAGAATGCTTTTGTGCTGGCCCCAAAGGACCACCGACCTCTGCTTATAGTTCCCACCTTCTGGGTTGGCGCTGCCTTAATCCTTACAGTTTCTCTCGCGGTTGCGGTTGACGTCGGCAGGTTTGGAGGACGCCGTTCCTTCATTTACCTGGGCGGAGGATTTCTCGGTTTGGCTGGCGTGAGCCTCCTTGCCTCCTGGCTTTTTTCTATCGATATCCTTTTCACTCCGATAGCTCTCGCGGCTTCAATCTCTGCTGTCACAATGCAAGTCAAACGACTCCGAGAGCGGGACATTCAACTAACGGAAAAGCTGAACCTAGCCTCAGGGAAATTTGAATCGCTGCAATCTGATGACGCCCAAAACCGTCTACTTAGCGGCTTGAAGCTCCTGGATACCGTACTTTCACCCAGCGAGGCAGTAGTCTTCCGTCGAGACGACGATGGCCGGCTAGTTTCGTCAGCTCGTCTTCGCGCCGCTCAGGGTGGCCCCACAGACACGAGTCGAAACTCTGCCTGGCGCGATGGAGTTAGATTGTGTGAACGCGCAATGGCAGCGGGTGAGATCATTGTAGAACAAATCGAGTCGGATGATTCTGTTGCAAATATTGCCCTGCCCTTGCGGCACGAAGATCGCACAGCCGGTGCGCTCCTCATTCGTGTTAGCAAGGAATTCGACGAGGACGACCGAGCGCTGCTGATGGCGGTCGGAGGCCAGATGGCGCGCAACCTGCAACGCGAAGAAGCTCACAAAGGCACTGGCAAGCGCAGCTTGTTAGCCTTCTTCTCGGCAAGAAAGGCTGAGCAAAAACTTCAGTCGCTCTATGTTCTTAACGGAGCTCTGTTGGAACAGAGTGTAGGTGTTAACGCTCTCTCAGAAATGGGCGATGGGATAGCACTAGGATATCTTGATGGCAGGATTGCTTACACAAATGCAGCGTTGGCAAAGTTGGCCGGGCTCACACACGATCAGATACGTAACTTAAGCTTTTTCGATCTTCTGGACACTTTTCGGACTGATGTTTTTGACGAGCCGGCTATTGCCGTGCGTAGAGTTTTGCAGGCCGGCGAAGCCTATGAACGCGAGCTTCATTTTCCAAACCGAAATGCGACTTATGGGCTGCGCATCTCGCTTGTACTGGACAATTCAATAGCGGCGTCGAGCGAAACCAGCCAAACAGAAGTGGCGCCTCAACCACTCTGTCTGGCGCTGGTTGTCAAAGACCTCACGCTTCTAAAAGAATATGAGCAGTTGAAGAGCGACATGATTTCGTTGATGTCGCACGAACTGCGCACACCTATCACCAGCATAAACGGCTTCGCAGAATTGCTAAGCGCGGACGACAAGCTTCCGGAGCAGGCCAGGGAATTTGTAACAAT
>Ga0137403_10010413_pt1 | contig 10302 bp, 9 predicted proteins | sample CZOMad2_1_16fung_FD_122057 | JGI IMG/M metagenome (GOLD analysis project Ga0137403, IMG submission 122057) | Vadose zone soil fungal communities from Angelo Coast Range Reserve, California, USA - CZOMad2_1_16fungal (Hybrid Assembly) | ecosystem: Environmental > Terrestrial > Soil > Vadose zone... | reverse complement strand
GCCATGACGAAAAGTGAATCATTTTCAAGTGATTAGAAAGAGCCCGAAAATACTGGCTGCTTTTTCGGTCAGGCTCTCAGGATGAGGTCGTTAGCCCAACGGGTCGGCGCCAAGCGCCGCCCGATGACAGGCTCCGCGAATCCGGAGGCGCCTTGTAATGAGTGCCCCTGGCGCAAAAGCCGATGTCAGCACCGCGTAGGCGGTGCTGACATGATTCTAGATAATTCAGCATCGGGGCCGCACCGCGGCGCTCTGCAATCAGGGCTTCGACTGGGCTGAGGCGACCGCACCGCGCAATTGTGTCGCCACTGTCAGCTCACCGATTTTTCTTCCCATGTCTTTTCCCACTTCCGTCGAGAAACGGTAATGAAAGCCGGCATAGATGCGGGCGTTCGAAACCTCGTCGCTGTAATCTTGCAACCGTGTCCACTTGCGCGTCGCTCCCGCCGCGGTCGAGCTTGTCAGCGAAATGTCGACCTCGTTACCGACGGCGCCTTGCAGGACCGTTGAGATTGCCGCGGCGACGATGCAATGGGCGCAAGGATACTCGGGATGCATGGGCGTGACGCCAACCGGCGTCCATGACGCCTCGCGCGGCGTCGCCGGGTTGGCCGTGAGATCCGCATTGCGGATGGCGGTGATGGGGCGCCACAGATTGTAGGTATACTTCGCGTCGAATACGGCAATGAAGGCGTCGATGGCCGCCACGGAACTCAACGCGTACAGGCGGGCGCAGTCAACGAGGTCCATGTTCTTTGCCAGCGCAAGCTGCCGAACGATGGGATTGTATGTGCGTGGCCCGGTGAGGAACCAGAAGCGGGCGATATTTGTCTGCTCATCGCTGCGCTTCGCGCTGGTACGGCCTCCGATTTCGCGAATCTCGTTGAGATCCTTGGTCCAGATTTCCGAATCGAGGGCCGGGGGCGGCTTCGGTCGGAATTGAGAGCCCATGGTCATCACGAACGGCTTCAATGCACCGCTGGTGGACTCGATCGGCAGCGCCGTCGGCACATAAACACCCGGCTTGCCGTGGGAACGGTAACTTTCCTGCGCGTCGCTGCCGTCGTTGACGCGGAGCGCGATAATTCCGGCCGCGGCCTTCCGCCCGAGTTCGATTCCTTTCGCCTTGCCTTCCGTCTCCGCAATGCCGGAAAGCGAGGCCGCGAGAGCCGTGTCGAGATCCGGCTTCTGATCAGGGTACAAGTTCAGCAGGATCCCATAGGCGGCGGAAGCGGCTGCTGCTTCCTTGGATGCGGTACGGTCGGACTCGAGGTTGAGCTTATAGGGCGCGTACCGTCGCTCGATCGCGTTCACCGCCTCGAACATGGCAACGTGGAGCATGGCTTGACCACGTGCATTCGGGACGTTGACCAGCTGCTTTTCGACGCCAATGGCCTCCGCTTTGGCGTTCCAGTCCATAATGACGTCGCTGCTGGCGGGACTGGTCAGCAGCACCGAGACGCAGGTGCTCGCGATCCATATCGCGAGGTTGATCTTTGATTTCGGCTGCATGGGAGCTCCTTTTGGCGCGGTCAGGTTGCGGGTCCGCGGGGGCAGCTAACCGCGCCACACCGGGCGCCGTACCGAAAGCAAGCGAAGCAAACGACGAAAAATCTCCGAAATGTGAGGGACTAACGGATGCTGGAGGCTTATGCTCGGCTCGATGTCAGGAGAAAGTGCCATGCACACGCTCTCACGGCGCAATGTTATGCGCCTAAGTCTGCTGGCCACCGCCTTGCCGCTTGCAACCTCGGCTTTTGCGGCCTGGGGTGCGCCGCTGGCGATCCAGGGTTACGATCCGGTGGCCTATTTTACCTTCGGAAAGCCGACGCATGGACTTCCGGAATTCGAATACGAGTGGGACGAGCATCGCTACCGCTTCGCGCGCGCCGAACACCTCGAGCTGTTCAAGGCCGATCCCGTGCGCTACGCGCCGCAATTTGCGGGTTTGTGCGCCGTGGCGCTCGCCCGGGGAGACATCGACGAGGGAAACCCGGAATACTGGCTGCTAAGCGAGGGCAAGCTCTATCTGTTCGGCAAGCCGATCGGACCAGCCTTGTTCCAGCAGGATATTGCCGGAAACCTCGTCAAGGCCGAACAGAACCGGCCGCGCATTGTGAACCGGTGACGCTCAGTTGCGAAGCGGCGAGACGCCGGTTTCCGCCGCGTCGAGGCCAGCTTTCCGGAGTCCATCGCGGACGTGATCGAGGTCGACGGAGTTCAGGAACTTGGTGCCAAACGCCTTCGGATCGAAGGTTGGATCGGTGCGGCGAATGACGTCCACAACGCGCGCGGAATCCTCCGCCCGGTCTTGCTGGGCATAGGCGGCCGCCAGCACGATCCGGCTGAAGCTCGCATTGGCGTTCTGGCGCAAATTGAGTTCCGCCTGTTCGATCGCCGCTTCGTAACGCCGCCTGAGATAATAGGCCAGGCTCAGCGCAAAGCGGTCGATCGTATTGAGATCGGGATCGATGCGCTGCGCCAGCTCCAAGGTTTCGATTGCCGCATCCGTCTCACCCAGCCACATCAGGATATCGCCGCGTCCGCCGAGGCCCTGGGCGTCATTCGGATTAATTGCAATCGCGCGGTCGATCTCTGCCGCCGCCTGCTTGTATCTCTGATGAAAGATATGGATGCGGCTGAGAACGATATGAGCGCGCACGTCGGCATCGTCGAGGCTGAGTGCCTTGAGGGCCAATTCTTCGCCGCGGCTTAAGAATGCGGCCGGCGATTCCGCCCATCCCATCGCAGGCGCGATGTAATAGGTTTCCGCAAGTGCGGCGTATGCGGCCGCATAGTTCGGATCAAGCTCGATCGCGCGCTTGAGCAGCGTGCGCGCTTCCGCAACATTGGCGCGGGTGGGATGTTGCGACGCCGGCCGCGCCCGCAACACGTAATCATAGGCTTCGAGGCTCTCTGTCGGCTTTGCCAACACCCGCCGCTGCTCGATCTGCGTCACCCGAAGCGCCATGGCACTGACGATCTGCGCCGAAATATTGTCTTGCAAGGTAAACACGTCGGCGAGCGGCTCGTCAAAATGGGCCGACCAAAGCACCCGTCCTTGCCGCGCGTCGACGAGTTGCGCGGTTACCCGTATGCGGTCCACGGTCTGCCTTACGCTGCCCTCGACCAGGTAGCTGACGGCGAGAGCGCGGCCGATCTCCTCCGGGCTTGCGGGCTTGGCCTTGTAGGGCTGGACGGCATTCCATGACAACACGGTCAATGCAGAGAACCGGCCCAGGGCGCTGATGATGTCCTGCGTCAGTCCATCAGAGAAGTAGTCACGGGTTGAATCGCCGCTCTGATTGACCCAAGGCAGAACCGCGATTGCGGGTTTCGCGGCAATCTCCGGATACGTCGAAAATTTCCACTGGATCGCGATCCCGACCGCGCCGGCAGCCAACACAAGAACAAGAATCAGCACGGCAAACAGTCTGCGGCCTGGAGGAGCGAGATTCCTGGTCGGCGAGACAGGCAACTCATGCGTGCCGCCATCTGTCGGTTGTCTCAAGGTCGGAGACGCACTTGAAAGCAAGGCGGCGTCGGAGGATTGATCTGTTGAGGCAGCGAACGACACCTCCGACTCGAGTCGATAACCACGGCGTGGGACCGTCCTGATCAGGCGCGTTCCGTCTTCGCCGAGCGCCCGTCGAAGTTCGCCGACGCTCTGCACCAACACGTCATCCGTGATTGCGATATTCGGCCAAACCGCAGCAAACAGCTCGTCCTTTGCAACAAGACGGCCGGAATTTTCGACGAGATAGCGCAGGACGGCGAAGGTCTTTGGCCGAAGGACGATTTCGCTCCCGTCCAGCAGTAGACAGCCGCGGTCCAGGTCCAGCACATAGCGATCGAACCGAAGTTGCTTGGCCCGCGCCCTCGTTGGCGAGTCGGCACCGCGAATGTTCATCGCCCCACCACGCCCAGAGTTGTCATGTTGATGGTTCGCCAAATTATACCACTAATGTACAGCTGTCCCGGCATATTGCCGGTCCGCCGCGGCGCATGAATCCGGTAGTGACGGCGGCTTGAGTAGTAATGCGCTATCAAATATGTTCTGAATGGATGGTGCGGAGGCTACGTTAAAAGCGAATTGTCGCATGGAGGGTGTAACATGAAAGCACTCAGTCTTGGATTGTTATTGGCGATCACCGCGTTATCGAGTGTCCACGCGCAACGCTCTCCTGAATCGCTGCCTGCTGTGACGGTCGATTGCTACCAATCGTTTGCCGCGAAGGCGCCATTGCCGGAGCTTCCTTCCAAAGAAATAGTCGTCGACGGCGACAATTTCGAAACGCCGTTGATACGCTACAGGCTTCTCGTCGCCGATAAAACAACTCTTAAAATCATCAAGGACCCAACTCGGCCGGCATTTCGAACTGAACACGGAAAAAGCGTTTGGGAGATCAAACGGGATTTTACCAACAAGCATCAGATTGTGGGTTGGCGGGAAGAATTGCCGGGTGGAATCGTCAGGCTTTTCACATTCGACTTTGAGGATCTCTTGCTTAGTACAATTGACGTCTCACCAGCGAGTTCGTCCGCCGCCGGGGTCGAACTTCATGTGATGAAATGCAGTAAATCGGTTTAGTCCGCTGCGAATTGCGCTGCCATAGAAGCCGCCACTCACGCGGCGGCAGTGGCCTTCACTCGCGTGTCATTCGATCAACGGTGGTTTGGATTTTGCCAGGTCACCTGAGCCGGGCTGTCGCTCATTCTTCAGGGGGTAAAAGTCAGCCCTGTTGCCGTGGAGGCTTGGTCGCATTGGGCTGCGTTGCCATCGGGCCTGTCTGCATCGACTGTTGAAGAGGCTTGTTCTGGTGTCGCCAGGAATTGTGAGCGCGTGCGAGTTCGTGCCACCGCTCGGCCTGTGCGATCCATTTTCCCCTGTTTCGGGGTTCAAACCTCGCACGCTCCAGGCAATGCAGTTCCATGATCGTGCAGTTGTTCTCACTCATAAGTTGTCCTCCGTTATCCACAACCTTATTTCTTCTCTTGCGTCAGAGTCATTATGATTATGCAACAGAACTATCTTTGGATTTGTTGATTAAGGGACTCGCTTGACAGCATGTCGACGCGGGGCTTCGTCAGCGGTCTTTAATTAGACAATCAGTTAACAAAGGCCCGATAAACAATACGATTTGAATAAAGCTTCTAGGCAACCCGAAAGACAGGACCGCGTGTAGGTCGTCAAACGGGGGGCGAGCTTAGCCATGACGAAGGATCAGGCTTGATCCACCGTTTCGCTGGGCGCGCAGGAATAGAGTGAGGACATCGCGATGAAAGAAGCAAAGTCTCTCAGCGCGGGCTGGGTTAGGAGCAGCGTGGCATTACTCACTGAGAAGCCCCGATGAAACCCAAGTCGCTGGTTCGATGGTTGTCCATGATTGGCGTGACCACCCTGGTGATGGTGGAGACAGCATCTGCTGCCGATGTGCACGTGATGATCTCGGCCGGCTTTTATCATGTCTATTCCGAGCTCGGCCCGGCATTCGAGCGCGCGAGCGGTCACCATCTTGTCACGATACGCGGCCCGTCGATGGGTGACTCGCCGGAGTCCATTCCCACCCGATTGGCGCGGGGTGAGGCCGCGGATGTCGTGATACTGGATGGCGGGGCTGCCGACGCGTTGGCCAAGCGAGGATTGCTGCGCACCGACAGCAAGATCGAACTCGCCCGCTCGCTGATCGGCATGGTCGTGCCGGCCGGAGCTGCAAAGCCTGATATCAGCAGTGTCGAGGCATTCCGGAGCACGCTGCTGGCGGCAAAGTCCATCGCGTATTCGGACAGCGGCAGCGGCACCTATCTGTCGACCACATTGTTTCCCAGGCTCGGCGTCGCAGACCAGATCGCAGGCAAGAGCCGAAAGGTGCGAGGACCTCCGTCGGGCGAGCCGGTGGCCTCCGTCGTCGCGCGCGGCGAGGCGGAGATCGGCTTCCAGCAGGTCAGCGAGCTGATCCGCGTCCCCGGCGTTAGCTTCGCCGGCACGCTTCCGGCCGAGCTCCAGCCGATTTTTTCCTTCGCAGGCGCGCTCACCAATACGGTCCGGCAGCCCGAGGCGGCCAGTGCGCTGATCCACTTCCTCGCCTCGCCCGAGGCCGCAACCGTGATCTCGAAGGCCGGGCTGTTGCCACCCTCACGATAGCTCGAACAACCGGTTCGTCTCGAACCCAGAGCATGATCCGGAAAAGCATGCCCTCGGGGTACCACCCGATGGGTGGGTACCGATTTTCTCTCGCGACAAACGCGAAGCGTTTGCGCAGACAGCATCGCAGACGACGCCGAGGCCTCACGGTTGCCGCGAAATTAATGCCGAGGCTGCCTGAAATCTCGCCAGATCGCGCGAGGTCGCCATGACCATTTTCCCAAGCGGTCATCACCGCGTGCGGAATTGGGGCGGTGCGCGGAGATTCGTCGGTCCGGCAGGCTGTTTCCTGCGGTGAAAAAAAATTTCGAATGCCGAATGTCTGGCACGATACTTGTATGAACATTTATTGCCTATGGAGAAACGCCGTCAAGTCACCGACATCCAACGAAAGCGCACATGAAGTTCATCATCGCCGTCCTTCGGCCTTCAAGATCAAAGCTTTGCATGGGCAATACCGGTCAGCGCGCCGCGCGGCGCGATCAACCGCCGCCGCATCGCCAGCAGCGCTCCAACGACATTCACCCAAGGCTTCGATCTGCCGCGGCGGAGCCTCGGCTCACTAAACCCATGACGCGGCAATCCGATTTCTAGGATCTTAGGGGAGATATCGTTCCAATGCGAAAGATGATGCGTAACATAGTCTCAACAGCCAGCGCGTTGATGATGCTCGGCCTCGGCGAGGTGCTGGCGCAGACCGCAGCGCCCGCACCTGCCGCGGCGCCGGTGCTTAACTCCGGCGATACCGCCTGGATGCTGACCTCCTCGCTCCTGGTGCTGATGATGCTGGTGCCGGGGCTGGCCCTGTTCTATGGCGGCATGGTGCGCAAGAAGAATGTGCTCGCGGTGCTGATGCAGTGCTTCTTTGCGGCCGGTATCCTGTCGGTGATATGGATCGTGATCGGCTACACGCTGGCCTTCACCGAGGGCAATCCGTTCTTCGGCGGCCTGAGCAAGGTGATGCTGCAGGGCATTGCTCCGGAGACGCTGGCGCCGGCCGCGCAGACCATTCCCGAATTCGTGTTCGTGATGTTCCAGCTCACCTTCGCGATCATCACGCCCGTCATCATCCTCGGCGGCCCTGCGGACCGGATGAAGTTCTCGGCGGCGATGCTGTTTCTGTCGCTGTGGCTGGTGCTGGTCTATGCGCCGATCGCCCACATGGTGTGGGGGCCCGGCGGTTTCCTTGCTGACGCCGGCGTACTCGATTTCGCCGGCGGCACGGTTGTCCATATCAATTCCGGGATCGCCGGCCTGATCGCCGCCTGCATGATCGGCAAGCGCAAGGATCTTGGCAGCGACGCGGTCGTGCCCCACAACGTGCTCTTGACCATGATCGGCGGCGCACTGCTGTGGGTCGGCTGGTTCGGCTTTAATGCCGGCTCCGCCCTCGCTGCGGGAAGCTCGGCGGGTATCGCGATGATCAATACCCATGGCGCAACCGCCGCCGCGGTGGTCGCCTGGAGCCTGGTCGAAGCGATCGTGCGCGGCAAGCCAAGCCTGCTCGGCGCCGTGTCCGGCGCCATCGCGGGGCTGGTTGCCATCACGCCGGCTTGCGGTTTCGTCAGCGTCGGCGGCGCCTTGTTCATCGGCTTCGCCGCCGGCGTGGCCTGCTTCTGGGGCGTGTCATGGCTCAAGAATCTGTTCGGCTATGATGACGCGCTCGACGTCTGGGGCGTGCACGGCGTCGGTGGCATTCTAGGCGCTATCCTGACCGGCGTGTTCGCCGTGGCCGCGATCGGGGGCACCGGCAAGGCCGGCCTCGTCGATGGAAATCCGGGCCAGGTCCTGCTCCAGCTCGAAGGCGTCGGCATGACGCTGGTCTGGTCGGGCGTCATCAGCTTCGTGCTGCTGAAAATGATCGACCTCACCATCGGGCTGCGCGTCAGCAAGGAGAGCGAGGAAGAAGGCCTCGACCTCGCCTTGCATGGCGAGGCGATCCACAGCTGACGTCGCTCCCTTCTACGCTCGCGCCGGCATGATGTTCGTGCCGGCGCGACGCCATGTTTCCTGATTGCCGCCGCGCCAAGGCGGACATTCGTCAAAACGTCAAGCCATCCTACTTGCTCGGTATCGTGATGCCCGTAGTGTCGGCTGCTGAAACATGGGTTGAATCTCGAGCTGACTGAACTTAAGCCTAACTCGGCTTCCGTGGTGCAAACATGAATAGCGTTCCGACGCGCTGGTAGCCGACACGAGGGTAAAGCATTCCGCCGATGTGGCTCGCGGTCAATACGGAGCATTTTGATGCTCGGACGCGATCATCGCGCAGCATGCGGGCGAGCAGTGACTGACCAATCCCGCGTCGGCGATGAGCGGGCATGACGTACATGTCCGCGCACCACGTGGCATGGATAGCGTCGACGCTGCGGACGCGCCCGACGATCTCTCCGGCGTCGAGGGCCACATATTGCCGAAAAGACGCATCATCAGACAGCATCCCCGGCGGGATCGGCCGTGTCCGTGTCATCTTAGCGAGCGCAGCCGCCATACCCGCATCCTGAACGCGTTCAATCGATGCCGGAGATGGGCGCCTCGGGACCCGGGTCAGGTCATGCACGAAAAACCCTTCTGTCGCGATCAATCTATAACCAAGTGTCTTGTAAGCCTCTCGCAACGGAGCATCCGGCTCGCCATCTGCGAGGAGGGCGCACACAAAGAATTGGCCGCGCGTGTGGGCTCGGGCAATCGCGTCGACCGAGTGCGGATCGAGGCCGAACGCGATCCACTCCTCCTTGCGGTAGTGGCGCGATTGCTTCCGAGGTGCATCTCTCATGACCCACACCGACCCGAACCTGTCAACCTCATAGGGATGGGTACGGCTCTTCACCGCGCTGTGTCCTCGCACGAACACTTCAATCGCAAACTCGATCCGCTGCTTCGCGCTCATCATCGGATGTTCTGCGCTATACGCCATAACACGCCGGTCGGGTCCTGCTCGCTGGTGGTTCGGAGTCAACCGGCAACGGCAAGCAATTGCTTCAACTTCAGCACGGCGCTATCCGGTGTCGTCAGGACCGGCCGACCCGACGCCTCGGCAACCAGCGCCGCCGCTGGCGCCATGCTGTACTGCGCAAGCGCAATCAGGTCGCAGTCGCGCAAATCGCGTGACGCTTCCGCCACCAGACGATCGTGTTCCGCGCGCGCCCCGCGATCCAGCGCGGCGAGAGCGGCTGTCACCAGTTTTGGCACGATCTCGACGGAGCGGGGAAATTCCCGCGGCATCGAAACAAGGGTCGGTGCGAACGTCGAAAGCAAACCGATCCTGTGGCCCCGTGCGGCGGCCTGCTCGATCATCGCTTCATTGGGCTTGAGCACCGGCATCGGCGCGTGCTCGCGCGCGACGGCCTCGATGCAGGGGCCGAAGGCCGAGCATGTGAAGAGGACCGCGTCGGTGCCGGTACTGGCCGCGTAACGTCCGAGCGACAGGAAACGATCGGTCATCCCGGCGGTGAGGCCGCCATCACGCGCCAGGTCGGCCGACAGGCTGTCGTCGAGTAGATTCATCAGGCGTGCGTCCGGCCAAAGCCGAGCGAACGACGCCTCAATCGGCGCAATCGAATGCTTCAGGGCATGAACGAGCGTGATGCGCATCTTGCTTAGTCTGGCCGCGACGCAGGGGATGTCAATATTACCCGCCGTGCTGTGACGTTAGACCGTCATTTGAAGGGGATGGCGTACATCAAGCCGCCCTTGCTCCAGGTCGCGTTCAGGCCGCGGTTGAGCTTCAGCGGGCTAGCCTGGCCCACGTTGCGCTCGAAGATCTCGGCGTAGTTGCCGCCCGCCTTGATCGCCTGCACCATCCACTTGTTGTCGAGGCCAAGGCGCGCTCCGAGTTCTCCGGCGCCGCCGAGCAGGCGCTGGACGGCGGGTACGTTGCTGGATTTTGCCATTTCGTCTGCATTGGCCGCGGTTACGCCGAATTCCTCTGCCTCGATGAGGCCGTAGTGAAGCCAGGCAATGATGTCGGTCCACACCTCGTCGCCATTGCGCGTGAATGGCCCGAGTGGTTCCTTGCTGATCGTCTGCGGCAGGACGAGGTAGTCGGCAGCATTCGGCGCCGCCGTTGTGACAGCACCCGCGAGCGCGGAGGCGTCCTGGGTCATGGCATCACAACGCCCGCCGAAAAATGTCTGATACATGGTGTCAATGCGATC
>Ga0137403_10010412_pt1 | contig 10303 bp, 11 predicted proteins | sample CZOMad2_1_16fung_FD_122057 | JGI IMG/M metagenome (GOLD analysis project Ga0137403, IMG submission 122057) | Vadose zone soil fungal communities from Angelo Coast Range Reserve, California, USA - CZOMad2_1_16fungal (Hybrid Assembly) | ecosystem: Environmental > Terrestrial > Soil > Vadose zone... | reverse complement strand
AGCGCCATATAACCTCAAGCCATTGTGGAGCAGCGTTGCACGCCATCGCACGCTGCTTTTTTAGAATACGAACAAGTCCTTTATAATCTTATGGCGGAGAGGGAGGGATTCGGAGCCTTTGCGGTGCAAACAGCTCTGCAAGTTGCAGATTCCACATTGCTCGCATTGCCAATAATGCCAAGAGGCTCGCGCTGCATTGCCCGATATTGCCCGGCAACCGCGCTCGTACTGGCTCCTCAAGAAGCCGCTAACGGTCTCGACGATAGGAGAACCTTCGAAAACGTCTTCCCTGCGGACCAATCCACGATCTTGCGCCCGATTCCTCAGCGCTTACCGAGCGACGGGCGCATGCCTCCAGTATTGAAGATTCTTCCCCGCTTAGGCAGCTTACCGGGAGTTGCCGAACTAGGCAAGAAAGCGTGGTGAGCCGGGCGGGGATCGAACCCGCGACCACCGCATTAAACTGATCCCAAGCCCTCTTCATCATGATCTTGAGTGGCTTGCGTGTTACCCCTTGAGCCAATGCCAACAGGCCTAGGGCCGGCAGGGCGAGCATCCCGGACAGAAGCGAATCGGCGTGCCATACAACCTCCGCAGGTCTTGGGTTTTGCGACGCGATCACTATACCTGGAGAGGCGAGCCGACTTGGATGCAGCAATGGCATAAGACGTAAGCGGACCTCAGGCAATGCGCCTGAGATGTAAATGTTGGCATTTGTAAGCCGCAAGGGTCTCAAATCGTTCAACGAATTGCTGGTTACTTCGCGCGGACAGGACTCGCCTTTTTGCTATCATGGTTTCCCAAGCGTAGCTTCGAGGCCGAGTTTGGACGCCAGCTTTATCCGGCGGCTCTCTCAACAGAAGGGCGATTTCGTGGGGCACCAAAGCGTAGCAGAGCACTGCGACGACGCAAATTCGAAACGCATTATCGGCCCAGGGTATCGGCATGACCAACGATCTCGGGTTTAACAACACTTACGCGCTGGTAATGCGGCGCGATCACGCCGATCAACTCGCCATCAAAACCATTAGCGATTTGCGCACACATCCCGAATTGAAATTCGGGTTAACCCATGAATTCCTGGAGCGCCACGACGGATGGCAGCCACTGAGTGCGCGATATCAACTGGCGCCGGCTCACGTTCTCGGCATCGATCACGGGCTCGGCTACAGCGCCTTGGCCAAAGGCGAGATTGATGTCAAAGACGCTTATTCGACCGACGCGAAAATCGGCGATTACGGACTCGTTACCTTGATCGATGACCTGGAGTTTTTTCCCCAATACAAGGCGGTGTTCTTGTATCGCAAAACGTTGTCGCCGGAGGCGGCACACGCATTGAACGATCTTTCCAATTCGATCGATGAAGCACGCGAGTTTTGCCGCGGCGGCCTGCCGCACGCCATCGTTGTCGAATCGGTGCTGCGTGGCGACCGTTTCAACGAGATGCGCAGCGAAGTCGATTCCGAAGGTGCCGACGTGGTGTTCATCGAGATCATCGAAGAGGGGAACACCTTCGAGATCTCTGGTTTCGGCGGTCGAAACATGGCCCGCGTCGGGCGCGACGCCATCATGACGTCGCTGCCTTCAGCGCTGATGTTCGAGCTGTCGAAGACGATCTGATTTCCTGTCGTCACGCCGGCTCATCGGTCACTTCAGCGAGCCGAACACCTTCCTCAGGATCGCGCTGCCCGTTGCGGACGGGTCCCGGCCTCACTGATTTCAGCTGCGAATGCCCCGTCGACCCAGGCGTTCAGCACACATGCAGTCGATGATGCGACCACTGACGTAAACTTTCGCCGCTGCATCGAACGCTCCCCATGAAATCGACCCGCTATCTTGCCGTGCCCCTTGCCCTCCTGGCAATCGGCTTGGCCGTGGCTGGGGTCTTCTCTTCCATGCACGCGCACGAAGCTGCCCCCGAGGTCGCTTACACACGACTCGACGGCAGCGTTGGCGACATCGTGCAGCTCAAGGGCAAGGTGGTGCTTGTCAATTTTTGGGCGACCGACTGCATGCCCTGCGTCCACGAGATGCCGCAGATCGTTTCGACACACGAGAAATACAAGTCTCTCGGCTATGAGACGCTGGCCGTGTCCATGAGCTACAACCCGCCGGCTTATGTCATCGCCTTCGCCGAAACGCGCAAGCTGCCGTTCGTGGTGGCCATCGACAATACCGGCCGCATCGCCAAAAGTTTCGGCAACGTGCAGGCGACACCGACCACCGTTCTCATCAACAAGCGTGGCCAGATCGTCAAGCGCTACGTCGGCGAGCCGGACTTCGCCGCCCTGCACCGGCTTGTAGAGCAGCTGCTGGCCGAAACCTGAGTGATCCCCGGCATCGACGGTTCACCGGCACGCACGCTGGACGACCTGCAGCGCCTGCTCGACGAATCCCGCCTTGGCAAAACCTGTGCGTCGTGAGGGTGCTGCGCGGCACCCAACCGCTCTATCTCAAGGTCCACCCTCTCGAAGCCCGACGCGCCTGAGGCCGACGTGTTCGCGCCGGTCGAGCCGCCGAGCTCAGCTGGCGTGGGCCACCACGCCAGCCTGTGCCGCCTGCTGATCCGCGTGGTAACTGCTGCGCACCAGCGCGCCCACGGCGGCGTGGCTGAAGCCCATCTTCATCGCCTCGGCCTCGAACATCTTGAAAGTGTCCGGGTGCACGTAGCGCCGTACCGGCAGGTGGTGGCCGCTCGGCGCCAGGTACTGGCCGATGGTCAGCATGTCGATGCCGTGCGCACGCATGTCGCGCATCACCTGCAGGATTTCTTCGTCGGTTTCGCCCAGACCGACCATGACGCCGCTCTTGGTCGGCACACCAGGGGCAAACTCCTTGAAGCGCTTCAGCAAGTTCAAGGAATAGGCGTAATCGGACCCGGGACGCGCTTCCTTGTACAGACGCGGCGCCGTCTCCAGGTTGTGGTTCATCACGTCGGGTGGCGCGGCTTTCAGGATTTCCAGCGCACGGTCCACGCGGCCGCGAAAGTCCGGCGTGAGGATTTCGATGCGCGTGCTGGGCGACAGCGCACGCACCTGGCGAATGCATTCGACGAAGTGGCCCGCGCCGCCATCGCGCAGGTCATCGCGGTCGACGCTCGTGATCACCACGTACTTCAGTTTCAGCGCGGCGATCGTCTTGGCGAGGTTGACCGGTTCCTTCACATCCAGCGGATCGGGACGCCCGTGCCCCACGTCGCAAAACGGGCAGCGGCGGGTGCACTTGTCACCCATGATCATGAAGGTGGCCGTGCCCTTGCCGAAGCACTCGCCGATGTTCGGGCACGAGGCCTCTTCACACACGGTGTGCAGCTTGTGCTCGCGCAAGATCTGCTTGATCTCGTAGAAACGGGTGCTCGGCGACCCGGTCTTGACGCGAATCCAGTCGGGCTTCTTGAGCGTCTCGGCCGCGATGATCTTGATGGGAATGCGCGCGGTCTTGGCCTGCGCCTTCTGCTTGGCGGTGGCGTCGTAAGCAGCACCGTCTTGCAGCGAATGAATCACGTTGTCGGTCGACATCTCAAAGCCTTGGGTGGGGCGCGTGGGGTCAACCGAGGTGCGTCGCCAGCTTGTCGCCAAGGCGTTGCGCCACCGTTTCCCACTCTGTGGTGATGCCGAGTGTAGCCAAGTCGACGGTCCGCAGCCCGGCGTAGCCACAGGGGTTGATGCCGTCGAAGGGGCTTAAATCCATCGCCACATTGAGCGCCACGCCGTGGTAGGTGCAGTGGCGGCCGACCTTGATGCCCAGCGCCGCCACCTTGCCCAGCCCGGCAAAGGGGTCTGCCCGCGGTCCGGTGAGCGCGGCATGCGAGAACGGGTCCGCCAGATTCACATAAATGCCCGGCGCACCCGGCACACGGTGACCCGTCACGCCAAAGCTCTCCAGCGTCTTGATGACGCAATGCTCCAGCCGGTACACGTATTCCTTGACGAAGATGCCCAGGCGCTTCAAGTCGATCAACGGGTAGGCCACCACCTGGCCCGGTCCGTGGTACGTGACCTGGCCGCCCCGGTTGGTTTGCACCACCTCGATGCCATGGGCATCGAGCACGTGTTCGGCCTTGCCCGAGAGCCCCTGCGTGTAGACCGGCGCGTGCTCGCACAGCCAGATCTCGTCGGCCGTCGACGGCGTGCGCGTGTCGGTGAACGCGCGCATCGCGTCGACCGTGGCGGCACAGGGCACGCGCCCCAGGACGCGCACGCTGGGCGGAGATGTCGATGGCAGCGCAGACATGGCCCGCATTGTCGGCCCGACATGCGATGCGCGCAGCACGCATTTTTTCAAGGCCCGCATCCAGCCCGGCGATTGCTGCGTAGTGGTTGGCACCGGCGTCTTGCCGGGATCACACCCAGGAGAGACACCATGACCCCTTCCTTCTTGCGCGCGTCACCGCTGGTTGCGGCCGCGCTGCTTGCCATGTGCGGCGCGGCCGGCGCTTCCAGCCACCGCGAGGCACCGTTCATTTCCACCGTCCCCAAGGTCGACGCCACCGACTTCTACATGTTCCGCAGCTACGAGCCCGGGCGCAGCGACTTCGTGACGCTGATCGCCAACTACGAGCCGCTGCAGGACGCCTATGGCGGCCCCAATTTCTTTGCGCTCGACCCCAACGCGCTGTATGAAATCCACATCGACAACAACGGCGACGCACGCGAAGACCTGACCTTCCAATTCCGCTTCAAGAACACGCTGGCCGCGGCCGGCAAAGGCGTCGAGCTGCCGGTGGGCGACCAAAGCGTTGCAATTCCGCTGGTCCAGAAGGGCACGGTCACCGACGTCAAGGACGGCAACCTGAACCTGGCCGAAACCTTCAGCGTCAACGTCGTGCGCGGCGACCGGCGCAAAGGCCAGTCGAGTGCGGTCACCAACGCCGCCACCGGCGCGACCAGCTTCGACAAGCCGGTGGACAACATCGGCAAGAAGACCATCCCCGACTACGCCGCCTACGCCGCCAAGCACATCTACGGCATCAACATTCCCGGTTGCGCAACACCCGGCAGGATGTTCGTCGGCCAGCGCCAAGACCCGTTCGCGGTGAACCTGGGCGTGATCTTCGATCTGGTCAATGCCCCGGTGTCGGTCATCACCGACCCGGCACTGATCGGCGCAGCGCCCAACATACTGGACGACAAGAACATCACCACGCTGGCACTCGAAGTGCCTGCGGCATGCCTGACCGCCGGCAGTGAAACCGTGATCGGCGGCTGGACCACCGCCAGCCTTCGGCAGGCGCGCCTGCTCGACCCGACACCCAAGCCCGGCCACCAGACGACCGAGAAGGCCGGCGGCGCGTGGACCCAGGTGTCGCGCCTGGGCATGCCGCTGGTCAACGAAGTCGTGATCGGCCTGAAGGACAAGGACCGCTTCAACGGCTCCAAGCCGAAAGACGACGCGCAGTTCGCCACCTACGTCACCCACCCGACGCTGCCCAAGCTGCTGGAGATCGCACTCGCCTTGCCCAACACGGCGCCGACCAACTACCCGCGCACCGACCTGGTCACGACCTTCCTGACCGGCATCAACGGCTTGAACCAGCCGAAGAACGTGGTGGCGTCTGAAATGCTGCGCCTCAACACCGCGATCGCGCCGGTGGCCTTCGCCCAGCAAAACCGCCTCGGCATCGTCGGCAACATCCTGGCGTCGGGCAACGACAACGCCGGCTACCCGAATGGCCGCCGGCCCAAGGACGACGTGGTTGACATCTCGCTGGTGGCCGTGATGGGCGGCCTGTGCATGGCCAACGGCGACAACAACGCCCTGGGCTTTGGCACGGCTTGCAAGCCGTCGGCCGTGCCGCTGGCCGACACCGCATTCAAGCTGCACGATGCAGTCGACCAGGCCACCGTGCCTTTGCTGACCGGCTTTCCGTACCTGAACACGCCCTTCGGCGGCACGCCGTAAGGAGCGCACCATGAAACTGCGCAACCCCCTGATCCCTTGCGTCGTCGTCGCGGCTTTGCTCGCGGCCTGCGGCGGTGGTGGTGACGATGGTTCGGTGGAAGACACCGCCGTGCCTGCCGCTGCGGCCGACACCCCGGCGGCCTACACCGACTTCGCCGTGGCGCAGGCCGCCACCCCCAGCGAAAGCGCCGAGCCGCTCAGCCTGGACAACCTGGCGATGCCGCCGACCAGCGAGACGGCTTATAGGAGATAATCACAACGTTACCCAATCCGGCAACGACGTCCTCCTCCAATTGCTTTGCTTCCTCCCGGTCAGGATCGGGAACGCAACTCGTGTTGATATGCCACGGCGCCTCCGGTTCTTGCAGATTCCTCGGATCCGTGAACTCACCTGCTTCAAGCAACATTGTTAGCATCCCTCGGTCGTCGTATGAGGTGGGCCACTCCATTTCGATGCCAATTTCGCGGTTGGTCGTGTATTTCGGACAAAACACCCAGCACTTGTCGGATCGCTGCGACTTTAAGATTGTCAGATAGGCGGCCAAGCCCGCTTTTGCGCGCTGCTTGAGCTTTTCGGCAAACTTCGGTGCGTAAGCGGCGCCGGCACGGCTTAAAGATTGGTTGAGGTAGATCACGGGTGTGGCCATTGAACCATCGAGGAAGATAAGATCGTGAGGCGCCTGAGTCGCCAGCTCCAACTCCATCGTGATCATCAGGCCCCGCAATATGGTGCCAGTCGTGTCGCTGTGGGTTTCGGCTTCGACCACGACCAGGTGCCTTGGTTCCGGCCAGAAGCGCTTTTCTGACGGCGGCGTCAAACCCTCGACCGCAACTGACGCTGTTGCAGCCAAATCCGTCGTAAGCAAGCGCTCCACAGCGTAAGAGCCATCCACTGCACAACTCGAAGGGATATGCGTATTCTCAAGGTCAGACTCGCGCCGCAGCATTCCGGCGGCGGCAAGTTGCTTACGCCATTTCTGGCGATTCGTTCGAACTTGTTCGAAGGAATGAAGAAGGCGCTCGCCTACGTCCTGCGAACGGAGAATGACTTCATCTACCAAGGCAGCGGGCAGGTCACTAAACGGACTTGGACTATCCTCGGGCATCAGATCCCCTTTTCCACAGCCGCCACTCCTCTGGGTCGAAGTCGCGATAGGATAAATCACGTTCGGCGCGCGGCAACAGCCACCTTTCACGCCAGAACTCGACAGCCCTTTCGAAAGGCCGATTGAAATAGAGTGGTTTTTCTGCCTGACCTCTGAGAAACGACCGCGTGTTCAGAGCCAACGGCGCGACAAATAACTCGCGCTTGATGCCGTGGTTTAGCATCTCCTGAGGAAACCCGAGTTTCGAGAGAGCCTTGCGCACCAACTCGCGACGATTCCGGAAACCAACGCCCCAAACTCCATTTTTGGCCGTTGGTGAACAGTGCAAAGACGCGAATTCCAAGAGCTCCTCGTAAACACCATTGGAGAAGTGGAACTCGCCCCAGCCGTTTGTGAAACCCACACTCTCCATCACAAGCCGCTTGTGATACCTCACCCGATTGTAAATCGAGGAACGACCAAGGGCGGACGTGGTTGTAATGAGGGCCAGGTGAGGCTTCTTCTTCGTTTTTGAGATCACTGTTCTCCGGTTGCCGTATCGCAGAGCAAATGCCTCGCGGACTTCATTTGTGGAGATGGCCAGCGCAACTAATTTTCCAGCTAGCAGGCGAGAATAGGGAGGGACCGCCCCAAGAACATAGGCATCCATAACGTGGTAGAGCCGTTCGGCTTTTGCCTCGGCATCCCAACCAATCCACTTGTCCCTGTCTTTGATGGCATAAACTGGATCGCCCAGCGCAAACAGCCCCATCAGCCGGTCGTTGCCTTCATCGAAGATTAGAAAGCGCAGCCGCCTTCCATAACCATCCGAGATTGGAATGCTCCAATGCAAACACGCGTAGCGAAAAAGGCTGGAGTATTCTGTGTCGGGTTTAACTTGCACCAACTTTGGTTTGATGTGCTCGGGGTTAACCTCATTACCTGAAGCGATGTAGTTGAGAAGCTTTTCCTCGTGGGACGCAAGAGCCGGAGCAGCTGACTCCACCCGTCTCGCTACAGCGTGTGCATGGCGCTTTCGGATACTCCGTTTGTCCCTCTTTTGGCGAAACGAGACCCTATCCTTCCCGACTTTGAACCCTTGTGTCCTCAGCGATGAGCGAATGATTCTTCGGAGTCGTTTTACCTCCCCCGTGCCGGCGGTAGTGATTCTTCTTTTGGTGTCAGAACGCACAGGTTGCCTTGATTAGCCTCAGCCGACGAAGTCGAACCGTCGTTTGAGTTGGTTTGCTCGCGAGAAAGGCACCTTGCGGTCGTGTTGAAGGCGCCCCGCGACAAGTCCGGGCGCGATGCCGATCCGGGCAGCGAATTGGCGGATGGCTGCGAGGCTGAAATCGCCGTTCGTGCAAAATCGCTCGTAATCACCGGCTGGGATGAGCAATTCCTGGGCGAAGGCATCTGCTTCGGCTTCGCGCGGATCGCGAGATGCAGCTTTCTCGTCGCCTTCTTCGACAAACACGGCCCGTTTGCCATGCTTCAATACGTGCCCGGCTTCGTGAAAAAACGTGAACCACAGGTGGTCGTCAGTTTTACCTCGCAAACTCAACTGGATCAGCGCCTTGGCGCTATGCAGCCAGCGAGTGACCCCGTAAGCCCTGACCCCTGCCAGTGGTGGCACGAACACCACAGCAATGCCCGCTTGTGAGCACCGCTCTCGGAGAGCAGGGACGAATTCGGCCGGTTCCTTTGAGGTGAAGCCGCGCAGCTTCCGAAGCGCTTCCATAAAGGAGCCTTCATCGAAAAGGTCGCAGTCAACTTTCTGTCCTTCGATCTCCCCCTTACGGAGCCAAGCGGCAGTGGCGCCGAGATTGGCAGCGCTTGCGGCGGATTGCCGAAATACTGCCTCAGGGCTCTTCCAAATCGCACGCCACTCCTCAACCCCGGCCACTCCAAAGAAGCTCAAAACAGCACGGAGTTGCCCTACGCGTCCGGCGTCTGGAGAAATCCAACCGGCACGAACAAGCTCCTTGACGGGCATGGTCTTAAGCCAGTCGAGTTGGTGCTCCAGTTCGCTAGTTTCCCGGCGCCGGGCAAGGGCGTCACGGTAAAGGCGTTCGTGGTTCGTCCAGAACGAGGCAGGCACGCCAAGCACTTTCTCGAGCTGCAATGCAGTGTCAGAGGTAATCATCGCCTTGCCAGCTACGATTTCGTTGATCGTTTTGAGCGGGCGGCCCATTCGTTCTGACAGTTCCGCTTGTGTCATTCCGACTGTTTCTAGGGTTTCTGCGAGCGTTTCGCCTGGCGGTACCTCAAAATTGGGTTCAAAAATCGTGTTCATGTCGTTCAATGTGTATCTATGATGCCAAGAATTTTCACTTTCGTGACGCGCTTCCAATCCAGTCCCCCGTCAGACTTTCGAGGGATCTCGTCGTGGTCAGGCACCACCAGCAGGCGGCGGGGATGCTTGACGTCCAGCGAAATCTGTCCGGCGCGGTCGCCGGTGAGTTCGTGGGCGCGCAATTGTGGTAAAAACCGCAAGGTTTCCAGATTCTCTGCCGCCATTAGCTGGACCAGCCGTTGGCAAACGCGCCTTCCATTATCCGGCCCGTAGTTGCGCATGATAGTCTTCTCATCCGCCAGGTCTTTGCTCAGCTTCGTGTTGGCAAATGACAGTTCCACGCGTCACCAATTAAATTAACCCCTGGGGTTAATATCTGTCAACATTCTTTTGATACTGTTTTGTTACTCACAAACTAGTGGGTTGCTAAGCGCGATTATGTTCTCGGCACGAACTTATGGCTGCCGTGCCAAGCCACGTTTTCCTTTAACGGGAAGGAATGACATTTTGGGGTCTTGTAATAAACGAGCATCGGCTGTATATCGAACCACCAGTTGTATATTCAAGCGCGGCGAGTGCCGGCGCGAAACATTTATGTTCCTGATCGCTGTTATTGCCTGGGCCGGGGGAGTGATCATTTCACTCTACAACGGCAACAGGAAGCTCCCTCTCACAATACTTCTTCTCGGTGTCGGATTATTGTTCGCGCCGATCGGAGTTTGGGGAATCGTAGGCATCGCAATCCTGGCTGCCATCATCTGGATTGCAAACAAGGCGGACATGGGATGAACAAGCCGCCGTTCGCGCCATCAATCGTCCTCGTCGTCGTCGTCCTCGTAATCGCCCGCCTTCCGACGCCCAGAGGGCAGAGGACAGAGGACGGACGACAGAGGTCAGAGGTCAGGTTGTGCACATTCAAAATTCATGTCCTTTCCATCTGCGTTCATCAGCGAAATCTGCGGTTAAATCCCTTCCCGCCCCATGTCTCTGTATCTCTGTTATCTCGGTTTGCTCCTGTAAA
>Ga0137403_10010409_pt1 | contig 10305 bp, 11 predicted proteins | sample CZOMad2_1_16fung_FD_122057 | JGI IMG/M metagenome (GOLD analysis project Ga0137403, IMG submission 122057) | Vadose zone soil fungal communities from Angelo Coast Range Reserve, California, USA - CZOMad2_1_16fungal (Hybrid Assembly) | ecosystem: Environmental > Terrestrial > Soil > Vadose zone... | reverse complement strand
CGCTCGTAGCGATTCACGGCCCACGGTTGCCTATCAGCTGAGGGCTCTCTATGATGTGGCGCGCGCGGGGTCAGGACACCGGCCCCGCGCGCGACGACGTTCTCACACGTAGAGGAGGCGGCCATGGCCAGGTGGACGGAGCAGACTGAAGGGTTTGCGGGGACGCTGATCGATCACGTTCCGGGCTACCGGGGATGCGTTCGGCCGATCCCGGGGCTGACGTAGCCTGTGGCGATGCCTACCTCCGGGACGAGCAAGGACGAGCTGCGGCGGCGCGTCTACGAGGCCATCGATCGGCGGGCCGAGGAGATCGTCGGTCTCGGCGAGCGCATCGCCTCCCACGCCGAGATGGGATTCAAAGAGGTCAAGACGGCGCGGCTGGTGCGCGAGACACTCCAAGGGCTGGGCCTCGAGGCGCGCGCGGGTCTCGCGATGACCGGCGTGCGGGCCGACGCGCGCGGGCGAGGGGGCGAGGGACCGACCTTCGCGCTCATCGGCGAGCTCGACGGGCTGCGGGTGACCGGCCATCCGAAGGCCGACCCCGAGACGGGCGCCGCCCACGCCTGCGGCCACAATGCCCAGGTCGCCGGTATGCTGGGCGCGGCCATGGGGCTTCTCGACGCCAAAGCCTTTGACCATCTCGCCGGGTGCATCGTGTTCTTCGCCGTCCCCGCCGAGGAGGGCGGTGACATCGAGTGGCGCCAGGGGCAGATCCAGGCAGGCGCGCTCGAGTTCCCGTGTGGCAAGCAGGAGCTGATCCGCCTCGGCCACTTCGACGACGTGGACCTCGCCATGATGATCCACACCAACTGGCGCCGCGAGGACGGCAAGGCGGGGGTGCCCGCCTCCAACAACGGCCGCGTGGGCAAGACCGCCCGCTTCATCGGGCGCGCCTCGCATGCGGGCGGGGCACCCCACCTCGGGATCAACGCACTGTACGCCGCGCAAGTGGCGCTGACGGGGATCAACGCGGTGAGAGAGACCTTCCGCGACGAGGACTCCATTCGCGTCCACCCCATCCTGACGCACGGCGGGTCCCAGGTGAATGTGATCCCCGGGGAAGCGCGCCTCGAGATGTACGTGCGAGGCAAGAGCGCGGAGGGGGTGGCCGACGCGAGCGCCAGGGTGGACCGCGCGCTCCGGGCGGGAGCGCTCGCTCTGGGGGCCCAGGTGGAAATCGAGACCCTGCCCGGGCCGATGCCGCTCCTCTGCGATCCCACGATGGCGAAGCTCTTCGAGACGACGGCCCGCGAGCTGGTGGGAGACGAGCACTATCGCAACATCCCGCACCGTTCGGGCTCCACGGACATGGGCGACCTGAGCCAGATCATGCCCATCCTGCACCCCTACATGGGCGGGGCCACCGGCGCGGGGCATTCCGCGGAGTTCAGGATCGTGGACAAGCAGCTCGGATACATCCAGCCCGCCAAGGCGCTGGCCTCCATGGCCATCGACCTGCTCGCCGACGGCGGCACCGGGGCGCGCGAAGTCATCAAGACGGCCAAACCCCCGATGACGCGCGAAGGCTATCTCGCTTACCAGCGCGGTATCGCCCGCCGCGAACATTTCGACGGCGCCACCTGACCCGATAGACCCTTAACCCCGAAGCCGTACGAACGCCACTCGTGCAATCGGTCGGGTGGCGTCGGGGAAGGCGGGTGCGCGGCCGGCGGAGTGGGCCCTTCGCGAGTGCGCGCAGCCCGAAGGGCTGCGATTCACGAAGCGTAGGGTGGCGAAGCCGGTTGCGCACCCGCCTTCCCCGACGACAGGCTCCGACCGCCTCGCGCACGCCGTACGCTCAAGACGCGCGCGCCCTGGGCTCGTGAAGATCTCAGGCTAAGCGCTATGAGCGAGCGGACCCCGAAGTAAGCGCCCGGGCAAGGCGCCCGTGTGCTTGCCGTCGCGGAGCAGGACCTCACCGTTCACCACCGTGGCCGCGATACCGCGACAGCGCTGGGTGAGACGCTTCGCGCCGGCAGGCAGATCGTTCACCACCTCGGGCATCTCCGGAGCGATGGTCTCGGGATCGAAGACGACGAGGTCGGCGGCGAAGCCCTCGCGCACCAGCCCGCGATCAGCGAAGCCCCAGTGGGTCGCCGTGTCGAAAGTCAGCATGCGGACAGCCGCCTCGAGGGTGAGCGCCTGCTTCGCGCGCACCCAGTGGCTCAGGAGATGCGTCTGGAGCGAGGCGTCCATGAGCTGCGAGACGTGGGCCCCCGAGTCCGAGAAGGTCACCACGGTGCGCGGGTGCTTGATCAGCTCGAGCGCGTGGTCCTGGTTCTCGTTGGCGATGGGCTGGAGGAAGAGGAGGTCGAGGTCCTTCTCGAGGGCCACGTCGATCATGGCCTCCACGGGGTCCACGCCGCGCTGCTTGGCTATCTCCGCCACCGAGCGGTGCGGTCCCTCCACGGTGTCCATGACGAAGATCCAGTCGTAAATGGGCGGCCGCGCTTCCGTGCCGACGGCTTTGCGATTGTCGCGCTCGCGTGCGGCCTCGATGAGTCGGCGGCGTAGCTCGGGATCGCGGAGGCGCTGCTTCTGCTCGGCGAGGGGGAGGGCGCGCAAGTCCTTCCACACGGGCAGCCGATCGAAGGGGAGCTGGGTCTTGAACGAGAGGATCGCGGAGAGCCAGCGGCTGTGCACCTGGGCGAACATGCGCCCGCCCGCCGCCGCCGTCTCGTCGAGGAGCTCCGCGTACGTCCGCCAGATATCGGGCGCGTCCCTGCGGCTGAAGAGGCCGAAGGTGACGGGGCGTCCGGTTTCCACCGCGAGCTCGCGCAGCCGGCGCTGATAGTCGGCGAGGCCGGGATGGCCCAGCTCACGGTCCACGCTCTCCCCCGCGATCTCGAAGATACCCGCGTTCATCTCGCCCATGGCGCCCACGAGGCGGCGCACTTCCTCCCACGCGGCCACCCGGCTCGCCACGGGGCGGCGGTCGGGCGTCTCGTGGCTGGTCGAGCGCGAGGTGGTGAAACCCATGGCTCCCGCCGTGAGGGCGCTCCGGAGCTCCTTCTCCATCGCTTTGAGATCGTCCTCGGTGGCCACCTGGTCGAAGGCGCGCTCGCCCATGACATAGGTGCGCAGGGCGGAGTGGCCCATGTAGCCGGAGTAGTTGATGCCCTTGGGCAGCGCTTCGAGCGCGTCGAGGAACTGGGCATAGGTCGTCCACGTCCACTCGATGCCCGCTTCCATCGCCTCGGCCGAGATGTCCTCGGCGCGCTGGAGGTTGCGGATGACGAGACTCCTGTCCTCTTTCGCGCACGGCGCGAGCGTGAAGCCGCAATTGCCCATCACCACGCTGGTGATGCCGTGCCAGCAGGAGGAAGTACCGAGCGGGTCCCAGAAGACCTGGGCGTCCATGTGGGTGTGGCCATCCACGAAGCCGGGCGATACCACCCGTCCCTCGGCGTCGATGACCTCGCGTGCGGATTCACGAATGCGGCCGATGGTGGCGATGCGGCCGTCTCTCACGCCGACGTCAGCGCGATACCGCGGCAGCCCGGAGCCATCCACCACCCAACCGTTCTTGATCACGAGGTCGTAGGACATTTAATCGTTCCTCCCTGTCCAGAGCCTGGGTCACCGCAGCCTTCGGGGTTGCGCCTATGGTACCCCACCTGCGGGCGTACTCAAGGGGTCTGGAATCGGCTTTGACATGGCCCCGGGGCGCGCCTAGACTCCGTGAGCGCCGACATGGACATCGGGATCTTCGACCATCTCGACCGACGGGACGTGCCGCTCGACGAGTTCTACGAGAGCCGCCTGCGCCTGCTCGAGCGATACGACGCGGCCGGATTCTACTCCTACCACCTGGCCGAGCATCACGCCACGCCGCTCGGGCTCGCCCCCTCCCCCGGCATCTTCCTCGCCGCGGCCACCCAGCGCACCCGTCACATCCGTCTGGGCCCCTGCGTCTACTGCCTGCCCCTCTATGATCCGCTCCGGCTCATCGAGGAAGTGTGCATGCTCGATCAGCTCTCGCGCGGGCGCTTCGACTTCGGGGTGGGGCGGGGCATCGTCCCCTACGAGATGGCGTACTTCAACCTCCATCACCTCGAGACGGAGGAGATATACAAGGAAGGGCTCGAGGTGATCCTCCAGGGGCTGCAGAACGAGGTGCTCGAGCATCGCGGCCCGCGCTACACCTACCGCAAGGTGCCCATGATCCTGCGCCCGTACCAGAAGCCGCACCCGCCCCTCTGGTATGGACTGAGCCATATGGCGGGCGCGGAATGGGCGGCGGCCAACAAGGTGCACGTCCTCGCCAATGGTCCGTGTGACGCCACCCTGCCCCTCTTCCACCGCTATCGCGACACGTGGCAGCGCACGCACGGCGGTGCGCCCATGCCCAAGCTCGGTATCGGCCGCCACGTGGTGGTGGCGTCGTCGGACGCGGAGGCGGAAGCGCTCGCCCGGCCCGCCTATGCCGCGTGGTACGCGAACCTGACCAAGCTCTGGCGCGATTTCGGCGCCCTGCCCATCCGCTTTGCCCGCGACTTCGACGAGGCGCGCGCGCGTGGCGTCGCCGTGGCGGGGACGCCCCGTCGCGTGCGCGAAGAGCTGGAGAGCCAGATCCCGGCGAGTGGCTGCACCTATCTGGTCTGCCGTCTCATGTTCGGCGGCATGAGCGAGGCGGAGGCCGCCGCGTCGATCGATCTCTTCACGGCGGACGTCATGCCGTACCTCGCCAAGCTCGCCCCGCGCTGACGCCGCCGAGTGATCGACATCGACGGGGCGTACGATCTCCACGTCCATTCCGCGCCCGATCTCTTTCCCCGCATCGCCGATGACCGGCAGGTGGTGGCGGATGCCGCGGCCCACGGCTTCGCGGGCGTGGTCCTGAAGAATCACTTCGAGGGCACCGCCTCGCGCGCGAAGCTCGCCGCCCGGGAGGGGGGCGGGCTCAAGGTCTATGGATCGCTCGTGCTCAACCGCTACGTGGGCGGAGTCAACCCGTACGCGGTCGAGGCCGCCCTCCGGCTGGGCGCGCGCATCATCTGGATGCCCACCCTCGACGCGGCCTGCCACCGGCGCGCCTTCGGCTTCGGCGGCGGCTTCGCCGCGCAGTCGAGCGGGCTCGAGACGCAGTCGGAAGGCCTGAGCATTCTGAGGGAGGGGCGCCTGATTCCGGAAGCGCGCGAGGTGATGGCGCTGGCCAGGCAGCATGGAGCGGCCCTCGCCACCGGCCACCTCTCCTTCGATGAGATCGCCGCTCTCGTGGCCGAGGCGGCAGGGCAGGGATTCAGGAAGCTGATCCTCACGCACCCGTATGACAAGGCCCCGGGACTCGACCTCGAGCAGGTGCGGGCCCTCGCCATGCCGCACGTGAGAGTGGAGTTCGTCTTCTGCTCGATCACGCCCAACTGGGCCTTCACGGATGCAGCCACCATCGCCCACTGCATCAAGACGATCGGCCCGGCGCGATTCGTCATCTCTTCTGACGGCGGGCAGGCCCACAATCCCATGCCCGCCGAGGGCTATCGGCGCTTCGTGGATCTCCTGCACGCGGAGGGCATCGCCGGGGCCGATTTCCGCGTGATGTGCCGAGAGAACGGCGACGATCTTCTTCACGGCTGAGGCACGGCGGCGGGTGCCCAGCCGTGCTTGCAAGGTCTGCGGGCGTCGGGTACCTTCGGGACTTCATGAAGCGAGCCATTGTCCTCGCCGGGGCCCTCCTCCTCTCCTGTCTCGCGTATCGGCCCCCGGCCCACGCCCAGTCGCTGGCCCCCGTGCCGCGCATCGGCGTCCTCCGCTTCACGGAGCTGACGGGAGGCGACCAGTTCATGGAGGCTTTTCGTCTGGGCCTGCGCGAGCTCGGCTATATCGAGGGCAAGAATCTCGCCATCGAGTGGCGGTCCGCTGACGCAAATAGCGATCGGGCCGGCGAGCTCGCGGCGGACCTGGTGCGCCTGAAGGTGAGCATCATCGTGGCCTCGGGCACGCTGGCGGCCGAGGCGGCCCAGCATGCCACGAGGAAAATACCCATTGTGTTGGCGAGCGTCGCGGACGCGCGGGGGTCGGGCTTCGTCCGCAACCTCGCACGCCCAGGCGGGAACATTACCGGTGTCTCTCTCAATTACCCCGAGACCACCGGCAAGCAGCTCGAGCTGCTGCGCCAGGCCATCCCGGGCCTCAGCCGCGTGGCGTTTCTGGGCTCGACGGCGGATTCCGCCTCCTGGCTCTTCGTCGAGGCGACCGAGCGGGCGGGGCAGCGCCTAGGGATTCAGACGCAGGTGTTTCTCGTGGGCGGCTCCGATGAATTCGAGGGCGCTTTCGCGGCCATGCGGCGGGAGCAGGCAGGCGCGTTGATCGTTCAGCCGGTCTTCCTCGACTCTATCCGTCGGATCGTGGAGCTGGCCAACCGGAATCATCTCCCCACCGTGTCCTTTCGACGCTCCTTCGCCGAGGCAGGCCTCCTCTTCAGCTACGGAGCGGATCAGCGCGAGAGCTGGCGGCGCGCCGCCATCTACGTCGACAAGATCCTCAAGGGCGCCAAGCCCGGCAACCTTTCCGTCGCCGAGCCGTCCAAGTACGAGCTCGTGGTGAACCTCAAGACCGCCAAGACGCTCGGCCTCACCATTCCCCAGGCCGTGGTCGGGCGCGCGGACAGCGTGATCCAATGATCTCGCGCCGCCACTTCATGGGGGCGGCGGGCCTGGCTGTCCTCGCGATGCCGAGGGCGAGCCGGGCGCAGAAGCCATTGAAGCCCGCTCGGATCGGTTTTCTCGGTCTCGGTTCGGCGGAGGGTACGGCGAGTCGGCTGGAGGCGTTTCGGGGGGGCCTGCGTGATCTCGGTTATGTGGAGGGGAAGGGCTTCGTCATGGAGTACCGCTGGGCCGGGGGAAGCGTCTCGCGCCTTCCCGATCTGGCCGATGAGCTCGTGCAGCTTCCGCTCGACGTCTTGGTGACCCAAGGGACGGCGGGCACGCGCGCGGCCAAGAGGGCAACGAGCACGATTCCCATCGTCATGACGGCGTCCCTCGATGCGGTGGGCGCGCGTCTCGTGTCGAGCATGGCACGTCCGGGCGGGAACCTCACGGGCACCACCCTCTTCAGCCTGGAGACCAGCGCGAACCGGCTCGAAGTCCTCAAGGACGCCCTGCCGCGCGTGACGCAGCTCGGCGTCCTCCTGAATCCGGAGAACCCCGAAGTCGAGATCATGCGCCAGTCGTCGGAGCTCGCGGCCCAAGCGCTGAAGATGGGGGTTCAGGGCTTCGAAGCCCGCAAGCCCGAGCGAATCGACGGCGCGTTTGCCGCCATGGCGAGGAGCCGCGTCGACTCGGTGGCCATCCAGCAGGACCCCATGTTCGCCGCGCATGCCGCGGAGATCGCGAGGCTGGCCGTGAAGCAGCGGTATCCGTCGATCGGGGACAAGGAGTTCGCCCAGGCGGGAGGTCTCATCGGTCACGAGATGAGCGTGGTCGAGGTCTGGCGCCGCTCCGCGTATTTCGTGGACAAGATTCTGAAGGGCACCCGGCCCGCCGAGCTGCCCGTGGAGCGGATACGGAAGTTCGAGGTGGTCCTGAACCTCAAGACGGCCAAGGCGCTCCGCGTCACCCTGGCCCCGCAGGCGGTGGCGCAGGCGACCGAGGTCATCCAGTGAAGGGCAAGACGGCGAGGCCGCTTGGTGTTACCATTCCCCCGTCCGCGCAGGTCGCGCGGATCACGTGAACCAACCCCCAGCACCTTACGAGGAGAGGACGACATGGCCCAGTTGACGATTCCCCTGGATTCGGCTCGTTTCGCGAAGGGCATGACCTGGAAGGACTACATGGCCCAGATGGGCGACACCCGTGCCCGGACGGAAGAGAACTACAGCAAGGCCTCCCTCACCGAGGACGAGCGCAAGTTCTTCAGCGGGCTCACCCAGATCAAGTACGTGCTGATGCTCGGGGAGAACTGGTGCGGCGACGTCCACCGCAACTCACCCATGATCGCCCGCATCGTCGAGGCGATGCCCAACGCCGAGATGCGCATGTTCCTTCGGGACCAGAACGTGGACCTGACGGACTGCTTCCTGAACAACGGCTATCGGTCCATCCCCATCGTCGTCTTCTTCGACAAGGACTGGAACGAGGTCGGGCGATGGATCGAGCGGGCGGGCACGGCCACCCAGCGCTCCTTCGCCATCCGCGCCACCACCCTCGACGCCGCCCCCGCCGACAACAAGGAAAAGCAGGACGCGGCCATGGCCGAGTTCCGCAAGCAGGTGCAGGGCACCTACGACACCGCCGCCGACAAGAGCATGTGGCGGGAGACGGCCAAGGAAGTGCGGCAAGTGCTGGAGCAGCGTCTGGGGCTCGCGGCCAAGAAGTAGCGGCGAGTCCGCGAGACATCACCGCCGAGCGCCGGGTGCTCGGTCGCATGCGGGAGCCTCAGCAGGCATGCGGGATCACCCGGCGCTCGAGGCGGACTCCTCGAGAGCTCACGCGCCTCGGCCAACGCGCCTTGCCCCTGCGGCCGGGCTCGAAGTGGTTCGTGGTATCCTAAATACCTCAGGTTTTCCGTCGTATCAGAGACGTAACTTACCGAATTCGCGTCGCTGAGGGCTGGTCGGCACGACCTCGAACGTGACGGCGGCGAGGGGAGCGATGGGCGAGAGGGGCGGATCGTGAAGATCGCGTCGCGGTATGTCGCACTCCTCTGGCTCCTGGCCGCGCTCAGCATGGTCGGCTGGCTCATCGTCAATCTGGATACGGCTGGCTGGATCCTCATCGTCCTCGTGGTAGGGCTCATGGCCTGGCAGCTCACGAGCCGCGAACGGGGTGGACGGGGCGGGGGAGCGCGGTCCAAGAGTCAACACCTGCCCGACGAGCCGACGCCGTGACCCGGCGGCACGGCGCCGCGCTCGCCCTCTCCGTGGTCCTGCTCCTCGGCCCGACGGTGGCGGGAGCGCAGACCGATCGGGCCGCCGAGCCACCCGCCCGCTGCACGAGCTATGCGACGGGCACCGACACCCACACCGACTGTCAGAGCGCGGCGCCCGCGCTCTCCTCACCCGCCATTCGTTGCAGCAGCTCAAAGACCGGCAACGACACGCACACCGAGTGCGCGCCCGTGACCGGCCCGATCACGATCGGGACGAAACGCCCCGATGCGGCGAGGGCGCTGCCCACCATGCCGTCTCCGCCCATCCGCTGCCATAGCTACGCCATCGGCTCCTCCATCTACACCGATTGCCGCTAGCCCGCATGCCCCGCCGGTGCCACTGGGCCCGCGGCGAGCCCGACATCGCGTATCACGACGCGGAATGGGGTGTGCCTTCCCACGACGATCGTCGGCTCTTCGAGCTTCTCGTTCTCGAGGGCGCCCAGGCGGGCCTCAGCTGGTCGACCATCCTGGCCAGGCGGGCGGGCTACCGGCGCGCCTTCGCGGGCTTCGACGTCGCGCGGGTGGCGCGCTTCAAGCCCGCGGCGGTCGCCCGGCTGCTGCGCGACCCCGGCATCATCCGGCACCGGGGCAAGATCGAGAGCGCCATCGGCAATGCGCGGGGCGTCCTCGCCATCCAGCGCGAGCACGGCAGCTTCGCCGCCTACCTGTGGAGCTTCGTGGGCGGCCACCCGCTCGACAATCGCCGCCGCTCGCTCCGTCAGGTGCCGGCCCAGACGGCGCTCTCCCAGGCCCTCTCGCGCGATCTCAAGCAGCGCGGCTTCACCTTCGTGGGGCCCACGATCTGTTATGCCTTCATGCAGGCGGTCGGGCTCGTCAACGATCACCTGATCTCGTGCTTCCGCTACGCTCCCGTGCGCCGGCTCGCGCGCCGAGCGGGCAGGGGCCGCGTGCGCCGACGCCAGCATGTAAGGACTCTCGTAAAGGACGCTTGAGATCAGCGTTCGGGCCGTCTAGACTGAGCCCGTGCTGACCACGCTGCCGCATGGCGACTGAGCGCGGGCCGATGGGTGGCATCCTCCGCTTTCTCGGACTGAGCGGCGCCCCGGACGATTCGGTGCCGCGCCTGGGTCTCTCGTCGACCGGCGTGAGCGATGCGTCCGATCCCGGCCGCGCCGTCCTGGGCAGCGGTCTCTCTCTTCGCGGCGAGATCACGGGCGAGGGTGATTTCCACGTCTACGGCCGCTTCGAGGGCGAGATCGACGTGTCCGGACGCGTCGTGGTCGCCGAGAGCTCCGAGGTCGACGCCAACGTCAACGCCGCCTCCATCGTCATCGCGGGCAAGGTGCGCGGCAATCTGTCGGCAACCACGCGCCTGGACATCCTGCCCACGGGCGTGCTGACGGGCACCCTCAAGGCCGGCAGCTTCTCGGCGGCCGAGGGCGCCTCCGTCAAGGGCGAGATCTGGCTCGAGCG
>Ga0137403_10010408_pt1 | contig 10306 bp, 9 predicted proteins | sample CZOMad2_1_16fung_FD_122057 | JGI IMG/M metagenome (GOLD analysis project Ga0137403, IMG submission 122057) | Vadose zone soil fungal communities from Angelo Coast Range Reserve, California, USA - CZOMad2_1_16fungal (Hybrid Assembly) | ecosystem: Environmental > Terrestrial > Soil > Vadose zone... | reverse complement strand
CACCACGGCTTTGTCGATGCCCTTCTTGACGATCTCGTAGCGGATGTCGTACGCGCCGTCGACGTCGAAGCGCTTCTCGTCGAAACGGAAGCGGATGGACCGCGGCGTGTGCTGCACCAGAATCAAGTGGGTGGTCTCGAGCCGCACGGGCAGTCGGTCACGGAGCTGGTGGGCGCGCACGGCGATGCGGCACGTGAGCATGAGCTGCCAGAGCCGCAAATTCTTGAGGCACATCGGGTCGAAACGGCCGTCCTCGAGCAGGCTCGGGCCGACGTAGATCTGGTAGTCGACGCCGTCGGTCTTCTGCTTCTCGAAGTAGTGCGGGAACATGGCCTGCGCGGCCAGCTCCTCGCGGTCGAGATAGGCGGAGATCGCCTCGGCGATGCGAGTGACGCTCTCCTCGAACAGCTGCCGCCGGCGGTAGACTACGCCGAGCCGCGCGTCCAGCGTGCCGCGGTAGAGCTCGATCCGCGCGCGCACCTCAGTGCCGAACTCGCCCAGGTGGTCGAACAGACTCTCGACGTTCGCGCGCAGGAACCCAACGATGCCGATCTCGTCACCAGAGTTGAGGCTCCGCTGGACCTGCGCGATGCGCTTGTCGACCCGGTAGCGGAGCTCGTCGAGCGCCGGGAGCGATCGCGCTTCGCGGGCGGCGCGCAGAACGTCGGCGGCGAGGCGCAGCTGGGTGAGGAGGTCGGCCTGGATGGCCACGCCACGCTGAACGGACGCGCCGCGGATGTCGGCCAGGCCGTACAGCGGGTAGACGTTCTCGAACACGATCGGCTCCATCTCCGCGGCGGCGTCGGAGACGCTCTCGCTCTTCGGCTCGATTGTGTTGAGCACGGCCTTCCGGAAGCGCCACTCCACCACCGGGTGAATGGCCGTGCACTTCTCCTTGATCATGGCCTGGACGCGGGCATCCAGTTCCTCCACGCTCCGCTGGACGGCCATGGAGAAGAGCGGCAGCACCTCCTCGAGCTTCGGCAGGTGCGTGGCGTTCAGGTCGCCCGGCCGAGGCGAGATGAGCTCGAGCGTGCCGATCACCCTGTCCTGATAGTGAAGTGGCGCGCAGACGAAGGTGCGGGCGCCGGCCTCGATTAGCTCCTCCTCCCACGGCGTGCGGTCGGGCCAGGCCGCGAGGTCGTCCATGATGACGGGCCGGTTCTGGATGACGGCGCGCTCGTACAGCGACCCCCTGAACTCGGACGTCTTGTGGTGTGCCGAGTCCGCGAAGACGCCGGCGTGATCGTGGCTCATTGCGTCGTTCAGCACGAGCACGCGATCGCCCTCTACCGCGGCCAGGCCCAGCTGCAGGCCGGGCCGCCGAAACAGCGTTCGAAGCTTGGCCTGAAGGCTCGCGAACCGGGCGCTCGACACGATCGACTCCTTGTCGATGAGGTCGCGCTTGGGCGAGGACAGCACCTCCTGGTCGGTCACGTCGACGGCCTTGAGTGTCATGAAGCCGCGCAACGTGACTGTCTCCGGGGGCACGAGGTCACGGAGCTGGTCGAGTTCCACGTTGCCGCTCTGGAGCTGCCGCCGCATGGCGTCGGTGAGCTTCGGCGCGGGCCCGTCGAGCTTCACGTCCACGAAGCGCCAGTCGAAGTCCAGGCGGAAGTGCCGCTCGAGCGTGGTGGCCGGGTCCTCTGACGTGAAGACCACAGGGATCTCGACGCCGAGGTCGATCCCGTACGTGCGCTCGAAGATCAGCTCATAGGCGAGGAGGAGCTTTGCGGCCCCGAGCCGCTGCTCGTCCAGGTTCACGCGGCCGTGGAGCGTACCGTCGTCGTTCATGAGCGTACGGCGGAACAGGCTCGTGGCGTAGAAGGCCCGGAGCTGGAACGGGAAGAGGGCCGCGCCGTACTCTTGCTGCCAGAAGCCGGGCGGAAACATTGCGCTCATCATGAGGTCCACGAGCTGCGGGTGCTTAGCGATCACCGACACGTCGTCGATGACCGCGGAAAGCTCGGGCGCCTGCTTGATTCTCTCGCGGACGATCCCGGGCAGCGGCCCGCGGCCCAGCTCGCTGTAGGCGGAGAGCTGCGTCCAGAACCGAATGAGTGGCGCCAGGCTCAGCTCGGTCCGGAAGGGCAGCGCGGTCGGGTGGGCGCCGGGCCGGGCCCCCAAATCGACCGGAGGCGATACGAGCCCGCTGGTGCCCGCCATGACGTGCTAGGCGGGTTTCGCGACGGCGTCGCTGCCGAGCCCGACGGCCTGCCGGATTTTCTCGATCTGACCCGCGTGGTCGTTCCAGTGATAGTCGAACATGGCGCCGAGGTACATCTCGATCGTGATCTCGTCCGTGCCCATGAACTGCTTGAAGAAGGGAATACGCGCCTTGCGCCGCTCGAAGGCCCGCTCCTCGAGCCCTTCGATGTGCTCCAGGACGCAGCGGCGCTGGGCATCCAGCGCATCCCTGAACTGTGACAGCGTCAGCTGTCGGCGCTGCTCATCGAGGTATGTGTCCCCGGGGGCAATCTCGAGGAGAGGAAAGTCGCTTTCCGAGAAGGTGGCGAGTGTGGCCGCCGGGTCGAAGCCCGCCTCGAAGAGGAGGTGCGAGAGCACCTCGCGCGTCGTCCACTCACCCGGGGCGTCCGCTTGCTCCATGTGGGCGTCCATGCCCTGGAGCTGGCGGCTCAGGTTCTCGGAGGCCGCGTCGATCCGATGCCGAAGGTCCTGCGCGTGCTTGCTGGCCATGGGTTCCTCCTGCCTCGCGGCCGTCCGAGGGCCGGATCAGTTGCTACTTGATATCGATACTCCGGTCATGGCGGCGTCGTGTCAACTGGACGGCTCCGGCCCGGTGGGCGCCGGCAGGAGATGACCAGGCCAGACGCGGAGTCATATCGCATCCAGGCGGCGCCGCTACCCGACTCCATTGGCGTGCGTGAGCAGAGAATCCGCGACGTCCACACGAGCGTCAAGAGACCGGCCTGCTCGGTTCGGGGATGCGGCTGCCCCAGGGAAGTCCCGTCGCGCGCCGGCGGCCCGTCGAAAATTTTAGGAACAATACCATCGGCAACGCCGGACCCAGCGGGCCGTGTGGCGATGAAACCGAGCAGGTGCCCGAGGCTTTGGAGGGCGGCGCAAACCTGGTTGTGCGTGCCATCGAAGTAGGCCCTTAGTGCAGCCTGCCACTTCAGAAATCGGCCTTTGAAATGAGGGTACTTCTCGACGAGCTCGTCCCACCGGTCGAGCACAGCGGACTGATCGGGAGCAGCTACAGGCTCGGCCTTGCCGGCCAGTGTGTTCTTTGCCTTGCGCAATCGGTTGAACCACGAGGAGGAACCACCCTCAAGAATTGCGCGCTCAAGATGGCCGAGGCTTACTTGCAGGGCTCCAGGCTGTTCGTCCTTCACCGACTTCGGCCAGCGTGAGGCAGCGGTACGGCCACCGGCGCCTGGGCCGGTCATGCTGATGCGAGGGTGTGCCGCGGCTCATGGCATTATTTTCGGATTGGGGCTAATTGCGCTTGGTCTCCTCGGCCGCGACGCGCATGCCTTCCTTCAAACCGTCGGGCGGGCTCACGACGAGGCGCTCGCTGCCGCTGAGTCCCGCCACGATCTCGACCGATTGTCCGAGGTCTCGGCCGAGCTGCACGCCCAGATAGTGGACGGTGCCGTCGCGGCGCACGTCGACGACTTGCGACCCGGCCGAGCGTGCGATCAGCGCGGGCGCGGGGACGATCCACACGGCTTCTGTGGGCACGAGGCTGAACTTGACCTGCGCGTACATCCCGGGCATGAGCGCGTGGTCGTCGTTACGAAGACGCACCTCGGTGAGCAGGGTGCGCGAGGTGGAATCGAGGGCGCCCGCCGTGCTCGCGATCTTGCCGACGAACGCCCGCTGCGGGTACTCGGGCACGAGGACCCGCACCTCCTGACCCGGCACGATCGAGCGTACGAACGTCTGAGGGACGTTGACGAAGATACGGAGGTTCTCGACGTGGGCGATCCGGAACAGCAGATTCGCGCCGCTCCCGCTGCCCGAGGTGATCAAGGCGCCACGGTCGATCCCGCGCGCGGTGATGATGCCGGCGAACGGCGCCTCAACCCTCTGGAAGGACTGGAGCGCCATCAGCCGCTGCACGTTGGCCTCGCTCGCCGCCACGCTCGCGCGCGCGGCGTCGACGCTCGCCTCGAGCGCGCCGAGATTGGCCTGCATCGCCTCGACGTTGGCCTGGGACACCGCCGTGGTCGCGCGCGCTGCGGCGTGTGCCGTCCGCTTCTCGTCGGCGTCCTGGTGGGCGATCAGCTCGTCGCGCTCCAGCTTGGAAAAGCGATCGGCGGTCACGCTGGCGAACGTTTCATTCGCCTTCGATTGCTCGAGCCTGGCCCGCGCCTGGTTCAGGTTTGCCTGTGCCTGGGTGAAGCTCGCGCGGGCCTGCGCGAGACCCGAGCGCGTCTGGGCCAGCGCGGCGCGGGCCTGGCTGAGTTCCTGATCGAGCTCCGGGGTGTCGATCTGGGCCAGGGCCTTCCCCGCCGCCACGCGGTCGCCGATGTCCACGTAGCGCTCGCGGACGTAGCCGCTGGTACGCGCGTAGATCGCCGCCTCCTCGATCGCCTGGATGTTGCTCGGCAGCACGAGGTGGATCGGCCCATCGGCGCGCGTCGGAGCGATCACGCTCACCTGGACGATCCCGGCATCCGGCGCCGTCGAGGCCGCGACGAGCTCGGCGTTCTGGCGCAGGCGCGGCACGATACCGATGACGACGAGCACCGCGAGAAGCGCGGTCCCGATGAGAAGACCCCACCCTGTTCGTGACTTGGGCATCGTTCACTCCTGAGCTGCTGGCGACGCCGAGTCGTGCTCGGAATCGGCCAGGAAGTCCCGCCGGGGCGGCCGCCGGCGCGCGATGCGAGACAGCCGATCGAGCACGTGCCGAAGCAGCGGACGCTTGCGCCGACCGGCGGCGTCGGCCGAGCGTGGTGGCGCATCGAGAGACTCGACGAACGCGACGACCTCGCGGTTCACCCATTGCGGCCAGGCCCACGCGGCGCGCCGTGAGGCCGTGGCGTCGATTGGCCCAGACGGGAGTGTCCGGTATCCCGCTTCATCGAGCAGTCGTTGTTGGAGGTCGACGATTGCCCGGTCATCGACGAACCAGTCGGACAACGGGTTCATCGGCGCAGCTCCATGACCAACGCCGCATCTCGACCGGCTACCCTCAGTAGCTTTGGTGCACATCACACTTCATGCTGACGAGCGCCTGTCCGCACTCGAACGTTCAAGGGCGCCGGCTCACGGAGCCTGCTCTACCATGATCTGCATGCGACGCCCCGAAGAGTCAAACACGCCGTACAGCTTGTTGTCGTTGCTGCGCTGGAGGCGGATCCACTGGCCCTTGGTGCTCTTCAAGATGACGGCGCCTCCGTCCCGAACCGCGACCCCCGAATCATTGCTCGTCGTCGTTCCACCCGACCGTGTCAATGTCAGCCGGTACGTCGCATCGTCCTTTATCTCGAGCGTCACGTCCCTGTTCAACACCGTCATCGAGTCGGTGCCGACCGCCCACATCTCTCCGCGCCAGGTTCCGCTGAGTTGGCTTGCGGCGACGGCAGCAGCCGAGGCTGCCAGATTCAACTCCGCGCCGGGGCGCTCGGCGGCACAACCGGCAGCGAGGACGATCAGCACGCCCGAAGCGAAAACGGTGACGATCCTGTGGTGAACCATTTGAGCTCCTCCTCCCTGCGGTGGGTGAAGGGCAATCGGCAGGCCAAGTCGTCAAAGGTAAAGAAGGTCGAAGTTTGGGGATCCTCCGACGCACGTCGGCCACGACCTGCGCCGGTGGTGTCCGGAGTCGGCCAGCGAAGGTGGCCGGTTCCAGTCACACTGTTCAGAACAAGACGGTTGTTAGTCGGTCAGGCGGAAGCGCCGTAGACGGGTGTAGAGGGCGCCGCGGCTGAGACCGAGGACGGCCGCGGCCCGCGACTTGTTGCCCTTCGCTCGCCGGAGCGCCGCGAGGATCGACTGCCTCTCGATCTCGGCCAGCGGCTGCACCACCGTCGCGGGGTTCTCCACTGCCGCGGGTCCTGATGCGATACCGGCTGGCGGGGGCGGCGGGCCGACGAGCCCGAGGTGGGTCGCGGAGATGAGCCCGCCGTCTGCGAGGATCAGCGCCCGCTCGATGGCGTTCTGCAGTTCCCGGATGTTGCCCGGCCACCGGTGCACCATGAGTAGGTCGCGGGCTTCCGCGCTGAGGCCGGCCTCACTCCGCCCCATCCTGCTGGCGAGCTCGCGGACGAAGTAGTCGGCCAGCAAGAGGATGTCGTCTTTACGGTCCCTCAAGGAGGGGAGATGGACACGGAAGACGGCGAGTCGGTAGTACAGATCCTCGCGGACGCGCCCCTCAGCGACTGCCTGCTCCAGGTCTCGGTTGGTGGCCGCGACGAGACGGACGTCGGCGTTTATCGTCGTCGTCCCGCCGACCCGCTCGTACTGGTGCTCCTGCAGCACACGCAGGAGCTTGGCCTGGAAGACCGGTGCCAGCTCCCCGATCTCGTCGAGAAACAGCGTGCCGCCCGCGGCCAACTCGAAGCGGCCGCGCTTGAGCTTGTCGGCTCCCGTGAAGGCGCCACGCTCGTGGCCGAACAGCTCCGACTCGATGAGCGTCTCGGGCAGAGCCGCGCAATTGACGGCGACAAAGGGCCCCTCGGCACGCCGGCTCGCATAGTGAATGGCGCGAGCGACCAGTTCCTTTCCGGTGCCGCTCTCGCCGGTGAGCAGCACCGTAGTCTCTGTCGAGGCGACTCGCGCCGCCTGATCCAGCGCCGCTCGGAACGCCGGTGCCTGGCCGACGATGCGCTCGAATCGATACCGTTCGCTCAGGGCCCCCCGCAGCCGCTCGACTCGCTGTTCGAGCTGCCGGGCTCGTCCCTCCACGGAGGCCAGGCGGCGCTGCTCCTCGGAAAGTCGCTGGTGCTGGATCGCCACCACGACGTGGGCCGCGATCCCCGTGGCGATTTCTCCGTCACCCTCGTCGAACCAGTCAGGCTGCCTCTTGGTGAAGACCAGAACACCGCCCACGCGATCGCCAAAAATCAAGGGGACCGCCAAGATCGAGCGCACTCCGCTATCGAGCACGATCCGGTCGCCTTGAAGGCTAGGATCGAGCTCGGCGAGCGCGTCGCGAATCGTGACGGCCTCCCGGGCGGCGATCCGCGAGCCGAATGAGTGGTCGTCCGGCCGATCGCCACACCGAGGTTCCTCGGGCTTATCGCTCACCCGGAGGGCATTTCCCTCGAACGCGCCGCTCGGCCCGATCAGCCGCGCGATCATGAGATCGAAGTCGACCACAGGCCGCACCGCGGCTCCGAGTTGGGCAAAGATTTCGTCCACGTTTAGGCTGGTGCCGACGACCCTTGCCACTTCGGGGAGCACGGCCAGCCGGCGTCGGCGGCGGCGTTCCTTGTGCAGGAGCACGATGTTCTCGATCAGTGGGCCGAAGAGCTCGGCCATCCGCTGTCCCGTCACGAGGTGCGCCTCGATGTAGGCGTCCGGTGCGAAGCTCCCGACGACGAGGACACCGCTAACGCGCTGTGCGCCATAGAGCGGTAGTGCGAGCCAGGAGCGGAGGCCGACGGTCAGCCGGGACTGACTGGTTGCCTCGGCCACGTTTCCCCGCGGATCCGGTTGGTAGTCGCGCACCAGATCGGGCTGCCCTGCCAGCACCCTTGCGTCGCAGATCTCGTCGCACGGGTACCGACGACCGTGGCGAAGCGGGCCACCGCCGGCGTGCTCTTCGAGGACGGAGAGGGTTCGGCCACCGTCCTCCAGATAGGCGACCATCAGCCGGTCATGGGGAATGAACCGCTGCACCTGCGCGGAAACGCCCTCGAAGAATCGCCCTGGGTCGAACTCGTCTGACATCGAGCGGGCGAGGGCCGCTACGTAGCCGTGCAGCTCGGCCAGTTCGAGGCCCGTGGCATCGGCGATGTAAGGGTATGTCGGACGGCGGACTACGGGCGTCGCCATAGCCTCGGCGGCGGCGCTCCTCACATTGACCAGGGTTGCACCGGTAGTCCGTTCTTTTGTCGGGTACCCGGCGGATCCTTTTAGGTCGGCTCCCCTTTCATCCCTTGGTAGGTCCGCCACACGTTCCAGCGGTGGATGCCAGCCGCGAACGCTACGAATTGCGCGGCGAAAGGCGAGTCCGTGCCCGCACTGGATTGCGTGTATGCCTGCCCGAGCGGAGTGGCGGCGAGCGCTTCCTCCAGGTTCTGGCCCGCCCGGACCGCCCTGCGCACCGCCTCAATCAACTCACTCAGGTAGGGCAGATAACGGCCCAGCATCGCCCCCGACGCCAGCACGCCGTGCCCGGGCACGAGGGTCCCCACCTCGAGCGTGTGCGTGAACTTGGCCACCGTCTCCAAGTAGGCGCCTGCCCCACCTTCGATCAATAAGGGAATGGTGCCTTCACCCCCGATCAGGTTGCCCGTCCAGGCGACCCGGGCCTCGGGCACGTAGACGACGGTGTCGCCGGGCGTGTTGCCGTGACCAAAGTGGTAGAGCTCCACCACCCGACCGCCCAAATCCAACTCCAGGTACTCATCGAGGACCACATCCGGCAGGCGTAGTTGTACGTCGCCAAACACCGTCGGGTCGTTGTCCACGGCCGGCAGCAGAAACCGTTTCTGGCGCTCAATATCGCGCATGCCCTCGGCGGTCTTCTGCTGGGCTACGATCAGGGTCTCTGCGGGAAAGGCGTAGTTCCCGAACGTGTGGTCGCCATGGTAGTTGGTGTTCACCACGTAGAGGATGGGTTTGTTGGTGACCTGCCGCACGGCGGTCTGGATCCGCCCGGCCATCGCTCCATTGATGTGCGCGTCGATCACGAGGACACCATGCGCGCCCACCACAAAGCCACTGTTATCGACTGGCAGCTTGCTGGACAGCAGGCCGTAGACGCCCGGCGCCAGCTCCTGCGTGTCGAGTCGCGCCCCGGTGGGGTTGAGCGGCGGGGGAATAAACCCCTGTGGGGCCTGGGTCATCACCTCTGGCGGTGCTAACACCGCCGGGATCAGCGGACCTAACCCCGCGTCAGATGTCTTGCGCATGCCCTTCATAGTTGCCTCCTATGTTTTGTTGGTTAAAGGGTGGGGTGGTTCTTTCGGCTCTCGGTGGTCTTCTCCTGGCTCGCCCTGGAGAGCCCCAGCCGCTCAAGAGGCCGGTACCGTTTCCAGGCTGGTCTTGTTCTCCGTACATCCCTGACCGTCAGCTGCATTTTGGTTCCGGGGCGCCAGGATCTCGAACGGCAACCGTGCGGCGTCCGCAGGGGTTGCTGCCAGCTCGGTGGCCAGCGCGATGACGACTGCGTTGGTGCGCGTCATCTCTTCTCCCGGTCTTTTACCTTTCGTGTTCGGCCGATCGCCCGTCAGCGTTGCACCGGCTCCTCCTGCCTCTTACGAGGTCGGTCGACGCCAGTCGGATTCGCGAGTTGAATGTCGAGGGATGCAATAATATGTAGCTGCATATAACCTGCTTGTGCGGCGGCGATATGGCGAGTAGCATGACGCCATGAACGGACGACGCACCAGGCCGACGAACGGACCGGACCGCGCACGGCTGTCCCCTTGTGTCTGCAGCACGCTCCGCATGGTGAGCCGGGCCGTGACACAGCTGTACGACGACATCCTGCGGCCGAGCGGTCTGCGGGTGACTCAGTTCAGCATTCTCGGCGCCATCGCGCGTCTGGGCGCGGCGAACCTGAGGCAACTCGAGTACACGCTGGCCATCGACCAGACAACGCTCACGCGGAGCCTCAACCTCCTGGAGCGGGATCGTGTGATCGAGCGTGTTCCGCACCCCGACGGGCGCATCAAGGCGATGACACTCACATCGAAAGGGAGAAAAGCCCTGGAGGCCGCGCGTCCGCTGTGGGCGCGCGCTCAGGACAAGGTGCTTCGCGAGTTGGGTACAACGGCATGGGCTGACGCGCAACGGCGGCTGGCCCACTTGCTTCGAGTCGCCGTCAAGAAGCGCAGGAGGACTCGGGGCTAGAGCCGTGTCCGGCCCAGGCGCGCACGAAGAGGAGGTCTCTGATGTCGATCGAGAGAAGGATGCGCGGGCGTGTGCACTATGGGTGGATCGTCGTGGCGGTCACGTTCGTGACCCTCCTGGCCGCCGCGGGCATTCGATCCGCGCCTGGGGTGCTGATAATCCCGCTCGAGCGCGAGTTCGGGTGGACGCGCGCGACCGTGTCGTTCGCTGTCTCCATCAACCTGTTCCTCTATGGTCTGTCCGGGCCGTTCATCGCTGGACTGATGGACCGACTCGGCATCCGGCGCGTCATGGTGACGTCGCTCGCGCT
>Ga0137403_10010407_pt1 | contig 10307 bp, 9 predicted proteins | sample CZOMad2_1_16fung_FD_122057 | JGI IMG/M metagenome (GOLD analysis project Ga0137403, IMG submission 122057) | Vadose zone soil fungal communities from Angelo Coast Range Reserve, California, USA - CZOMad2_1_16fungal (Hybrid Assembly) | ecosystem: Environmental > Terrestrial > Soil > Vadose zone... | reverse complement strand
GCAATTTCGGCAGCCAACCATCGGTCCAATTTTTCGTGCGCTTGCATTCCCAAAGAATCGTGCCGCAGACTTGATTGAGCGGGCCGATAACGCGCTGGAGCACGTCGCCGCCGAACTCGCCTTTGGGCACGGGTAGGATCGTATCGCGCGGAAACTTGGCGGCGAGTAGAGACTCCAGCTCCATTTCCTGAACTTCTCCTTGAAGTTGCTGCGAGCCCTGCTCGGCGCGGCGCTTGAGATCTTCGATCTGCTTTTGCATTGCGGTGATGGTTTGATCTTTTTCCATCACCTTGAGCTTCAGTTCTTCTTCCGCTTCCTTCTTAGCTTTTTCCCGTTCGGCGCTGAGATCAGCCTGGACTCTTTTTTCAACGGTTAGGTCCAGTTCTCGTTTAGCGTCGTCGAGCTCACGCTGCTTGCGGAGCAGCTCGGCTTGGGCTTTTTGCGCCTCGGCCAATTTTGCATCTCTCTGTTTCAGTATCTCTTGGAGGAGATTGATTTCATTAGCTTTCTGATCGAGATCCCTGCCAAGAGCAAGCTTAGCCTTCTTCGCTTCTTCGGCAACGATTCGAGCGCGTTCGAATTGCAGCTGTTGCTCGATGTGCTGATCGAGGGTCTGTTTGGCTTTCTCCAGTGATTCCGCGCGCTCGTTCAACAGCCTTTCGCGCTTCGAAATGTCGGCGTCTTTGTGTGAGAGACGCTGCTCGTAATCGCGCCGCACCGACTCGAGTAGCGGCGCGGCGAGGGATTCGGTGAGCTTGATTTCGTTTTTACATTCCGGGCAAACAACCGTGGGTTCGGCCATGGCACTATTCCTTCTAGGAATTTTCTATTCGCCAAAGGTAAGTTATTTTAGATTCGATCGATCCAGTAGCGGGGCCGGCGATGCAAATGAGCTACGGCTACAACGACAATCGTGTCGCCGTCGATTCCATAGATCAAGCCGTAAGGGAACCGAGCAATTAGGCAGCGCCGAATTTCCGGTTCGATTTGGTCGTTGTACCAGGCGACTGCATTGTCCAGCTCCTGCTGGGCTAGGGTAAGGAAGCGGACCCTCACGAGCGGCGGTGCTTTGCCATGACGGTTTCGTAGTCTACGGTCAACGCTTTACCAGCCTTGTACGCCGACCAGCGCTTGCGGGCTTCTTCGGCCCAGACGCGATCGATTTCAGGATCGGGTTTGTCCAAGTCCTCGAGGATTACGTCGATCAATTGAAGCTTCTCCGTATCGGGCAACGCCTGAATTTCTGCCGCCAGTCTTTCTAATGTTTTGGCCATGAGGTCACCTCCAATCCCCACGTTTGTGAAGCGATTCCTACTGTATATGAATTCGGAGTCATGCCCAAGTATTGTGCCGGGTTGATTGTTGTGTGTGGTCCGCGTGCTAAGCGGCCAAATCGTTGCCACGACGAAGAAAACGAAGATTACGACGACTGTAAGTGGAAAAATTCCACCGCGTTACCGCAGACCATCTTGTGTTTTTCCTCGCGCGGCACACCGGCGAAATTTCTTTCGATGATTTTCAAAGACTCCGGCCAGTCGGATTCTTGATGGGGAAAGTCGGAGCCCCACATCAGACGGGCGACGTTGATCTTGTGACGCAGCTCGACGCCGACGCGGTCGAATTGAAAGCCCCAATAGAAATACTCGCGGATGTATTCGCTGGGCGGGCGTTTCATCGGTTTCAATCCAAGCAAGCGATCGGCCCAGTGATGGTGGCGGTCATAACGGACGTCGGCGCCCTGCAGGAAGAACGGAATCCAGCCAATCTGATTCTCGGCGAAAAAGATACGCAGAGTCGGAAATCGATCGAAGAGCCCTGACAAAACCCACTGCACTGCGGCAATCGAGCCGTTGCCGCGCACCGGACCGAAGCGGCCCACTTGTTCGACCAGATCGTGGGTGAGTTTTTTCATGAGCTCGTCTGATTCTTTGGGATATTTAAAAAGCGGACCCTTGCGGTCGCCTGCGCGTTCGAGATCGACGTGGACACTGATCGGCATATTCAATTCCAGCGCTCTAGCCCAAAAACGATCGTCTTCATCCGACGGATAGGATTTCCCGCTCGGAAATCCCTGGAGCAGCACTGTTTTGAAACCGGCTTTGGCGCAGAAATCCAATTCCGTGATTAGCGTGGCGACGTCGTTTACCAGCGGCAGAATCCCTACACCGATCAATCTTGCAGGATCGACGGCGCAATATTCTTCCGCGAGCCAAGTATTATAGGCGCGCACTACTGCTTCATATGCTTTATCGTCTTCGATGCGTCGCCAAAACTTCGGTCCGCCTTGCTGTGAAGGAAAGAGCACTTCGGCGTCGATGCCGTCTCGATCTTGCTCGCTCAGGCGCTGCGCTGCGCTGCCGGTGCCCGGCGTGCCTTCGTATCTGCCGTTGAAGGGCAAGTACTGATCGCGTCCTTTGCCGCCGTAGAGATCCGCAGCGGCGGCGGGGCGCGAAACTTTATCGCCGATCATCCACATGTCGCTGCCGTCCGGTTGGCGGACGAGGCGCGGTGCTAGCTCGCGATATTTTGCCGGCACGTGAGTGAGCCAATACTTGGAGTCAATCTCCAGATGGGAGTCAGCGGAAATGTAGCGGTAGTGTCGTGGCACGGCGGATTCCTCTCTTTCGGGTGGCGCGATGGCTCCCTTCAAAAGTTCAAGCCATTCAAGGCGCATCGGTGCCGGATTGACTTGAATATTAGCTAAATCGATGGTCGCTGCCAAGCGAAACAGATCGGTTCCGCCACGGCTGGACATTCTCCCATGATCCAAGATAGATGTGGCGCAGTTTTATATGAATCACATGAGTATGATTTCGCTGCGAGTTCTCGTGCTCTCCGTGTCGCTGACCTTGCTCGCAGGCGAGCAGTCGAAAGCGCAAACTTCGCTGCAAAGGGTGCGCATTGCCTACTCGAGTACTGGAGTCAACTACGTAGATCTGTTCCTGGCGAAGGAGAAGGGCTACTTTCGCGAAGAGGGACTGGAGCCGCAGCTCATTCAGATGAGCTCCAACATCGCGATCACTGCTAACATCGCCGGCGAGTTGGACGGTCAAGCAGCCATAGGCAGCGCCATTCGCGCCATCCAGCGGGGCGCGCCTCTGCGAGTCGTGGTGGTGACGCTGCGGCGTCCGCTCTTTTGGCTCGTGGTTCGACCGGAGTACCGCGCCGTTAAAGAGCTAAAGGGCAAGGTGCTTGGCATTTCGACGATCGGCGGCAGCCAACATCTGAGGGCGAAAGGGATGCTGGCGGCGGGTGGTTTGGATGCCGAGAAAGACGTGACTTCGATTCAGATCAATGATCAGACAATGCAATTGCAAGCCTTGGCAAACAACTCAGTGCAAATCACGGCGCTCAGCCCGCCATGGGTGGCGGTGGCGCGCGACAAATTTAAGATGAATATTCTTGACAGTGCTCTCGAACGGTTCGCCGGCATAGACAGCGGGCTCGTCGTAGCTGTCAAAATGTTGCAAGAGAAACCCGATCTCGTGAAGAAAATTCTTCGGGCGCGGGCTAAGGGCAACCGTTACTATTTGGAGAACGAGCGGGAAGGGAGTGAATTCCTGGCACGCCTTTATAAAGTCGACTTCAAGACCGCTTTGGAATCATACCGCGCATCCAAGCCGGCATTTACCAGCACCGGCATCCCCACCGATGATGAGATCAAAGAGCATCTCGCCAATGACGCGCAGATACTCAAATTGCCTGAGCCGGTGCAGCCGTCAAAGATAGTTGATTTCAATCTTCAGCGGGAGGTAGTGCGTGAGTTGGGAATCAAATGACAGCCAAGAAAGCGCCATTCGATAGGCTAAATTCCTGGAAGTTGCTGATTGGTGATACCTAGTCCTCGCAAGTCCGTCATTCCCGCATGCTTTCAGCGGGAATCTAGGTAGAACTCTGACTGGACCCCCGATAAAAACATTCGGGGGGGACGAGATTGGAAAAACTAGCGCGGCAAGGCCGCAACCAAATCTGATTGTCTCGCGCAAAGGCGCAAAGGCCGCCAAGGGGGAGCTTGTCATTTCGACCTACGGGAGAAATCTTTCTCAGATCCCTCACATTCGTTCGGGATGACGGGGCTTGGCCCGTCACTTTGCGTTCTTGGCGTCTTGGCGCGAGAATAATCCGAAGCACTCGATAGACTGCCCTAAAGTTTGCGCAGGCTGCGCAAACTTAATAGTACAGAGTTTTATACGAACCCCCTCCGCGCTCTCTGCGCCTCAGCGGTGAACTATCCGTAACCTTGCATCATGACCAAAGCTGTTTGGTCGCGATCTTCGCGCCTTCCGCCATCGCCTTGAACTTTGCCCAAACCACAGTCGGATGAATCTCTGGGTTGAAAGTGGCTTGAGAAGAGAATCCGCAGTCGCTTCCGCCGATCACGTTCTCGCGCCCGACGAGCTTGGCGTACCGGCCGATTCTTTCCGCGATCAGTTCGGGGTGTTCGACGATGTTACTGCAGTGGGTGATCACTCCGGGGATAAGGATCTTTCCCGCCGGAAGCTTGATATCTTCCCACAGGCGCCACTCGTGCTCATGGCGCGCATTCGCCGCTTCGAACGAAATAGCTTCGGAATTCACTTTCAGCAGGAGGCCGACAATGTCTTTTAGCCCAATGTCGAAGATGCGCGGACCTTCGTTGATGCCGTAGCAGGTGTGATAGCGAATTTTCTCCGGCGCAATGCCGCGCAGCGCGTGGTTCAGAGCCTCGATGTAAATCTCAGCGTCTCTCACACGCTCGGCAACGCTTAGAGACGGTTCGGTTCGATAAAGCCGCGTTAGCGATGGATCATCGATTTGTAGAAGAAAGCCGGCATCGACGATTGCCAGGTATTCTATCCGCAGCGCCTCGGCCAGAGCGTATTGAAACTCCTCGTCGCTGCGATAATATTTGTTGCTCCAGAAACCCGGAGCGATGGCCGGCATGAAAACCTCTTCCGGCCGAAGACCGTCGAGCGCCGCTTTCAAGTTTTCGATATCTGTCCGCACCAGTTCCTGTCCTTTGTAGGTGATTGGCCCGGTACAGGTTACCGGCAGATTCGGCCCGACGCCGCACATGTGCTCGGCGAAATATTTCTCGTAGTATTCGGGGAAGGCGCGCGCCTCATCGGTCCTCATGCGCGCGGCAATTCGCTCCTCTGAACTCGCGGCGGGTTCAAAACCGGTGAGACGCTCGACCAGATAAGCATTGAAACTCGGTTTGCTCTGCTCGCCGTCGGTCACGATATCGACATCACATTCAACTTGCTTGCGAACCATGTCGGCGACGGCGCCGCGAATGCGCTTGGCATACGCGGCATGGTCATAGGGTTTACCGCACAATTTCGCATCCATCATTTCGAGGAGATCTTTCGGCCGCGCGAGACTGCCGGCGTGAGTCGTCAGTATCCGATTCGTGCTTCGTTTCATTTGGCCTCCGTTCTGAAAAATGGAGCAATGGAATAATGGAATGTTGGAATTATGGCGCCAAGATTTCCCAACACTCCAGTACTCCAATACTCCATCACTCCAACTTTCGAAACTCAGCGATAAAGCCCATCGATGTATCCAGAGCGATCCAGCTCTTCGAGCAAGCTGGTGTCAATGAAATCTTTTGGATTGGCGGTTTTAGCCGCGGGAATTCGGTCAATTGCGTCTTTAATGATGGTCTTGAAGCCGTCGATCGACGGATACGGCTTGGGTTTAACGATTTCGCGCAGCGTTAGATAGGCGTCCTCGATCTGCTTTTCGTCTTTCGTTTGCCTATACTTGGCGAGGGCACGCTTTGACACGGTTGGATTTGTTCTCACCAGGTAAATGCCCTCCACGAACGCCTTTAAAAAACGTCTTGCGAGGTCGCGATTTCGCCCGAGCAAACGCTGGGTCGTGACCAGACCGGTTCCCTGATACGGAACATTCAAGTCGCGCAGGTTGAGCAAAATCTTCATGCCCAACCGGAGCGCTTCAAAGTGGTCCGGTGGCGCGAGCAGAGTCGCATCGATGGAACCGCCGTGCAGTGCGATCAGGCGCTCGGGAGTATCGCCGACCTGAAGGAACGTGATGTCCCGCTCACCCATGCCGTATCTCGGCAGCACGTTCAACATGCGAAGGTGCGACGCCGATCCGAACCGGAAAACGCCGACGCGTTTGCCTTTGAGGTCTTCCACGGAATTGATATTGGGACGGACGACGAGGCGGTCGTTGAGAATGTCCTGTACGCCGGCAAGCATCACGGGATCGGCTCCTTGCAGTCTCGCGGAGAACATTAAAGAACCTGTCATCTGTCCGAACTGAACCTCACCGGCAATCAATGTTTCGATCGCGGCGCGCGTGTAAATCATTTCGGCGCTGATGCCGTTTTTGCTAAAAAGGCCACCCATGTCGGCAACCCACAACACTCCTTGGGTGGGAGAAATCGCCGAGAAGGCCACGCGGATCTTGTCCGCGGCGAGACCGTGCGTCTGAAGGAGGGCAAGCAAGAATACGCCGCCGAGAAAAAGTGCAAGCTTTGGCAAATCAGGGGATCTTACGGATTCCATCAGCGCTCCCACGCTGTCATCGGGTTAAGCCAAAAAGACACGGCGATGGCTGGCTGGAAAATAGGAAAATCGGTATCAGGCGTCAAGCAGATTTCGTGCGCTGCGCGAGGGTTTTAAAAGTATCGGGATCGCACGCTTTGGCGCAACACCTCGGTTGACAGCCCAGTTGCAAATTCAATACTCTCCTGTCCGGCCCAGAGTTCGGCTGCGGAGAGTCAACAAATGAACAAAGGACATTCGAAGAATCACGTTTTGAGGCGAATGCCGGCGATGTTAAGAGCAAACTGGGCGGCGGTTTGCATTGTTCTGACATATTGCATGCCGAGTATCATTGGCGCACAGGCACCGGCGCAAAAACTTAGCATCAGCATGTCGAGCACGGGCATGCCGTCCATCGAGCTTTATATCGCGCGCGAGAAGAATTTTTTTCGCGAGGAGGGGTTTGAGCCGCAGCTCATTCGCATGAGCGCCAATGCGGCTATTGCCGCCGGCGTTGCCGGCGAGCTAGACGCGCTGGGCTCGGTGGGTAGCGCGGTGCGGGCGATCATGCGCGGCGTGCCTCTCCGGATTCTCTCCGTCGACTTGCGCCGGCCAATCTTCTGGTTAGTGTCGCGCGGCGAATTCCGGACGGCGAAGGAGCTCAAGGGTAAGTATCTCGGCATCGCCACGATTAACGGCAGCCAGCATTCGGCAGCGCGAAAGATGCTGGCCATTCACGGCGTCGATTCGGACAAAGAGCTGACATTCGTGCAGGTGGGGGACGAAAGCGCGCAGCTGCAAGCGCTGGTGAGCAACTCGATCCAAGTCGCCGCTCTGACGCCGCCCTATGTTTTCCTGGCGCGGGACAAGTTCAAAATGAACATTCTTGAAAGCTCGATCGATAAATTCCCGAGTATCCAGCAGGGCATCGGTGTCCAGGTGAAGACCTTTCAGGATCAACCGGATTGGCTGAGGAGATTGTTGCGCGTAAAGGCGAAGGCCGCGCGCTTTTTCCATGACAACGAGAAGGAGACCGCGGAGCTTTTAGCTCGGGTGTGGAAAAGCGATCTAGCGGCGGCGACGGAATGGTACCGGCGCTGCAAGCCCGCGTTCACGCCAAACGGTATTCCAACCGACGAAGAGATCAAAGAGTTTCTCGCCGACGAAGCACAGGCGCTGAAGCTTACCGAGACCGTGCCGCCGTCGAGGGTTTTTGATTTTACCTTGCAGCGAGCCGTCAATCGCGAATTGGGAATCAAACAATAGCAGGCCGAAATAAATCGACGTAGGGGCAGACCTGCGTGCCTGCCCTTTCGGATGGGCGACCACGTGGGGTCGCCCCTACAATAAGACACGTGAATCATGGCCACGCGGTTCCGATCGGATAATCTTGGCAGCCTGTTGCGGCCGCGGGAGTGATCGAGGCGCGCGCGGCGCGCCGAGAAGGGCGGATCGATGCCGAGCAATTGCGCGAGATCGAAGACCGCGCGATTCTTACAGCGCTCGATTCTAACCGATATATTTGAAGCTTGGCCGCTAATTCACCTGGCAAAATTGATCCTGAGCGCAATAGCGCATTGAGACCAATCGCTACTTTGCAGTGAATGGGTTTCGTGTTACCGCCGTAAAAGTCGGCACACCACGCGAAGCCGCCATTGCAGAGTATCAATTTCGCGCTTGTGCTCTCGGAAAAAGGAGTTCAGCGAGGAGTGGAGGCGTTGCGCTTGGATAGGACGCGCTCAACGGTGGCAATCAAATCTGTAGGGCTCACTGGCTTTAGAAGAAAGGCTTCCCTGCCTCCCAAAACGGTCTTAACCCGACATTAGAATCACGCCCATGTCGGGCCATTGACGACGGATAAGATTGATAAGATCGAGTCCGTTCATATTCGGCATCACGAGATCTGTGATAATGGCCTCGAAGCGGGATTCGGCAAGCAGAGCGAGGGCTTCCGTTCCATTAGAGGCGGTTGCCACGTCGTACTTCGCTGTTCGCAGAGCCAAAGTCATTGCGCGCAGGCTTGGGCCGTCGTCTTCAACCAAGAGAATCATCCGTAACATTATAGGTCCATTAGGATACACCGGGCAAGTTTTGGTAGTGGGGTGACTATTACCCCACTACCAGTTTTTGGCTCGCCGGCGGGAGGCACTGGCGAACTCCGGCGACGTTGGCTGCGAGCGCACCAAGCCGAAGGATAAGTTCTGGTACGAGTGTAAAAGAGAGGAAGTGAAGTGACGGACACAAGTTTCACCTTCAGAAAGCGTTATTAATTACAGGAGGTGAACCTATGAAAATACACGTCCGCAAGTGCGTGGCGCCCAGCGGTACAAGTAGTTTTGTAGAAAAATTTTCTAACTTGCACATGGGCGATGATTCGAGAAAGCGGGCTAGAACCAAGTGAGTTTGCGAAAGCGGACGCTGCGGTGTTCGTAAACATCGCCCGACGGTTTAGTCGACGTAGCAATCACACAAGGTTGTCCCTTTGCGTTTTCGACGCGAAATTTGCGCGATAGGAACCACGCCACTCCGGCAGACAGGTCGAAGACAACGACGTGTACACCGAGCTCGGTCAGCACGGAGTAACCGACGATGAAAACACCGACGCAGAAATTGGTGATAGACGCTACCAGCCAAACCCAAATGAAAAGATAGGCGCCGTCTACTGCCGGTCGATTTTTCCGCCGGTTGATTTGCGTAGCGACAAAAACAAACAGGGACAGCAGAATCAGCCCGATCAACGCGACGATGGTGAAGTCTATGCCGGCCACGCGCAGCATGAGCAGCGCACCGAGCCCTGCCGACGGCAGGGTCGAGAGAATGGTGAGCGGGTGGATGAAGCTCTCATAGAGCATGCCGAGGATGAGGTAGATCACCACGAGAGCAGCTGCGATCAGATAAGGTTCGCTCGCCAGCGAGGATTGGAACGCCTGCGCGTTGCCTTGGAACGTCCCGGCGAGCGAGGAAGGCATACCGATTTCGGCCTCGGCGGCCTGGATCGCCTGAACGGCTTGGCCAAGGGCAACATTGGGGGCCAGATTGAAGCTCAAGGTGACAGCCGGGAATTGACCTTGGTGGTTGATCGACAGGAAGGTCGTGGGCACATTCGTCCACTTGGCCAGCGCGCTGATCCGCACTTGCTGACCCGTCAGCGGGGATTTGATAAATATGCGGTCAAGCGCATTTTTGCTGGTCTGGAGTTCCGGCAGCACTTCCATAACGACGTGATAGCTGTTGAGCTGGGTGAAGTACTGGGTGATCTGTCGCTGGCCGAAGGCGTCATAGAGCGTGTCATCGATCAGTTGGGGTTGAATCCCGAAGCGGGACGCTTGGTCACGATCGATCGTCAATGTCAAGGTGTTACCGCCGGTCTGCTGATCGGTGGTGACGTCTCTGAGTTCCGGAAGCGACTTCAATTTTGCGAAGATTTTTGGAGCCCAATTGTTGAGTTCTTCTAGATTGGATTCTTGCAGAGTGAACTGATAGAGCGTCCTGGTCGGGCGGCCACCGATATTGATGTCTTGCGCCGGCTGCAGAAATAACGCGGCGCCTTGTACTTGCGCCAGTCGTGGCCGCAACCGGGCAATGATCTCTGCCGCCGAGGCCGTCCGCTGTTCCCGCGGCTTTAGCGTAATGAACATCCGGCCGTTGTTTTGCGTCTGCGTGCCGGTCGCGCCCGCGGTCATTCCGACCGTTGCGACATCAGGGTCCGACATGACGATCGCGTTGAGCGCGAGAGACCTGCGCTGCATCTCGGCAAATGATACGTCCTGCATGGCCTCCGAGGTGCCGATCAGGAGGCCGGTGTCCTGCTGG
>Ga0137403_10010406_pt1 | contig 10307 bp, 7 predicted proteins | sample CZOMad2_1_16fung_FD_122057 | JGI IMG/M metagenome (GOLD analysis project Ga0137403, IMG submission 122057) | Vadose zone soil fungal communities from Angelo Coast Range Reserve, California, USA - CZOMad2_1_16fungal (Hybrid Assembly) | ecosystem: Environmental > Terrestrial > Soil > Vadose zone... | reverse complement strand
GCGCATCGCCAAAGAGGCAGGGATGAAGTACATCGTGATCACTTCTAAGCATCACGACGGCTTTGCCATGTATGACAGCGAGGTAAGCAAGTACGATATCGTCGACGCCACGCCGTATCACCAAGATCCAATCAAGGCCCTGGCCGCTGAAGCAAAGAAGCAGGGACTAAAATTCTGTTTCTATTACTCGATCCTTGACTGGCATTATCCGGCCGCTTATGTCGATGCGCCGGGAAAAGATCCAACGGCAGGCAATCGCACCACTCAAATGAAGCCTGGCGGCAAGGAAGAATACGTCAAGTACATGAAGGCGCAACTGCGCGAGCTGATTACCAACTACAATCCCGGTGTGCTGTGGTTTGACGGCGAGTGGCAGGACTGGTGGACCGAAGAAGATGGCCAGGATCTTTATAAGTTTGTGCGCAGCCTCAAGCCAAACATCATCATTAATAACCGCGTGGGCAAGGGTCGCCAGGGCATGCAGGGAATGAGCAAGACGGACCGCGAATACTCGGGGGACTTCGGCACACCGGAACAACAAATTCCAGCGAATGGCTTGCCCGGCATTGACTGGGAAAGCTGCATGACGATGAACACTACCTGGGGTTTTAAGTTTTACGATGACAACTGGAAAACGCCCGAGACAATCATCCGCAATCTTGTCGACGTGGCGTCAAAAGGCGGCAATTATCTTTTGAACGTCGGACCCACCGCCGAGGGTGTGATTTCCCAGCCCAGTATCGAGCGACTCGACGCTGTGGGTAAATGGATGAAGGTGAATGGCGTAGCAATCTACGGCACCACTGCCAGCCCGTTTGCGACGCAACTTGCATTCGGTCGCGCCACCAGCAAACCGGGAAAGATCTATCTGCACGTGTTTGACTGGCCCGCTGAGGGAAGCCTGCGCATTCCTGCGCTGGGCATGATGGTGAAGAAAGCATACCTGCTGACAAGCCCCAGGAGCCCGCTTAAATTTACGCAGAGCTCCGCGGGCATAGAGGTGGCTGTTTCAAGAACGGCTCCTGACGTTATTGCTTCAGTGGTTGTTCTGGAAACCGGCAGCCAGCGGAGATAACGTGGCGAAAAGAGAAACAAGTGGGATGACACGTCGAGAGGTATTGCGCCTGGCGCTCGCAACGCCGGCGCTGGTGGCATTGCCGGACTTGGTCCAAGCCCAGGGTCGAAGCTCCAAAGGTTTTGGCCGGCAGTCCTTAATAGATGCGCCCGGCTTTGTTGTTCCCACGCGAGCCCAGTCCGGAGTTGGCCAGTCAAAGTTGATCCGCCGGTGGGAAGGCTCACTCTGCCGCTCTCGACTGATCAATCGAGGGTCGAAGAGCGTGACGGTAAAAGAGGTCGTGCTCTTCGATCTTAAACTACATCTGCCGTCGGAGACCAGACTCTATGGCGAGGGATTTCAGATGTTGACCCAGAGCGGGGGCACGCTTGGGCAGCCTTTGGATCTTGGCAACTACACGGACTCCAAACACTACAAGTTGCCGGCTCCGGAAACGGGCAAAGCTTTCTACGGCATGATGACGCTGGCTCGGCCTGACGGCGTGAACTTCCTGCTGGCCTTTACGTCATGCCGTCGTTTCAGCGGGCAGTTTTATCTGCGGGGTTCGTCTTTGCAGGTTGTGGTAGACACCGAAGGATTGAATTTGAAACCGGGTGAGATGTGGGAATTGGAGGAGTTTACGTTCCAGTCAGGAACCAATCGCGAACAGTTGCTGGCAAATCTGGGCGAAGGCCTGGCCGCAAACCATCCTCCACTTCGCGGCGCGACTCCACCGGCGGGATGGTGTTCCTGGTATTGCTTTGGCCCACGTGTTACCGCCCAACAGGTGCTCGACAATCTCGACTTCATTGCCAGGAACACACCCGGGCTTAAGTACATTCAGATCGATGATGGATACCAGCCGGCCATGGGAGATTGGCTGGAAACAGGGGCAGCCTTCGGCGGAAACGTGCAGGGCGTACTGAAGGAGATACGGGAGCGTGGTTTCCAGCCGGCTATTTGGGTAGCGCCATTCATTGCGGAAGAGAAGTCGCATCTGTTCCAACAACGCCCCGCCTGGTTTGTGAAGGATGGGGAAGGGAAACCTCTGCAATCAGACCGCGTCACCTTTGGCGGCTGGCGGCATGGGCCATGGTACGTGTTGGATGGCACCCATCCGGAGGTGCAGCAACATTTTGAAAAGCTTTTCCGCACCATGAGACGCGACTGGGGCTGCACGTATTTCAAGCTCGACGCCAACTTCTGGGGTGCGATACACGGAGGCCATTTCAACGATCCGGGCGCCACGCGGATTGAAGCCTACCGGCGCGGTATGCAGGCAATTTTACGCGGCTCGGGCGATAGTTTCGTTCTTGGCTGCAACCATCCGATCTGGGCCTCACTGGGGTTGATACATGGATCGCGCAGCTCAAACGACATCAAGCGAACGTGGGAACGCGTGGCCACAACGGCCCGCCAAAACTTGCAACGCAACTGGCAGAACGGGCGATTGTGGTGGAACGATCCGGACGCGGTGGTGCTTACCGGCGACCTTCCCGAAAACGAGTTTGGCTTTCACGCCACGGCGATTTACGCAACGGGAGGGATGATTCTATCAGGAGACGATCTAACGAAAATCAGCGCAGAACGATTGACAATGCTGCGCAAGCTGCAACCGCCTACTGGGGTAGCTGCCCGCTTCGCTGACGATTCATTTCGAGTTGGTTCGATCAAATTCCCCGATCGCGAGATCTTTTGCCTGTTCAATTGGGAGAACTCCACGCAAAAGATTTCTTTTCATCTGTCACGAGCGAGTAACGTCACCGATTTCTGGAGTGGAGAAAATATGGGAAGGCAGGCAGGCGAATTTTCAATCAACCAAATGGCACCACACTCGGCCAGGCTATTTGTTTCCACATGAAAGGCGCCGGGTCAGCAATCATGACGACCAGTTTGCAAATGCTGCTTGAAAAGGAAGACTTGGCAACTTTGCCGGAAGGCGAGGTGCAAAAGTGTGCCGCGAAGCTTTCTGAACTTAGTCACTCCAGTGTTTACCCGCGTTCGCTGGCTCAAATTGAGGCGTCTCTCTTTTTCCTGGCGCGTGCGACTTCTGAAAAACTTCTGGGCGTCGTTACTGCCTCGGCTGACATAGCGGCGCGCTTTACCGGCGAGGGAAGGGAAATCACCTGGGGTGACCAAAAGTTCACTCTCCTGATGTGTCCAACATCGCCTGGGAATGCAGTTGCCTTGCGAGCGATTCTCACGTTCCTGACACCGCGTCTTCTTGGACTGAGGAAGTCGGCTGGCTGCGGTGATCGGCTGGGACTGGCGACGCCCGGTCACATTCGTGCTATTCGCCAAAGTGGGCTGGCTCCGATTTTCGCGCAGCAATCAATTCGGGAAAATGCACGCACCGGACGCACACCTCAAGAGGTAATGGATGATGCGATGTGGGCTGTCTTCCAGGAAGGTTGGCGTGACGGGTTTGGAGCTGATGCCGATCACCTGAAGACCACTGACGACGTAGATTCGTGCGTCGCTGCCGGTTACACCTTCTATACCATTGATCCCGGCGAACACGTCGACAACGATGCGAGTGTTGCAAACGTTGATAGTTTGCGCGCGAAGGTCGAAGCGCTGCCCTGGCCTGAACTCGATACCAACTGGAAAGATCTAAGGCAGCGGTTGGCTGGCGCGGCTATTCGCCTTGCCGATTTCAGTATCTCAATCAGTGAAGAAGAGTTGCTGCGAGCGGCAGCGAAGTATGCCCGCGTCATAGCTCATACAGTGAAAATGTTTCGTCACCTGGAACAGGCAATGAACGGGCGGCCTTTCGAGCTCGAGATGAGCGTTGATGAGACCGAAACGGTTACCACGGCAGCCGAACATATCTACATCGCCAACGAGCTCAGAAGGCTTCGCGTCAAATGGGTTAGCCTGGCGCCGCGCTATGCGGGCACTTTTGAGAAGGGCGTTGATTTCATCGGTGACATTCGCGATTTTGAGCGTTCATTCGTAGCACACGCTGCCATCGCCCGGAGCTTCGGGCCTTACAAGCTGAGCCTGCATTCCGGCTCTGACAAGTTCAGCATCTACCCTGTTGCCGCGCGGCTCGCCGGCGAGTTGATTCATCTGAAGACTGCAGGCACAAGTTATCTCGAAGCATTGCGCGCCATCGCCCAAACCAATCCGGTGCTTTTCCGCGAGCTTGTGGCTTTCGCTGTCACGTGCTACCCGCGGGACCGCGCCACTTATCACGTCTCGGCTAAAGTGGAAAAAATGCCCGATGTGAGCCGGCTGGCGGATGACCGGCTGACAACCCTACTGGATGATTTTCACGCGCGCGAAATCCTGCATGTCACCTTCGGATCGGTTTTGCAACATCCAGATCTCAGCGAAGCATTTTTTGCTACGCTGCGAAACCAAGAAGAGACTTATTACCAAATGTTAGAGACCCACTTCAGCAGACACTTCGCTCCGTTTGACGAGGGTCGGGACAAAGCAAAAATGGATTCGGGATCATGAAGCTCACCATAATCGATTGGACCATCATGCTTGTTTACTTCGTCTTCGTGCTGGGCATTGGCTTTGCGCTCAAACGACACATGAAGACAAGCAAGGATTTCTTCCTGTCGGGTCGCTCGCTTCCGGCCTGGATTACCGGGTTGGCCTTCATCTCAGCCAACCTGGGTGCGCAGGAAGTTATTGGCATGGGCGCCTCCGGCGCCAAGTATGGCATTGCCACGAGCCACTTCTACTGGATCGGCGCGATACCGGCGATGGTCTTCGTGGGCGTATTTATGATGCCCTTTTATTACGGCTCGCGAGCGCGCTCCGTTCCGGAATACTTGAAGTTGCGTTTTGACGAAAAGACACGCGGGTTCAATGCGATCTCATTTGCGGCGATGACAATCTTTTCCTCAGGTATCTCGCTGTATGCGATGGGACTCTTGCTGGGTGTCTTACTGGGTTGGGACTTCACTCTTAGCGTGATGATCTCCGCCGTGATCGTGCTGATCTACATCTCGCTGGGTGGGTTGACATCAGCGATCTACAACGAGGTCCTGCAATTCTTTCTCATCGTCTTCGGTTTTGCGCCGCTGGTAGTATTGGCCTTGATCGACGTCGGCGGCTGGTCCGGGCTTGTCGCTCGGCTGGGCGGCGTTGCGACGGCCCAGGGTTATCCGGCCGGAGCCTGGACCCACTCCTGGAAATTTATGGATTCCCCGGCCCACAACCCCATGGGTGTTGAGTGGTTTGGGTTGGCGATGGGATTGGGATTCGTCTTGTCTTTCGGATACTGGTGTACAGATTTTCTCGTCGTACAGCGCGCGATGGCCGCCAAGTCGATGTCTGCCGCGCGGCGCACACCGCTGATCGCGGCAGTGCCAAAAATGTTCTTTCCGGTGCTGGTCATTCTGCCGGGAATGATCGCGATCGCCTTAACGCACCGGGCCGGCGCCACTGGATTCGCGCTCCCGCAAAAGCTTGATGGCACTCTTAACTACGACCTCGCGGTTCCCATGATGCTCGGTCACTATTTCCCCACCGGGCTTTTGGGCGTAGGCCTAACTGCCCTCATGGCCAGCTTCATGTCAGGCATGGCCGGAAACGTGACTGCCTTCAACACCGTCTGGACTTACGACATTTACCAGTCGTATATCAAGCGCGGCGCCAGCGATGCGCACTACCTCTGGATGGGCCGCATGGCAACTGTGTTCGGGATTGGCGTGGCCGTTGCCGCGGCTTACCTGGTGACACGATTCAACAACATCATGGATATGCTTCAGCTTGTCTTTGCCTTCGTGAATGCGCCTCTGTTTGCGACCTTTCTGTTGGGAATGTTTTGGAAGCGGGCAACCGGCCATGGCGCATTCGTTGGTCTGCTCTCAGGGACCTTCGCGGCTGCAATTCACCATGGCGTGACTTTACCGCATGGCGGAGTCGCCGGAATCAAAGGCGGGTGGTTTGCCGTTACCCACATTTATCCCAGCGAGATGGCGCAGAACTTTTGGACTGCAATATTTGCCTGGACCACCTGTTTCGTCGTGACGATCGTTGTGAGTCTAATGACTAAAGCACGGGCCGACAGCGAACTTGCCGGGCTGGTTTACTCGCTGACAGAGAGGCCAAAAGAGGACCAGCTGGTTTGGTATAAGCGACCGACGGCCCTCGGCGCCATCGTTCTCGGGGCTGCGCTCGTGCTGAATATTATCTTTTGGTGAGGAACGGGGAGGGGCTTAATGGGACTTGATATCCGATTACCTATTGGTTCGATGTTCTCAATTGTCGGGCTACTGCTGGTTGGCTTTGGCCTTTTAGGCGACAAAGCCATTTATCAGCGAGCGCTCGGGATCAACGTTAACTTGTGGTGGGGACTCGTCATGTTCCTGTTTGGCATTGTCATGTTGTTCTTTGGCAGGCGCGGCATGCGAGATCTGAAGAGGGATGAGGCAGACGAGGATTGAGTTTCAGTGCGAAGTAGCGGCTTACAAACGGTCAGGTTGAGAATGTTGAATATAGTTCTGAGGTCATGCGGGAAAGAATGTTCGTAACTGACAGCAAAGAAATGAAGGCCGAATCCCCAAGCCCGGAAGCGCGCATCTTTTGCGCTCCGGGTCGGGTCAACCTGATCGGAGAGCACACGGACTATAACGATGGTTTTGTTATGCCGGTAGCCATCGGCTTCTCAACCACGGTCACGGTCACTCCAAGGACTGATCGTACAGTCTCTGTTTTCTCCGGCAACTTCTCCGAAAGGATTGAGTTTGACCTCGACGATCGAAGTCTGAAACCTGCGCGTCACTGGAGCGACTACGTTCGCGGAGTAGCAGTTATGCTCGAGTTGGCAGGCCACCGCTTGAATGGAGCGACACTAAGCGTTAGCGGCGAGGTGCCAATTGGATCGGGATTGAGTTCGTCCGCAGCGATTGAAGTTGCGACTGCGCTTGCCCTGCTGGAGAACTCCGGCCTCCGTTTAGACCCAGTGGAGCTTGCCGGTATTTGCCAGCGCGCTGAAAACGAGTTCGTCGGTATGCGCTGCGGAATTATGGACCAGTTCATTTCCTGTTGCGGTCAGGAAGGGAAAGCGCTGCTGCTTGACTGCCGCTCGCTTGAGTACAACTTGTTACCCCTGCCTGAAGCAGCGCGACTGGTTATCTGCAACACCATGGTCAAGCATGCATTGGCTACAGGTGAATACAACAAGCGACGCGCTGAATGCGAAAAAGGGGTGAACCACTTCGCCAAAGGCCGTCCCCGTGTGCGCGCCTTGCGCGACGTGACTGAAATCGAACTTGAAGCAGCGCGCGAGGAACTGCCGGAGTTGATCTATCGCCGCTGTCGTCACGTGATTACAGAAAACACTCGCGTGCTTGAAGCGGCCTCGGCGCTGGAACAAGGCGATCTTGATCGCTTTGGTCAACTGATGGAGCAATCGCATCGCAGCTTGCGCGATGACTATGAAGTGAGTTGCGCGGAACTGGACCTGATGGTGCTGCTTGCGCAACGAGTACGTGGATTTTTTGGCGCGCGTATGACTGGCGGTGGCTTCGGCGGGTGCACCATCAATCTGGTGAACGCGGAAAACGTCGATGCGTTTAAGCACATTGTGGCGCACAGTTATCAAGCCGAGACCGGACTCATACCTGAGATATATGTTTGCAGCGCAGCGGCAGGAGCGCGAGAAGTCACCAGGGGGTGGTAATGAAAAAGCATGGTTGACCTTGAGGAGCATCCGCATCGTCGCTACAACCCGCTCACGGGTGAGTGGGTGCTCGTCTCGCCGCAGCGAATGGATCGACCCTGGCAGGGTCAGGTGGAAGATGCTACGCGCGAGGCTGAGTCCCGGTTTGATCCGGAATGTTACTTATGCCCGGGCAACGCTCGCGCAGGTGGCGCTCGCAATCCGAAGTACACCAGCACTCTTGTCTTTGATAATGATTTTGCGGCGTTGCGACCAGACACTCCAGAGGCGAGCTTGAATGAGGGCGGTTTGATCGTGGCCGAAGCTGAGCCGGGAATCTGCCGCGTGGTCTGCTTTTCACCACGCCACGACCTGACAATTTCGCGCATGAGCGTTGACCAGATTCGACATGTAGTAGACACGTGGGTCGAGCAGTTTCAGGAACTCGGGGCTCAGTCCTTTATTAATTGGGTGCAGATTTTTGAGAATCGAGGTGCGCTGATGGGCGCCAGCAATCCGCATCCTCATGGCCAGATCTGGGCCAATGAGAATCCGCCCAACGAATCGCGGAAAGAGGACTCCGCGCAGCGGGAATACTACTCCGGCCATCGATCTTGCCTGCTTTGTGATTATCTCGCGCTGGAGCTGAAGGCGAGAGTAAGAGTGGTTAGTGAGAACGAAGGCTTCTATGCGCTCGTTCCGTTTTGGGCCGTCTGGCCCTTCGAAACAATGCTGATAAGCAAACAACACACAACCAGCCTTGACGACTTAAACGAAACAGAGCGGACCGCGCTCGCCGACATTCTCAAGCGAGTGACCGTGGGCTACGACACTCTGTTCCAGGTGTCTTTCCCGTACACGATGGGTTTCCACCAACGACCCACGGATGGCCAGCCGCACCCTGAATGGCATTTGCACGCGCACTTCTATCCGCCGCTGCTGCGCTCAGCAACGATTCGGAAATTCATGGTCGGCTACGAAATGTTGGGTACGCCGCAGCGCGACATAACGGCCGAGGCAGCAGCAAGCAAACTTCGCGAAGTGGTTTATTGAAGTTTCAGACTTGGAAACATGATTGAGAATCATTCAGACGCGCAATACAAACCCTGCTAACGATGGAGTCGAAAAAATGACAAAGATGAATAGGCGCAATTACCTGATGAGCATGGCCGCGATGGGTGCAGGCGTGGGCGCAATTGCCGGCGCTTCCGGGTTTGATATCTTCGCGCAGGAACAAACGCCGGCGGAAATTGGGGCGCCTACCACTTCCACCATCGCTGATCGTACGCGGCGAATGAAGTGGTGGCATGAGGCGAAGTTTGGCATGTTCATTCACTGGGGACTCTACAGCGTAGTCGGTCGTCACGAGTGGGTGATGGAGATGGAAGGCATCCCGGTAAAAGAGTATGAGCCGCTTGCCGATCAGTTCAAACCTAAACCGAATGCGGCGCGCGCCTGGGCGCAACTGGCCAAGCGCGCCGGCATGAAGTACATGGTGATGACGACCAAGCATCACGAAGGTTTTTGTAACTTCGACTCGAAGCTCACCGACTATTGCGCGACAAAACGTGGCCCTGGACGCGACCTGGTGCGTGAATATGTCGATGCTGCACGCGCTGAAGGATTGCGTTTTGGCTTCTATTATTCGCTGATGGACTGGCACCACCCGGACGGCGCGCGCTGTATGACAGATGAAGCTGCACGCCGGCGCTTTGTTGACTACATTCACGGACAGGTGAAGGAGCTGATGACGAATTACGGGAAGGTGGATGTGCTTTGGTACGACGTGCCCTGGCCGCTCGATGCGAAAGGTTGGGAATCAGTCGAGATGAATCGCATGGTGCGAAAGCTGCAGCCCGATATCATCATCAATAACCGGTCGAAGATTCCGGAGGACTTTGACACGCCTGAGCAACGTATCGTGGCTTCGGCGGAACGCCCCTGGGAATCATGCATGACATTGAATGACAGTTGGGGTTATCACGTCGCTGACGACGGTTGGAAGACTCCGAAGACCGTCATCCGCAATCTCATCACCTGTGCGCACGACGGTGGCAACTATCTCTTAAACATCGGGCCCACCGGCGATGGCTCGATCCCGCCGGCGTCGGTAGGCATACTTTCCACCGTAGGAGACTGGACCCTCAAAAATGGAAAGGCTATCCACGGGGCGGACCGCTGCCAACCAAGTCGCTCACGGTTCGCAAGCTTTTCGCGCAAGGGAAACACGCTCTTCATGCACGTCCACTATTGGCCGGGCGAAACTGTCGTTCTTGGCAACTTACTAAACAAGGTCAAATCAGTGAGACTGTTGGCTACGAACCGATCCGTGAAGTTTGAACAGAATGCGTGGCGCGTCCGCATGACGGGATTACCACGGGTCGCGCCGGCGCTGGTAACGACCCTGGCGCTCGAATGTGACGGCGAGCCAAAACAGGATCATGAACTGAAGCGCGCACAGAAACCGAGGGAGGGGAAATATTGAGAAAGTTTCGAGTTCCGCGTTTCGAGTTTCGAGTTTGTCTTGCTAAGAAGTTGCCGGAAACTCGAAATTCGGAACTCGGAACTCGGAACTCGAAACTCGGAACTCGAAACTCGCAACTCGCAACTTGAATTTATGATTGTCGA
>Ga0137403_10010404_pt1 | contig 10308 bp, 5 predicted proteins | sample CZOMad2_1_16fung_FD_122057 | JGI IMG/M metagenome (GOLD analysis project Ga0137403, IMG submission 122057) | Vadose zone soil fungal communities from Angelo Coast Range Reserve, California, USA - CZOMad2_1_16fungal (Hybrid Assembly) | ecosystem: Environmental > Terrestrial > Soil > Vadose zone... | reverse complement strand
TACAATTTCCCGTTTGAGGCGGGCAGCTTCTTGGCGTAGTCCGCCGCGGCGTTCAGATCCGCTGTGACCTGATCGGGATTCAACTTGCTGACGGCCTCAGTGACTGCGCCTGCGGGAAAGTCTTTGGTGCGGCCGCCGTTTGGTCCCATGCCGCTCAGAAGATCCGGCGCGACGGCGATATACCCCGCTGCAGCGACTTCATCCGCAAGTTCCTGCGCCCAATCGCTCAATCCAAAAATTTCGTGAATCAGCAGCACCACGGGCCGCTTGTCCTTCGATTCCGGATAGACGATGAGAGTCTCCACATTTCGGCCGTCGTGCTTTACCGTGACCCACTCGCTGTGGCGCGGCGATTGTGCGATGCGCTCGCGCGCCCAGGGCTGCGACCATTCCTGCGCGGCAATCGTTTGCACGGCTAACAGGAAACCAACCACAACGAAAATCATTCCCGCGAATCGCTTCATCGTTCACCTCGTTTCAGAATGGCGCCAGCGATGATATTTGTGCGAGCGGGCTGCGGCAAGACCTTTTCGGTTGGCAAGGGGCAGCACGCGCGCCACGAAGGATTATGATCGCGCGCAATCATGCCTCTCGCTCCAGGTACAAGGCTTGGTCCTTATGAAATCAGCTCGCCGGTGGGCGCTGGCGGAATGGGCGAGGTGCACCGGCGCTCGATGCGCGGTTGGAGCGAACCGTCGCGACCATGTATTGCAGCTTCCGCAATAAAGGTGGAAAGCGCCTACGTGCTGCGGGCTGGCGGACCCGTGATTGTTTCGAAATGGGAATATAGCCCGAAGTCATCGTCGGTATATACTTCACTGAAACACGTTGCGACTTCCTCTCTGCGAGGAGCGAGCTGCGTCAAGTCAGTATCTAGTAATTGTATGGAAGACCCCAAACCCAAGAAGGCCAGCCCCGAAGGTGCCGGTGTAGATGGACCGGCGGGGCTTCGCGCCCCAGCCAAGGGGGATAGCTCCGGGAGCGATTTCCCGCGCGAGGATAAAACTGCAAAATCTGCGGAAAACCCCACGCCATCGTCCATCGATCCGAATGCTGGCGCGCCAGGCGATGTGACATTTGTGGATAATTCCCCGACGCCAGTCGGGGGCAAGCTGCGGCATTCAAGTATTTCCTCAAAACGGAATCAACTTCAACCGGGGGACGTGCTCGGCGGGCGATTTGAGATTCTGGCCTTGCTCGGCGAGGGAGGCATGGGCACGGTTTACAAGGCCCTCGACCGGGAAGTGGAACATTTTGTCGCGCTGAAGCTGATTCGATCCGAGATGGCGGCGAACCCGGTGATTCTTGCCCGATTCAAGCAGGAACTGTTGACGGCGCGGCAAGTGACCCACCGAAACGTGATTCGCATCTACGACTTGTCTGAAGTCGATGGTGTGAAATTTATCACCATGGAGTTTGTCGAAGGATGCGATGTGCGCAAGCTTCTGCTGGACAACGGAAACCTTCCGCCCGAAAAAGCCGTGGAGATCATCAGGCAGGTGTGTTTGGCCCTGGAAGCGGCGCACGGCGTCGGCGTCATCCACCGGGATTTGAAGCCGCAAAACATCATGCAGGACAAACAAGGACGGATCCTGGTGATGGATTTTGGGTTGGCGCGGTCACTTGAAACGGGCGGCATGACGCAATCCGGAGCGCTTCTGGGGACGCTTGAGTACATGTCGCCGGAGCAGGCAATCGGAGGTCATCTCGATGGCCGGTCCGATCTGTTTACTGTCGGGCTGATTTTCTACGAACTGTTGACGGGCAAGGTTCCGTACAAAGCGGACACGGCAGTGGCGAGTTTGCTCAAGAGAAACCAGGAGCGGGCGCTGCCGGTTTCGGAGCTCGATCCGTCCATCCCTAAGGTATTAAGTGACATTGTGAGCAAGTGCCTGGAGCGCGATCTGAATTCGCGCTATCAGAGCGCGCAGGAAATTCTGGCTGATCTCGACGCATGGCGCGGAAATCGTCCGGTTGCGGCTTCCGTGGCGATGTCTACAGCGGCGCTGGCTGCGGCTCCGGCCCCCCAACGCGCGTTATCTTGGAAGTGGATCGCCGCAGGCGCGTTGCTTGCAGCGGTAGCGATCGGAGGATGGGCGTTCAGTGGCAAGCTCACGTCCAAAACCGGGAGCAAGGCAACGGCCGGGCCGGACGTATCGCTGGCGATTCTGCCGTTCCGAAACGGCTCGGGGGATGCTCGACTCGATTGGCTGGGATCGAGCCTGGCCGACATATTGAGCACGGACGTCGGCCAGTCCGCACACTTGCGCACGATCTCTCCCGACCGCCTGCATCAAGTGCTGTCGGACTTGCAGATCTCGCCTGGCACGACCATCGATCCCACAATGATGGGACGCATTGCGGAGTTCAGCAATGCCGACACGGTGGTTTGGGGACAATACGCGAAATTCGGCGATCAGATCCGTATCGACGCCACGGTCCGTGACCTCAAGCGTCAGCGTACGATTCCCGTGAAAGCGGAGGCACCGAACGAAAAAGCACTGCTGCCCACGATTGCGCAGCTGGCGGTGTCCATCCAGCAGAACCTTTCGCTGTCCTCCGATGTGCTGCAGGAATTGCGATCCAAATCGTTTCAGCCATCTTCCAATTCGTTGCAGGCCCTGCGGAGCTACAACGAAGGGGTGCAATTGACGCGCCAGGGAAATCATCTTGAAGCCGCGAAACGTTTTGAGGCTTCGGTCCAGGAGGATCCCGGGTTCGCGTTGGCTTATTCCAAACTGGCGCAGACTTATAGCAATCTTAGAAATGATGATAAGGCTCAGCAATTTTCGCGGAAAGCCGTGGATTTGAGCGACAAACTTCCGGCACCGGAACGGTATTTGATTCAAGCAGACTACGCGGAAATTTCGAATGACTACCGCAAAGCGATCGAGTCTTACGAGAATCTGGAAAAGGTTTCGCCCGACGATGTGGATGTCCATTTCCATCTTGGTGGACTTTACGAATCGACCGGGGCGTTCGACAAAGCCCGGCCGGAAATTGCCAAGGTTCTGGCGAGCGATCCGAAACACGTGGATGCCCTGCTGGCTGCTGGCAGAGTGGAAATCAAAAGCGGCAACCCGCAAGGCTCGTTGGATTACCTGAACCGCGGCTTGACCCTGGCCATACAGCTTGGAAATGCCGATGGTAAAGGAACGATTCTGAATGCGATCGGCGCCGCTTACGAACAACTGAATAAGCCGGACGATGCGATGCGAAATTACAACGAATCATTGGCTATCAAGCGAAGCCTGGGCCAGAAGCCCGGAGTCGCGTTAACGCTGGGCAATATTGCCCGCGTACAGGCCAGCCTTGGGAAGCCGGAGGAGGCCTACAAGAGTTACCTGGAGGCTGTGAAGTTACAGCGGGAAATTGGCGACAAGAAGGGACTCGGCGTCACGCTGATTAATCTCGGCCAGCTGTATACGGAGCGCAGCCGGCATGAAGAAGCGCTGAAGGCCTACAAGGAATCCTTGCAAATCCAGCGCGATGTAGGCGACGAGAATCAACAGGCTTTCTGCCTGAACAATATCGGGAATGTCTATCTTGCGAAAGGCCAGTCCAGCGATGCTCTCACCTATTATGAGCGGGCGCTCGAACTCCGCAAGAAGGCCAACATTCCCAGCCAGGTTGGAGAAAGCCTTCACAACCTTGGAGAGGCTTCATTGAAGGCCGGAGATTATGGGCAAAGCCTGGACTACCACCTCAAGGCACTCGAGCTATTTCGCAGCTCCGGCGACAAGAGCGGGGCTGCGATTCAATCGTACAGTATGGGTACGATCTTTGAGTATCAAGGCCGGTACGGTGCCGCGCTCAAATCGAAGGAGGAGGCTCTTAAGACGTTCCGCGAATTGCAGGACCGCGGTTTCTGGATGGCGGAAATTTTGAGCGGATACGGAAACTCGCTCAGTCAATTGGGGCGTTACGATGAGGCGCAGAAGAATCTAACCGAGGCAATGAGCCTCGCCAAGGAATTGCAGAACAAGACCCTGATTGCGCAGATCCTGAATTTTCAGGGCAACACTTTCTATTATCGAGGTGACCTCAAGTCCGCTGCAAACCTGTTCTCTCAGGCCGTTGCGGCAAGCTCGGCAGATGTGGAGAAGGATGTGGCGCTGCTGTCGAAATACAACTCGGCAAGATGCGCTGTTGAGGAGAAGCACAAGCAGACGGCGATTGTTCCGCTGAAGGCGTTGGTTCAAGATGCCGATGCTGCGGGGTTGAAAAACATCTCGACCGAGGCCACGCTTGCCTTGGGAGAATCTCTTCTGAACGCGCGCCAGTATCCCGCGGCTAAGAAGGAACTGGAGACAGCACTAAGCACAAGTGAAAAGCTGGGTTTGCAGGTCCTACAGGCCCGAAGCCAGTACTTGCTCGGGCGGACCCTGGAGCTTTCGGGAAGCAGGAGCGCCGATGCGGCACCACACTACGCCGCCGCCAAGCGCATTCTGGATTCCATCCGCCAGGAATCAGGAAGTGACGCCATCTTCAAGCGGCAAGACCTCAGCGCCATCTCTGCACAACCTGCCGCGCAACCTTAGGCAACCTGAAAACGAGCCGGACTTTTGCAGTCTGGTCGTCTCACGCCTAGGGTAACGGCACGGCGAAAGTCGTACTTTGCGGAGAGAACTTGCTCGAAAACACAGTAACTGTATACGTCCCGTCCGCCAACCCCTCGGTGCTGATGTCATACTCGTTGAGCCCATTCTTGCTGTCCCAATGGAATTTGTTTCCTTCTCCTCCGTTCATAAGCGGCGGAAAAATAACATTTCCGGCGCCATCGGTTGTCGATACTGAGAGCCTAGCGGTCTTGTCCCGGATAGGCGTCCCGGAACATCCAGTTCCGCTCGTCAGCTTGAACGCAACCTCAAAGACCGGCTTTTCTTTCGACGAATTGTTCTCCTGCGGAGCGGGCACGAACACAAAGCACGATGTATCGTTTTCCGTGAGGAGCTCATCGAGGGCGATCACGCTGGATAGGCCCGGAACTTTTCCGCCCATGGTAGGGTCAGGAGGCGGACCCACTACGGAATAGCTCGTTAAGATGTCCTCGGTAAACGTGGTGATGTCTCCGGGAGCATGACCGAAAGCAGGATTGTGGACTGTCTGCGAAGTGTCGTAACTTAGCGTCAGAGTTATCAACCCCTTATAATCCTTGTTCTTGACAGGAATACCGTTAAAGCCGCCGGTGACCGCGGTGCCCGAGAAATCGTATTGATCACATTGACTGCCGTTGAAGGCGTACTTAACGCACACGGTGCCCGAAGGGAACTCTTTCCCATCAAGCGGAGGATTGGTCACATGGACGACGGTAACAGTAAGATCAAATGACGTAAGCACGGTGTCGAATTGCACGACGAGATGGCCTTCGTTGAAGAATTCGTAGGTGTTTGTGGTTTGCGTACTGCTGAACGGGCAAGTGATAACGGTCCCCTCACCAGAACACGGAAGAGGGTCTTGTGCCCAACTCGGGGTAACAAACACTGCAAGAGCGAGTGCCAGAAACAAAAGAATCCGGGTAATCATGGACTGAGCCTCCTAGGTTATGCCGGGAAACTTTATGGGCGGGCGCAGTCGAACGTTCTACTAGTCCTGAGAGTAGTACGAGTAGTACGACTTATTCTTCGAAGCGACACACACCACTGCGGGGAAAAGTTACCGACCGATTCAGGATTGTGACTTTTACGCATACCAACCGCAGGTGTCAAGCGAAAAACAGCGAAAATTCAGCAAAAAATCGCGCAAGGATCGGCGATTCCGGTGTCTCAATTTTAGACGGCTCTCGTTTTTTGAAGTGTGATCGAACGGCGAGTTCACGATCTGGTCCGGACCGAGCGCCGCTATTTGCCGAGATGTCCGTCGAGAAATGAGGCCATGAGCTGGTCGGCTTCTTTTGATTCGGGCAACGCGGGATTATTCCAGAAGGCATGCGGGAGCGCTTCGAAGACTACGAGTTGCGCGTCAACTCCGGCGTGCAGATAGGCGCGGTGAAGGATGGTTGTGCCGCTTAAGAGGAGATCGCGGCCGCTGGTGATGAAAAGCGTCGGCGGAAATCCGGTGAGGTCTGCATACACGGGAGAGAGGACCGGATCGTGGAGCGGAGTTGCGGCGGCGTACTCTTTGCTGCCGCGATTGTCGGGATTCGGGTCGTCTAGGTGTCCGGAAAAACCGTTCAGGGCATAGAGCGCGATCGAATCTCCGGCATGGCCCAAATCGCCGAGACCAGAAAAAATTCCGGTCGCTGCGGGGAGCGGCAGCTTCAATTTTTTTAGCTTGACCGTTACTTCGGCGGTGAGAATCGCTCCTGCGGATGTGCCGTAAACGCCGATGTGGCTTGGCTTATACGTTTTCAGGAGTTCTTTGTAGACGGCGACGGCGTCGTCGACGCCCGCAGGAAACGGATGCTCGGGCGCCAGGCGATAGAGCACCGCGATAACTTTTGTGCCTGTCAGCTTGGCGATGGGGATCGTCTCTGACAGCGAGCCCGAATCGGAATTGAAGCCGCCGCCGTGAAGATTGATCAGCACGCGGTCGCGTTTTTCCGGTGTGATCGTCAGCGGAGCGATTACGCGCACGGGGACGCCGGCGATGGTCTCGGCGGAAATGTTCACCGGATAAAGTTTTTTCGAGGCCTCGCCGACTCCCGCTTGCCACTTGTCGGTTAGCGCGCGACGTTGCTCGAGCGTCTCAGAAACGGCAACGTCCGATTCAACGCGCGCCAGGACCTTCTGTGCTTCCGGGCTGATGGTGGCGGGTACCGGCATGATCCGTGTTATGTAGGCGGTTCCATCCGGACCGATCTTGCTGCTGTTCGTCTGCTTCGCGTCGCAGGGAGTTTGCTGTGCGGGCGTGTGGCTCGCAAACATGGAAATAGCGATTCCTGCAAGAATCGCCTGTCCTGTGCATCTGCGCATGAGAATTCCTCCATGGTGAAGGTGAAGCGAAATACTATCAGGTTCAGCAAGTCCCGAATGAGAAGGAAGTGACGGCAGGCTCCGCGAGCCACAAACTAAGCGGATAGGAATTGCGGGCAGCCGAGATCGGAGATCGAGAGTCGGGTCAGACGATGGAAACACGGTTTACACGACGGAAGATGCTGAAAACGCTGGCAGCGGCGGGAGGCGGCGCGCTGGCTGTGGGCTTCTACACGTGGCGGATCGAGCCGCACTGGCTTGAGTTGACGCATCGCGAATTGCCGGTCGCGGGACTTCCGCGCGAACTCGAAGGACGCACACTTGCGCAGTTGAGTGACCTGCACATCGGTCCCAAAGTCGACGACGCATACATTATTGAATCGTTCCGCAGAGTGCGCGAACTTGCGCCGGATTTTGTGGTGTACACGGGAGACTGGATTACTTATCGGGGCGTCGGGCAATTCGAACAGCTGCGTCGTGTGATCGAGCATGCACCGCATGGACGGCTGGCAACCGTCGGGATCCTTGGCAACCACGATTACGGCTTTAATTGGGGGATGGTCGGTGTAGCGGAACGAGTGGCCGGGATTGTTCGCGCTGCGGGTGTGACCCTATTGCGGAATCAAGTAGCGACAGTTGCCGGGTTGCAGTTTATCGGCTTGGATGATTTGTGGAGTCCCATGTTTGATCCTGTGGGAGTGCTTGCGCAGAGAGCCAAGGATGCTGCGAGCATGGTGCTCTGTCACAACCCCGACGCCGCGGACAAGCCGGTGTGGAGCGAATACCAAGGTTGGATTCTCGCTGGGCATACGCACGGAGGACAGTGTAAGCCGCCATTTTTGCCGCCACCGCAGCTGCCGGTGGTCAACAAGCGGTATACGTCAGGCGAGTTTCGATTGGCTGGAAAGCGCCGGATGTACATCAGTCGTGGCGTAGGGCACTTGCTCAGAGTGCGATTCAACGTGCGCCCGGAGGTAGCAGTGTTCAGACTGCATCGCGAGATAGCGAGCGCAACATAGTTCGGCTTTCGGCTGCTCAAGCGCGACCCCCGATGTTCTGAAGCGTGGCTTCGGGAATGGTGGCGTTGCTGGTAGGCTAGCAACGCAAACATGGAGCTGACGCCTCGCCAGTATCGAGCGCTTTGTTCGATTTGCGATACGTTTCTGCCTGCAGCGCCTGGATGGCCTTCGGCGGTGGAGCGAGGCGTGCCGGACGCGCTGGCCGCGGCGCTCGACTTCAATCCGCGAGCTGTTGATCGTTGGGAATTTCTCAACTTATTGGATATCTGGGATTCTTCACTGCATTCCTTCATTGAAGTGGGTAGCTGGTCACAATTTTCAGCACTCCCCGAAGAAGACAAGCAAAAAGTGATGTTGTCGTGGGCCGACAGCCGGCTGACGCTGCGGCGTGCGGCATTTCAGGCGCTACGCAAAGCAGTGGGATTTTTGTACGTGATGCTGCCAGGCACCACGGGTGAGGCGAATCCGGTCTGGGAAAAGATGGGCTATCCGGGGCCGATTGGAGTGCAGCGGCCGGACGCGCCGCGACAACTGAGCGTGATCGTTCCGGAAGGGGAGACGACGCTCAAGTGCGACGTGTGCGTGATCGGGTCAGGCGCGGGTGGAGGAGTCGCTGCGGCTGTTCTGGCGGCAGCGGGGAAAGAAGTGATCGTCCTGGAGGCGGGCGGCTACTTTGATGATGCGGATTTTGATGGCGCGGAGCTGAAAGGATTTCAGCGCCTTTACACCGAATTTGGATTCGCGTCGACGCGCGATCACAGCGTGGGCTTCCTTGCGGGTGAGTGCCTGGGCGGCGGGACCGTAGTGAACTACTGCACGTCGTTTCGTACGCCGGACGAAATTCGAGAAGAGTGGGCAGAGGAAGGCATTGAGTGGATTCGTCGGACGGAATATACGAAAAGTCTCGATGCAGTGTGCGAGCGGCTTTCCGTAAATACTTCTCACAACCGCGTTTCGAAACGCGAACAGATGCTGCAGCGCGGTCTGAAAAGGCTGGGCTGGCACGTGGATGTGATGCCGCGCAACGTGATTGCTTGCGAGCAGGATAGAGTGTGCGGCTATTGCGGATATGGATGCGCGATTGGCGCGAAGCAATCGGCGGTCAAGACGTGGTTAGTGGACGCTCAGCAGCACGGCGCCAAATTTGTGGTGGAGACCCGCGCGGAACGGGTACGAGTGGAACGCGGTGCCGCTACCGGAGTGGAAGCGCGGTCGAAAATGAGCCATCGTGTCGTTGTGAAATGCAAATCCGTCGTTGTGGCATGTGGAGCAATTCACACGGCGGCATTGTTGTTGCGCTCTGGGCTTGGGAATGAACACATCGGACGGCACTTGCATCTGCATCCGGTGTCAAACGTCAGCGGCGTGTTTGAGGAGGAGATTCGTCCGTGGGAAGGAACGATGCAGGCGATTTATTCGGACGAACATCGTTATCTGACGGGAAATTACGGTGTGAAGTATGAAACCACAGCGCTGCAGCCGGTTATTGCAATGGCTGTAATGCCGTGGCGCGAGCCGCAGGATTTTCGCGAGCGAATGGAACTGCTGAAGAATACCTCAGCGATCGGAGTGTTGTTGCGCGATCGCGGAGCGGGTCGCGTGACGATCGACCGGGAAGGACATCCGGTGTCGAGTTATGCGCTTTCAGATTTCGACCGCCGGCATATGCAGCACGGATTTCGCGGGGCGGCGGAGATTCTGGAGAATGCAGGTGCGCGGAGGATTTATTCGCCGCACGCGAAGTTGTGTTCGTATGAGCCGGGGAAAAATGGCTCGATTGAGACGTTTGTGAAGGATATGGACGCAGCGGGTTGGGGAAATGCGCAAGTTGCGCTGTTCTCATTCCACATCATGGGCACCGCGCGCATGGGTGATTCACCAAGGTTTTCTGCGACCAATCCCGAGGGCGAGACGTGGGAAGTGAAGAATTTATATGTGATGGATAGTTCGTCGTTCCCGAGCGCGTCAGGAGTGAACCCCATGATTTCGATCGAAGGGATTGCGCATAGGAATGCGAGAGTGTTGGCGGCCCAAAAGTAGAACAGCATGTGCACGTTTTTGGCGCGGGGAGACAGCCCGGCGTATAATGGGGGAATGCCAATTAGCCAAAATAGTGCGCAGAGGCGCGGCACAATGCATGGGACAACTGTCCTGTGCGTGCGCAAGGACGCGAAGGTGGTGTTGATCGCCGATGGGCAGGTGACGATGGGCGATCATGTGATGAAGCACACGGCGCGGAAGACGCGGCGGTTGTACCAGGACAAAGTGATTGCCGGATTTGCAGGTTCGACAGCGGATGCGATTTCGTTGTTTGAGCGGTTTGAAGGGAAGCTGCAGGAATTTTCAGGGAATTTGCAGAAAGCGGCGGTCGAGTT
>Ga0137403_10010403_pt1 | contig 10309 bp, 5 predicted proteins | sample CZOMad2_1_16fung_FD_122057 | JGI IMG/M metagenome (GOLD analysis project Ga0137403, IMG submission 122057) | Vadose zone soil fungal communities from Angelo Coast Range Reserve, California, USA - CZOMad2_1_16fungal (Hybrid Assembly) | ecosystem: Environmental > Terrestrial > Soil > Vadose zone... | reverse complement strand
GGCGGGGCGATCTTGTTCTTCACGATTTTGATCTTCGTGCGGTTGCCGATGACCTTGCCCTCGGGGGTCTTGATCTGGTCCTTGCGGCGGATGTCGATGCGCACCGACGAGAAAAACTTCAGCGCGCGGCCGCCGGACGTCGTCTCGGGGCTGCCGAACATCACGCCGATCTTCTCGCGGATCTGGTTCGTGAAGATGCACACGCAGTTCGTCTTGCTCACGACCGCCGTAAGGCGGCGCATGGCCTGCGACATCAGGCGGGCCTGGCTGCCCATCGTCATGTCGCCCATCTGGCCATCGAGCTCGGCCTTCGTGATCAGCGCGGCGACGGAATCGAGCACGATCACGTCGATGCTGTTCGAGCGGATCAGCGTCTCCATGATGTTGAGCGCGTCCTCGCCGCTGTCGGGCTGGGAAACGAGCAAATCGTCCAGGTTAACGCCCACGACGCGGGCATATTTCGGGTCGAGCGCGTGCTCGACGTCGATGAAGGCTGCGAGACCGCCCTTTTTCTGTGCCTCGGCGATGACGCTGAGACAGAATGTGGTCTTGCCCGAGGATTCCGGGCCGTAGATCTCGATGATGCGGCCCTTGGGCAGGCCGCCGACGCCGAGCGCGAGGTCGATCGCGAGCGAGCCGGTCGAGAGCGTCTCGATCTTCATCTTCTGGTTCGAGCCCAGGCGCATGATCGAGCCTTCGCCGAACTGCTTGGTGATGGAGGAGAGCGCGAGCTCGATGTTCTTGTCCCGCACGTGCGAGACCGGGGTGGCGGGGGAGGCGGAGGCTTTGGCGGGAGCGGCTTTGGACATGGCGGAAACGGAGGGATGGAGGTTAAAACGACGAGATCTGTCGTAAATTGAAACGTGGTTTCGACCGTGAATCTTTCAACGTTCGACGCAAGCGCAGAGGAGCGTTTTCAGGCCACTCCGGATTTTTTGCCACGAAAAGGCACTAGATGACACGAAAGTGACCCGGACCGTTTGGGGCAGGACCCTTTAACCATTCCGAATGGTTCCTATTGTGTCATGTCGTGCCTTTTTGTGGCCAAAACTGCCTTGGATGGGGATCGGCCGATCGCCTCCGAGCGTAGGTCAGCCCGCTCGCGGGCGCTCCAAAGCGCGCTGGCCTACAAATACGCATGCATCAATTCCCGGCGGGCGGCAGCCCCGGCTTGAAGGCCGTCGCGAACCACACGGCGCCGATGATGAGTACGAAGCTAATGGCATAGTTCCACGCCAGCCGCTCCTTGAGCACGACCCAGGCGAAGACCACGAACACAGCCAGGGTGACGACCTCCTGGATGATCTTGAGCTGATAGCCGGTGAACTCGCCGCTGAAATACCCGCCGCGATTCGCCGGCACCATCAGGCAGTATTCGAAGAACGCGATCCCCCACGAGATGAGGATGATCGTGAGGAGCGACTTGCCCTCGAGAAACTTGAATTTCAACTGCCCGTACCACGCAATGGTCATGAAGACGTTGGAGCAGACGAGGAGGAGGATGGTTTTCATAGGTAAATGTAGGAGCCCGCTTGCAGGCGATCTGTTGCTTGGTTGTAGCCGGCGTCGCTGACCCCGGTTCCGATCCCCGGGATCAGCGACCCCGGCCACAATAAAAAGCAATCCCTCAGAGCTTATAATACCCGCAAAACCACTCGACGAACCGCCGAAGGCCTTCCTCCAACGGCACGTTGGGCGCATAACCGATCGCCGTGTGGATCCTTGTGAGGTCGGCGCAGGTTTCAAACATGTCGCCCGGTTGCGCTGGGAGCAGTTCGACGGGCGCGGTCCGGCCGAGCAGTTGCTCGAGCATGCGGACAAACAGCACGGTCTCAATGGGGCGGTTGTGCCCGAGATTGAAGATTCGCGCTTTTGGGCTGGGGCGCTCGGCCTGCCCTGAGCCTGTCGAACCGGCCGGCGGGTTCGACGAGCTCACCGCGGGGGGATAGATTAGCATCTTCACCACGCCGTCGACGATGTCGTCGACGTACGTGAAATCCCGCAGGTTCTTGCCCTGGTTGAAAAGTTTCAGCGGTTTGCCCTCGCAGATCGCCCGCGCGAACAGCGTCGGCGCCATGTCCGGCCGGCCCCATGGGCCATACACGGTGAAAAAGCGCAGTCCCGTGATCGGCAGCCCATAGAGATGCGCATAACTGTGCGCCATGAGCTCATTGCCCTTCTTCGTGGCGCCGTAGAACGACATCGGCTGGTCGGTGTTGTCGTCCTCGCGAAACGGCGGCTTCGCGCCCACGCCGTACACGCTGCTGCTCGACGCGTACACGAAATGCTTCGGCGGCGTGCGCCGGCAGGCCTCGAGCACGCTGGCGAACCCATCGAGGTTGCTGTGCACGTAGGCCGCCGGGTTTTCCATGCTGTAGCGCACGCCCGGCTGCGCGCCGAGGTGCACGACGTACTCCGGCTTAAAATGCGCGACTAACCCAGCAAATTTCTCCGCGTCCGCGAAATCCGCCTGCAAAAAGCGAAAATCCTCCAGCGGCTCCATCTCGGCGAGCCGGGCGCGCTTCAGCCCAACATCGTAGTAATCGCCGAGGTTATCCACGCCCAGCACCTCGCAGCGCTTCGACTCCGCCAGGCGTCGCGCCACATGGTAACCGATGAACCCGGCGGCGCCGGTCACGAGGACTTTCATCCTGCGCGTGATAAGGGAGCGCTGCGCCCACCGCTAGGACAAAAAACCGGCAGCCCTGCGCACAGTTCATGCTTAGAGTACGTTTTCAGATTCTTGAACCGGAGGCGTCCGGGCGTAGGTCAGCCCGCTGGTCTACGGAAACCAATTTTGCGGACGCACCCTAACTTCCTGAAAAAAATCCAAACTTCCTCTTGCCGCATGGGAATGCGGCCCTATAGCTTGCTCCGCTTTTGTCCACGCCTACGCTGAACCCATGATCATCAAAGCCTATCTCAAGCCGTCCTGCGGCTGGTCCAACGGAGTCCGCGCCATCATGCGCAAGCACGGACTGGCCTTCGAGGACATCGACATCATCAACAACCGCGCCAACTACGCGGAGATGGTGCAGAAGTCCGGCCAGCCCCTTTCCCCGTGCGTCGAGGTCGACGGCGTGATGATCGCGGACGTCTCCGGCGAAGAGGTCGAGAATTACCTGCTCAGCAATGATCTCGTGAAACCTGCCTCCAGCGCGGTCGACGTGCCCACCAACGCGGGTTGCTCGGACGAGGAACACGCCAAGATGGCCACCAAAACGATCCGCTTCTTCTGACCTCCCTGAGAGCGCGCACATAATTTCCTTCGGGCCGCTCTCGCCACCACGAGGACGGCCCTTTTTTTGCCCGCTCATCTCCCTTTTCACCACCAGCACCATGTCCAGCCAACCTGATCGTCCCAGCCCAGCCCCTTCCGCACGCACCGTTCGGCCGGGCAAACAGGGGCTTTACGACCCGGCGTTCGAGCACGACGCGTGCGGCGTCGGCTTCGTCGCGGACATGAAGGGCCGCAAGTCGCATGAGATTTTGCAGAATGGCCTGCAGATCCTGCGCAATCTCGACCACCGCGGCGCCGCCGGCGCAGAACCCAACACCGGCGACGGCGCCGGCGTGCTGCTCCAGATGCCGCACAAGTTTTTCCAGGAGGTCTGCAAGAAGGCCCGCATCGTCCTGCCCGCCGCAGGCGACTACGGCTGCGGCATCCTCTTCCTGCCGCGCAACCCGACCGTTCGCCGCAAAATCGAGCAGAAGTTCGAGCAGATCGTGCAGTCCGAGGGCCAGCATTTCCTCGGCTGGCGCACGGTGCCGGTCGACAACGCGTCCCTCGGCGACTCCGCCAAGGCGTGCGAGCCGTTCATGCGCCAGGCTTTCATCGGCCGCAACCCGGCGCTGCCGGCGGACGACATGGAGTTCGAGCGGAAGCTCTACCTGATCCGCAAGCGCTCCTACACCGACATCCGCACCTCGACGATGAGCGGCGCCGAGTCGTGGTACGTCGCCAGCCTTTCCTGCAGGACCATCGTCTATAAAGGCATGTTGCTGACGGACCAGCTCGAGAAATATTTTCCCGACCTGCACCACCCAGCGATGGAGACGGCGCTCGCGCTCGTCCACTCGCGTTTCAGCACGAACACGTTCCCGAGCTGGGATCGCGCGCACCCGTACCGTTACATCGCCCACAATGGCGAGATCAACACACTGCGCGGCAATATCAATTGGATGCACGCCCGCGAGGCGCTCTTCGAGTCCGAGGCCTTCGGCGACGACATGAAGAAGATCCTGCCGATCATCAACCCGAACGGCAGCGACTCGTCGATGTTCGACAACACGCTCGAGCTCCTCGTGCTCGCCGGCCGCCCGCTCGCGCACGCGATCATGATGATGATCCCCGAGCCGTGGTCCAACGACGAGAACATGGATCCGACGCGGCGCGCGTTCTATCAATATCACGCATGCCTGATGGAACCGTGGGACGGACCCGCCGCAATCGCGTTCACCGACGGCAAGCAGATCGGCGCGATCCTCGACCGCAACGGCCTGCGTCCCTCGCGCTACTGCGTCACCAAGGACGGACTGGTCATCATGGCGTCCGAGACTGGCGTGCTCGACATTCCGCCGGAAAATATTCTGAGCAAGGGCCGCCTGCAGCCGGGCCGCATGTTCCTCGTCGACACCGAGCAGGGTCGCATCATCGAGGACGAGGAGATCAAGCAGCACTTCGCCAACGAGCGTCCCTATAGGGAGTGGCTCGCCGAGCACCTCGTTCACCTTGAGGATTTGCCGGCCGCGCCGGAAGTCCCGCTCCCGGATCATGAGACGCTGCTCCAACGCCAGATCGCCTTCGGCTACACGCACGAGGACGAGCGCATCATCCTCGCGCCGATGGCGCGCGACGGCGTCGAGGCCACGGGCTCGATGGGCAACGACACCGCGCTGGCGGTGCTCTCGAACAAGCCACGGCTGCTCTACGATTATTTCAAGCAGCTCTTCGCGCAGGTCACCAACCCGCCGATCGACTGCATCCGCGAGGAAATCATCACGTCCGCCGAGACGCGCCTGGGCTCCGAGGGAAATCTCCTGCACCCCGGCCCGTCCGCGTGCCGTCGCGTCGAATTGAAGTGGCCGGTGCTGACGAACGAGGAGTTCGCCAAGATCCGCCGCACGAATCTGCCGGGCCTCAAGATAGGCGTGCTGCCGATTCTCTTCCGCGTCGCCCGCGGCGAGAAGGGCCTCGCGAAGTCCATGGAGGAACTCTGCATGATGGCGCGGCGCATGATCGAGGAGGACGAGATCAATGTCCTCATCCTCAGCGACCGCGGCGTGAACCGCGAGTTCGCGCCAATCCCGGCGCTACTCGCCGTCGCCGGCCTGCATCACTATCTCATCCGCGAAGGCCTGCGCACGCGCGCGAGTCTCGTGCTCGAGACGGGCGAGGCGCGCGAGGTGCACCACTTCTCCCTGTTGATCGGCTACGGCGTGAGCGCGATCAATCCGTACGTGGCGTTCGAGTCGATCGACGACATGATCCGCGAGGGTCTGCTGGTGAACATCGACCACAAGACCGCCTGCAAGAATCTCGTGAAGGCCGCGTCGAAGGGCGTCGTCAAGGTCATGTCCAAGATGGGCATCTCCGCCATCCAGAGCTACCGCGGGGCGCAGGTCTTTGAGGCGCTCGGCATCCGGCAGGATGTCATCGACCATTATTTCACCTGGACGGCGTCGCGCGTTGGCGGCATCGGCCTCGACATCATCGCGCAGGAAGTGCTGCTGCGGCATCGCTCGGCTTATCCCGAGCGCCCGGTCAATGGCCACGTGCTTCCCGTCGGCGGAATTTACCAGTGGCGCTCCGAGGGCGAGGCCCACCTGTTCACGCCGGAGTCGATCCACAAGCTGCAGAAGGCGACGCGCAACGCCAACTACGGCGCGTTCAAGGAATATTCCAAGCTCGTCAACGAGCAGGGGAAGAACCTCTGCACGCTGCGGAGCCTGCTCGATTTCAAGTCGGCCACCGCGATCCCGATCTCCGACGTCGAGCCGATCGAGGCGATCATGAAGCGTTTCAAGACGGGCGCGATGTCGTACGGCTCCATCTCCAGCGAGGCGCACGAGACGCTCGCGATCGCGATGAACCGCATCGGCGGCAAGTCCAACACGGGCGAGGGCGGGGAGGACCCCGCGCGCTTCGTGCCGATGGCGAACGGCGATTCCAAGAATTCCGCGATCAAGCAGGTCGCCTCCGGCCGTTTCGGCGTGACGAGCGAATACCTCGTGAGCGCGAAGGAGCTGCAGATCAAGATGGCCCAGGGCGCGAAGCCGGGCGAGGGCGGACAACTGCCGGGCACCAAGGTTTACCCGTGGGTCGCCAAGACCCGCGGCACGACCGCCGGCGTCGGCCTCATCTCCCCGCCGCCGCACCACGACATCTACTCGATCGAGGATCTCGCCGAGCTGATCCATGATTTGAAGAACGGCAACCGCCACGCGCGCGTGAGCGTGAAGCTGGTCTCCGAGGTCGGCGTCGGCACGATCGCCGCCGGTGTCGCGAAGGCGCACGCCGATGTCGTCCTGATCAGCGGATACGACGGCGGCACCGGCGCCTCGCCGCAGACTTCGCTGCAACACGCGGGGTTGCCGTGGGAACTCGGCCTGGCCGAGACGCACCAGACGCTCGTCCTCAACAATCTCCGCTCGCGCATCGCGGTCGAGACCGACGGTCAGCTCAAGACCGGCCGCGACGTCGTCATGGCCGCGCTGCTCGGCGCCGAGGAATTCGGCTTCGCCACCGCGCCGCTCGTCGCCACGGGCTGCATCATGATGCGCGTGTGCCATCTCAACACCTGTCCCGCGGGCGTCGCCACGCAGGATCCGCGGTTGCGGGCGAAGTTCGCGGGCAAGCCGGAGCATGTGGTGAACTTCATGAAGTTCATCGCCGAGGAGGTCCGTGAGATCATGGCGCAGCTCGGTTTCCGCACGGTCGAGGAAATGGTCGGCAAGATCGACGCGCTCGAGCCGAAGCAGGCCATTACTCACTGGAAGGCGAAGGGACTCGACTTCAGCAACATTCTCTACGCGCCCGACGTCGGGCCCGAGGTCGGGCGCTTCTGCTCGATCAAGCAGGACCACGGCATCGAGAAGTCCCTCGACATCACGACGCTCCTCGACCTCTGCGAGCCCGCCATCCAGCGCGGCGAGAAGGTCATCGCCGAGCTGCCGATCCGGAACGTCAACCGCGTCACCGGCACGATCACCAGCTACGAGGTCACGAAGAAGCACGGCGCGAAGGGCCTGCCCGACGACACCATCCGCCTCCACTTCAAGGGCTCCGCCGGCCAGAGCTTCGGCGCGTTCATGACGCGCGGCATGACGTTCTCGATCGAGGGCGACGCCAACGACTACGTCGGCAAGGGCCTTTCCGGCGGCAAGATCATCATCTACCCGTCGCCCGCCGCCACGTTCAAGGCCGAGGAGAACATGGTCATCGGCAACGTCGCGCTCTACGGCGCGACCGCCGGCGAGGTTTACCTCCGCGGCATGGCCGGCGAGCGCTTCGGCGTCCGCAACAGCGGCGTCGACGCCGTGGTCGAGGGCATCGGTGACAACGGCTGCGAGTACATGACCGGCGGCCGCGTCGTCGTGCTCGGCCGCGCTGGACGCAACTTCGGCGCCGGCATGTCGGGCGGCATCGGCTACGTGCTCGATGAGAGCGGCGACTTCGCCAAGCGCGTGAACACCCAGATGGTCGGCATCGAGAAACTCGAGACGGCCGCGGAAATCGCCGAGGTGAAGAAACTCATCCAGAACCACCTCAACTATACGAAGAGCACAAAGGCCAGGAGCGTGCTCGACCAATGGGACCTCATGGTCCCGCGCTTCGTGAAAGTCATGCCGAAGGATTACAAGCGCATGCTCGCCTGCATCGAGCGCGCGCAGACCCAGGGGCTGACCGGCGACGAAGCCGTCATGGCTGCGTTTGAAGAGAATGCGCGGGACCTGTCCCGCGTCGGCGGAAACTGATTTGAACCCAATCTTTTAACACAGAGGCCCCGGAGAGCTCAGAGATTAGAAACTCCCTCCTCCTTCCGTTTCCCTGCATAATCCGCAGTTAAAAACTGACTCACTGCCTTTTCCTCTCTCTGCGCACTCCGCGTTCTCTGCGTTAAAAAACCTTCTTCAAAATGGGTAAGCCAACTGGATTCATCGAATATCTGCGGGAAATCCCCGTCGACCGCACTCCGCTCGAGCGCACGCGCGACTGGAAGGAGTTTCACCACCACATGGAGGAGAAGAAACTCCGCAACCAGGGTGCGCGGTGCATGGATTGCGGCGTGCCGTTCTGCCATACCGGCAAGCTCATCAGCGGCATGGCGTCGGGCTGCCCAATCAACAACCTGATCCCGGAGTGGAACGATTTGGTTTACCGCGGACTCTGGAAGGAAGCGCTGCACCGGCTGCACAAGACGAATAATTTTCCGGAGTTCACCGGTCGGGTATGCCCCGCGCCGTGCGAGGGCTCGTGCGTGCTCGGGATCAACAGCCCGCCCGTCACGATCAAGAACATCGAGGCCGCCATCACGGATCGCGGCTGGGATGAAGGCTGGGTGATTCCGCAGGCGCCGAAAAATCGCACGGGCAAAAAGGTCGCCGTCATCGGCTCCGGGCCGGCCGGGCTTTCCGCGGCGGCACAATTGAATCTCGCGGGCCACAGTGTCACCGTGTTCGAGCGTGCGGATCGCCCGGGTGGGTTGCTGATGTACGGCATTCCCAACATGAAGTTGGACAAGCAGGAAGTCGTGCTCCGCCGCATCAAGCTGATGGAGGACGAGGGCATCAAGTTCATCTGCAACGCGAACGTCGGCGACAACGTCGAGCCGCAGATCTTCCTGAAGGAATACGACGCGACCGTCATCTGCACCGGCGCCACGCAGCCGCGCGACTTGCCGATCGAGGGCCGCGCGCTGAAGGGCGTGCACTTCGCGATGGAGTTTCTCACCGCCAGCACGAAGGCTGTGCTCGCGAACAACGGCGCGAGCCCGATCAACGCGGCCGGCAAGGACGTCGTGGTCATCGGCGGTGGCGACACCGGCACGGATTGCGTCGGCACCTCGATGCGCCACGGCTGCAAGAGCCTCCTGCAGATTGAAATTTTGCCAAAGCCCCCGGTCGACCGCGCCGCGGACAACCCCTGGCCGGAGTGGCCGAAGACCTACAAGATGGATTACGGCCAGGAAGAGGCCGCTGCAAAGTTCGGCGCCGACCCCCGCATCTACGTCACCACCGTGAAGAAGTTCATCGGCGACGAAAAGGGCGCGGTGAAGGAACTCGTGACCGTCGAGATCAAGTGGGGCAAAAATGAAAAAGGTCAGTTCGTCCCCACCGAAGTCCCCGGCACGGAGAAGACCCGCCCCGCGCAGCTCGTCCTCCTCGCAATGGGTTTCCTCGGGCCGGAGCAATCCCTCTTGAAGGAAATCAACCTCGAGACCGACGCCCGCAGCAACATCAAGGCCGAGCACGAGAAGTACACCACCAGCCTAAAAGGCATCTTCGCCGCCGGTGATTGCCGCCGTGGGCAGTCACTTGTCGTCTGGGCGATCAACGAAGGCCGCGGCGCGGCGCGCGAATGTGACCGGTACCTGATGGGCTCCACAGATCTGCCTTAAAGTAATGGCTTTCCTTCTAGCTTATTTGCCATGTCGTGAAACTTGAGTTGGGTTTTCCTGACAATTTTTAGCCTTGAAAAGGTGCCTGAGACGTCAGCAGCCTAAGCCGATATCTTCCTTATGGGTTCTTCCATCCCCAGTGATTTTCTAGTTCCAACACCCACGATTTTGACTGGGATGGGTTCCTGTTTAAATCTGTCCGGAGGTTATTTTGTTTATAATCAGCATCAAACTGGTTTTGAAGCCGATGTATCCGCGATTAGACGGGATTGGCTGAAAACCGCAGAAGATCTGCGGAGCGCCATTGAGCGATCAAAGCTCGAGGTGCTTGGTGAAACGCGCTGAACGGCGGGCGTTAAGCCGCCAGTTGGCAAAAACGGCTATGGCGGTCGCTACTCCACAAAAGGGGCAGATTGCTCCGCAAGGTGGTGGTCAAATGGCATTGCCGATGATGAGCGGACAAATGGTCCAGGCTAAAACCACCATCTATCCTTTTGCCGAAGATTTAGAGGCGTATAACCGCGCGATCCCCAATGGCGGCGAGCGGTTGTTCAATAACTTCGAAAACCAGTCAACGCACCGGCAAGCCCTCGAAAATCGTGTCGTAGATAGCAATATTCGTCAGGCTGAGCGCGGCCAATTCATTGGCCTTTTCTTAGGGGTTTCAGGAATGGCTGCGGGTTTGATCG
>Ga0137403_10010401_pt1 | contig 10311 bp, 18 predicted proteins | sample CZOMad2_1_16fung_FD_122057 | JGI IMG/M metagenome (GOLD analysis project Ga0137403, IMG submission 122057) | Vadose zone soil fungal communities from Angelo Coast Range Reserve, California, USA - CZOMad2_1_16fungal (Hybrid Assembly) | ecosystem: Environmental > Terrestrial > Soil > Vadose zone... | reverse complement strand
GGGCCTCGCAACTCGCGGTAGCGCGATTAGCTTTGGCGAGTACGGCCTGAAGACGCTGGAGGCGGCCTGGATTACCGATCGGCAAATCGAAGCTGCGCGTATTGCGATGACGCGTCACATCAAACGCGGGGGGAAGATTTGGATTCGGATGTTTCCCGATAAGCCGGTCACCAAGAAGCCCGCGGAAACTCGTATGGGCAAGGGAAAGGGGGCGCCCGAGTATTGGGTTGCCGTGGTCAAGCCGGGCCGGATTCTTTACGAGATCGAAGGCGTCGACGAAAAGACTGCGCGCGAAGCAATGAAGCTGGCGTCGCAAAAACTACCGGTTAAGACGAAGTTCGTTACCCGCGCCGAGCAGGAAGGGGGCGCGATCTGAAATCAGTTTCGGGTTTAGAGTTTCGAGTTTTCGAGTCAGGAAAGGGAGTCAGTTCGAAACTCAAAACTTGAAACTTGAAACTCGAAACCGCGAGCGAAGCGAGTATGAAAAGACGAGAAGAAGTCGACAAATATCGGGACATGCATGACGACGACCTGCAGGCAGAAGTAGCCCGTTTGAAGGAATCGTTGTTTCGCTTGAATTTTAAGCTGGCGCTGGGCGAGGTCGACGCGATCAAGAAAATGCGCTTGGAAAAAAAATCGCTCGCTCGGATTCGCACGATGGTACGCCAGCGCGAGATTCAGGCTGGGAAATAACCCGGCTGTTTGTTGCGAGTAAATCAGGAAACGTGAGTAACTAATGTTTAGACGGAAAAAGAAAGAAGAAGAAGCCGTAGAGCCGGTGCCGGCGACTGAAGTCGCTTCCGAGAGCATCTCTGCAGAAGCGCCATCGACGGACGCTTCGAGAGGTCAGGCTGGCGCGGAAGCCACTGCGGCTGATACAGAACCTGCGGCTGTTGCAGCGGCCGCGGGATCCGAGAGCGGCGAAGCTAAGGCCGCAGCGAAGTCCCCGGCAAGGGCTCGTGGCAATCGCGTCCAGAAAATTGGCACCGTGACTTCCGACAAGATGCAGAAAACGGTCCTGGTGCGGGTCGATCGCACGGTGCTGCATCAGAAGTACCGGCGTTACGTTAAGCGGACTTCGAAGTTCATGGCGCACGACGATTTGGGTTCGACTACGGGCGACCGCGTCCGCATCGTGGAAACGCGACCACTGTCGGCGCGCAAGCGATGGCGCGTCGTTGAGATTGTGCAGAAGGCAGCGAAGTAGGGACAGGGGCCGGGGGCCAGGTGTCAGGGGTCGGCAAGAGCAATAACCAGCCCCCGATCCCCGAAGCCCGACCCCGCGAACGGAGTGAGCAGTGATTCAAATGCAGACCTCTCTGGAGGTCGCTGACAATTCAGGAGCGCGGCGGGTCGAGATGATTATGGGCATCGGCGGCTCGACCGGGGCGATTGCCAGTCTCGGCGATCGGATCAAGGTGACCGTGAAAGAGGCCTCGCCCGACGGCGCGATTAAGAAGGGCACCGTCCAGGATGCCGTGATTGTGCGGACGCGCAAAGAAGTGCGGCGTCGCGACGGCACTTATATTCGGTTCGATCAGAACGCGGCGGTGCTGATTAAAGAAGATGGGACGCCAATCGGCACGCGCGTCTTCGGCCCGGTTGCGCGCGAGTTGCGCGACAAGAATTACATGAAGATTGTTTCGCTGGCGCCAGAGGTCATTTGAAGTAGCGCAAGTTGTTAACTTGCGTCGGAGGTAAGGGGAATTGAGAGCAACAAAACGAACCAAGATCCGAAAAAACGACCAGGTGGTCCTGATGGCCGGCCGCGACAAGGGAAAGCGGGGCCGGATCCTCGCCGTTGCTCCGGCGCGCGGAAAAGTTAAGGTCGAAGGCTCTGGAATGATCAAGCGTCACCAGAAACCAGCCGGCAATCGCGGCGGCGGGATTATCGAGAAGGAGGCCTGGGTGGACATCTCAAATGTGCAGATCGTCGATCCTCAGTCGGGCAAGCCTTCGCGCGTAAGCTACAAAGTCGACGGCGACGGAACCAAGACGCGGGTGGCTACGGCCAGCGGACATTCGTTGGAGAAGTAAAGTCCGACAAACTTCAGTTTGTCGCTAACAAGAGCGGAATGAGACACGACGACAAACTAAAGTTTGTCGAACAAAGCAATGGCAAGACTAAAAGAGCGCTATCAAAAAGAGGTTGCCCCGGCGATTGCCAGGGAATTCGGAATCAAGAATCCGATGGCCGTGCCGCGCCTCGACAAAATTGTCGTCAACATGGGTATGGGCGAAGCGATCGCGAACGCCAAGGTCCTGGACACCGCGGTCGAGGAGTTGAAAGCGATCGTGGGGCAGAAGCCGGTGATCACGAAAGCCAAGAAATCGATCGCCAGTTTCAAGTTGCGACAGGGGATGCCGATTGGCGTCATGGTCACGCTGCGCGGCGAACACATGTATGAATTCTTTGATCGTTTGGTTTCCGTAGCGCTGCCGCGCGTCAGAGACTTTCGCGGCGTCTCGCCAAAAGCGTTTGACGGCCGCGGTAACTACACCATCGGAATTCGTGAGCAGTTGATCTTTCCCGAGGTCGATTTCAATAAGGTCGACAAGACCCGGGGAATGAACATCTCGATAGTTACGACGGCGCGCGACGACGACCAGGCGCGGGCGCTCTTGAAAGCGCTGGGTATGCCGTTTAGACAGTGAAGCGATCTGAGTTGATATGGCAAAGAAATCACTAATCGCGAAAGCGAATCGCAAGCCGAAGTTTTCGTCACGCGGGTACACTTGTTGCAAAAGGTGCGGCCGCCCGCGCGCTTATCTGCGCAAGTTTCATCTTTGCCGGATTTGCTTTCGCGAGTTGGCGCTGGCGGGACAGATTCCCGGCGTGGTGAAATCTAGTTGGTAAGAACATTGCCGATTTTTGATTGCCGATTTCCAATTGGATTTTCAATCGGCAATCGGCAATTGGCAATCGAAAATGGAGTTAAGGAATGACTGATCCTATTGCCGACATGTTGGCGCGAATCCGGAATGCGGTTTCGGCCAAACACTCGCGCGTCGATATTCCAGCATCAAAGTTGAAGCTGGAGATCGCGCGCATCCTCAAAGAGGAAGGCTACATCAATAACTTCGTCGTTAAGGGCGAAGGCGTAAAGAAGATTGTGCGTATCTTTCTGCGTTACGACGCACGCGGCACTTCCTCGATTACGTATCTGGCGCGCGTGTCGCGCCCCGGGCGGCGTGTCTATGTCGGCTCGCATCAGATTCCGCGCGTGCTGGGCGGCTATGGCATCAACATTGTCTCGACGTCACGGGGATTGATGAGTGGCAAGACCGCGCGACGGGAAAACGTCGGCGGAGAATTGCTGGCGGAAGTCTATTAAGAAATTGAATCATTCAGTCATTGGTTCATTGGATCAATGAATCAATGAATCAATGAATAAATAAAATTATGTCTCGCATTGGTAAAAAACCTATTACGATTCCCAAAGGGGTGACCGTCGCTATCCATGTCGGTGAGTTGGAAGTAAAGGGCGCGAAGGGTGTGCTCAAGACGCCGATTCCCGATGGGGTCACGTTCAAATTGGCCGGCGAGGAGTTGATTGCGGAGCGCGCTTCGGATCAGCAGACAGCCCTCCATGGCCTGGCGCGCGCGCTGGCCAACAACGCGATTCAGGGAGTCACTGAGGGCTTTACCAAACAGATGGATGTGGTCGGCGTTGGTTACAAGGCCGACGTGCAGGGCCGCAAAGTCGTTTTCGCTCTCGGGTATTCACATCCGATTGAGTTTCCTTTGCCCGAAGGCATCGAGGCAAAGGCTGAGCGCCTGACGACCAAGGGAAGTATTCAACAGTATCAGACGACCTTGACGGTTTCCGGTATCGATAAACAGAAACTCGGCCAGGTATGCGCAGAGATGCATAAGCTGAGAAAGCCCGATGCGTATAAGGGCAAGGGCGTGCGCTATGCCGATGTGCCATTGAAGTTGAAGCCGGGCAAAACCGGGAAATAATATTTGCGATTTTTGATTTCCGATTTCGATTGGTTTCCTGAAAGCAGTGAAATCGGCAATTGGCAATAAACTAGAGATGGCTAACAGAAACAGACCAGAAGTTCGCACTGCTGTTCACCGGCGCATTCGGCGCAAGGTCCGCGGCACGACTGAAAGGCCGCGGCTCGCCGTTTACCGCAGCTTGAACCACATTTATGCCCAGGTAATCGACGATGAAAAGTCCCGGACTTTAGCGTCGGCTTCAACGACTGAAAAGGCCTTGCGGACAAAGACTGGCGGCAATATCGACGCCGCCAAACGCGTGGGACAGGCAGTCGCTGAGCGCGCGCTGGCTGCTGGAGTCGAGCAGGTCGTGTTCGATCGCGGCGGCTATCTTTACCACGGCCGCGTCAAAGCCTTGACCGATGCGGCGCGGGCCGCGGGTCTAAACAAAGGCGAGGTTGCGGCAGCTGCCGCCGCAGCTGAGGCAGAAGCGAGTGCGAAAGAAACTGCCGCTATTGAGGCGAGCGCCGAACAAAAACCTGCCAAGGAAAAGAAAAAGAAAAAGCCTGGCGCGAAAGAAGGGTAATGAGACAACCAAAACAAAGAATATTGGCTCAGGGACTGGACCTGAAGGATCAGGTGATTTCGATTAATCGCGTCACCAAGGTCGTGAAGGGTGGCAAGAACCTGTCCTTTGCGGCGTTGGTGGTCGTCGGCGACGAATCCGGTCACGTCGGTTTCGGTACCGGAAAGGCGCGCGAAGTTCCCCTGGCAATCAAGAAAGGCGTCGAGGCGGCCAAGAAAAACCTCATTCGCGTACCCTTGATCGAGAACACTCTGCCGCACGAACTGATTGGGCGATTCGGGGCCGGCCGGGTATTGTTAAAGCCCGCTTCTCCGGGAACCGGGGTGATCGCCGGCGGCGCTGTGCGCGCGGTGATGCGGGCGGCAGGAGTGCACGACGTGCGCACCAAGGTGCTGGGTTCGACTAATCCGCACAATGTCGTACGCGCGACGTTCGACGGGCTATTGAAGATGAAGGATCCATTTGAGGTTGCCCGCTTGCGCGGCAAACAGGTAGAAGAACTTTAATCGTATGGCGGCGAAGAAAAAAACAATCAAGGAAGCGGTCCCGGCGACGATTCGCATTCAGTACTATCGGAGCACGATTGCGTGTCCCGAGAAGCAGAAAGAGATCGTTCGCAGTCTGGGCTTGCGAAAGCTAAATCAGATCGTCGAGCGTCCCGACACGCCGTCCATGCGCGGCGCGGTCGAGAAGGTGCCGCACTTGATTCGCATTATTGAATGAGGAGGGGGATTCTTGGGAGCGAAAATGCCACTCAGCTTAAATAATCTTCATCCGGCAAAAGGTTCGACGCATAAGAAGAAACGCGTCGGGCGCGGTCCTGGTTCGGGCCTCGGTAAAACCTCGGGTCGCGGCGAGAAGGGGCAGAAATCCCGCTCCGGATATTCTTCGAAGGTTGGTTTCGAAGGCGGCCAGATGCCTCTGCACAGGCGCCTGCCCAAACGCGGCTTTACGAATATCTTCAAGAAGAAGTGGCTCGAAGTCAGCCTCGAGGCGCTGGAGAAGCATTTCGCTGCCGACGACGAAATTACGCCAGAAGTGCTGCACCGCCGTGGCATTGTCAAGAAAGCGAAGCACGACATTGTCGTACTGGGCAACGGCGAGGTTTCCAAATCGCTGAAAGTCTCGGCCCATCGGTTTACCAAAAGCGCTCGCGAGAAAATCGAAAAGGTCGGCGGCGCCGTCACGGTGATCGGTGAATAGTGGCACAGACTTCAGTCTGTGATCCGCTGAACCAATACCACAGACTAAAGTCTGGGCCACCTTCAATTTATGGAAAAATTCCTAGCTGCGGTTCGCAACATGTTCCAGGTGCCTGATCTGCGTCGGCGGATCCTGTTCACCCTGGGCATTCTGGCCATCTATCGGCTGGGAGGGCACATCTCTGCGCCCGGGATCAATAAGGCGCGGCTGGATCAGGTTTGGCACGACGTCAGTGGCACGTTGCTCGGCGTGCTCGATCTGTTTTCCGGCGGGAACTTCCGACTGATTTCGGTTTTTGCTTTAGGAGTTACTCCCTACATCACTTCGTCGATCATCCTGCAACTGATGACCGTGGTCTCGCCGCAGTTGAAGAAACTGCAGGAAGAAGGCGAGATGGGCCGGCAGAAGATCAATCAGTGGACGCGGTACCTAACTGTCGCCCTCGCCGGTTTGCAGACTTCATTCGTCGCTCACTGGTTGCAGATCAACGGCGTGGGCGCGCCCGGTTGGGGATTTTTCCTGACCACCGTGTTGACCTTAACCACGGGAACCATGTTCGTGATGTGGCTGGGTGAACAAATCACCGACCGCGGCGTGGGCAACGGAATATCGCTGCTGATCTTTGCCGGCATAGTGATTGGTTTACCGCGTGGCGTGCAACAGGTCATGGGCCGGGTGAGCGGCGGCGATACGCTGGAGATTCTGGGCGTGATCGCCATGGTGGTGGCGCTGGTTGCCATCATCGCGTTCATTGTATTTGTCGAGGCCGCGCGACGTAAAATCCCGGTCAGCTATGCCAAGCGCCACGTAGGACGCCAGTTGGTGGGCGGACAGCAAACGACGATGCCGCTAAAGCTGAACATGGGCGGCGTGATCCCGGTGATTTTTGCCTCGTCGGTTTTGTCGATGCCGCAGAGTTTGTTTTCAGCTTTTCCGCCCAAGGCCCCGACCAATTGGTACGGGAAGATCTTTGCCTTTTTCCAACTATTTCACGCCGGCGATCCCTATTACGAGCTGATCTTCCTGTCGCTGATTATTTTCTTCACGTTCTTTTATGTGTCGATTGTATTCAACGTCGAAGAAGTTGCCGACAATCTCCGCAAGCACGGTGGGTTCATGCCCGGGATTCGGCCGGGCCGGGCGACGGCTGAGTATCTGAACACGATCCTGTCGCGACTGACCACGGTTGGCGCAATCTATCTGGCGATGGTCGCCTTTTTTCCCCAGTTCATGCTGAGCGGATTTAAAGTGGCGCGGTTGCCGTTGATCGGAACCTGGTTGGATTCGTTCGTCAGCACCACCCCGGGTTTTTCCTGGATTCCCACGGGCATGGGTTATCAGTTTTATTTTGGCGGCACCTCGCTGCTGATCCTGGTGGGCGTGGCGATGGATACGGTGTCGCAGATCGAAGCCCAGTTGGTGATGCGCAACTATGAAGGATTTCTCGGTAGCGGCAGCAGACTACGCGGGCGCCGGGCCTGAACCGCATTGATTCATTGATTCATTTAGCCATTGAATCAATGAACAAATGGCTCAATGTCAAAAATTATTGTTTTGATGGGCGCGCCGGGTGCCGGCAAGGGCACACAGGCGCGTTTGCTGCAAGAGCGTCTGCATTTGCCGCAGATTTCTACCGGCGATATGTTTCGCGCTCTGGCGCAAACTCAAAGTCTGCTTGCTGAAGAGGTGCGCGTGATTCAGCAGGCGGGGAAGCTGATCCCCGATGAGCTGGTGATTCGGGTGGTTGAGGATCGGACCGCGCAAGACGATTGTCGGAACGGATATATTCTCGATGGGTTTCCCCGCACCGCGGCCCAGGCGGAGATGCTGGAGCAACTCGCCGGCCGGCAGCACAAGAAGCTGAGCGCAATACTCATCGATGTGCCATCGGAATTGCTGGAAAAGCGGATGACTGGCCGTCGCAGTTGTCCCATCTGCGGAGAGATTTACAACCTGTACTTCAAAGCACCGAAAGTTGATAACCGGTGCGACTTTCATCCTGAGGTTCAGTTGACGCAGCGTGCCGACGACAGGTCTGAGAACGTGCGAGTGCGATTGGATACCTACAATCGTGAGACCGAGCCCCTGCTTGATTTCTATCAACACACGGGACGGCTGCACCGAGTAAAAGGGACTAAGTCGCCGGAAGAAATCTACCGCGAGATTCAGCGGATAGTGAATACGGATTAATGTCTGTAGCGCGAGATATGATTATTGGCAAGTCACAAAAAGAGATCGACAAGATGCGGGCGTCGGGACAGCTCGTGGGGCGTGTCTTGCAGGAGCTGCGCGCCATGGTAGAGCCGGGCATGACTACGCTGGAAGTTAACGACGCCGCTGACAAGATGATCCGCGATGCCGGTGCGTATCCGACTTTCAAAGGCTACAACGGGTTTCCTTATTCGATTTGTGCCTCAGTTAACGATCAGGTAGTGCATGGCTTTCCCTCTACTTACAAGTTGCAGGAGGGCGACATTTTTTCGATTGATGTCGGCGTGACGCTTGAGGGATTCGTGGGCGACACCGCCGCGACGATTCCGGTGGGCACTGCCAGTGAAGATCGTCTAAAGCTAATCCGGGTTACCGAAGAATGTCTGCAGTTGGCGATCGAGCAATGCCGGGTTGGGAATCACGTCGGCGACATAGGTTGGGCCGTACAGTCGCACGCCGAAGCCCACGGATATTCCGTGGTGCGCGACTATGTTGGTCACGGAGTCGGTCGCCGCATGCATGAAGATCCGCAAATCCCGAATTATGGAAAGCCCGGCAAGGGTCCAAAAATCAAGCGGGGGTACGTTTTCGCGGTTGAGCCCATGATAAATATTGGGTCGCAATACACAAAAACTCTGAAAGATGGTTGGACCGTCGTCACGCTGGATGGCCAGCCGAGCGCGCACGCCGAGCATACGATCGCGATTACGGAAGCAGGTCCGGAGGTCCTGACGCTGGTCAAGGCCCATAGCCTGGATGAGAGCCAGGCGGTCGCTACCCGGTGAAGTTGGTTTTTCGGTAGTGGGCCATTTACAAGTTGACCCACTACCGGTTTTTCGGTACTGCTGTATAATATCCACAAATTTACATCACTACCGGTTTTTCGCGTGGCTTGGCAATTGCTTTAGCGCATGTTACTATCCAAAGTTTGCCAGTAAAGGCAGGATAGCGCTCTGTGGCGTATGGCGAAGGAAGAGGCGATAGAGGTCATGGCCAAAGTCCTCGAGACGCTGCCCAACGCAATGTTTCGGGTTGAACTCGAGGAGAACCAGCATCAGGTGCTGGCGCATATCTCTGGCAAGATGCGGAAGCACTTCATCAGAATTCTTCCGGGGGATCGAGTGTTGGTTGAGTTGTCGCCCTACGATTTGAATCGCGGTCGCATAACTTACCGGTATAAATGAGATCGAGGGTGTCCAATGAAGGTACGTTCGTCTGTCAAAAAGATCTGTGATAAGTGCAAGGTGATTCACCGCAAGGGCGTGGTGCGCGTAATTTGCACCAACCCAAAACACAAGCAGAGACAAAAATGAAAGGGTTTCCATTAGTGATTGCTGATTTTCAGAGTTCGCAGTCGCTGATGATTTCGGAGGAAAAGAACTAAATGGCCCGTGTCGCAGGTGTCGATCTTCCGCCACATAAGCGCGCTGAGATCGGACTTACTTATATCTACGGAATCGGCAGATCTCGATCCGCGTCGATTCTCAAGGAAGCGCAGGTCGGAGTTGATACTCGCATTAAGGATCTCAGCGAGGACGACCTGGTCCGCATTCGTGCGGTGATCGAAGAGCAGGGCGAGATCGAAGGCGACTTGCGCAAGCGCGTGCAGATGGACATCAAGCGTCTGATGGACATCGGCGCCTATCGTGGGTTGCGGCATCGTCGCGGATTGCCGGTGCGCGGTCAGCGCACTCACACAAACGCGCGCACCCGCAAGGGACCGCGTCGCGCCACGATCGCCAAGAAGAAAGCTCCGGGCAAGAAATAGAGCTTAGCGACAACTGATAGCTGAGAGCTTAATTAAAAATGGCTAAAGCAACAACGGCTGGCAAGAAAAAAGTCTTTCGCAAGAAAGAGAAGAAGAACATCCCCGTCGGGATCGCTTACATTGCGGCGTCGTTCAATAACACGATGATCTCGATTACCGATCTTGAGGGTAACCTGATTGCGCAATCATCGTCTGGCGCGCGCGGGTTTCGCGGCTCTCGCAAGGGCACGCCGTTCGCTGCCCAGCAGGCGGCGTACGAGGCGGCTAAGAGGGCCACAGAAGCCGGCATGCAGCAATGCGAAGTGCGCGTCAAGGGCCCGGGCGGCGGTCGCGAGTCGGCCATCCGCGCGATTAATAATGCCGGTATTCGCGTGACGACAATTCGCGATATCACGCCGATTCCGCATAACGGATGTCGGCCACCGAAGCGACGCAGAGTTTAAGTGCATTGCCGATTGCCCATCGCCGATTTTCAATTGGCGAGCTCGTTTTCAAATTGGCAATTGGCAATCGGAAATTGAAAATGTATTGACCTAAAGGATGAAGGGCTCCGAATCTGAATCTCAGATTCAAGATTCAAGATTCAAGATTCAAGAT
>Ga0137403_10010400_pt1 | contig 10311 bp, 9 predicted proteins | sample CZOMad2_1_16fung_FD_122057 | JGI IMG/M metagenome (GOLD analysis project Ga0137403, IMG submission 122057) | Vadose zone soil fungal communities from Angelo Coast Range Reserve, California, USA - CZOMad2_1_16fungal (Hybrid Assembly) | ecosystem: Environmental > Terrestrial > Soil > Vadose zone... | reverse complement strand
CTACCGTGACCTGCTCCTGCAATCCCGCGCTGCAATTGCTGCGGCACGTCCCGTCAATCTGGATGCACCCCGCATGCTCCTCGTCGGAAATTTCCGCGCGCCCCACCGCCACCGTGCCGCCGGTGATTTTCAATACGTCGCCGGGCCGCGCGCCGATGCGCGAAAGATCTCCGGGCGCCAGCCGCGCAATCGCGTGGCCCACGTCCTCGACGCGCGCTTCCGAAACGCGCAGCGTCACCGTTGCCCCGCTGCATGGGTCGGAATTTTGCTGCTTCGAGAGACTCTCGGCTTGCGCCTCAGGAGGTGCGAAAGGCCCGCCGGTCATGTCATCCCGCGTGTCAGGCAATCTGCTCATCCTCAAATAAAATTTCTCTACTTCGTCGCGTGCTATCCGGAAATCCGTTCCGCGCCCCGCGACTCTCATCCCTGCGAACGCGCCGTTGACCGGCTGCAAAACTCCTCGCTGGTCAACTCCTCACTTCTTCAAAAGCATTTTCTCGACGTCTTCGATGTGCCGCTTCATCGCCAGCTTCGCTGCTTCCGCGTCATGCCGGTCCAGCGCCGCCAGGATTTTCCGGTGGCCCGCCAGCGACTTTTGCGGGCGGCCCTCAACCTGCAAGCTGCGCTCCCGTGAATCCTTCAGCAGGTCCATCAGTGTGTCCAGCACCTTCCGCACGACACTGTTGCCGGACGCCAGCGCAATCGCGTAGTGAAATTCCGTGTCCTCCGCGATGGTGCTTTCCCCTTCTGCCAGTTTCTCACCCTGCCGTTTCAGGATCTCTGCCATCTCGGCAAGCTCTTCGGGCGTCACACGCGTTGCGGCGCGCGCCGCCAGCGATGGCTCCAGCATCTTGCGAAAGTCCAGCAGTTCGCCGACCAGCTCTTCCTTGCGTTTCCGCGCGTTCGCCAGCGGATTCACCAGCGAGTCCGACGAAATTTGGAGCACAATCGTGCCCGTGCCCTGCCGCGGCTCCACCATTCCCATCAGCTCCAGGCTGCGGATCGCGTCACGGATCGAGCTGCGGCTCACTCCCAGCGTTTCCGCCAGATCCCGCTCCGAAGGGAGCTTGTCGCCTGGCTGCATCTTTTTCAGGATCAGCCGCTCGATCTGTCTGGCCACGCCTTCGTAAACTTTGTCCCTGCGGACCGTCTCGAAATCGGTTTTCAAGTTGAGTGTCAAGCTGGGCTCCAAGTGGTCCGGTAAGTGGACCAGCGGAAGTATATACCGGATGTCAAGCCCCGGCAATATTTTTTGGCTGCTCTCCGCCCGATACGAAATTCCCTGCCGCCAATTCCAATTTCTCTCAATTCTTCAGCGCCCCGGCGATAAAAAAATACGCGCTCATCGTCAGCCCCACTCCAATCACCGCATAGCGCATCTTCTGCGGATCTGCTTTCTGCGCAAAGTCCGCTCCAAACCATCCGCCGGTCAGCGATCCGGCAAGCATCACCAGGCACTGCGGCCACAGCACCGCGCCGGCCCAGATGAACGTGGCCACCGCGGCCACGTTGCACGCCGCTGCCAGCAACGTTCGGATGGCGCCCATCGCCAGCACATCCCGCATTCCCAGCGCCGCCAGCATTCCAAGAATCACAAAGCCGATCCCCGCCCCAAAGTATCCGCCGTAGACCGCCAACGGCAACTGCAGAAGAGAACTCGCCACGATCGCCTGCCACGAAAGTTGCCGGAGGTCGTTCACAACCGAGTTCCGCCCGGCCAACCCCCGAATTTGATTGCCGAACGCAAACAGCAGCGTCCCGCTCAGCAGCAGCCACGGTACCAGGTGCAAAAACGTGTGCTGCGGAGTCCGCAACAGCAACAGCCCGCCCACCCAGCCTCCCACCAGACTCGTCACCAGCAACGGGATCAAAAGCCGCAGCGGCGCGTCCAATCGCTTCAGGTAAACGAAAGTGCTTGCCGCCAATCCGGGCCACAGCGCCACGGTGTTGGTGGCGTTCGCTTCCACCGCGGGCACTCCCGTAAATAGCAACAGTGGGAAAGAGACGAAACTGCCCCCGCCGGCCACTGCATTCAGTGTCCCGGCGATGGCCGCGGCGAAAAACAGGAGAATGGCATTCGTAAAGTGCAAACCCCTGTTTATCAGAAAACAGGGCCTCGGCGAAAGTGATTCTCCAGCCACAGCCTTCACTGGTTCAATGCAAGGTACCTAATCAGATCAGCTATCCGCGTAACTCCGGGGACCGCTTTTTCCTCTCGCCTGAGAACGTAAATTTTTCTCCATGCCATCGATTTTATGATTATTTGCTTGACATGAATCCATGAATGCGCTAAACGCTGACCGCCACTGGTCCGCTCATCCGACCATTTGCTGGGGGGATTATGAATTCACTAAGGACGTGGATTGCGGTTTTCACGTTGACCTTGGGACTTGTTTGCCTGGGCCCGTGCGCTCATGCCCAGAGCGAGAACTCCGCCGGGAACGGCATCCAGACTCCCTCCGCCACCGCGAGCAAGGCGGAGGTCGAGCAACTCCGCCAGGAACTCGCCTCGCAGCGCCGCACCATCGAACAGTTGCGAAATTTGGTCGAGCAACTTGTCGAAGTGAAGTCGCGCCCGGCTTCTCCTGCGAACGATGGCGCCGCCCGGCTGATTAACACCACGTATCCGCTGCCGGCCTCCGCACCAGCCGTCGACGCTGAAGCAACGCCTCCGGCCGAACCGGTCGTGCTCTATCAGAAGCCCGCGGACAAAAAAGACGGCGCCGCGCCCGTCAATGCCGGCTGGAACGGCGAGCATTTCTTCATCAAGTCCAACGACGGCCAATTTCAGATTCAGCCCTACGGCTACGTGCAGACCGATTACCGCAATTACATCGGCGACGGCTCTCCCGCCAATACTTTCTCCGTGCGTCGCGGCCGTTTCGGTTTCCAGGGAAATTACGGCGACCACTACCAGTTCGGCCTATTGGTGGACGCCGCGGCTTCCACCGGCGCGATCATCCGCGATATTTACCTGAACGCGAAATACAACAACGCCATCCAGATCCAGGCCGGTCAGTTCAAGGAACCATTCGCACAGGAATTGGCCGCTGGCGTTACAAACATCGATTTCGTCGAGCGCGGTTTGCAGTCCGTACTTTACCCTTCGGCCTCTTCCGCCTTCCGCAGTCCCGGCGTCACCATCCACGGCGACGTCAATGGGGGAGCATTCCAGTACTGGGCGGGCGCGTTCAACGGCAAAGGTTTTTCGACGAACAACACCACTAGCGTCCCAGAAGCCGTCGGCAGAGTCCGTTTCTATCCCTGGCGCAGCAAGAAAGACAGCGTCCTGCAGGGTTTGGCATTCGGCGGCTCGATCGCCTACAGCAAGTCTCGCGGCCTCTCCAACGAACTCACGCCGGCCACCGCCTCCCCGGACGCTGCGTTCACTTTCTTGCCGCAGTTCCAGGCCAACGGAAATGTTTGGCGGTATGAGGGTGAGTTTACGTACCTGAAAGGCCCTTGGGGATTCCGCGACGAATACGTGCAGGCAATTTTCGACCGCACCGGCGTCGGCACTTTGACACTCGGCGGACTCGGCTTTGCGGACCTGCCCGCTGTTCGCTTCAAGGCTTGGAATTCTGCAGCGACTTACCTGCTCACAAAAGAACGGCGGCCGGAAAACGGCACGCCCCGCATCAACCATCCCGTGTTTGGTCCGGAAACTCCCGGCGGCGGTCACCGTGGTTGGGGAGCCTGGGAAGTTGCGTTCCGCTATTCCGGAATCCAGGGTAACGAGCCTGGCATTTTCTTCAACAACCCATTTACGCCGCAAAACGTTCCCACATTTAACCGGCACACCGACGAATTCAGCTTCGGCGTGAATTGGTATCTCAACTACTGGGTGCGCTTCCAGTCCAACATCAGCATCGATCGCCTGAAAGATCCAAGCACGATCGGCGCAACGCCGCAAAATTACTACGTCTTCGAACAGCGGCTGCAGTACCGCTTCTAACGGACGGGAGAACAGCCATGCATCCGATTGGAATGGAAACTGGCAAAAATGCCTGCGGGTCGTGCAGGCCTTCGCAACAACGAACGCAGCGCAACGGCGCGGAAAATTCGAGTGGAATTCCCGGAGGAGGTTTTTCGATGAGGTCTAGACTCGCGAAGTTTATACAGCTGGCTGCCGTGTTGACCCTCGGATTTCTCTTAAACAGTTGTGGCTCGCAACCGTATTGTCCCACCTGCGGCACTACCACAAACGGCGCCTACGGCGTCCTCAACGTCATCCCCGTGCCGGAACACAACCCCACCGGCGAACCCGGTGGCCCATTCAACTCTTTCGACATCAGTTTCTTCGACCCGATCCACCAACTCGACTACGTTTCCGACCGCATCGGCCTAGACATCGTGGTCGTCGATGCCAAGAGTAACTTTGCGGTAAACACCATTGGCGGACAGAATGAAGTGGCCAACGCCGGAAACAACAACAGTGTCTGCATCGGGCCGAAGGTGCCGGTTCCTGATTCAATTAACCCCGATCCACTTTCCGTCATCCCCTCGATCATCACTGGCGCCGGCGCTGTTCGCAACGCGGCTGCTCCCGGAACCACGAATGTGCTCACCCGGTTTGGTTGCAGAAATGCCGGCTTCTTTGATTCGTTTTCGACCTTCTTTCCGGGATTCGGAGCCCATGGAGGCTTTGGCGGATTTCCCGGCGCACAGTGCTGTGCGGCCCGCGCCAATGGCGTAAATCCTCTTTCCGGCCCGGACGGGCTGCAGCTAACCCCTGATGGCAACACCCTGTTTGTGGGAAGCGGCAGCTCCTCCGTTGTGGCATTCGATCTAACTACGAATCCACCGAACGTGATTGCGGCCTTCCCAACAGGATCGTCGCCCGATTTTGATGGCCCGAACGGTGTCAGCGCTTGCATCGCTTCCTGGAATGGCGGCGCCGGCAGCGATCCCACCTGCGGTGACGATCGCGCCGACGAAATGTCCTTTGGAACTGTGAATGGCCACGACATTTTGCTTGTCAGCAACGGCGACCCAGGTCTTCCCTATGTCACGCTGATTGATGTTACCGACATCGACAAGCGCACTTATGCCCCACCGTTCGTCACTCCCGCCGGCCATGGGTATTGCGCGCCAGTCAGTCGGACCGCGAACTACAATCCGGGAATCTTTGATTTCTCCGCGAACACCATCAGCGGAGAAAATTACCCAACCTGTATCCTTGGACAAATTTACTACGACGCCGTCCCGACAGAGCAAGCGGATATCGCGGTCGATGGCATCGGGGGGGCGTCTGGGACTCCCTGTCCCGATCCTTCCGAAAAAGTAGCCTCCGGCGTCTCTGGCACCGGCGTGGGACCTGCCGGTGGAGACGTTCCGTGCCACCACTCGGCCATCGTTGATGCCAACACCGGCACATTCATCACGAACGACACCAATGTTACGCCCGCAAACGGCCAGGCCGGCGAAATCGCCGTCGCCGGCCTGGGTGGCAGCGCTTTCAATCCCGTTCACAATACCTTTTACATCACAAATTCGAACTGCACCGCTTCGAGCCTCCCCACGCAGGCCAGCGCGGCGGTGGGGTGTGTGGATGAAATTGATCCGCGAATTGGAAACGCCGCTGGCCCGATCGTTATCGCGGTCGTCCCCATTCTCAATTGCATGCCTACAAGTGTTGTCCAGGGGCCAGGGAATGATTTCTTGATCGGCTGCGGAGGCCATGACGGCATTGCGTTCCCGCCGCTAATGGCAATTATCGATGGCAGCAGCAATAAAATCGTCACCACCATCGATCAAACCGGCGGCGTGGACGAAATCTGGTTCAACCCCGGCGACAACCGCTATTACACCGCCGGGCGCGACATGCCTAGCGGTCCTGTAATGGGCGTGATTGACGCCAGATCGCGCCAGTGGCTCGTCAATGTCGGCACCGGCTCCAACTCCCACAGCATCGCTGTAAACCAGTTCACGAATCAGGTCTTTGTCCCCACTCAGTCCGGCCCCCTCTGCGGTACGCAGAGCGCCAACGGATGCATCGCCGTCTACGGCAGGCAGTAAGCGTAGCGAAGAACAGTCTGGCAGCAGTTTCGGAACGCGAGCGAGACGGTCCGAGCCCGCAATAACTCGGCTCTGGGCTGGCCTTGACTCGCGTTCTGCGCAACAGGTGTAGAATAAGAATCTGTAGGAGCATTCGCTTGGCGGGGTTCCCATGCTTTCGCTTGTAACGCCGCGTCCGCGCCGCCTGACCCGCATCCAGTGCGTGGCTGCATGGATTTGTGCGATTTCCCTCGTCGCCGTTCTGGCAAATCGTTTTCCGCGATATTCGCCCTGCGACGACACCTCCTGGGTCCCTTCTTCTCCTTCCCACCTGACTGCCAAAGTCATGGCCAAAGAATTCTTCGTCTTGCAGCCCCCCGCTGCTGCCCGGATTCTGCTGCCTCGCTCCGTTCCTTTGCGTGTGGAGGAGTACGCCGAACGTCCCCCGGTCTCCACTCCCCTGGACAATCGCCTCTTCACGCGTCCCCCTCCTTCGGCCTGAACGCCATCTGTTCTTCGTGAAGTGCGTTTTGACTGCGTCCAACGGCCGCGTCAGACGTCATAGAGAAAAAATGATGTATTCGAAGGAAAGAGTAACGGACGCACGCTTAGTGCGGTGCAAGGAGAAAGCGATGAGGATCTCTAAACAATTTTATTTCCGGAATCATTTGGGTCGGGTCAGTCTGGCGTTCGCGGCGGCGGTGGTTTTTGCTTCCGCTCCCGGCGTCTCGGCAAACAACAAGCCCACCGAAGTTCCCGCGAAAGTAATCGCCCACCTGGCGCTGAAAGAAGCCCCGGGGAATGAAATGCTTTTGCAGAGCAAGGGCGACAAGCAATATCTCTATGTCCAGAAAGCGTCCAAGCAGGGCTTCACCGTGATTGATGTGACCAAGCCGGTGCGCCCCACCCTGGTGAATCAAAGCGATAAGTCCGGCGACGCTGCCGCGGGGAAACTCGAAATCGTCGGTCCCGACGTCGGCCTCGCCGAAGTTCCCGACAAGAATTCGAAAGGGATCATCCGAAATTCGGACAGTCCCACCGAAACCGTCAAGATCCTCGACCTAAGTGATCCCGCGCACCCCAAGGTCCTCCAGACCTTCACCGGCGTAACCAGCATCCTTCAGGATCCCAGCCGCGGCCTGATTTATCTGGCCAACAACGACGGCATCTGGATTCTCAACCATGCCCGGCCGGGCCTTACACCCGCCAAGAAAAAGCGCGCCTGTGGCTCTGAGGACGCCATTGCTTCCATGCCTCCGGACTGTGAATAATCTTTCCGCGCAATCTGGCGACAGCAGCATGAAATGATATCTAGACGCCGCACCTGGCCGATTTCGAATTGACCAATTCGTTCCACGGCCGCGCGCGGCAACACAACCCGCCACCTGACTATTTCACGCGCGTTTCCTGATAGTGCAGCGATTTCCACTGCCCATCGCGCTTCACCCAGATTTCGCCGACCAGCACTTTTTCAAATGGAACCGCGGACTTCGGCGGAAACTTGATAAACACTTCGTAGCGCGCGAATGCCGCGTCCGGGCAGAGTTGCGTCACTTTCAGGAACGAGAGCGTGGCGTCGGCGACGGAACTCTGCTGCAGTTCGCTCAGTGCCTTCCATTTATAACGCTCTCCCTGAGCGTCGGCTTCGACTGCCACATACTCTTCCGTCAAAAGTTCGCCTAACCCCTTTTGGTCCTTCGCCTTGATTGCCTGCCATTCCGCCTTGATTCTTCCATCCAGCAGATTCGTCAGATCCTGCGCGGCACCGGTCTTCGCGGCCGGTTTATTTGTACCCTGCGGCTTCTGCGCAAATGCGAAGCCTCCCACCATCAATGCTGCGCCCACCAAGGCAAATTGAATCCGCATCGCGCGTGTCCCCCATTAGAAGTGCGTCTCGAACCAGGCCGTCAACTCTGCCAATTTGCGTTCCTCGCCGAACACTGGAAACCCCGCCCCGCCCAAACCCCGCGCATCTTAACGGGTTACTCGGCCCGCCGTCAAAGCTGCGGTTAACCAATAAGTTTCGACACGGATATTCGATATTGCGGGCTCTCGAACGCGAGCGCAGTATTTCCCCAAGCCCATCTCCTACAAAGGAGTACAACCCTATGCCACCATCTTCGCCCAGGATGGCTGTTTGGCCTGCTCTCATCCTGCTCTTGATCTGCTCCGTCCTCACAGCCAATTCCCAGAACATCATCGCACTCGTAGGCAGCGGCTCGAATCTTCCCACACCGCTCTACACCCAATGGGTCGAGGAATATAACAAGATCAGCCCCACTGTGCAGGTTCGTTATCTCAGCACTGGCACAGTGAAGGGAATTGAGGACATTTCGCGCGGTGTCGGCGATTTCGCCGCCGGCGAAGTCCCCATGAGCGACGATCAACTGAAAGCGGCGAAAATTCCGATCCTGCACATCCCCACGGTTCTCGTTGCCATCGTCCCGATTTATCACGTTCCCGGCGTGAAGGGTAATCTTCGCTTCTCCGGCCCCGTCCTCGCGGAAATCTTTCTCGGAACCCTCAAGAACTGGGACGACCCGCAGTTAAAGGAACTCAACCCCGGCCAGACGCTTCCGCATCTCGAAATCGCCGTCGTCCACCGCACCGACGGCAAGGGTTCCAACTACATCTTTTCCGATTATCTTTCCAAGGCCAGTTCTAAATGGCGCAGCCAGATTGGCAAAACTCCATCGCCCGCCTGGCCCGTCGGCGTCAGCGCGAATCGCGGCGAGGACATGATGGAGAAAGTGAAGGCCACTTCCGGCTCCATCGGCTATATCGAGTTGGGATTTACCATCTCTGACAACACCATCGGCGTGGGCCACGTTCAAAATGGCTCCGGAAAATTCGTTGCGGCCACGCAGGCAAGCATCGCCGCCGCTTACCACTCTGCCGAAAAATCCATCCCCGCGGATTTTCGCGTTTCTCTCACCAATGGCCAAGGTAACGAGACTTATCCGATCGTCAGCTTCACCTGGCTCTATGTGCCGGAAAGAGCTTCCGATCCGGACCGCTTCAGGGCGCTGGCCAATTTCCTCGAGTGGGCCTTGAGCATGGGTGAACAAAGCGCCGAGCAACACGGTTACACGCCATTGCCTGCGACGCTCTCCCCCAAAGTCCTCGCAAAACTGCGCGCCATTCACTGAACGCCACTGTCGCGTCGCGCGAGATCACTCATGGCACGGCTCGCCACTAATACCAGTGGGGGCTTGGCTGAATGCTCTCCTAAGCAAGAACGAGTCCTGCCTCTTGTGCTCATTCTTGGGCGGGAGCAAACTGATTCCCAGGTTCGCTCCCGCGCAGGTGGGCCGCCCTTGAGATTTTTCCCGGGAGTCGGTCATGACATTTTTCGGATTTCGACAAGTGGCTCTATCCCTTTTCTTCCTTGCCTTCCTTTTCCCGGCCCTGCCCTTCAGACGCCCCGCCTTCGCCCAAACAGCTTCCCATAGAGCTGAGAAACACCCGAATCCCGAAAATTTTCGGATTCCCGTCGGAACAATTCTCCCCGTGAGGCTTAACCAGGGTTTGTCTTCCAAGAGCGCGCGGCCAGGCCAGGTGGTGACCGCCCGCATAATGCAGGAAGTACCGCTTCCCAACCTCGAAAGAATCCCCGAAGGCGCGAAGGTGCTTGGCACGATAGTCTCGGTCGAGCGGACAGGGAATGGCACCAAGGCAACAATCACCGTTCGATTCGATACTCTTGCGATTCATCAGCGGAAAATTCCTATCCTTCTCAGCCTGCGCGCTCTCGCCGGCTTCATGGAAGTCCAAGCCGCGCAAACTCCTGAATTTTCCCCAGGTTTCGGCACTCCCTATGTCTGGGCCAACACCCGCCAGATTGGCGGCGATGAAGTGTACGGTGTCGGCGGCCCGGTTACGAACCAAAGCGACGAAACGATGGGAAAAGGTGTTTATGGTGGCGTTCTGGTTCATGTTCGAGCGCAGCCAGAGTCCGGGTGCCGCGGCCCGCTCGATTCGGAAGACCGCCTGCAAGCGCTCTGGGTTTTCTCCTCGGATGCCTGCGGCGTCTACGGAATCCCGCGAGTAAAGATTGCCCATGCCGGCCGCACGGAACCGCTGGGCGAAATAAGTTTGATTGCCGATCAGCAGGATTTGCTGGTGCGCGGCGCCAGCGGAATGTTGTTGCGCATCGTCCGCTGATATCACGCCGAGGGGGCGCAAATTGTGTTGCTGGGCCCCATTTCCCTGCCGAGGCTAGACTTTTACCGCCGCGGCGGCTTGCGTCGTTTCTTCGGTTTGTTTCGTGATCCCGGCCAGAATTTCCTTTTGCAACTCTGAGAGGCCTTCCCC
>Ga0137403_10010398_pt1 | contig 10311 bp, 8 predicted proteins | sample CZOMad2_1_16fung_FD_122057 | JGI IMG/M metagenome (GOLD analysis project Ga0137403, IMG submission 122057) | Vadose zone soil fungal communities from Angelo Coast Range Reserve, California, USA - CZOMad2_1_16fungal (Hybrid Assembly) | ecosystem: Environmental > Terrestrial > Soil > Vadose zone... | reverse complement strand
GCAGCGATCCGCTGGCGTTCCGCCTTGCGCATCTCAGGGATCCCCGAGCCCGGGCCGTGCTGCAAGCTGCCGCAGACAAAGCGGACTGGACTCCAGGGAAGAAAGGGAATGGCCGAAATGGACGCGGTCTAGCCTTTTGTCGGTACAAAAGCATCGGAATGTATGCGGCCGCAGTGGTGGACGTGGAGGTTGACCGCAAGACCGGTGTCGTAAAGGTCCCTCGCGTTGTGATGGCGGCCGATATCGGACTCGTCGTCAATCCGGACGGAGCGAAGAATCAACTCGAGGGAGGTATCGTCCAGGCGATAAGTCTCACTCTGAAGGAGCGGGTCGCCTTCGACAGAAGGGAGATCACGAGCCGGGACTGGTCGGGCTATCCCATACTCACGTTTCCCGAGGTCCCCAGTGTCGAGATCATTTTGATGGATCGGAGCGATCCGTCGCTGGGAGCCGGTGAAGGTTCTCTTCCTCCCACTTCAGCGGCACTGGCCAACGCCTTCGCTCATGCGACCGGCCGCCGTCTGCGCGAGCTTCCCATGACGCCCAAACGCGTGAAGGCTTCGCTTTCCTAGTTATCCCTACGGTTCGAACGGGCCGGTCGGCCGGCTGGCCAGCGAAGGCTGGGTAAGCTTCCCGCGCCGCACGAGGCCGCGCATCGGTCAGGTCCTGCCAGCGGCAATCGTCCTACCAGTGGGACATGCTGTCCCGCGAGCAGTTCAAAAGGATAGAAAAATTATCCTTTACGATCGTAAAGTAAAATGGCATAGTCCCTCCGGTCGGGCGGGGAAAACTTGCTTCGTCACCTTCCCGACATCGTCAAACGTCGACCGAAAGCGTCGCGAAAGCAGGGGTGAAACGATGATCGAGGAACGGGACATCAGCGTCGCCATGAGGGACGGCACCCGGCTTGCGGTCGACGTCTACCGCCCGGACGCGTCTGGCAGATATCCCGTGCTGTATGCGTCCGCGCTGCACAACAAGGACATTCAGGGCCCGGACATTGCAGATATATTGCCGCCGCAACCGGCGCACGCGCCGCTCTGGTTCGGTCCTATCGAGGCGGGCGACACGCGGCGCTTCATCGCCAATGGGTACGTTCACGTTATCGCGCAGCCCAGAGGGTCGGCGAAATCGGAAGGGCACTATGGCCACGAGGATTCCGATCACTACGATCTGATCGAATGGATCACGCAGCAACGGTGGTCCAACGGCAAGGTCGGAATGGTCGGCATCTCCGGATATGCCGGCGAGCAATGGCGCGCTGCCGCGCAAGGACATCCGGCGCTGAAGGCCATCTTTCCCTATGACGCGTGCAGCGCCTATGGCGGCATGTTCGGATTCCGCGACTTCAATCCCGGCGGCGTCCTGCACACCTTTCCCTATTTGCTTGACGTCTTCAGCACGGTTCACGAGTCGCGTGATCGACCTGGCGAGCTTCCGGCCGCAGAGGAGGAGCTTTGGCGCCGGGCCATGCGGAATCCGGACTTCAAGCAATACATCAACCTCTACAATATTCTCACGCAGAAGGGGCAGCGGACGTTCATCATGTATCTCATGATGACTCACCCCTGGGAGTTCGACGGCACCGTCGAACGTGCGGAAGAGGCCTTCAAGAAAATCAAGATACCATTCTACACGGGCTCAGGGGCCTACGCGTACACCTACAAACTTCACTGGCTCGGTGCGCAGCATTATTTCCAGAACGTCGAAGCGCCGAAGAAGCTGCTTTTCACCGGACCAGCCCACCTCGAGCGGCCATTCCATCAATACCACGACGAGATCATCCGCTGGTATGACCATTGGCTGAAGGGGCAGGACACCGGCATCATGGACGAGCCGCCGGTGCGCTATTGGCTGATGGGAGCCAACGAGTGGCGAACCGGGGCGGATTGGCCGCTGCCGGAGACCCAATGGACGAAATACTATCTTTCTCATTGGGAGGCCTTGTCGACCGAGCCGCCGCGACCTGCCTCGGAGCTTGGCGCTGCGGCGCGCGAGCCCGATGTCTTCACGCAGATGCCGGTGACGCGGACGACGAAGGTCGAACGCCTGCGCTACATGACGGATCCCTTGCCGCATGACGTCACCGTCGCCGGCCCAATCACGCTGACGCTGTACGCGGCCATCGATCAGGAAGACACAAACTGGATCATCGTGCTCAAGGACGTGGGTCCGGATGTCTCGGTTCGGACCGCGCGCGAGGGTGAGCGTGATGTTCCGTCGACGCTACCCGAACGCGAGCTGACGCGCGGTTGGCTGAAGGCATCCTATCGGGCTCTCGATGAGAAGCGTTCAAAACCCTGGGAGCCGTTCCACAAGCTCACACAGGATGCGATCGCTCCCGTGACGCCGGGAGAAGTGGTCGAGTACCGGATACAGATCCTCGCCACGGCGAATCAATTCAGGGCGGGGCACCGGATCTGCCTCGACATCACATCGATGGACGTTCCGACCGGGACCGGGGCAATGACCAACGTCGAGTACATTCCGTACCATGTCTGCAGCAGCAAGACCGTCACCCACAGGATCCATCGGGACGCGGACCGGCCGTCGCATTTGCTGCTGCCCATCATCCCTGAACCCACCGGCCGGCGTCCGGCCTGACCCCTGCACAAAGGAGCACCTGCTGCAATGACAACGATCCGATTTGAACGAGACGGTGCCATCGGAAATATCGTGTTGGCCAATCCGCCGTTTAACCGGCTGGACCTGCGCTTTGCGGAGGCTTTACAAACCGCCGTGCGCCAGGCCAGCGAGAGCGACATACGTGTGCTTGTCGTTCGTTCCGAGGGGCCGCACTTCAGCTTCGGCGGCGAAGTGCGGGAATGGCCGGGAAAGGATGTCAACTGGTTCAGAACGTTCGTTGCAGACGTGAACGTCTCTTATCGCGCAATCGAAATGTTGAAGATCCCGACGGTCGCCGTGGTGCAGGGAATAGCCTTCGGCGGCGGTTTCGAGCTTGCATTGGCGTGCGATTTTCTCGTCGCGGCCGAGAACGCGATCCTGCGTTGCGTGGAAGTCACGACAGCGATGCTTCCGATCGCCGGCGCCCTGCAGCGGATCGCGGAGCGCGCCGGTCGGGCGCGCGCATCGCGATTTGCGATGCTCGGCGAGCCGATATCGGGGCGCGAAGCAGGAACGCTCGGAATCGCGACCCACGTGGTGCCCGAACACGAGCTTGCCGTGACTGCGGCTGAACTGACGCGGCAGCTTGCGACCGGGCCAACCCGGTCGTACGCCGCGACACGAACGCTACTCAAGGCGTGGTCGAGCGGAGGGGTGGCTGCTGCCGACCTCATGATGCTCGACGTGGCCATGGAGCTCTACGACGGTGCAGATGCGCAGCGCGGATTTGCGAACACGGCGGACGCCTTCGACAAGGACATCGAGCCGCCGACGCTGGTGTTCGAAGGGAAGTAGGGATCGACGGCATGCCGCGCATGCCGGCCGAACATCAGGGGCAGAGGCCATTGGAGGTGGTCGTGCAGCGCGAAAGTTATGTGCATGGCAACAGCGGCCCGCCCTTGATCGGGAAAACGATCGGCGCGCTTCTGGACGAGGTGACCGCGATCGACGGGTCTCGAGAGGCGCTGGTTGTTGCGCACCAGAAAATTCGCTGGACCTATTCGGAACTCAGGGCGCGCTCTGACGCATTCGCATCGGGGCTGCTGGCTCTCGGCCTGGAGCCGGGGGATCGGATCGGCATTTGGGCCCCGAACTGCGCTGAATGGACCATTGCGCAGTTTGCGACGGCGAAAGCTGGCCTGATTCTGGTCAACGTCAATCCTGCCTATCGCCTGAGCGAACTGGAACACGCCCTGCGGGCCGTGGGATGTCGCGCACTGATAACCGCCACCCGCTTCAAGACAAGCGACTATATCGCAATGATTCGCGAGCTAGTCCCGGAACTGAAAAACGCAAGCGGTGAGCTGAAGAGTTCGCGGCTGCCGGAGCTGCGCTACGTTATTTCGATTTCGGGCAAGCACGATGGCTGCCTCACGTTCGACTCGATATCGGAGAGAGGCAAGCAGGTCGGCAACGAGCGACTCGACCTGGTATCGGCGACGGTCCAGCTGGACGATGCCGTCAATATCCAGTTTACGAGCGGCACAACGGGATTGCCGAAAGGCGCCACGCTTTCGCATCACAATCTGATCAACAATGCCTTCTTTGTGGGAGAAGCGACCGGAATCGGGCCTGGTTCTCGCGTGTGCATTCCGGTGCCGCTGTATCATTGTTTTGGCATGGTGATGGGAAACCTCGGTTGTGTGACCCATGCGGCAACAATGGTCTATCCATCCGAGTCCTTCGATCCGTTGGGGACGCTGGAGGCTGTTGAGGCAGAACGTTGCGACGTACTCTACGGGGTACCCACAATGTTCATCGCCCAACTGAATCACCCTGAATTCTCGCGTTTCGATTTAAGCTCCCTTCGGCGGGGCATCATGGCGGGAGCTCCGTGCCCCATCGAGGTCATGAAGGAAGTCGCTTCGACAATGCATATGGGCGAAATAACCATCGCCTATGGGATGACCGAAACCAGTCCCGTCAGCTTCCAGAGCAGCCGGGAGGACCCGCTCGAGCTGCGCGTCTCCACGGTCGGCAGGATACAGCCGCACCTCGAAGTCAAAATTGTGGATCGACACGGTCGGGTCGTTCCGCGCGGTGAAGCCGGGGAGCTTTGCACGAGAGGCTACTCGGTCATGCTTGGCTACTGGAACGATGAAGCGCGAACCAAAGACGCCATCGATTCAGCCGGCTGGATGCATACGGGCGACCTGGCGACGATCGACAAGGATGGCTATTGCCGCATCGTCGGAAGGATCAAGGATATGGTCATCCGCGGCGGCGAGAACATCTATCCGCGTGAAGTCGAAGAATATCTGTATCAGCATCCAGATATCCAGGACGTCCAGGTGTTCGGTGTTCCCGACACGAAATACGGCGAAGAACTCTGTGCGTGGATCATTGCAAAGGCCGGTGCCACCCTCGATGAGGAGGGTGTCCGGAAGTTTTGCCAGGACCGTATCTCGCACTACAAGATCCCCCGCTACATCCGGTTCGTAGAGAGCTTCCCGTCCACCGTGACCGGCAAGGTCCAGAAGTTTGCGATGCGCGAGGCGATGATAGAGGAATTCGCCCGCGCGACGAAAGTCCGCGCATGAGCCTCGGCGAAAACGGCATGGAAGCCTTCCAATACACGGCGTTGCTGGCGCGTGTCCTTTTCGGTTTCGGCACCATTGCGAAGGTGGCCGACGAGTTAGTTTCCTTGGGTCGCAAGAGGGCTTTCGTCCTTTCCGATCCGCATCATGCAACGGCGGCCGCGGCGCGTCTCATGCGCGCCCTCGGCGAATTCGGCGTCCAGCTTTCGACGGATGCCGTCATGCATACGCCGGTGGAGGTGACCGAGCGTGTCATGGAGAAGCTCGCCGCGTGCAATGCCGATTGTATCGTCGCTCTCGGCGGCGGCTCGACGATAGGCCTCGCCAAGGCACTGGCGCTCCGAACGGACCTCCCGCAGATCGTGCTTCCGACCACCTACGCCGGCTCGGAGGCAACACCGGTGCTCGGCGAGACGCGGGAGGGACAGAAGTCGACCATCCGTTCGATGCAAGTTCTTCCCGAGGTGATCGTATACGACGTGGAGCTCACCTATGGCCTGCCGCCGGCGATATCGCTGGTTTCCGGGATAAACGCCATCGCCCACGCCGTGGAGGCGCTCTACGCGAGGGATGCCAACCCCGTAACGTCGAGCCTTGCGGAGCAGGGCATCGCAGCCCTCGGACGTGCGCTGCCTCGGATTGTTTCAGACCCGACCGACCGGAACGCTCGCGCTGATGCTCTGTTCGGAGCCTGGATCTGCGGATCCTGTCTCGGAACGGTAGGGATGTCGCTTCATCACAAGCTGTGTCACGTGTTGGGCGGTGCTTTCGGCCTTCCGCACGCCGAGACGCACACTGTGATCTTGCCGCATGCGGTAGCCCATAACGCCGCTGACGCGCCGGTTGCCATCGGTCGCGTGGCTCGCGCGCTCGGTGCAGACCATGCTGCGCAGGCCCTGTTCGATCTTGCCGTAACCAATGGAGGCCCCAGGTCGCTTCGCGAGATCGGTATGCCTTATTCCGATTTGGACAGAGCCGCCGACGCGGCGGTCATATCACCTTATTGGAATCCGCGGCCCGTCGAGCGGAATGGGATTCGGACACTCCTGGATGACGCCTATAACGGACGCCGGCCCTCATGAAGGAAGCGCGAGAATGACATCGATCAGCGCGGCGAATGATGGCTCGGGAGCAGAGATTTTCCCTGAGCTGACGCGCGACGTGATCGATCGCATGAAGGACGCCGAGAGCCCACGGTTGCGTGAGATACTGTCGTTAGTTGTCAGCCACGTCCATGCGATTGTGCGCGAGGCGAAGATCACGCATGACGAATGGTGGCAGGCGATCGACTTTCTTACCCGTACCGGCAAGATATGCTCGGACCACCGACAGGAATTCATCCTCTTGTCGGATATTCTAGGGATTTCGATGCTGGTAGACGCTATCGATCACGCTGGGGGACCGGGACTCAGCGAATCGACGGTTCTAGGCCCGTTCTATGCTGGACAGCAGCGAGAGCTTGCTGCAGGCGAGAGCATTCTTCTGCGGGAAGAGGAGAGTGACCCGCTGGAGATGCGTGGCCGCGTTACGGACTCCCAGGGCCGGCCGATCGCAAACGCGCTTTTGGAGGTCTGGCAGACCGCGCCCAATCAACTCTACGATGTTCAGGACAAAGATCAGCCGGACGGTCATCTGCGGGGCAGCTTTCGCAGCGACGCCGCCGGCGCCTTCAGATTCCGAACCATCATGCCCGTAAGCTATCCGATTCCGAATGATGGTCCTGCCGGCCAATTGCTCGCGGCAATGGGGCGCCACCCGTTCCGGCCGGCACATATTCACTTCATGATCAGTGCGCCGGGATATCGCACCCTTGTCACGCATCTCTTCCTTGACGGCGACAAATATCTGGGAAGTGATGCGGTATTCGGGGTTAAGCCATCTCTCATTATTCGCCCCAGCCTGATCGATGGCATTAATGCGGTCGAATATGACTTCGGGCTTGCCGACGAACGGGAGTCGACGCGGGCGCAAGTCGAGGAACTTCGCCGTCAACATCGATAGCTCCAGGCCATCGATCACACAACGGCCTCTGTTAGGCTCTTGAAGAGCAATCAACACTTTGCGTGGTGTTCGGTTGGGAACCATGTTAATCGAAGGCCAAATGGCGAAGAAAACTGTCCGGCGAGAGCGCCCGCGCAAGAGGGCCGAGCAACAGCGCGCGCTCGAGACGCGAGCCTCGATCCTGGACGCTGCCATTGCTGAATTCGCCGCGCGCGGATTTGAAGGGGCAAGCATTCGCGCGATTGCAGACCGCCTCGGCTTGCAACATCCGCTGATCACATACCACTATCGCAGCAAGGATATCCTCTGGCGGGCCGCGGCGGAACATGCGTTCGCACAAATCAGGGCAGGGTGGGATAGTTCGGCGCCGGAAAACTCGGATCTGCCGCCGCTTGCCCGATTGCGGGAGGAATACGCCACGCTCTTTCGCTACACTGTCGCATTTCCTGAGTTTCATCGGTTCATGCGTCAGGAATCGCTTTCGAACAATCCGCGGCTGAAGTGGGTTGCGGCAACGGTGCTGGCGCCGCTTCTGGGACGGTTGATTCCGCAGATCGTCGCAGCTCAGAAACAGGGGCAGCTTCCCGCGGTCGATCCCATACTTTTTCATTATATGATGGTCAGCCTCACGGCCACGCTTTCGGGGTTCGGGCCTGAAATGCAGGTTACGAGCGGACTGTCCGCCAAGGACACGAAGGTCGTGGAAGCGTATTGGCGCCTGGTGGACGAAATGGTCTTTGAAACACAAACGTGCGGGCAGTCTGCCCGGGGTGGGGAAGTGCGGAAGCGCTGAACACGGGCAGGGTCAATTCCGACCGGAATAGGCGGACATCCAAATCTGCGGCGCGGACGATGCCGTTTGCATTTTCGACGTTGCGTTCGTGGGTCTTGATCTTTTTGCGCTTATCCGATGATCTCCTGTGCGCGCACCGAACAACGTGTCGGGCGGCAACGTCAGTTCGCCGTCAAGAATTCGCCGAACCGGTTCCATTGCTTGCCGTCGAATCGCATGAATTGCATTTGCTTGACGGGCATGTGATCGTCGGGCGCGGTGTTGAGCTTGATGCCGGCTAAGAGCATTGGCAATTCGAGGCCCCTGATCGAATAGGCCTGCTTCTGAATGCGAGGGTTCGATTCCCTTCACCCGCTCCACGATTTTCTACGCCACTCTACGATTTTGTGCGATTTTGGCACGCTTTCAACGCCGCCTCTCCCATCCGCCGACCTCCTATAACTGCGGTTGACAAAGGGGAGTCACTCCGTCCGTAGGATCGTTCCCTCGACCTCACCAAAGCCGACGCGATAGCCGTCGCCCTGGCACCAGCCCCGCATGACGAGGCTATCGCCGTCTTCCAGGAACGAGCGCTTGGCGCCGCCGGTCAATTCTACCGGCTCGGTGCCGTTCCAGCTGATTTCCAACAGGCTTCCGCGCTGACTCCTTTCGGGCCCGGAGATGGTGCCGGACCCCAAGAGATCGCCGACATTCATGGCGCAGCCGCTGGAAGCGTGGTGCATCAATTGCTGCACCGAAGACCAGTACATGTATTTGAAGTTGGTACGGCTGATGCTCGTTGGCGCGTTCGCGCTTCCGGGACGTAAGGAGACGTCGAGCTCAATGCTATAGTTCTGCGGCTTGTCCTGCTTGAGATAGCCGAGCGGCGCGGGCTCCTGCTCCGGCCCCTTCAGCCGGAACGGCTCCAGCGCCTCGCGCGTCACCACCCACGGGCTGATCGAGGTCGCAAACGCCTTGGCGAGGAACGGCCCGAGCGGCATATATTCCCATTGCTGGATGTCGCGCGCGCTCCAATCGTTGAGCAGCACGAAGCCGAAGATCATCTCTTCGGCTTGTTGCTCCGTGAGCATGCCGCCCATCGGCGAAGGCTGGCCGACCACGGCACCCACCTCCAGCTCGAAGTCGAGCCGCTTGCAGGGCGCGAAGCCCGGCATCTCTGATGTCGGCGGCTTCAACTGTCCGCGTGGCCGCTTCACCTTGGTGCCGCTGACAACCACGGTGGACGCGCGGCCGTTATAGCCGATCGGCATGTAGAGCCAGTTCGGCTGGAGCGCGTTGTCCTTGCCGCGGAACATCACCCCGACATTGGTGGCGTGCTCCTTGGACGAATAGAAGTCAGTGTAGCCGGAGACCACGAACGGCAGATGCAGCTTTGCGTCGCGCAGCGGCACCAGCGCCTGCTTGCGCAGCTCCTCGTTGTCGCGCAGCTCCGGATGATCGTGGCGCAAGAGCTCGCTGATCCGCGCCCGCGTCTTGGCCCAGACCTTCGGCCCCAGCGCCATGAAGGGATTGAGCGAGGGTGTGGAGAATACACCGAGCGGGCCGGCATCAAGCCGGGAGTCCTGATCCAGCTCCCAGATATCGAGCACGTAGTTGCCGATCGCGACACCGACGCGCGGTGTCGGATTGGCCGTGGTCGAGAACACGCCATAGGGCAGGTTCTGGATCGGGAAGTCGGAGGCGGGATCGACGTCGATGAAGGAGCGGAGGCTGGGGTCGTTGGGGTGGGGCATTGATTTCCTGCCGACTGTTTTTGACATTCTATCCGCTGTCATTCCGGGGTGCCACGAAGTGGCGAGCCCGGAATCCATACTCACGACTGTGGTTATGGATTCCGGGCCTGGCCCTTCGGGCCATCCCGGAATGACGACGGCGAGCGATTATTATGGCCTATTCGGATCGAACCGCTTCTCCAGGCCCTTCCAGCAATCCGCATAGTCGTCCTGGAGCGTCGGCGCGTTTGCGGCGTGCGCGGTGACACGCTGCGGGTAGCGGGTCTCGAACATGAAGGCCATGGTGCCCGTCAGCTTCACCGGCTTCAGCTCGCCATTGCTGGCGTGATCGAAGGCGTCGCGATCGGGACCGTGCGGCAGCATGCAATTGTGCAGGCTCATGCCGCCCGGGACAAAACCTTGCGGCTTGGCGTCATAGACGCCGTAGATCAGGCCCATGAACTCCGACATGATGTTCATGTGATACCAGGGCGGACGGAAGGTGTTTTCGGCGACCATCCAGCGCTCGGGGAAGATGACGAAGTCGATATTCGCCGTGCCGGCCGTCTCCGACGGCGAGGTCAGCACCGTGAAGATCGAGGGATCGGGATGGTCGAAGCCGATGGCGCCGACCGGCGAGAAC
>Ga0137403_10010397_pt1 | contig 10311 bp, 10 predicted proteins | sample CZOMad2_1_16fung_FD_122057 | JGI IMG/M metagenome (GOLD analysis project Ga0137403, IMG submission 122057) | Vadose zone soil fungal communities from Angelo Coast Range Reserve, California, USA - CZOMad2_1_16fungal (Hybrid Assembly) | ecosystem: Environmental > Terrestrial > Soil > Vadose zone... | reverse complement strand
TGTGGGTTTTCATAAGGTAGGGCTCCAGTGATTGGACATGGTCACTCATTGAACCATTCAATCAATCGGTTGTTGCGGTTTAGTTTGACACCCTTTCCAACGAAAAAGAAGGCCAAAGAACCGGCGCGAATAACGAATAACCGATAACCGCGGCGCAGCCGCTCCCCTACTGACCGCGTGGCTCTTAAGAAAATACGCTGGGATCAAATTTCCGGGCTGGGCCCGGTTCGCCGGCGCACTTCTGATTATTGTGATCGGCCGCCTGGTCTTGAAAATAGAAGGGCGCGGTACATTCCTGATTGACCCGACACGATGTTGGAAGGAAGGCTGCTTTTAATTTTATCAATTCACAATCCGTGTTTTCGGTTTTTTTAATTTTTACTTCCTAATTCCTAATTTGCCCTCCTATCCTTTGGCCCTCAATATCATCAGCGGTTGCTGGACACTATTTGCTGTCATCTGGTTGCTGGCTGCGTTCGCGACAAAGAAGTCGGTCTATCGGGAAAGCAGAGCGCAACGACTGCGTTACGTGATACCAATACTTTTGGGCGGTTTTTTGCTGGCGAAAGGCCATCGGCTGTCCGATCCGCTCAACCATCGCGTCATTCCACACGTTGACGCGCTGGCGTGGATCGGCGTCGCCTTATGCGTCGCCGGTTTGGGGTTTTGTATCTGGGCGCGGTTCACGCTCGGGCGCAATTGGAGCGGCGTGGTCACATTAAAAGGAGGCCACGAACTGATTACCTCTGGGCCCTACGCGTTGATGCGTCATCCAATTTATACCGGATTATCGACGATGTTCGTTGCGACCGTGATCGTGCTCGGCCACGTCGCCGGAATTATCGCGATGCCGTTCGTGTTCGCGAGCCTCTGGATAAAATTGCGCTACGAAGAAAAGCTCATGCTCAAGCAGTTCCCCGAGCAGTATGCGGCTTATCAGAAACGCGTGAAGCGCATCATTCCGTTCATTCTTTAAACTGCTTCAACCGCAATTTCGGCGGGTTACAACCACTGCCAATCCTGTCAGAAACGGGTCATTTGCTTTTGGGTATGACGCTGATCGAACCATCGTTCTCAAGCAGCGCGGCTCGCACTTCTTCAATGCTGGCGCATCCGGCTTCGCGCAGAGCAGTCATTACTTCATGGCGGGTGAGTTTGGCACGCTCCAAAGTCTGTTGAAAAAGTTTGCCATCGCGGATGAGCACCTCCGGCCTTCCTTCGACCAAAGCTTCCAGCCTTTTGCTTCGATAAGTGAGGAGCCCAACGATCCAGTTGACCCCGACCAGGGTCACTGCTGAAATCATCCCTCCGATGACGGAGTTGTCGCCACCGTTCATGGCGTTTTGAACGGCGTTGCTCAAGACCAGGAGCAGAACCAGATCGAACGGCGCCAATTGGCCGACCTGCCGTTTCCCGGTTAATCGCAGCAGAACAATCAGGAAAACATAAATGATGATCCCGCGCAGAACGAATTCCCACCAGACGAGCGACATGTTCCACATAACCTAACGATAGAGAACAGGCTCAGCCCCCGCTCTCGGGAGCGAACTTTCTCGGGTCCTTTCTCCTTCCTACTTCCTAATTTTTACTTCTCTTCAGAGCCCTCGTCTGCCTTGGATCAGGTTAATGATCACGATGATGACCGCAATCACGATCAGGAGATGGATTAGCCCGCCGCCAATGTGGCCGATGAAGCCGAGAAGCCAGAGCACGACCAGAATAACAACTATAGTCCAGAGCATGGTGTTCCTTTCGATTGAGTTAGACTTTCGTCGGCCTATTTATCCACCGTTTTATTCACCTGCCAAGATTTTTCAGACACTCAGCAATAATTCAGTGCGTTCGGGCCGACCAATCGCGTGAGATCCTTCTACGCTGCAACAAGAAACCCAAGTTCCAATGGTCCCGGGCAACCGTGGTTCTGGGGTAAGAGCCTTCTGGGCTTTAGGCTTTACGCGTGTCTTGCCCACAGCGTGCCGGACGCGCCTCCGCTTTGCGCGTTGGGGGCTGGTTCGTCCGAATCGCTTAACGAACGACCAATGCGACGCTAACCTGCGGCGTTCTCAAGAGAATGAGCGGTCCCCGATTATCCTCTTACAACGTAGTGGCCATGGATCCAGACTCTTTGACCGTTGCGCCGTGCCCAATGTCCCGGCCTCCAGACGTAATAGCTCCGGCCCACATAATAACCAGGGCCGCGATTATAATAGGGCCGATCACCAATCTCGACCGTGACAGCGCCTGGGTAAGGGCCATAGCCAGGGCGACCAGCGTAACCGGGTCCATAACCACCCCCATAATACGGTCCGTAACCCGGGCGGGCGCCGGCGTAATACTCGTCTTCGCATCCGCTTAGACCGAACGTAACAGGAAGCAGAAGCAAGAGGAGGAGCACCGGCCATTTCCGTATCGTTTTCGTTCCATTTCTGGCGGAGACCGCCTTCTTCTCCGCGTAATCAACAATGTTCATTTTCATATAATCATAATCGCCTCCGACCGACTTGGCGGTTGTTTCGCTTACGACAGTCCCAGCGATTCGAGCGTTGGCTCATCAATCGCGGAGGTCGTATAAAGATTGTGGTCGCGTTGATAGTTGGCCAGTGCCTCGCGCGTAATCGGTCCGAGCGTGCCGTCTACCTCACCGTGGTAATAGCCCCGCGCTTGCAGCGTGGACTGAACATTTGCGATGACCTGATCGGGCGGCAGATTGTTGTAGGCGTAAATAGGGCCATTATATGGGTAGTAAGAAAAGGCCGAATCGTAACCCCAGGCCGGACTCCAATAGCCGGCATTCCAAAAATACCAGCCACCGCTGATCAGAACGATGCGGTCGTAATTGCCGTTCCACCAACCTTGATCGTGCCATTGGCCTCTGTAGTTCTGGAAAACGGCGTAGTTCTGACCTTGCCAGTTCTGACTGCCCTGAATGCGATAGTTTTGTTGGAACGTCGTGCTCTGGATCTTCGGATTAGGCGTATTCGCAAGGTTAAAGTGCTTGGCTTCCACTTTCCCCTTGGTGTTCGACTGCACCGCCGGCACGTTATTGTTCTGAGCGTTCAACCCCTTATGCTCGCCTTTCAACTTCGACGAGTTGTTTAGTTGCGAAGCCGTGTTTGCCCCATTGTGCTTGGCTTCCACTTTCCCTTTGGTGTTCGACTGCACGGCCGGCACGTTGCCTTTCTGAGCGTTCAACCCGTGATGCTGGCCTTGGCCGTTCAAGTGCGAAGGGTTGTGCGAAGCCGTGCTCGCGCCACTGTGCTTGCCTTGACTGACTGCCTGCGACTGCTGACCTTGCGTCGTCCGCGTTTCGCCTCGCGCTTCCTTGGCTCGCCGTAATCCGTGAAGGCAGGTAACCTGTGATCTCCGACCTCAGCTTTTTCGTTGTCAGCGATTCAGCTGTCAGACTGACAACAATTAATTCGGCGTCTTCGCCGCGAATAACCAACAACCGATAACAAATAACTCGCGCGCGCGTCGCTCGCGTCGTTTAGATCTGACCCCGTTTCTTGCCTCTCTAATCTGTCGCCGCCGGAGAATTATCGATCGTCACCTTGTTCCGTGGATCGGGCACATGAATCGTTGTTTCAATCACATTCGGATACCGGTTCGCGCCCTCATCGAAAGTGTGCGCCGCGTTGATCTCCACGTGCACGATGTAATCGCCGGCCGGCACGCCGGTGATGTCGATCCACTGGCCGCTGAGTTGTTTGAAATACCAATCCGCCCAGCCAGTCGTGATCCCTTGGAAGGCACAGACGTAACCGCTGCTCTTGTTGTCGTTAGTGTATTTGAGCAGGTCTTCCAGACAGAACGCCTGTTTATGTCCCACCGCCGCAATCGTCCGATCCATGTTCAGCAACTTGTAATCGGAAAAACCGCTGATGTGATAGTGCATGTGGCACGGCGAATAGATGAATACCGAATGATACGGATTGTTCGGATCGGTCGGACTGCCGACCACGAGATCGCCGTCGCCGCCGTTGATCAGCACGGTGTCGAAGCGGAGCAACCGACGGTATCCCGTTCCTCCGACCGAGCCCTCCGCTATTTCGCAGCTCGACGAATCGAACAAGCGATCGACGATTTCCATTTGGGAAACGAACCGCTTCGGATCGACCGTTAAATCGGGTTTGCCGTGATTACTGTAAACGGGAAAATCGCGCGACACATCAGTGCGCACGGCTTTCGCCACGAACGGCAGTCCTGCGATTACAGATAACGAACAACCGATAACAATTAACCACTTCGATTTGAGTGCGAACATAAAATTTCCTTTCGTTGATGGGCTTCTGTGTGCTTTTCGTGGTCGGCAATATAGCAATTTCTATCTTCTGATGTCGATCTTACAAATTCGCGGTTTGATCCACGCTTATCATAAGCCGCTCCCGGCACGCCGTAGTCGGTTCATTCGCGGAGGCGGCTATGATACGGGAGAAATCGGTTGATTCGTTCACTCCCGGTCACTCACCGCAACTGCCAGTCCGGTCAAAGACTCACCGTGGAGAACTCGGACCTCAACTTCCGCGGAACGCGTGTGAATGGAGCTGCGGGGACGCGAGCGACATAGATGGGCAAAGCCGAGAGGCCGCAACGAGCGGGAGCGAATGAGTCAAGCCTTTTACGTCCTCAACCGCTCAACATCTCGATAGGGGATCGCTGACAACCAATGACGAACGCGGCGGAAACTTACTTCACCGGCCTTTACAATTCCGTGGCTCCGCTCTCGTAACGCGTGACATCGATGGCGGTTCTGCTAATATGGTAAAAGTTACGTCTGATCCCCCCGCCTCCGACAACACTCGCTTATGAAAAGAAAGTCCGCTGCCGAATCCGCCTTCTTCAGTCCACGCTTCCTAGTTGGTTTGGTTCTCTGCTTGATCGGTGCCGTTCTCGCGCTGCTCGGGTTCGGTATGTTGTCGGGTGGATCTGCCTCGGCCCAAGGACCAAACCAAAATCAAGCCTCCAGCGACGTCGAAGTCGGTGCTTCGTATCGCAACGACGTCTCACCTCCGATGCGTGACGTGCCGCCGTGGGCGGCGGCCGGCTTAAAGCCGCAGCACGAGGCCAACGAAAATCCGAAGGTGCCTTACCGCCATACGGACAGCGCTGACCCCGTCATCCAGAAGACGTCCGTCTCCATCCGCAATATGGTGGCGCCCAGTGTGCCAAGCCCGCTTCTCAACTTCGATGGCATCCTTTTTCCCGGCGTGGGATGCAACTGCGCGCCGCCCGACACCAACGGAGCAGTTGGGAAAACCCAATACGTGCAAATCGTAAACGAAGGGTATCAGGTTTTTGACAAAGCCACCGGGAATTCGGTCTTGGGACCAAACAGCATCTCTTCAGTCTGGACTGGCTTTGGTGGTGTCTGCGAGACCAGCGGCAGTGGCGATCCGGTCATGCTCTACGATCACCTCGCCGATCGCTGGGTCATCACCCAGTTCGCCGGCGCGTCCGGCGGCCCAATTACCGACGAGTGCGTTGCCGTTTCCACCACCGCTGATGCTACCGGCACATACAACCGCTACGGCTTTCATCTCGGCTCCAACTTTTTTGACTATCCCAAGCTGAGCGTCTGGCCCGACGCTTATTATATGAGCATGAACGTATTCAATGCCACCGGGACGTCGTATCTCGGTCCCCAGGCCTTCGCTTTTAATCGCGCGAAAATGTTGGCTGGTTTGCCCGCCACCTTCATCAGCCCGACCGGACCTCTGGGCGGCAGTGTGGATCCTTTTTTGCCCGCCGACATCGACGGCCCGACATTGCCGCCAACGGGCGCGCCCGCGACGTTCGTCGGATTTCCGGGACAGGCGTCTAATCCAAACTACACCACCTATCATTTCCACGTGGACTTTGCTACTCCGGCGAACTCCACCTTTACGACGTTTGCGACCCCGCCGGCTGCGGGTTTTACCGCGCTTTGTCCCACGACGCGGAGCTGCGTGCCGCAGGCAGGAACTTCCTCGAGAGACAACTTGGACGGCATCGGCGACCGCTTAATGTTTCGGGCGGCCTACCGAAATTTTGGCACTTACGAGTCTGTGGTTTCAAACTATTCGGTGAGTGCGGGCGGTGTAGCAGGTGTGCGCTGGTTCGAGCTGCGCAACGTAACCGCCGGACCGGTGACAGTCTTTCAAGAGAGCACTTATCAACCTGACACGACCTGGCGCTGGATGGGAAGTGCAGCAATGGACGGGCAAGGAAATCTCGCGATTGGCTTTAGCGCTTCGAGCTCTACCATAAATCCCCAGCTCCGCTACGCCGCGCGGCTCGCGACCGATCCCTTGAACACGTTAGGGCAGGGAGAAGCCCACTTGTTCGATGGCACGGGCAGCCAGACCGGCACCAGTAATCGCTGGGGCGATTATAGCGCATTGGTTATCGATCCGGTAGACGACGCCACTTTCTGGTATACGAACGAATATTATTCCGCTAGCGGCTCCTTTAATTGGCGCACGCGCATCGCTAGCTTCAAGTTGGCTTCGGCAGCCCCGACCCCAACTCCGACCCCAACGCCAGTTTCCACGCCAACTCCGACTCCGACACCAACGCCAGCTCCAACTCCGACACCGACGCCCACGCCCACGCCTGCACCAGACTTTTCACTGTCGATCACGCCTTCGTCTGTGACGGTGCCCCGTGGTGGCGGAACCGCTTCCTATACCGTAACAATCGCGCCGACAGGAGGCTTCAATTCTCCGGTGACTTTGTCCGTGAGCGGCCTTCCCGCTGGCGCAACCGGAAGCTTTAACCCGAATCCGGCCACCAGCTCTTCAGCGCTGACAATAACTGTCAGCTCTTCCACGGCGCGCGGGACATATCCCTTTACTGTTACTGGCACTGGCGGCTCTCCGCCTGCAACCCGTACCACAACAGCGACGCTCATTAAGGCGGCTAGGAAATAGACTAGGGCCTGGGGATTAGTGGGTCGCGGATCTTAACTCTTGAACGGCCCAATCACTCAACGGAATTTTACTTCGGACTTGGCTTCCATCGATCGGGGACGGTTGCTGTTAAATTCGCATTTGGCCCTTTTGCCCATCGAGTCGCTAGTGAGCCATCCGTGTTTGGCGCCGCCCCTGGGTTGCTCGCGCTGGGCGCCGGATTGTTTGCCGGAGTTGCGGTAGTTGCAGTCGCCGGCCGATGGCGCTCTCGAAGTTCGCGGGGAGGCTCAGGAGACGCGTTGAACCAAAGATAGGCTACGATTCCAATTAGCACGGCAGCGGTGAGGAGTTCTTTCATCTTGTGACTGGTCTAATTGGCAGCAGTAAACAGGCCGCCCCGGTCGGGATCAGTCGACAAATTCTGCGACGTCCTCTCTCAACCTCTCAACATTCTGCTTTCAGTATTTCCGCGTTTCAGTGTTTCTAGGAACTTGTTCCCACAAAATGCGTTGGCAAACGCGCACCGCTGGTGGAGCTTCCTCTCATAGGCGCGATCAACCTGAAAGAGAAATGATTTATGGCGCATGTCGTTACCAATAAATGTCTGGGGTGCAAGTTCACCGACTGCGTGTTGGTGTGCCCGGTGGCGTGCTTTTACGAGTTGGAGGGTCAACTGGTCATTCACCCGGAGGAGTGCATCGATTGCGTGGCTTGCGTGGATGAATGTCCGGTGCACGCGATCTACGCCGAGGGGGACATTCCGCCGGAGTTTCAATCCGACATTGAATTCAACGCGACTGAGGCCAGACGGGTAAAAGACTCGGGCCAGGGTGCGATCGAGACGAAAAAGGATCCCTTGCCGACCGCCGTCCAAAGGAAAGCGGAATTGGGTTACTAGAAGCCATTCAGCTTTCAGCGTGTCATGCTTTGAAACTCGCTCGCTGCCCGCGCTCACTCACTCCTACCCTCGTCAGTTTACCTTCTATGTCGCTCATCCCAATCGCTCCATTCAGCTTTTTAATCAGGGGGCGGTTTCGTTCTGCTGACCTCTGACCTCTGACCTCTGCAATTGTGTTAATAGTAAGACGCGACCCAATCTCCTTTTCTTCGTGAGCTGACATACAACGCTTTAAGGCGATGGTAGTGCCATGAAGAAGGCGGCTGCATCTCAGAGAAGGGCGTCAACACGAGCGCGAACCGCTACGCGCCGCTCCTCCCGCGGCGATCACATTCGTGTTGTTCCGCTCCACCACCCTTTACTGCCGCGCGAGCTTGCGGCTGCTGCCAAGCCAAAGCTCACTTATCGCTCAGGGCCGCTCCTGCCAAACGTCGAGGTATTCACGATCTTTTGGGGAACGACCTGGGGCTCGGCACGCGGCCCCGCCACCGTCGTGACGCGGATCAACCAATTCTTCGATGCTATCCTCGTTAGTCCTCTGATTGATCAATTAGCCGAGTACAACGTTGCCGGACAGACGATTGGTCACGGCTCGCTAGTCGGAACCAACACCATTAGTGCGAAGGCGCCGGTTGGCAGCGTCACCGATACGTCCATTCAGGCGCGGTTGAAAAAATGGATCAGTGCCAAGACCGTGCCACAGCCGAACAACAACACCCTTTACTTCATCTATCTGGATCCGGGCGTGGTATCGATTATGGGTGGCAGTCGTTCTTGCCGGAGCTATTGCGGCTATCACAACAACGCCGGGAATGTTTTTTACGGGCTAATGCCTTACCCGAGTTGCGCAGGTTGTCTCGGTCGTCTGAACGCGTTCGATGCGCTTACCGGCACCAGTTCCCATGAGCTGTGCGAGGCTATCACCGACCCGATTCCCGGTTCTGGCTGGTACGACGACACCAACGGAGAGATTGGCGACATCTGCGCCTGGAAATTCAAGAAAGTCGCCGGCTACAACGTTCAACTCGAATGGTCGAACGCCGCTGGAAAATGCATCTAGCTTTCCTCGACGAAATGGGCGAGGGGGCTTTCCTCCTTCGTCCGGCGGCTGCCGGACTACGGCGCGGCAGGGGAGCTCTTCGTTCCTTCGGACATCTGATCTCTGACTTCTGATTTTCGCGGCGTTGCCGCTGATGTTTTTGCGCTTCCTCGTCAATCGCGCGCCAATATAATGGCCGTCTTCGAACGACCAGATCATGCAATTGGGGAAAAGGAACGCACTCTTGGCAATTGCAGTGGGCGGCCTGATCGCCGGGGCTTTGGACATTACCCAGGCCATAATCTTGTTTGGAAAAAAAGTTCCGCTGTTGATTGCTGGCGGTCTGTTGGGCCGCGGCGCCTTTCATGGCGGCGCCGGTACTTACGCGCTCGGTCTTTTCCTCCACTTCTTCATCGCAATGTCAGTGGCCACGATTTACTACGTCGCCAGCCGCCGGCTCAAATTTTTAATGGAACACTGGATTGTGTGCGGTTTGTTTTACGGCGCCGCCGTCGACCAGGTAATGACTCTTATCGTGTTACCGTTGTCCGCGCTTCACGCGGCGGGGCCTTACAAACTTCACGACCTGATTCTAGGAATCATCGTCCACAGCATCGTAATCGGTCTGCCGATCTCTTTCAGTGTTCGCCGGTTCGCTCCCCAGAACTAGCGAAGCAAAGGACTGCGTCGCACAAAATGTTGCAACAAAGGCGCAGTTGGTGATGTTTAATCGTCGAGGCAAGTTGATGAAACCATTCAGGATTCCGGCGCTCTGCTTGATTTCAGCAGTGGCAATCGCCGCCCCTCGAGTCGATGCACAAACGAATGCGCTGGTGGTGCAAAACAGTCCGCACGTCGCAGCGCGCGGCGGTATCGCTCGCGGGCCGACAAATTTTCGAACGATCAACACCCACGCAGCCGGAAGGATTGCTCAGCCGCGCACGAATTTCCGGTCGGGTTACGCGCCGTCGATGCGGCCATCGAATGTCACTCTGGCAGCAATGAGCGCTCGACAAACTGCACGAACTTACAATGCGCGACCATCCAACGGTATGGCAGTGAGAAGCGACGTCGCATCGAACCTGTCTTCGATCGCGGCGGCGCAACGTGTGATCAAAACCGACGATACAGAGGCAATCGCAGGCATCTTAGCGAGACGCGAACCGGCACAGAGCGACCCCGCAACAGCGAACCCTCAAACCGGCGTCCGAGCCTCGCAACCAACGAGCGGCAGTTTCGCGCCGCATCAGGCGCCACAGAGGCAAGTGAAACCCGATCCGCAAGGCAAAAACAATCGTCTTAGCTTCTCCGATGCGTTGCGCTGCCATCGGCAAGAGTGGCACGACTGCAACTGGTGGAGGCAACATTTCACCACCATCGTTTTTGTGAGCGGCGGATATTTCTTTTTAGACGGATGCTATTGGTATCCGGCGTGGGGTTACGATCCGCTCTCTAGCAACTACGATTACGATGGCCCCATTTACACT
>Ga0137403_10010395_pt1 | contig 10312 bp, 7 predicted proteins | sample CZOMad2_1_16fung_FD_122057 | JGI IMG/M metagenome (GOLD analysis project Ga0137403, IMG submission 122057) | Vadose zone soil fungal communities from Angelo Coast Range Reserve, California, USA - CZOMad2_1_16fungal (Hybrid Assembly) | ecosystem: Environmental > Terrestrial > Soil > Vadose zone... | reverse complement strand
CCCCATCGTTTGTGCCTCGGTCATCACCGCGGCCACGGCCGAGGCAACCAGCGCGGGCCGGGGCTTACCAGGCTCGCGAAGGAGCACCTCGAGCATGCCGCGCTCGGCTCCGACGATGACCACACGATCTTCGCGGATCAGGTCGAGCCGCCAGCCCGCCACCATGTCCCCGATCTGATAACCACGCACCACCTTGGTCACCGGGTCTTCGACGTAGGCGCGGCTCTTCGCGCCTTCTCCGGCCACGACTCCGTAGAGGAGCGGCCGGGGCCCCGCCGCCGCCGCCGCCGTGCTGGCGGAGCTCCTGGACGGATCGAAGAGATTGCCCGAGGCGATGACCTCACCGGCCGAGGCGTCGCCCGTGGTTCGCGCCTCTCCCACAGCCGCGGAGTCTGACTGCGCGGGAACGGGCCCTTCCTGCACTTGGACACGAGAGGCCGGCCGGATCTGGGGAGGCCCAGGCAGGGGCCGCGAGTGCATCAGTTCCCGGCCTAGGGCCACGGCGAAAATGAGCGCGAGCACCCCGAGGCCGAGGTTGAACCGGACGAGCCGCCTGCTCACCCTATTGAACCTGGAAGCTCGTGCTCGCGGCGCCGGCGACGTTGCCAAGCGTGGCCTTGACGCCGACTGAGTAGGTGCCGACCGGATCGTGCTTCCCGATGCGGAACTTGTACACGGCCTGCCCGCTGCTGTTGGTGGTCGCCGTACCCGTGGTTACGGCTCCGCCGGTCTTGGTGATGGTGAAGGCCACGCTGGCCCCGGAGACGGGCGCCGTGCCGCCCGTGACCGTGGCCGTCAGGGTCGCGGTCTGATTGCGGCTGTAGGTCGCCTGGCTCGGAGAGACCGTCACGCCGAGGGAAGACGCGACCACGTAGGTCGACTGGGTCGAGCCCGCGTACGTGGGAGCGGCTGTATTCGTCGCCGCCTGGGTCAGCTGATAGAAGCCGTCCGGAGTCCCCATGGGTGAGGCGACCTGCATACCGGCAGCGCCCGAAGCACCCGGGCTCAGGCTCAGGCTCTGGGTTGGGAGCAGGGCCGTCCAGCCCGCCGGCACCGCATCCCCGAGACTGAACGTCGAAGAGGAACACCCGGTGCCATCCATATTTTTGACGCTCATCGTGTAGTTCACCGTGGTCCCCGCCGGCACCCACTGGCTCTGGCTGGGCGAGACCGTCACGGTGGGGTTGGCCCGGACGCACGGCAGGGGCGTCATGGTCACCTGGACCGAGGCGCTGCTCCCATTCATGGAGACGGGCGTGATGACGATGCCGGCCGTGGGGTCGGTGAAGCTCTGCCCCAGCACGAGCGCCGGGTCGTCCCAGGAGTCGGTCCCGGGCGTCAGGTCGAGGAGGTAGCTGCTGTTGGGATCCGTGTCGGTCCCCAGGTGAATCACCACGCCGCTGAGCACGTTCGAGTTGCCGGACAGAAAGCTGTCGTACCCCACCGCCTGACGGTACTCGACGTAATACCAGGTCTTCGGGTTGGTGGACTTGGGGATCTTCAGCGCCTTGGGGTTGGTCCCCGGGGTTTCGTACGCATCGATCCAGTACAGGCCTTCGGTCGACACCGTGGAAATCGGCGGCGAAGCGCCGTAGTTGAGCCAGCCGATGCGCTCTTTCTGATACGCGGTGAAATGGCCCGAGGACGGGTTACCCATGATGTCCTGCGTGTCGCCATATTCGATGGAGGAGCAGGTCCCGGTATCCACGCTGGTCCCGCACTCGAGGGCGTGGGAGTGGTAGAGGCCCAGATTGTGGCCCATCTCGTGGCCCAACACCTTCAGCGAGAAAGGGGGGCCGTTGATCCAAGCCTGGGAGGGATTGCCCCCGACGCTGCCCATGCCCCACCAGCCGCAGGCATTGATGGGGAACCCGTAGACCCATCGCGTGTAGCTCGAGAGGGTGTAACCCGCCGCGGTCGCCGCTTTGTTGGCGAGGCTCGCCAACGTCGCGGTGTCGCAAACCGACGTGGACATGGCAATGGTGAACCAGCCCGCCACATCCCCCGTGAGCCAAGTCTGCTGGGACGAGTTCTCCTTGTAAAAGCTGCTGGTGGTCGAGAAGGCGACGCTCTGGGCGTCGGAGGTCAAGAACGGCTGAGTGGCATTGTCCTGGAAGTTGACCAGGATCACGAGGGTCTTCTGGGCGCCGAAGGTATTCGGCGCGACGGACGTCAGCGCCTGCACGGTGCCCCCGGTGCCATTGAGGGCCACGTCCTGGCCGAGATTCACGCCCCGGACGCGCACGCGTGTGCCCGTCAGGAGCGGGGGCGCTTCCTTGGCGAAATGCATCTCCAGCCGCTCCGTGGCGGTCTGGAGGAAGTGGCGATACCGGCTGTTCTTCGCGTAGTCTTCGTGGAACACCTGCAACTCTCCGTCGAGCGCCACGTCCTCTTCCACGTCGGCCTGGATGGCCGCGGGGAAGCCGGCCCGCACGGCAGCCGGGATGGCCACGCGGAGCACCGCCTCCGGATTGCTCTCCATGAGCCCCAGCAGATGCTGCTTGCGGGCTGCGGCGGCGTTCCGGAGCGTTTGCAGCGGGGCGTTCTGGCCGGCGAGCCCGACGAGGCTCTGGGTCAGATTCTCCGCGGACGGTCCCGCCGGGGATCGGGGGCCGCCCTGTGCCCACGCGGGCGAGGCACCCAGGACACACAGGAGCGCCACCAGCATGCCCGCGAGCGCAGAGCGAGACGCGATGAGAGCATGAGGGCGACTGCGAGGGGGACAGGATCTCGACGCCATGAGGATATCTCCTTGGCCAGGAGAGATCCTCTTCGACGTCGCGCCGGTGCGACGGCTCTCCTCCTTCGGCGGCCCGGCTGTCCCGCATCCGCGGGACCCGTGGCTTTGCGTCCCCCGATCACTCGGGGTTTGCCCTATCGAGAGAAGATCGTCTCCAAAGAATAGATTGTCAGGTCTCCGCAGTCCGTCTGCGGCGCTTGGCTAGAGAGCAAGCAAAGTGCCACGCGGACCTCTGGATCGCCGTGTGAGCCACCTTGCCCAGAACCACCGGAAATCCGGTGGGTTCCAAGGATCAGGTTCGCCCGTGCAGGCTTCGGGCTAGCCGGACGGGCGGGCTGGGACAGGCAGCAGCCTGACACCTGTCTGCGAGAGCGCTGACACTCGAAGCCATGCCCACGCCGAGGGTCCAGAATCGCACGGCCTTCACCCCTACCTTCAGTAGCCAGCCACGATCCTTTGCCCTCACCTGCTTCCGGGCGTCAGCGGCGCTCGCCGTGCGCGGGCTGCGGACTCTGGGCTACCATACCCTCTGCGCACGGGCGCACTGCTCGGATGAAAGCACCCATAGGGAGCTCGGATGACGATGCCATCGGCACCGCCCACGGAAACCATTCTCATTGTCGATGACGAGGTCCAAGTACTGACGTTGGTCGCAGAGCTGCTGCGGACGCAGGGCTACACCGTGATGAGCACGTGGGATCCGGATGAGGCGCTCCGACTCGCGCGAGCGCACACCGGACCGATCCATCTGCTCCTGTCCGACCTCGTCATGCCGGTCATGACCGGGCAGGAGTTGGCCACGGAAATCCTCGCCATTCATCCAAACATGAAGGTGCTCTTCATGTCGGCATACAGCATCGAGATAGCCGAAGACTACAATGTGCGGCTCGCTCCAGGCGAGCCGTTCCTCGGCAAGCCCTTCAGCATCGCCGGGCTCCAACGCACGGTCCGTTACGCGCTCGACTACGAGGCGCCGTCTTCTCCGCACCTGATCCAATGATCTCCGCCACGCATCTCAAGCCCGGGACATCCGCTCGCTCGTGAATCGAAGCGGATACACTCCGGCGTATCCGACCTGACACTCTAGAAGCGCGCGCGACGCGGTGGCAGGCTGGGCGCGATGGGTTACTCGCGACCGCAGCTCAAGCTCCTCCTGCTCCTGGCCACGATCCTTCTCGTCGGCTTGGGCGTTCGCGAATGGCGCGCGGACTTTCCTGACGCCGCCGAGCGGCTCGAGCGCTTCGACCATGAAGATCCGCCCCCGCCGATTCCGCCCGCGCCCCGCCCTCGAGCGGCGGCCCGCTGGTCCCCCGCCCGCCTCGAAGCGGCTTCGGCATCTCGCGCACCCCAGCTGCCGCGGGCGCGCGTCACTCCACCGCCCGCACCCCCGGCCATTGACCCGCGTCCGCTGGACATCAATCACGCGACCGCGGAGCAGATCGCGAGGCTGCCCGGCGTCGGCCCAAGCCTCGCCCGCCGCATCGTCGACGAACGCGATCGAGTGGGACGGTTCGACTCGCCGGAAGGGCTTCGCGGCATCCTTGGACTGGGACGGAAGAAGGTTGCGGCGCTTCGCGAGTACGTGACCGTCGGTGAGTGAGCCTGATGAAATGGCACGAGGCACCGCTCCTGCCGCTGGCCGCCGCCTTTGCTCTCGGCATCTATGCGAGCTCGTGGACGGCTACCCCCACATCATGGCTCCTGGGCGCGGGCGGGCTCCTGCTCGCCGGGGCCGCCGTCGCGCTGGCCCTCGGCGGGGAGCGCGTCGCCACGGTGGGATTGCTCGCCCTTGCGGTCACCCTGGGAGCGCTCCGCGCCGCGAGCGATCCTCTTCCTGGCGATCACATCGCGCGGGCCGCGCTCGGGCCGCTGGTCAGCGTGGAAGGACGCCTGGCCGAAGAGCCGGTGCGCTGGGCGGTGGATCGCACCCGGCTGCTCATCGACGTCGACGGCCTGCGCGACGGTCTCGATCTCCGGCCAGTGTCGGGCCGGCTTCAAGTCTCGCTCTACGGTGAAACGGCCGCGGTTGGGGAAGGCCAGCGCGTGGCGCTGGAACTCAAGCTCTCGCGTCCGCGGGGCTTCAAGAACCCCGGGGCTTTCGACTATCCGGGCTTCCTGAGGCGAGAGGGAATCCTCCTCGTTGGCAGCGGTCGGGGCGAATCACTCGTGCCCCTCACGGCCGACGACCCACCCTGGCCAGTGCGCGTCAAGCGCTGGGCAGTGGCGACGATCAACGCGCATCTGCCCGAGACGTCCGCCGCCCTCATGGCGGGGCTGCTTCTCGGCGAGAAAACCGGACTTTCCCCGGAAGCCAGCGAGGCTTTTCGTCGCGCCGGCGTCTATCACATTCTCGCGGTCTCCGGCTTCAACGTCGCCCTGCTCGCCTCTTCGGTCTTTTTCGTGCTCTCGACGTTCGGCATCCGGAGACGCGCCACGGCCGTGGCGGCGGCGTTGGCACTCGTGGGATTCGCCCTTGTCGTCGGCGGGCAGGCTTCGGTGCTTCGGGCCACCGTGATGGGACTGCTCCTGTTGGGGGCCATGCTGCTCGACCGGGAATCGCAGCTGATGAACGCCCTCGCCCTGGCCGTGATCGTATTGCTCGCATGGCGGCCCGGCGACCTGGCCGAGCCCGGCTTTCAGCTCTCCTTCGCTGCCACGGCAGGGATCATCTACCTCACGCCGCCCGTTACTGCCTGGCTCTCGGCTCGGGGCTGGCCGGCGTGGCTCGCCACGTCCACGGCGGTGAGCCTGGGCGCCCAGGCGGCGGTGACCCCCGTGATGCTCGCCCACTTCAACCAGCTCTCGCTGATCGGCGTCGCCGCAAACCTTGTGGTGGTCCCGCTCGCCGCGGCAGGCACCATGCTGGGCATGCTCGCCCTTGTATTGGCTCTGGCCAGCGCATTCGCCGCCGACGTACTCTTCCAGTCGCTCTGGCTCCCGCTGCTCGCCCTGCGCGCCGCGGTCTGGGTCGCGGCCGCGGTGCCGGCGGCCATGGTGCATCTGCCCGCCCCGAGCTGGGTGGCCATTGCCGCCTGGTGCGCGGCCTTGGCTTTCGTGCCGTACCTGGGCGGATCGCGGCGATGGTCTCGGGGAACGGCCCTGGCCTGTCTCGGCCTCTCGATCGGCCTCTCCGTGTGGCCCTGGGTGAAGCCCAGCGACGGCCGCCTTCGCGTCACTTTCTTCGACGTGGGACAGGGCGACTCTATTTTGGTCGAGCTGCCCGAGGGCCCGCGGCTCCTCGTCGACGGGGGCCCCGCCGGCGGCAACCGGCTCGACGTTGGTGAGCGCGTGCTCGCGCCATTTCTCTGGAATCGTCCCGCGGCCCGGCTCGACGCGGTGGCGCTCACGCATCCGGATTCCGATCACTCGGGCGGACTGCGGGCCGTGCTCACGCGCTTTCACGTGCGCGAATTCTGGGAGAACGGACGCTGGATCGCCGGCACCGAGGACACGCTGCGCGCCGTGGAGCGCTCCGGCGCCTGTCGGCGCACCCTCGTGGCGGGGCAGCGGCTCTGGCTCGGCTCGGCGCTCTTGACCGTTCTCAACCCCGACGGGATCCTCCCCCTCGACGAGCCGCCGCCCTTTGGGCAGAACGAGGAGTCGCTCGTACTGCGCCTCGACTGGCGCGGCTTCTCGCTGCTGCTGACGGGTGATCTGGGCGCTCCGGGCGAGGAGCACCTGCTTGCCTCGCATGCGCCCCTGCGGTCATTGGTGCTCAAGGTGGGCCACCACGGCAGCCGCTACTCGTCCACCGAGGATTTCCTCGATGCCACGCGGGCGTCCCTGGCCGTGATCTCCGTCGGAGCCCGCAATTCATTCGGGCACCCGACCCCGGAGGCTCTCGGCCGCCTCGAGGCGGCTCGGGCCCAGATCTACAGAACCGACCGCGACGGCGCCGTGATGCTGGAGACGGACGGCAGCACGCTCTGGGTGACCCGATGGGCCTCGGGCACGGTCGATCGCTTTGATCTCGATCCGGAGCGGGGGCCTTAACGCACCGCGGCCCCCGACACGAGGTCGAGGGCCGTGGTGGGACGCGCGGGAAGCGGGAGGAGGCGGTGGGCTAGCTCTCGAAGCTGCGTTCGTACTGCGTGCGCAGCCGCTCCAGCTCCTCGGGATCGAGACGCATGCCCAGGGAGAGCCCCATCTCACCCAGGATGGTCTTGATCTCGTTCAGGGACTTCTTGCCGAAGTTCTTGGTCTTGAGCAGCTCCGACTCCGTCTTCTGCACGAGGTCGGCGATGGTGCGAATGCTCGCGGTCTTGAGACAGTTGGAGGCGCGCACGGACAGCTCGAGCTCATCGACATTGCGGAAGAGATGCTCGTTGAGCTCGACGCGTGGCGCGATCTCGACCCCGGCCTCGCTGACCTCGGCCGCGGGCGGCGAGCTCTGCGGGAAATCCGTGAGCAGATCGAACTGGTCCTCGAGGATGCGCGCCGCCTCGCCCACCGCGGTCTCGGGGGTGATGCTGCCGTTGGTCCACACCTCGAGCACGAGTCGCTCCATGCCCGGGTCCTGCTTCGACGGCTCGACGTGGAAATTGACCCGCTTGACGGGGCAGAAATCCGAATCGATCAGAATGGCGTTGATGGGCAGGGCCTCGGGCTCGCGCCGCTCGGCGGCCTGATAGCCGCGGCCCCGCTCGACGCAGAGCTCCATCTCGATCGAGCCGTCCTTGTCGAGATTGGCGAGGATGACGTCGGGCGTGAGGATCTCCACGTCGGCATCCGGCTCGAAATCGCGCGCGGAGATGGTGCGCGGCCCCTGCGCCTTGAGCCGAAGGAGCTTGGGCCGGTTCACGCTCACCGCGAAGACCAGCTTGCGGAGATTCAGGATGATGTCGAGCGTGTCCTCGTTGACGCCTTGCAGATGCGAGAACTCGTGGAGGACCCCCTCGATCTTGGCCCACGTGGGCGCGGCTCCCGGAATCGAGGACAGGAGCACCCGGCGGTAGGCATTGCCCACGGTGAGAGCGAAGCCCGGCTCGAAGGGCTCGACGGCGATCTGGCCGTGGCTGCGATCGCGGGTAAGCCATTCGTGGCGGACGGGAAGCACAAGCTGCTGCATCAGACGCCTCCTGGGGGGAATTGGCGGGCTACTGTGCCCGAGGGACGTCAGTATACCAGAAACGATGCGTGGACCAAATGTGCCCCCGAAGTTTGACTGATCCGTGAACCCCGGGCAAAATCAGAGAGAATCATGATGGAACGGCCTCGGTTTCTCAAAAGCTCAGCGGGCGCCCGGACTCACGCCGGCCGACCTCTGCGGCAGGTCGTCTGGGGAGTGGTGGCCCTGTGCGGCCTCTTTGTCGGTCTCCAGGTCTGGTGGCTGGTCACCGCCACTCCCACGGTGGCGGCGGGCCCGCGCATCATCGAGATCCCTCCTCACCTGGGTGTGCTCGACATCGCGCGACGCCTCGACAAGGCCGACATCATCAGAAGCCCCTTCGGCTTCGCGCTCCTCGCCCTGGTTCAAGGAAAGGCGCGGGCCCTCAAGGCGGGCGAGTACGAGGTGCCCCAGGGGGCCAATACATTCGCCGTGCTGAGCCTGCTCGAAGGCGGCAAGGTGCTCTACCATCCCGTGCTCTTGAAGGAGGGCGCCTCCCTCGCCGAGCTGGCGCGGGCCATCGAGGCGGAGGGGCTGGCCCGCGCCGATGACGTGATCCGGGTCGGCCACGATCCCATCTTCCTGCGGGCCCTCGAAATCTCCGGAGCCTCGGTCGAGGGCTATCTCTTTCCCGACACCTATCAGTTCGCCAAGGGCGTCACGCCCGAGGAGATGCTCGCGCGCATGGTGATGAAGATGCGGGCCCAGCTCACGCCTGAGCTCCTGAACACGGCGCGAGAGCGGGGCATCAACGCGCATCAGCTCCTCACCCTCGCCTCCATCATCGAGCGCGAGGCGGTCGTCCCCAGTGAGCTGCCGCTGATCTCCGCGGTATTCTGGAATCGCCTCAAGGTCGACATGCCGCTTCGGGCCGACCCCACCGTGCAGTACGCCATCGGCAAGGGGCGACAGGCCCTCACCCGCGACGATCTGCTCGTGGACCACCCCTACAATACCTATCGGCGACCAGGACTTCCCCCCGGCCCCATCGCCAATCCCGGGCTTCTGGCTATCCGCGCCGCGGTGAACCCGGCCCGGGTCAACTATCTGTACTTCGTGGCGATGGACGAGCGCCGCCATCAGTTCTCGCAGAGCCTGACCGACCACAACGAGGCGGTGGCGCGGTATCGCCTCGGCAAGCTCCACTGACGCCGCCAACAGGCGCTGGAGTGGTCTCTTGTGCTATAAACACAGGCGAAGCCATGGCGCCCGGCGACGAGTCGAGCACTCTCGAAATCCTGCCGGCGGCCGGACTGCGGGCCGCCCGGCCGCGCGCTCCGCGCTTTCCCCCGCTCTACCAGTTGATCCGTAGCGCCTGCGCGCCGATCCTGCGCGCCCGCTTCGATCTCGAAGTCTCCGGGCTCGACCGCCTGCCCTCCGAGGGGCCGTTCATTCTCGCGGCCAATCACCACAACTATCTCGACGGCGTGGTGCTGGGCGTGGCCCTGCCTCGGCCCATCAGCTTCCTCGTGATGCCGCGCGTCTTTCGGGCGAGCCCGCTCCACCCGCTCTTCCATCGCCGCATCGGCTCGATTCCCGTGAGTCTCGAGCGCCCCGACCCGGGCGCCATGAAGCGCACCCTCCGGGTGCTCGAAGACGGTGGAGTGGTGGGAATTTTTCCCGAAGGTCCCTTCAGTCGAGAGGGGCGGCTCGTCCCTGGCCAGCCCGGGGTGGCCATGATGGCGTTGCGCGCCGGGGTGCCCGTGGTGCCCGCGGCCATCAGCGGCACCTATGAGGCCCTCGCCGGCCGTCGTTTCTACATTCCCCGGGGGCGTCCCCTCGCCGTTCGCTTCGGGCACCCGCTGCATTTCCACCAGCCGCGCCGCCGCGCCAGCCACTCCGAGCGCGAAGAGATCACCCGCCGCATCATGGGGCATATCGCGGCGATGCTGCATGCCGGCCGGCCCGCCGAAACCCGGCGCGGAGAAGCCGGCGCTTCGTGACCGACGCCGGCGGCAATCCGGGATCCGGGAAGCCCTGGGGCGGCCGCTTCAGCGTGGGCGCCGATCCCGCCGCCGAGGCTTTCACCTCCTCGCTTGCCTTCGACCGCCGGCTCTGGCCGCACGACATCCGCGGGAGCGCGGCGTGGGCGCGGGCGCTGGAGCGCGCGGGGTTGATCGACCCGCCGGAGCGCACGGCCATCGAGAGGGGGCTCGAGTCGGTCCGGGCCGAGCTCGAAAGCGGGCGCTTCACCTTCCGGCGCGAGCTCGAAGACATCCACATGAACATCGAGCGCCGACTCATCGAGCTGGCGGGCCCGGTGGGAGGGAAGCTTCACACCGGCCGCTCGCGCAATGATCAGATCGCCCTCGACGAGCGTCTCTACCTCCGCGACGTGCTGGGAGACCTCGACGCCGCGCTGGCCACGGTGCAGTCGGCCCTCCTCGCCCAGGCGGAGAAGCATCACGAGGCGGCCATGCCCGGTTACACGCACCTGCAGCGGGCCCAGCCGGTGCTCCTCGCCC
>Ga0137403_10010394_pt1 | contig 10313 bp, 6 predicted proteins | sample CZOMad2_1_16fung_FD_122057 | JGI IMG/M metagenome (GOLD analysis project Ga0137403, IMG submission 122057) | Vadose zone soil fungal communities from Angelo Coast Range Reserve, California, USA - CZOMad2_1_16fungal (Hybrid Assembly) | ecosystem: Environmental > Terrestrial > Soil > Vadose zone... | reverse complement strand
CGTCTACACGATTAATTCCCAGGGCCTCGCAGTCGCGCCTACGGCGTACGAAAGCTCGTTTGGCGATCCTGCCACCGGCGAATTGCTTTTTGAGGGCTTGGCTCCCCAAACCGGCGGAAAATCTTCCGCTTGCAGAATCAAATCGATGAAGCGATCGCGAAAAGTTCGGAAGATGGTGCGGCCTACTACACACTGACGTACAACCCAAGCAACCACAATTGGGATGGCCAGTTCCGCAATGTACCAGTTTTGGTGGAAGGCCGGGGTCTCGAAGCGCGCGCCCGTAATGGCTATTACGCAGTGGCCGAGTCCCCCCTGAGTCCAGGTGAGGTTGATGATGCGGTGTCGCAAGCCTTGATGAGTCCGATGCCGTTCCGGGGTATTGACGTACATGCCACGGTCACGCATGCGGAGGAGGGCGCAGGAAAATACGTGCTGCGCGTGGATGGCGATGCGGTGGTGGCTCCGGGAAAACGAGCGCTTGTGCAACCGGAAGTTGAGGGCGTGATCGGAAAAGTATTTGTCCGCGAAGGGGAACACGTGCAGAGCGGGCAGGTGCTGGCGGAGATGGAGGGATGGAGTCTCCGCTCGGCACTGGCGGCGGCGCAGTCGAAATACGAAACAGCGATGCTGGAGATGAACAAGGCGTTGGCGTCGAATGATGGAACGGAAGCCGGGGTGCGGCGAGTCCAGGCGGATTACTGGAAAGCGGAAGTGGAGCGGGCGAAGCAGATGGTGGAGCGAACTCAGTTGCGGTCACCCATCGAGGGAGTGGTGGCCACCCCGCACGTGGAAGAATTTGCCGGGCGGAAACTGGAGCCGGGCGATTCGTTTGCCGAAGTGGTGGATACGTCTCAAGCGGTCATAGACGTGGCCGTGGATGACGCCGACGCGGGATTGCTGAAGGCCGGGCAGAACGCGGTAGTCAAGTTGAACAGCTATCCGACGAGGACCTTTCACGGACAGGTGGCTGTGGTGAGTCCCAAGGGAACAATGCTGCGTGACGGCACGGTGTTTTTCGCGCGCGTGTCCGTGCCAAACGAGCAGGGCGTGATTCGGGCGGGGATGGAAGGACGCGGGAAGGTGCGGGTGGGTTGGTCGCCCTCGGGGTACGTGTTTTTCCGGCGGCCCTTCTTGTGGTTGTACGGGAAAATCTGGTATTGGCTGGGCTGGTAGGAGCACGGAGAAGTCATGCGAAAAGAATGGATTTTGGTGGGGCTGGGCGCGACGTTCCTGGCGATGGGGTGCGGAGACGAAAAAGCGGCCGTGGGCGGCGTGACGAACGCCGCGGCTCCAGCCATCGTGCCGGCGCCGCCAAAGACGACGGCTTCGAAGGCAAGCGAGCCGGTAGATGCGGGGCTCTCGGTTTCCGGGCCGATCATCGTGGAGCATGAAGTGGAGCTGACCGCGCAGCGTGACGGCCTGATCCAGAAGATTTACGTGGATGCGCCCGCGCGGGTGAAGGCGGGAGCGCTGTTGGCAGAATTGGACGGGCGGCAAATCCAGGCGAACCTGGCAGCGGCGCGCGCGAAGACACGGAGCGTCGAGGCGGACCTGAAGAACTGGGAAGCGGAAGCCGAAGTATTGAAGGCCGATTACGGGCGGCAGAAGAATTTATTTGCGTCCGGGCTGACATCGCAGGAACAACTGGAGCACGCGAAATACAAAGCGGAATCCGATCAGTGGGATATTTTGCGGGTGAAGGAAACGCTGAACACGGCGAAAGAAGAAGAGCACTCGCTGGAAATTGAGATGGAGAAGACCAAGTTGACCGCGCCCTTCAACGGCCTGATCGCGCGGCGGTATGTGCGCGAGGGGCAGAACGTGACCAAGGGCGAGCGGCTTTTCTGGGTGACGGCTGAGGCGCCGCTGCTGATGAGGTTCACGCTGCCCGAAAAATATTTCGGGAAAATGCGGACGGGGCAGCCGGTGGAAGTAACTGGTGCGGACGCGCCGGCGGAAAAGCATGTGGCAAAGGTAAAGCAGGTGAGTCCGGTGGTGGATCCCTCGAGCGGGACCTTTGAAGTGCTGGTTGAATTGACAGGCGATCGCGGATCGCTGCGGCCGGGGATGACCGCCCTGGCGCACCTGGAAAATATTCACTAAACGAAATCCATGAACCTGACGCGCGCACTGGAAGTGGCCCTGCCGGATATTCCGGCGCGGAAGCTTGCGGAGAGCTATCCGCGGCTGGATCCGGGGACGTCCTCAAGAGAGCACATTGAGGATGGCGCGCCGATCGTGCGTGTTTACATTCCCACATCGAAGGGAATGTACACGCTTACAACCGATCAGTGGGCGCTTGCGCAATTGTTCGACGGACAGCGCTCCTACGAAGAAATTTCCGAGATCTACTCGCAAGAGCACGGCGATCTGTATGACACGGAGGGAGTGCGGGAATTCGCGGAAGAACTGGAGGCGAACGAATTCTGGTACAAGACGCCCCAGGAAAAGAACATGCAGCTTTTGCAGATGACGCGAGAGGAAAGAAAGAAAAAGCAGCAGCAGGTGAAAAGCATCTGGGCGGATCTCTCGGACGTCAATTTTCCGGCTTTCAATCCGGACCGGTTCATTACCTGGGCGCACGACCGAACCAAATTCTTTTACACCACTTGGTTCACAGTCGTGACACTCATTGGGTTCGCGATCAGCGGGGTGGTCACGATAACCCACTGGAGCCAGATCTGGAGTGACACCCTCGATTTTTACAATTTCTCAAATAAGACCTGGGGCGATGTATTTGCGCTTTACACCCTGGGGATGGTGGTGGTCGCGGTTCACGAATTCGCGCACGCGCACGCTTGCAAGCACTTCGGCGGCCGCGTGCCGGCGATGGGATTCGCCCTGGTGTACCTGACGCCGGCATTTTATACCGATACGACGGAAGGATTCGTGAAAGGCTCACGGTGGGAGCGCTTCGTAATTGTGATGGCTGGGATCTGGTCGGAGCTGATCCTGTGCGCGATCGCGACGCCGATCTGGATTGACACGCCTCCGCAAACGCTGATTCATGACGGCGCCCACTTCGTCATGATGATGACGGGGATGATGTCGCTGGTGTTGAACTGGAATCCGCTGATGAAGCTCGACGGGTATTACATGCTGGGAGAGCTTGTTGGAATTCTGGACATAAAGGAGAGTTCGACGGCTTATGTCTCCGCCTGGGTAAAACGCAACATCTGGCGGTTGCCGGCAGAAGTACCTTATGTGCCCAAACGGCGGCGATTTGGTTTTGCGGTGTACGCTTTGCTATCCGGAGCGTACAGCTACATGGTCCTTTTCATTCTTGCGCGTTTTGCAGGAAATTTTGTGCGCAATTTCAGCCCCGAATGGGGTTTTATTCCCGAGATTGGCGTGGCGTTGGTCATTTTTCGTTCCCGAATCCGATTACTGGTGAACTTTATGAAATTTCTCTACCTGGACAAGAAAGATCGAATTTTCTCCTGGTTTATTCTGAGGCACTCGGTCGCCGCGGGAGTTACAGCATTTCTCCTGCTAGCGATTCCAATCCAGCGAGAGTCCGTAACTGGCAAGTTTTTGCTGGAGAGCGAAAAAGCGGCGACTATCAGGGCCCGGGTGCGTGGAACAATCCGGGGAGTGGGAGGGAGAGAAGGGCAGAGCGTCGCCGCTGGGGAAAGGCTCGTGCGGCTGGAAAATCTTCCGCTTGAATCCGACTACGAGGGGACGCGCTCTCTGCTGGTGGTGGCGTCGGATCGTGCGGCGGCCGCGTCGCGACATTATGCTGAGTTTGGAACCGCGCTGAAAGAGCGCCAGTATCTGGACTCTGAGCTACAGCAGTTAACTGAAAAGCGAGCGGCGTTGGATGTGTCCAGCCCAATCTCGGGAGTTGTAATGTCTCCGAGAGTCCAGGAAAAACTGGGAAGCACCATGGTCCCTGGGCAAGAGATCCTGCAGGTGGCGGATTTGGATTTGATGCGCGCGCGAATTTATGTCTCCGAATGGGATATGAACAAAATAAAAACTGCGGCGGATGCCAGGATACGGGTGGATGGCGTTGTGCGGAGTTGGGATGCACAGGTAACCCGAATTGGAAGCGAACCGACGGAAATTAAGCAGGGATTAAGCGGCGACAGCAACCTGAACGGGGTGACCCCGCTGCATTACTACGTAGTGGACCTGGGTGTTACGAACGCGGATGGCAAGCTGCGGCCCGGGATGACAGGATTGGCGCGGATCTACGGGAAGCGGCGGAACGTGGCGGAAATGATTTGGGAGGGGATCAGGAATTTTTGGCGACGGAAGTTCTGGTAGTGAATATGGAATACGAGGTTTAAAGGAAAAAGGCCGCCTAAAAGGCGGCCTTTTCTTGGTTCTGCAAAGAAATCGAATTCTTCGGGCTCGACGACTAAATTTCCCGTTTGGTGATGCCCATACGCTTGGTGAGGCCTGCACGCTTGGTGAGGCCGGAGCGCTTGGTGAGGCCGGAACGCTTGGTGAGGCCGGAGCGCTTGGTGAGGCCGGAACGCTTGGTGAGGCCGGAGCGCTTCGGGATGACGGTAGACGGCTTTGCATTGAGATCGGAACTGACGGCGTTGACTTTCTTGGTGGTCTTGAGGGTGCTGATCAGGCTCTTCTTTTCGATAGACATGGCTGGCAAGCTCCTTAAATTTTTAATTTGTCCCGCAGACACTGAACCGTAGTGCAGGTAGCTGGCCAAAGTGCCGGTCGGCCCGAGGAAAGGTCATCGGCACACAAAACAAAGAACTTAGTACCTGGGAACTACCTCGGAGGATCCCTGGCCGGGTGAGAAATTCTCCTGATGGTTAAAAATTAACCGCTCATGGGTTAAATTTTAACCGCGTTAGTCGAGGTGGTGCTTTCGGCAGAGGTACTTCATGCGCTGGGGATCCACCTGGAGAAGTTGCGCGGCAGCGGACTTCTTCCCACCGGTGCGGCGCAGGGCGGCGTTCAGATAAGCAATTTCAATTTTTTCCATTTCGGCATCGAAATCCACGCCTTGCTCCGGGATGAGGATGGCCTCCTGGCCGCTGGCGCTGTGATGGAGCAGATGTTGGGGCAAGTGTTCCGGAGTGATCACGTGGCCTGGCACCATTACCACCAGCCGCTGGATGACGTTCTCCAGCTCGCGAACGTTGCCGGGCCAGGTGTAGTCCTCGAGGATTTCGAGGACTTCGGGCTGCAAAGTTTTCAGAGGTTTTTTGGCGGCGGCGCTATAGACGCGCAGGAAATGGTCAACGAGTAGAGGAAGGTCGCCGTCGCGTTCGCGGAGCGGCGGAATGATGATGGGGACGACGTTGATGCGGAAGTAGAGATCTTCGCGGAAGCGGCCTTTGCGAACGGAGTCTTCGAGATCTTCGTTGGTTGCGGTGATCAGACGGAAGTCGATTTTGCGCGTGACGCGGCTGCCGAGTCGCTGGACGGAGCGCTCCTGAAGCACGCGCAAGAGTTTGCTCTGCAAGTTGGGATTTAGCGTGGTGATTTCGTCCAGGAATAGCGTGCCATTGTGCGCGGATTCGACCATTCCGGGCTTCGCGGAATCGGCGCCGGTGAAGGCCCCCTTTTCGTAGCCGAACAGCTCGGATTCCATCAGGGACTCGGGGAGAGCGGAGCAGTTGAGGCAGACGAAAGGATGAGCGGCTCGGTCGCCGCATTGAACGATGGCTTGCGCGACGAGCTCCTTCCCGACGCCGCTTTCGCCCCGGAGGACGACGGAGGCGCCCGTGCCGGCGACGGCTTCAACCGCCTGATACACCTTCTGCATGGCCGCGCTGCCGCCGACGAGGCCGTGGAAGGCGGCTTTGCTTTCGACCTGCTGAAGAAGGCGGCGGCCTTCGAGTTCAAGCGCGCGCTTCTCAATGGCGCGGGAAAGGACTATCTGCAGTTCGGCATAGTTCAGTGGATGGAGGAAGAATTCGTCCGCGCCAGCCTGGCTGGCTTTGAGGGGGATGGTGCGGCTATTGGTCTGGGTGAAGGCGACGATGACCACGTCGTCGCGAAGCTTGCGCATTTCGGAGAGGACATCAAGGCCGTCGGCCGGGCCGTCGCCGATGCAATCGAGATTGAAGAGGATGGCGTGGAGATCGGGGAGTTCCAGCGCGGACTTAATTTCGTCTTCGGTGGCGGCGAGAGTGGTGCGGAATTGCGCTCCGAGGTGTTTGCGGACTTCGGGGAAGAGCTGATCGTCATCGGTGATGACGGCGAGGGCATAGCGCTCCGGGCTGGGGGCTGGTTCGGGCAATCGAATGCGTTCCGTAGTTGACTGAGGATTATAGGCGAGCGAGTGGGAACGCAAAAGATCAAAGTTACGGTAGCGGCGGCGCATAAAGTCCGAGTCCTAGATGAGCGCGTAAACGGAGCCGTCGGTGCTGGCGATATAGAGGACGCCTTCGGAGAGAACGGGCGAGGCGTAGATGCCGCCGACGGTCATCAGGCGCTGAACGCCGACCACGATGTCGTCATAGAAGTCGCTGGCGTAAGCCACTTCGTAGTTGGGGCTGCCATCGGGCTTGGTGTAGGCCGCGCCGTTTTTGCGCTGGCCGTCGGTTGCAAATTCCCAGGCGGGTTTTTGTGTGGCCAGATCGACAGTGATCAGCTTACCCGAGTGAGAGCCGATGTAGAGCATGCTGCCGGCGATGGTGGGCGAGGAGAAAAACGGCCAGCCCTGGAATTTCAGCGAATAAGCGGTGGCGCCGGTTTTGGCGTCCAGGGCATAAACGAGGCTGGTGTCGGAAGTGGCGAAGTACACTTTGCCGTCTTTGACCGTGGGAGATGAAATCACCCAGGAACCCTTATTGTTGAAAGACCACTTCTTTTCGCCGGTGGCGGCGTCGAGGGCGTAGAAATTGGAATCGCGGCAGCCGAAGTAGACGATGCCGTCCGCAACGGCGGCGGAGGACTGGATGCCGACCTGATTGTAGATGTCGTGATCTTCGCCGGTTTTGAACCGCCACTTTTGCTGGCCGGTGGCGGCGTCGAGCGCGTAAAACCAGGAATCCCAACTGCCGATGAAGAGAGCGCCATTGGCGATCACGGGCGAGGCGTGAACGACGTCGCCGGTTTGAAATTTCCAGCGGAGCGCGCCAGTGGCTGCATCAAGGGCGTACACGTTGCCATCTCCACTGCCGAAATACACGGCGTTTTGCCATACGAGTGGAGAAGATAGGAAGACGTCATAAGGGTCGGGCATGCTTTCCGCAGCGGGCTGGGAACCGTGGATGTGCTTTGCCGTGAAGCGGTGTTCACCAGCCGTTTTGAATTTCCATCGGAGCTTGCCGGTGGCAGCATCGAGCGCGTAGAAATTGCCGTCATAACTGGCGAAGAAGACGGCGTTTTCATTGACCGCAGGCGAACAAGTGATGCCGCTGCCAGTTTCGAATTTCCAACTCTGGTTTCCAGTTGCAAGGTCGATGGCGTAGAGGAAGTGGTCGCTGCTTCCGAAAAAAATCGTGTTGCCCACAACCGCGGGGGAAGAAAAAACCTTGCCCTGCGTCGCGAATTTCCATTTGAGCTGGGTGAACTTGGCAAGCGGAGGATCGCCATAGACGCCAGGATGTTCGGAGCCGCCGCGAAAGGAAGGCGAGTCCGCGGCAAGAGCAGTCAACGGCAGCAGACAGACGACGGCGGACGCCAGAAAAGATTTCATGCACACACCCCTCTTGGTGGAGTTAGACGAGGGTTGTGAATAAAGGTGTGGTAAGCGGCAGGGCTTTGACCCGAGGCCGGAAGCCTGGATTGATTGCATGAAACAAAAGCCCCACCTTTCGGTGGGGCTTTTCTGCCGGAAGAGCTCTTTTGAAACAGGCTAGAACTGGAAACGCAGTCCGAACTGCATGATGCGCGGGTTGTGCGCGCCATCGAGCAGAAGGGCCTGCGTGTTGCAGCTATAGCAGCCGAGGGAAACGATGGCGCCGGTGCCGGAGGAGGAAGTGTTTCCCCCGATCTGGTCGAGTTGCGTGTGGTTAAAGACGTTGAAGTTCTCCCAGCGGAATTCAAAGGCGTAGCGTTCCTTGAACGCGAATCGCTTGAACAGGCCGAAGTCGAAATTCAGGCGTCCGGGGAGATTAATGCTGTTGCGCCCGAAGGTGCCTGTGGTGAGACCCACGGGAGCAGCGAAAGCGTCCGGGTTGTAGTTGAGAACTCCGAATACGCCAGCGTAGGCGGCCCGCTGTGCCGCGGTCACCGCATTAGGATTGCCGACGAGGGCCGGAAAGGCCTGGACGCCGCCGTTGGCGCCGATCCCACTCGCCAGGCCAGCGTTGTCTGCAAAGGTTGTGCCGTTGGTCGAAACGTTAAACGGCGAGCCGGACAGAGCTGTGGTGATACCGGAGACTTGCCAGCCGCCGAGCAGTGTGCGCGCCATACCCTGGGAGTTGTTAAAGAAGGGGAGGGCGTAAACGTAACTAAGGGTGAAGGCGTGGCGGATGTCGAAATTGGAACTGGCGCGGCTAAGGCGGGGATTCGCGGGGTCGACGAATAACATATCGCCGCGGTCCGAAGAGTCGTCAATCGAGTGGCTGTAGGTGTAGCTGGCGCTGAGCGTGAGGGCACCGACATTGCGGCGAACGCCGATTTGCAGCGAGTTGTAGATGGAATTGGCTGTAGGCTCGACGCGGGTGATGCTGCCGAGGCCCTTGAATTGGCGGAAATAGTTGTTGGCACCGGAGTTGTTGCAGGCGACAAAGAGATTCTGGAGGACGTGCGGGTCAGTGACCGTGACGATGCTTGTTCCCTGGGTGCCCGCGATTTGGGCCGAAGTCGGTAGTCCGGTTGCATCGAATGTGAAATTCGTATTGTTCTGGTTGCAGTCACCCTGCGGATTGACGGGATTTACCCCCGGGCCAGCAATAGCTCCCAGATTGTTCTGCACGTAAGGATTGTCGCTGTTGGCGACTGGCGTGAGCTGGTTCAGGTCAAATTGACGCGTGAGGTGCGTGCCCTTGCTGCCGACGTAGGCCACGGAGAGCAGCACGTTCTTGGGGAACTCGTGCTCGAATCCGAGGTTCCACTGCTGCATGTAGGGCCAGTTAATCTTGTCGGGGATGGAGATGGGCGAAATGGGGCTGGGCGCGCCTTGAGGGCCGGAGGCCACATTGCCGTAGCCGATGATGTCGCTGACCGCTCCGTTGGGCGAAATCGGCGAAGCGCTCTGTTGGAGGAGCTCGGCGTTGGCTTCGTTGCCGTTCATGTGTTCGAAGAAGATGCCGTAGCCGCCACGAATGGCCCACTTGCCGTCGCCAAACGGATCGTAAGCGAAGCCGAGACGCGGGCCGGGATTGACCCACTTGTTTTGCATGCAACCAGTGGTGCCGCCCGTGATGCCCGCGATGGAGGGATGAGATTGGCCGCACTGAACGAGCCCGTTGAAGATGGACTGGCCGGGGCCGACATTCAGGAGTTGCGAGTTATCGGGGTCATTGAAATTGAAAAAGGGCGGAGCGGCGGCGGCACTGTAAGCGGCCGGGGAGAAGCCGAACTCCTGCTTGTTCTTTTCCTGGTAGCGGCCGTAGATGCTCCAGCGGAGTCCAAGGTTGAGAGTGAGCTTTTTGGTGACGCGCCAGTCATCCTGGAAGAAAGGTTCGAGGATTTTGTAGCGGTCATAGAAATAGAGTTGGCTGGCATTCTGCGCGTATCCGGCGATGTTGCCCAAAAGCAGGTCTGCAAAGGGATTTTGGGTAGAAACGATGCTGTTGAAGGCATAGCTGAGTTGCCCTTGCTGGTCGAAGGACGCTGACTGGTTCTTTTGCGCCGCAGCGAAGTAAGCGCCGAAGAAGAGCGTGTGGGTTCCGATGATCTTTGTGACGATGTCGCGATAGGTGTAAGTGGGGTTGGCGTTCTTCCAGGGGAAGTAGCCGGTATCCACGTTGAAGCCGCCCGGACCATAAATCTGTGCGGGGTTCGGATTGATGCTCGGATCGGGAGTAAAGGTATTGCCAACAGCAAAGGCAGGAATCTTTCCTTGCAGGCCGTTGGCGAAGAGAGGCGCGAGGTCAATGCCGCCCGGTGGCAGGTTGCCGTTATTGCCCACGCTAGAAAGGAAGATGTGGTCGTCGGTATAGCTGGCCACGAATTCGTTGAGAAGCGTGGGGCTGAAATTGGAGGTAAGGCGGGCGACGAAGCTGGTGGTGGGTCCTTTAAACGTGGTGTTGGTGTTGTCGAAGGTGTTGTTGTACTGACCCCAGAGCGGACCCTGGTTGATGGTATTCCAGGTGTCGTGAATATAGTGCACGGCAATGCGCTGATTGTCTGTGAGGTTGTGGTCCACCCGGATCAGCTCTTCACGCCAGGTGGTGGGGAGACTCGGGTTGGCAACATATACAGGGATTGGATTTCCA
>Ga0137403_10010393_pt1 | contig 10313 bp, 8 predicted proteins | sample CZOMad2_1_16fung_FD_122057 | JGI IMG/M metagenome (GOLD analysis project Ga0137403, IMG submission 122057) | Vadose zone soil fungal communities from Angelo Coast Range Reserve, California, USA - CZOMad2_1_16fungal (Hybrid Assembly) | ecosystem: Environmental > Terrestrial > Soil > Vadose zone... | reverse complement strand
GCTTCCGTCCATCCTTTGATCACGCCATTGACGGGAAATGTTGCAGGTTCTCCGCGTTTATATGAGCTGTCGAACTCCGTGCCGTTGATGAGCGTCCCGCGATAATTAACCGTCACGGTATCATTCGCTTTTGGCTGGGCACCTGTTCCCTCCTTGACGACCTTGTATTGCAGACCGCTGGCCGTCGTTTTTACGCCTTCTTTCTTTTTGTTGTCCTCGAGAAACTTCGTGCTTTCCGACGCGTTCTTGTCTGCCGCTGCCTTCTGTTTTTGTTCCATATCTTTTTCAAACGCCGTCATGGTCTCCTTGATTTGATCGGGAGTAAGTTGAGGTTTACCTGCGATCGCGTCCTTTATTCCGGCGACGAGCGCGTCGGGATTGATCGGTACGTTTTGTCTGCCGAGATTAAATCCGATATTAAGACCCAGGCTGTAACTAACCTTGTCCTTTTGATCTTTAAACGGTGACGATTTCTCTTGCCCGGAGAGTGAAAACACGAGCGAAAATATGGCCAGAATAAGAATGAGACGTTTCATAAGATGGAATTTTCCAGCGGACTTGCTTTAAATCGAGCGGCGCAGGAAGGGGCACGCTAATGGATAAACCTTACTCGTCAAGAAAACAGCGCGGCCAACAAGACATCCAAGCTCGCTTTGTCGCTGCCATTGCCTTCGTCACATGCCTTGCCGGTGGCCCACAGACCGTTCACGCGATCACGCTCTCGCAGAGCGATGCTCTTAGGATTGGGAAAAAGATCTGGCAAAACGAATGCAATGGAACCGTCGCTGGTCTCACTTCGTGGAATGAGGGCGAAAACTTCGCTTCGCTCGGCATTGGTCATTTCATCTGGTATCCAAAAGGCCAGCGCGGTCCGTTCGAAGAAAGCTTTCCGAAGCTTGTAAGGTTTATCTCGAGTCGCGGCGCGAAATTGCCAACGTTACTTTTAAGAATCGACGAGACTTCATGTCCGTGGAATTCTCGGACCGAGTTTTTGCATGCCCAGCACACGCCGGAGATGAACCAATTGCGCCGATTTCTTGCTGACACCGTCGATGTTCAGGCCGAATTCCTCATTGCGCGGCTACAGAACGCGCTTCCGAAGATGTTGGCGGAGGCGGTGCCTTCCGAACGTGCGCATGTACAAGGCCAATTCGAGCTTGTCGCGGACACGCCACAAGGCTGTTACGCACTCGCCGATTATGTGAACTTCAAAGGTGAAGGAGTCCTGCACACTGAGCGTTATCGAGATCAAGGCTGGGGCTTACTTCAGGTTCTTGAAGGCATGCATGAGACAGGGCGTGGCGCGACGGCGGTCGAAGAATTCTCCCGCTCGGCAAGAGAGGTTTTAATTCGGCGCGTCCAAAACGCCCCCGCTCAGCGGCATGAATCACGATGGTTATCTGGTTGGCTTCAGCGCGTAAAGAGTTACAGTCGCGACTAATTTATGCCGGCAACCCTCCTCAGATATTTCTGTGCACTGCTGGCGGCCACGCTGACATACTCCGCCAGCGGCCAGATACGTCCTGGGCCAACGCAGTCACAACCTTTGCGCAAAGCTTCGCAGCTCATTCAGAAACAAGAGCCGATCAAGATCAACCAATCCTTACTGAAACAAGCCATGCCTGATTCCGTGCACGTTGTGATTTCCCTTCCAAAACAGCGCGCCTACCTCATGATTGGCGAGCAAATTGTCATCGACAGCCCTATATCGTCTGGCAAGCGCGGGCACACTTCACCCACGGGACATCTACCCGTGCTCGAAAAGGACCCGAATCATCACTCCAGTCTTTATGGTGACTTCGTGGACCGCTCCGGCCGTATCGTTCGCGCCGGTGTGAGTGCGCGAATTGATTCGGCTCCAAGTGGAACCCATTTCGCCGGCGCAACAATGAAATGGTTCATGCGACTTACCGGAGACGGTGTGGGCATGCACGTCGGCATTCTGCCGGGATATCCTGCCTCACACGGTTGCATTCGAATGCCATCCGATGGAGCGAAGTTATTTTACGATCGAGTAAAGGTTGGTACGCCTGTCGACGTGGGTGATTACTGATTCGATCCCGATATTAATTTCTTGCGCAGAAGATCGAAGGCGGCTTGCGCCGCGAGTTCCTTGAAGGTTTCACGATCGCTCGGGAAGAAAAACTTCCTCGCGATTGTCTGATCCAACGACGCGAGCGCAACGTAAACAGTGCCGACCGGTTTTCCTGGTGATCCGCCGGTTGGTCCTGCTATTCCGGTGGTTGAAAGAGCATATGTCGATCGCGCGCGCATTCGCGCGCCTTCTGTCAGCGCACGCGCGACTGGCTCACTGACTGCGCCGTAACGCTCGATCAATTTGAGATCGATACCAAGCGCGTCAATCTTCGCCTCGTTTGAGTAGACAACGTAGCCGGCGAGAAGAACTGCGGAAGCGCCTGGCATATTCGTAATTCGATTTGCGAGCAAACCGCCAGTGCAAGACTCTGCCAGGGCAAGTGTTTCTTTTCTTTTCGTAAGAAGTTGTATAATTACCTTTTCCAGAGCAGCTTCGTTCGTGGAGTAAATCGAATCTCCAAGCGTAGTTCTGATGATTTTGTCCGCCTGTTCAAGCGGGCTGGATTCGCCGATGATTCGGACATCGACGTCTCCGGGGCGTGAGCAATAACCAAGTTCCACTCCGGAAATTGCTGAAATCCTCTCGCCGATCACCTCTTCAACCAGCGATTCACCGATTCCCGTAACATGGTAAATGCGGCACTCGAGCGCCTTCGAAGGCGGAATAATCGAATGCAAGATCGGCATCACCGATCGCGCAAACATTGGCTGAAGCTCACGCGGTGGACCCGGCAGGGCAAAGAGATGCGGCGAAGAAATGTGCGGATTAATGTTCGCCTTCAAATACAACCCCGCCGCGCTTCCGTTTTCGTTTGGAAGAATCTGCGCGCCAGCAGGAACTTCGGCCTGCCGAGCAATGCTCGAAGTCCATCTGATTCCGCGCACTTGAAGTCTTTGCCGAAGCGACGCCAACAACTGTGGATACTGACGTAACTCTAATCCGAGCAAACCGGCAACCATCTCTCGCGTGATATCGTCGCTGGTCGGACCCAGTCCACCTGTCACAAATAAAATTTCGGCGCGCGAGAACAACTCCGCGAGCGCATCTCGAATCGCCTGGCCATCGGGAACCGTACGTCGTTCTTCGATGCGCAGACCTAACGGAAAAATCTCGCGGGCAATGAATGCAAGGTGCGCGTCTTGCACATCTCCTAGCAAAAGCTCCGTGCCAGTGTTGAGAATGGCGGTGCGCATGCGTAACTATTCGCATTTACCTATAGCAATAAGTCGAATGAATGCGAGGTCAGCCCTTCGTATAGCCATGGTCACAACGGCGATGATTTACAGCTGCGTTTCTTTGGCTGGCGGAGCCGGCTTCGCCCCACACCGAATGTTGAATGTAAAAACTTACACCTTCGGGCCCGTGGGATATGGGACCGGCAGGACTTCGGAAGGCGAAAGTTTGTATTACACAATCTTGAAATCGCCAAGTGCGCTTGCGGACTTTGAGTACGTTTGGGAACATGGCAACGCGCACGCGTACGCCCTAACTGCTTTCTGGAAATTGGATCCCGTACGATTCGAAAAAGATGCCACCGAGTTCATTCGGCAAAATCCTATCGTGGTTTCTCAGCACGTGGATGTCATCGGGCATATCGATCCAAAGTGCGTTGTCAGAGGAATCAGAATTGGAGTGCCGAGCTATTGCTATTCTGCTCGGTTTCCACCGCCACCACGCAATTTCTAGGCCGCGGTCTTGTCTTGTTTCTTGCGAACGAGCGGGAGCCTTCTGCCTTCGACCACGGCGCGATTGATCGTAATCTCCGCGATGTCTTGCGGCTTCGCGGGCTTGCCCGGCTCCTCCGGTTCACCTGGTACGGTATACATGATGTCGAGCATGATTCGCTCAAGCATCGACCGCAGCGCGCGCGCGCCAGTCCCTTTCGTCACCGCCTGCCCGGCCAGAGCGCGCAGCGCATCTTTCGTCACCGACAATCGCACGCCTTCCATCGCGAAAAGCTTCGTGTACTGCTTAATCATAGCGTTTTTTGTGTCGGTCAAAATCGCCACCATCTCTTCCTCAGTTAGCGCGTCGAGACAGCTCACAACTGGCAACCGACCGATGAATTCCGGAATCATTCCGAAAGCGAGCAGGTCTTCCGGTTCGACATGGCGGATGGCTTCCTTTCGTAACGCTTCCTCGACTTCGAGTGTCGGGCTGCCAAACCCCATCACTTTTTGACCGATCCGTTTCTGAACGATTTTCTCGAGCCCAATGAAGGCGCCGCCGCAAATGAAGAGGATCTTCTCCGTGTTAACCTGAATGTATTCCTGATGCGGGTGTTTACGGCCTCCTTGTGGCGGAACGTTGCACGTGCTGCCTTCCAAAATCTTCAAAAGCGCCTGCTGAACGCCTTCGCCAGAGACATCACGCGTTATACTCACATTATCGGTCTTGCGACCGATCTTGTCGATCTCGTCGATGTAAACAATGCCGATCTCCGCGCGCTTCACATCGTAATCGGCATTCTGCAAGAGGCGCAAAATAATATTCTCGACGTCTTCACCGACATAACCCGCTTCGGTAAGCGTGGTCGCATCGGCAATGCAGAACGGCACATCGAGAATTTTCGCCAGCGTCTTGGCCAGCAACGTTTTTCCCGAACCGGTTGGACCAATCAGCAAGATGTTGCTCTTCTCAATTTCAACGTCGGCTAATGGATCGGGTTGAAATGCGGCGGACGAATCGGGCAGCGCGGACGTCTGCAAAACGCGCTTAAAATGGTTGTGCACGGCCACTGAAAGTGTCTTCTTCGCGATCTCCTGGCCAATCACATATTGATCGAGCGAGCGCCGGATTTCCGCCGGTTTTGGGACACGGATGTTGGAAGACTGGCGCTTCGCATCCTCATTGAGCTCCTTATCGAGGATACTTTTGCAAACGTTAATGCAGCTGTCGCAGATATAAACGCCCGGTCCGGCAATTAACTTACGCACCTCGGCATGGCTCTTGCCACAAAACGAGCACATCGTCAGGTTGGAAGCGCGGGCCATATTTGTTTTCTAAAAGGGAGCTTTTATCCCCCGGCTTTGCGCGGTAAAGCAGCCTCTGCAACAGCCACCGAGCGGTCCCCCGAGGGCGGCGTCGCACCATCAAGCAGTTTTACTTCCTTGCGAGACTTAATGACTTCATCAACGAGACCATACGCCTTTGCTTCTGCAGCCGACATATAATAGTCGCGGTCAGAGTCCAGCCGCACCTGCTCCTCGGATTTACCGGTATGTTGGGCAATGATGCTGATGAGCCGTTTTTTTAGCTTAAACATGTAATCCACCTGACGCTCAACGTCGCTCGCCGCCCCTTGTGCGCCACCGGAAACCTGATGGATCATGATATCGGAATTCGGGAGAGCGAAGCGCTTGCCTTTGGTGCCAGCGCACAGCAAAACCGCAGCCATGCTTGCGGCCATGCCGAGGCAATAGGTCGTCACATCACACGTAAGAAACTGCATCGTGTCGTAAACGGCAAGCCCTGCTGTTACAGATCCGCCCGGCGAGTTAATGTAGATATTGATGTCCTTCTTTGAGTCCTCCATTTGCAGAAAGAGCAACTGCGCGATGACCAGGTTGGCGATGTGATCGTCCATCGGAGTTCCAATGAAAACAATGCGGTCCTTGAGCAGCCGCGAGTAAATGTCGTAGCTGCGCTCACCCCTGCCGGTCTGCTCCACAACCATCGGAATCAGCACCGATTGCGACAAATTTTCATTGGATACACTCATGATTTTTCTTCCACAACAGCGCGTTCTTCCATCTCCTCGACGCTAACATTTGCCTTTAGAAAATCAAGAGTCTTACCAAGCAGGAGCTGTTCTGCCAAGTTATTGAGTCCATCGTGTTTCTGCAGCTCCTTGCGCATTTTATCCACGGAAATATCATAGCGCGCGGCCTCTTCGCGGAGCCGCGCGTCGATCTCTTCGCGAGAAATTTCGATCTTTTCGCGCTCGGCGATGCGGCTCAGAATAAAATTGGTTTTCAATCGGTGCGCGGCAAGAGAGCCTGCACCTTCCACTAGTTCCTTCTCTTTGCCTTTCAGCATGTCGTCAGGCACACCGCGCTCGCGATTGCGATGCACCAGTTCGTTCAAGGCGCGCCGCGTTTCATTTTGTAAGAGCGGAGGTGGTAAATCAAAGGCGGTATGTTCCTGGAGAAAGTTGAGGATCTGCGATTCCTTCGCCCGCTCCACCTCGTGTTCTCTTTCGTGCTCGAGATCGTGTTCGACCATCTGGCGCAGCTCCGCAACTGTTTTTCCAGGCGCAAGCCTGGCTGCAAACGCATCATCGATCGAAGGAAGCACCTTTTGTTTGATTTCGTTTAGGGTCACGGCGTAATCCGCCATCTTTCCGGCAACCTCGGCCACGGGAAACTCCGCCGGAAACTCAACCTGCACGCTACGCGTCTCGCCTCGGTTCATGCCAATAATCTGCTCGCAAAACCGCGGCAGAAAATTCTCCGGTGCAAGGAGAAGCCAGAACTTTTTGCCGCCGTGCACGTTTTTGCTCGCGTTCGGCGCAATTTCTCGAATTGGTCGCCCTTCAATAGCGCCTTCAAAATCAATCACCGCAAAATCTTCCATTTGCAGCCCGCGTTCCGGAACATCGACAAAATCAGCCGATTGCTCGCGTAAACGTTCCAGCGCAAGATCGACATCTTCCTCCGCGACCTTTGTCGAAGGCAATTGTACCGGAATATTCTTGTATTCCGGCAGCTCAAACTCGGGCGCCGTCACCACCGTCGCGCGAAACCGCATCGATTTATCTTCCCCGAATTGAACGTCCTCCAGGTTCGTCAATGAAACCACTCGCAATTGTTTCTTCTCAATTGCGTCGTAATAACTTTTTGAGACGAGCTTCTTCGTCAGTTCATCATGTATTTCCTTGCGAAACCTTTTTTCGATTACCGAACGCGGCGCCTTACCGGGCCGGTACCCGGGAATCTTGGCAAGCCGGGCAAAACTGCTGGCGATCGCATCCCATTCTTTTGAAACCTCCTCGGGCGGCAATTCGATGCGCAGCGTGGAGACAGAACCTGGTTGCGCTTCAACTTCGATTTTCATGAAGAATCGTACTGTAGCGGCGCTTTATCAGCGTCGCATTCAATTTTTGGCCGACGATCGCAGACCGCCGCTCCATACGCGCTCCCCTCGGACATAAACCGAATCCGCTTGGGAGAATCCGAACCAGTACGCCAGTTCACGGTAATCTTCGCAATCGAAGGTCGAGAAATTGGCAAGTTTGCCCGGCTCAAGCGAACCGATCATGTCGCCGCGGCCAAGAGTGCAAGCGGCGTTAATTGTCGATGCAGTTAACGCTTCTGCCGGCGACATTTTCATCTGCGTACAAGCCAACGAGAGCATCATCGGCATGGACGGACTTGGTGATGACCCAGGATTAAAATCCGTCGCAATGACAACCGCGAGTCCTGTTTCGATCATTTCACGCGCACGGGGATAACATGCCGATCCAAGCGCATACACCGACCCTGGCAGCAAGACCGGTTGAACATTCGCAGATTTCATCGCTCCTATCCCCTGCCCGTCTGTCTTTTCCAAATGATCTGCCGTTGTTGCTTTCAATTCCCCAGCCAATTTCGCGCCTCCGGAATTGCTGAGTTGATCGGCGTGAATCCGCAGTCTCAGTCCCAGCTTTTTCGCTGCGCCCAATATCTTCCTAGATTGCTCGACGTCGAAATAACCGTGCTCGCAAAACACGTCGCAAAACTCAGCCAGGTTTTCCGACGCAACGCGCGGCAACATTTCATTGATGACAAGATCGACATATTCCGACTGCCGCCATTCACGCGGAACCGCGTGGGCACCTAAAAATGTGGGGATAAACTCAATTGGCGTTTCTTCGTTCAGCCGTCGAATCACGCGTAAAATCTTCAACTCATCTTCAACAGTAAGCCCATAACCCGATTTCGCTTCGACGGTGGTCGTTCCGCATTTCAAAAACCAATTCGCATGTGTTTTAGATTGCTCGAAAAGGTTGGTCTCGTTTGCCGCGCGTGTCTTCTCGACAGTTGACCAAATCCCCCCGCCGGCTGCCGCGATTTGCTCGTAAGTTTCGCCTTTAGCGCGCCGTTCAAAATCGTCGAGGCGATTTCCCACAAAGACCGGATGCGCGTGTGCATCGACGAATCCGGGCATTACGACGCGGCCGGCGACATCAATAATCTCACCATCGCCCGCGTTCTTCTCGATCGCATCGCTTGAGCCGACGATGTCGATTTTACCGTCGCGAATAAGCATCCCGCCGTCGCGAATGATCGCGAGGTCTGACATTTCGCCGCCGATGCGCGGCCTGTTCGGACCTGCCACAGTAACAAGCTGCGAAGTATGCAGAACGGCAAGAGAGCTCATGAGTCGCTTTTCTTGTAGCGGCGGTCTGTGACCGTCGCAAATATTTGGGAACTTTGGGGAACGGCGCGCCCGGCGAGCACGCCTTACCCCAGCTTGCCTTGCACCACTTGATTAATTTCTTCGAACCGCACGTCGGATTCGGCGCTGATCTTTTGAACTTTTTCCAGAAGGGCTGATTTTAGCTTTTCATCTTTCAGCCCGGCCAGGTTAATTCTGACGTTCATCGCTGCTCCGTCAACACAAGCACGTAATGCGAGAAGGCCGACCCCGACATCTGAAATCGAAGCGGGATTGCCCTTTTTAGCCATTTCCGTGAGAATTTCGTAGGATTTGAAAGCTGTTTCCATTACCCGCAGCGGAACCTCTGCCGCATACTTGTTCGCCGCTTGTATTGCCGCGGAGCGTGCTGCTTTTTCTTCCGCTGAATCCTTAGGCAAGGCGAATGCGTCCATCACCTTGTTGAAAGCAGCCGTGTCTTCATCGACCAAAACCAGCAATTCATCTTTCAGTTGTTGCGCCTTAACTGCCCAACCACTGAAATAGTGAAGTTTATCATCCCAGTCGCGTTTCCCAGCTGAGAGATTGGCTACCATTCCGCCAAGGGAAACGCCCAATGCGCCGATTAAAGCGGCTACCGAACCACCTCCCGGCGCCGGAGAATCGCTTAGCGTTTCATTACAGAACTGGCGCAAGTCCATTTTCACGAGTGGTGATTTTGTTGAGGCGGCGGATTCCATTTTGAATTCAATCACCTTTTCTTTCGGATCGAAAGGCTTCAGCTCGCTCAGACCCATCGAGCGGGCGGCAATATCGATCAGTTCTTCTTGAGAAGCGCCTTCCGACCATTTCTGTTTGCGGAGAAAATATCTTCCGGCATCGACCAAACATTTCTTTGGAACCATGCCTACGATCTCCGATCCGGTGGCCCGTAGACCTCGTTTGCTTGCAGCTTCGGCGCAAGCGTCAAACGCAACATGCAAAGGCGTCTCTTCAATATTCGTTAGGTTCATCGAGACTTGGGCGATTCCATATTCCTCCACATACCACCCGATCGCCTTCACATGCTTCAACATGCCGGGAATGCGAACGGGTTCGCCTTTTGCATCGAGCACAGGTTTCCCGGAAGGCGTGCCATCTTCGGTCTTGATCCGGCCGTTCTCTCTCACATCGAAAGCTACGGCATTCGCCCTTCGCACCGCTTTTGTATTCAGGTTCACATTATAGGCGACCAAAAAGTCCCGTACCCCAATCGCGGTTGCGCCCGATCTTTCATTGAAGACGGAAGGCCCGAAATCCGGTTTCCATGCTGGGTCCCTTATTTTCTCAACGAAACCCTCGTACTCTCCCGCACGAATAACTGAGAGATTCGAACGCGATTTGTCATTCGCCGCCTTTTCGTAGAGATAGGCCGGAATATTCAATTCATCGCCGACGCGTGTTCCCAGCTGCTTCGCGCAGGCGATTGCTTCGTCCCAGCTCACGTTGCTCACCGGTACGAACGGACAAACATCGGTCGCACCCATACGCGGATGCTCGCCTTTGTGTTTCCGCATGTCGATGAGCTCCATTGCTTTTTGGATCGCCTGAAAAGCGGCTTCGACCGCGGCTTCGGGACTGCCAACAAACGTGACTACAGTGCGGTTGGTGCTCGCGCCAGGATCTACATCGAGCAGAGAAACGCCTTCTACGGATTTAATCGCGTCGGTAATTTGCCGAATAACATTGAGATCGCGTCCCTCCGAAAAATTCGGCACGCATTCGATGAGCTTTTGCATGATTCAATCCCGCGCTTGAGGGGACATCGGGATGCCGATCTTATGCTCTGCGGCAAATTCGATCGCTCGCGAGTAACCGG
>Ga0137403_10010392_pt1 | contig 10313 bp, 12 predicted proteins | sample CZOMad2_1_16fung_FD_122057 | JGI IMG/M metagenome (GOLD analysis project Ga0137403, IMG submission 122057) | Vadose zone soil fungal communities from Angelo Coast Range Reserve, California, USA - CZOMad2_1_16fungal (Hybrid Assembly) | ecosystem: Environmental > Terrestrial > Soil > Vadose zone... | reverse complement strand
ACTCAGAGGCGCCCAGTATCCGAGGTGTTGATCAGGGTGGACGCAGTTGACACGCTCGCCCCTGCCGAGGCATGGATGTCTGACCGAGGAGGCCATGCCAGTCAAAACCAAATTCCTTCGCCTGCGCCAGGCTGTGGAGCTGGGCCATCGAATCAAAGGCTGGCGCGTGTGCTGGGTGGGCGGCTGGGACCGACAACAGATCTTCTATGTCGTGATGGTGTCGAGAGGGAAAGGCTGAAGCCGGAATGTTGGCCACAGATTACCAACAGGCGGAAAGTGCTAGGCCGCACGCGCGCGGGGAAGCGGAACCCTGGCCTGTGCCTCGGCCGCTGTCCGCCGCGCAGGCGGAAGTTTGTCCCTTCGATCCGGAACTGCTCCCAGAAGTTCTGCGGCCGTGGGTCCTGGATCTGGCAGAAAGGCTGCAGGTCCCGGCGGACTACCCGGCTGCGGCGCTGATCGTCATGCTAGCGGGTGCTCTCGGGCGGCGGGCGTGGATCCGTCCCCAGCGCCACGACAACTGGACGGTGATCCCCAACCTCTGGGGAGCCATCATCGGTCGGTCTGGCGTCATGAAGAGTCCGGTGCTGCACGCAGTAATGGGGCCGCTGCGGCGGCGCCAAGCACTGGCGATGACCGTCTATGAGTCCGAAAGGGACGCGTACCAACACCAACTGGAGAAATATCACACTCAAAAGCGAAGCCGCAGACCAACCACCGCGAGTGCCACACACGACTACGAGAAGTGCGCGGCTTGGGATGCCGAAACTCCCACGCCGCCGGTCTGCACCCGCTACCTGGTCAACGAGGCCACCATCGAGAGGGTGCATGTGATTCTGAAGGAGAATCCGCAGGGAGTGCTCTACCTGCGGGATGAACTGAGCGGCTGGATGGCGCAACTGGATCAGCGAGGGAGGGAACGGGATCGCGCCTTCTTCCTAGAAACCTGGGATGGAGACAGCGACTTCACCTTCGACCGCGTAGGCCGCGGCATGGTGTACGCCAGCCACCTGTGCCTATCAGTTTTCGGAGGCCTGCAGCCCGCTCGACTGCGGGAGTATCTGGCGGACGCCGTGACGGGCGGGGCGGGCGATGACGGATTCATGCAGCGATTGCAGTTGCTGGTGTGGCCGGACGTGCTGCCGAACTGGGAGGAAATCGATCGTCTGCCGGATAGCCGGGCGGAAGTCCGGGTGGAGCAGATCCTGGACCGGCTACTGCGGATCTCCCCTGAAGATCCCTTTCGCGCGCGTTTCAGTCCTGAGGCGCAAGAACGGTTCAGCGCCTGGCGGAAAGAGTTGGAGCAGAAGATCCGCAGCGGCCATCTGGAGCCCGCGCTGGAGTCCCACTTGGCCAAATCGCGCAGCCTGCTGCCCAAGTTGGCGCTGCTCTTTCATCTGGCGGAGGACGGCAAGGAGGAAGAAATCCCGCTGATCGAAGCGCATCGGGCAGCGAAGTTTTGTGCCTATCTGGAGTCGCACGCGCGGCGGGTGTACAGGTGTGTGGCGAGTAGGCCTCTGCAACTGGCGGCCAGCCTGGGGCAAAAGCTGCGGAGGGGAAGGTTGGCGAGTGGCTTCCGCGTATGCGATGTGTATTTGCACGGCTGGCCCGGTCTGGATACGGCCGAGCGAGCGCGAGTCGCGATCCAGGTGCTAGTGGACGCGGGATGGGTGCGCCCCAGCACCGTGCGAGGGAGCGGCAGAGGGGGTGCCCCGAATGAGGAATACATGGTCAATCCCGCCATCTATGCCGACTCAACCGGGGCTCCGTAGAGCGAGCCAGTCGAAAAATTCTGAACTCGGGTGGAACCTCGGAGGCTCACACCAGCCGAGCGCGAGCGGCGGGGCAAAGCTGAAGCATGATCTCCGCCGAAAAACTCCGCTTGGTAGGGAACAGGATGGGTTTCTTCGCCCAGGATCGCCTTGTGTTCGCTACTCAGAATTCAGTTGCTTGTGTGGCCGAACCGAGTGATCCATGTCCTGACCACCCCGTGTGGTCCAGGAGATCACCATGAAGAACACAACCACAGACGAGAACGACCACGCCACCACGGCGGCGCCGGAGAGCACGTCACGCCCCGCACGTCGGAAGCAAAAGAAGGTCAAAACTGTAAAGCATCGGCCGAAACCTGCAGCCCGACGCGGCAGCAAAAAGGCCGCTGTGCTGGCCATGCTTCGTAAGGCCGAGGGCGCTACCCTAGCGGAGATCATGAAGGCCACCGGCTGGCAGTCGCATTCAGTGCGGGGATTCCTCAGTGCCAGCCTGGGAAAGGCGATGGGCCTAAAGGTCGAGTCGAACAAGCATGCCGATGGTCAGCGGGCGTACCATCTGAAGACCTAGCGGCGCATGCCATTATGGTTACGGGCCGCGGAGTAGACCGACTCCATCGGGCTAGAAAGTTCTGCCGCGGCCCCACTTTGGTTCCAGACGAAGTTTGAACAACATCTTCGATGGTCAACTCTCTCAAGCCACAATCCGCGATCGCTCCGTCGCGACTTCCTCGAAACTCTTGTTGGCCTGGTCGAGGATGGCCTTATTGCCCGTAAACTTCTGCCACCGGCGCACGATTACGTCGCAGTACCGGGGATCGATCTCAAGGCCATAACAGATCCGCCCGGTCATTTCAGCAGCGATCAAAGTCGTTCCCGAGCCGAGAAACGGATCGTAGACGGCTTCGCCGCGTTCGGTATGATTCAATATGGGCCGGCGCATCAGATCCACTGGTTTCTGTGTCGCGTGACCCGTGGAGCTTTCCTCGTGGTTCCCCCCGAACGGATTCAGGTTGGCTACGTGCCAGACTGTGGACTGTGTGCGGTCTCCCCTCCAGTAGGAGCGACCTCCTTTGCGCACGGCATACCAGCACGGCTCGTGCTGCCAGTGATACGCTCCCCGGCTCAGGGCAAAATGCTGTTTCGCCCAGATAATCTGTGCACGCAGCTCGAATCCTGCCTCCCGGATACCAGTCGCCACTTCGGATGCATGCACGCCCGCGTGCCAGACATAGATCACGTCGCCAGGAAACAGCCGGTACGCTGGCGTCCAGTCGGCTCGGTCATCATTCCTTACGGTCCCGGTCTGCCGCTGCTTCCCGAGGCCCGCCTGTTCCCGCCACTCGGGGGCATACTGCACTCCGTAGGGCGGGTCGGTCACCATCAGTTGCAACTGGGCGGTTCGTAAAACGCGGCTCACGCCACCCTGATCCGTGGCATCGCCGCACAGAACTCGGTGTGCACCACAATGCCACAGGTCGCCCGGCCGGGTGACGGGTTCCGCGGGAAGCTCCGGGACCTGATTGGCTCGGTCTTCCAGTTCCGCATCCGTACCCAGTAGCTCATCGATTTCCCTCGCATCGAAGCCGGTGAGGATGAGATCGATGGCCAAATCCTTCAGCTCGACCATTTCCAGGCCGAGAAGATCGAAGTCCCAATCGGTCTCTTCGTGACTGCGGTTATCGAGCAGGCGGTAAGCGCGGACCTGTGCCGGTGTGAGGTTGTCAGCAACATGCACGGGCGCTTCATTCAGCCCGAGTTTCTGGGCTGCCAGCAGGCGCGTATGACCGCAGATGATGACTCCCTGGCCATCCACAACGATCGGCTGACGCCAGCCGAACTCCCGTATCGAGGCTGCCACCTTATCCACTGCCTGGGGCGGTATCTTGCGCGCGTTCCTACCGTATGGAGTAATCTTTCCAAGCGGCCAGGGGTTCACTTCCATGGCTCGGCTCCTTTCGCGGTCATGCTTTTTTCCACGGGAGCCGCCGGCGGCAGATTAAGCCAGGCGCCAATAGGGGCGATGGCTAGAACGGCTTTACGGCATTGCATGCGGTCTTCTCCTTCCGCTGGTTGGCCCGCCTGCTGGCGGTAGAACTCCATCCAGGCGTCAGCTTGGCTCATGACCTTGGCATAGGCGACGGCCTCGGCGCGGTCTGCGCTCTTCACGCCACGCTTGCGGGCATCCGCCTTGGACTCGATCACGATCTGTGCGGCTGTCGCGCAAGCCCACCAGAGCAGCGACACCGTGCAGTTCGTTGTTTGTTCTTGCAGTTCGTGGGAGACGGTACATCGCATGCCGGCACTGTGCTCGATCGGCCGTTCGTCGGTGCTGATTTTTTTCATATCCTCCACGGGCTCTCCCGCGTCATGCTGATAATCGGTGCCCACTCTGCCTCGATCTGCATCGGTGCGAATGCCAGCATCAGTGCTTCGGCCCAGTCCGGACTCTTGACGCCGCGGCGCGCCATCTTTTCTTTGCCTTCGATGGCGATCTGTCCTTTCGGCGTGCACTCGTAGCGAATTGCCGCCAGTTGCGACACCATGCGCTCACTAAGAGCACCCGATATCTGTCCTGATTCAAATCGATCACGCAACGCCCAATAGAGCTCGGCTTTGAGATTGGCAAACCGTTCCCGGTTGCGCGGCGCCTCGCCCACATTCACGCCCAACACGTTGAAGCCCAAGTCGCTAAGATGTTTCTCGAAGTAAGCGCCCACGCCCACTTTATCGACTTTCACATTTCGCACCCCGTGACGTTTCAGGAATTCCGCCACGGGTCCGCGCGCATCCCGAGCAGACCATCCCTGGGCAGCGATCACATGCCCGCCGCGCCGTACGCAGACGACCGTCTCGTTCTCACCGCCTTCGGCCACATCTACGCCGGCCTCGACTGGCTCACTGGATTCCATTGTTTCTTCTCGGATCTTTGCAAGTTCAATCCATGAGAGCGGAATAAGGCCGTATGGATCCGCGGAAGGAAAATTACCCAGAACGCGTGACTCCCAGAGTGGGTGCCCGGGCCCCCACTCCTGGTATTTTTCTCTAACCCACCGCCTGGTCGTCAGGTACGGACAGGGGTTCTGATTGAGCTCCTCCTCGGAGAGTTCGAGAAGCTGCTCCAGCGTTAGGCCGGTAAGATTCGGCGTGTCGAAAGCTGAGATGGTGATGAGGTTCCACCCTTCGCGATTTGAGGTGAAAGCTTCGTAAAACGGGCCGCCGGCAATCGTCGGATTACCTAGCGCGAGAACGCGAACATCGCCGCCTGCTCGGATGCTTTCGACCGCTTCCCAGATCTCGGGCGACACACCTGTCGCCTCATCCAGCACAACCAGAACTGAGCCATGAAAGCCCTGGAACCTAACCCCTTCATTCGTTGATAGCCCGATCGCATATCGGCCGGGAGCAATATGTAATGCGGTTGCCGCTGGCTCGGGATAATTGATCAGCGCACCGGACGCCGCCTTGCGAATTTCGACCCAGATCACGTTCTCGACCTGAGTCCACGTGGGTGCTGTCGTCACGGCAATAGCTTCTCGAAGCCATGTAATCCACCACAGCACGGCCTCAGCGGCCGTAAACGTCTTGCCCGAAGCGTGGCAAGCCTTCACAGCTGTTCGCGCATACTTGGCCACCGATTGCAGGATTTTGTGCTGGAGAGGCCAGACGCGATGCCGGAGCATAGTCTCGGCGAACAACGTCGGATCTTTAACGATTCGAAGAAGGTCTTGTTCTTTTTTTGGCACGAGTGAGAATTTCATCAATTGCTCCTAAGGCAACCTGGACCGGATCACCGTTCGGCCCGCTCAGTTCAATGGGGGTCACGTCCCGCTGGCCCAAGAGCTGTTTGCCCAGCCAGACTCCCATGGTTCCATTTCCGGATTCCAATAGCTTCATTTGCGCGCGACGGACAGAGATGCGCCCTTTCGCTTTGCCGCGGTTCATCACCTCAGAGAATTGCGGCTGCTTGCGGCGGCTTTCGATCGTGCGTGTGGAGACGCCGAACCAAGCGCCGATTTCCTCATCCGTGCACTGCAACGAGCAGAGCTTTTCCAGTTCGACGAGGTCGATGTTGACCAGCTTCCGGCCCGCTCCAGGACGTGTTCCACCAGGCATAATTCGTTACCGGCCGGCCACGAAACAGCAGAGGCCCGGCGTGTGATCAACCAAGAGACAAGCAAAGCGCCGATCATCTGAAAGCGCAGCGAGTACCCTCTCAACGTCGACCCGGACTTCCATGGGTTCATACTCCATCACCGCGGGCGCGTCGCAAAACACCGGTTTGCTCTTTGCGGCATGTTGGAGGATCATGGAACCGGTTGCAGAGGCACTCGCAATAGAGCGCACTTCGGCGGCGCGGCAGGCGAAGGGATATGCTTCAAGTAAGGTCGTGTCATGCATGCTGGTGTCTCTCGAACTGATCGGGATGGAGTGCAATCTCCATCGCGAAAGGCAACCCGTCGTGAATTTCCAGCACGCGGATTTCACCACCGGCAACACTGCGTAAGTACTCACGAAACTCCGCGAGCTGCTTCTTCAACTCGAACTCTGCCAGTTGGTGGCGAGTCTCACCGAGACCTCCGCAGCCGAATTTCAGCTTGCGGATCGTCGCCGGCCATGGATCGAGGACTATTTCGCCCCTCAGGATCCGCACCCACTCAAAACGGCCATAGCCCAACTGCTGCAGGGCGGCGCCGAGACGTCGCTCGGACGGAAGCAAAGCGCGAGTCGAAATTGGACGTCCGTTGTTCATCGCGCCAGCTCCGCAGTTACTTCGACACCAGCGGGGTGCCGACGTCGCTTTCTAGTCCAGAACCGGATCATGCCGTGCATGCTTCGATCGTACGCACGCTTTTTATGAGTGCATAAAATGAACCCCTATCTTTGGAGTGAGTCGGCTGTACGTCACAAGGTCGAGAAGATCATGAAGAGACGAATTCCGGACCGCGTTTGGCAGTATTTTGTTGATCGTGGGGCCGTTGGAGAGGTCCGACAAGACCTTGAAGAACCCGCTTGGCTAGTGGGTCAAATAGAGAAGTTCTTGATTGCGGCCGAACTTTCCAGCAAGGCAGGCGCAATGCTTTCGCCGGCGGAAACGCCGCGAAGGCAACGCCGAGATAAGGTCGTGTCGGCTCGCAACGACGCGGTTTCTGAGTTCATCGCAGCGCGAGCGCGAGACGAGAGAGAAGTGCGGGCGTTCCGAGAACGCTATTTGATCGGAGCCGTACTTTCACCTTTGAATGTGAAAGCGTGGATTGACGAACAAAGCTCTGAGTACGACCATGCGGTGGCCGTTCGAATTCCACGCGGGACAAAAATCAGCCCAAGCCCAGATGGTCGGCCCGTCTTTCCTGCGTTGCTATCGGTGAAGCGAGAACAGATCGAGGAAATTCTGCGCGTCGACTGCATCGCGTATCAACAACCACGATCCGGGTGGGTGCATCGTAAGCCAATTGGACGGGACGGCGCTCTGAGAACGCTAGTCCTCCTTTCGCGAAGGCTAGCCGAGACCTTTGGATGGACCGAGGATCAGGCGACGATGTTTGTGCTGACGGACCGGACGCCGGAGATTGCCACGGCTCGATGGGGGATTTCACCCGTCGCGTCGCTGGCCTGCCTCACAAGAGTCAGTTTTGCGATCGATCTTCAGGTCACCCCAGAGGAGCTGGCCAAGAAATACAGGACGATCCGTTCGAAGATCCTTGGGCCCAAGCATCGTAGCCTCGGCGAGAAGCATTGCCGACTGGCAGTCTTCGCATTGAAACATAGGCACCTCAACCAAGATGCACTGCGCGAATGGAACAATCAGCATCAGGCGTGGTCGTACAGCAAGGTCAGTCGCTTTGCAAAAGAGGCGCGTGTGGCCAAACGGCGGCAGGACGAGCTCTTAGAGCGAATGTCATTTCATCCCGCCAAACTTCTCCAGTATTTTAAATCGCTTGAAACTGAGTCCACCCGTTAACCCAGCTTCTGGTCCACCGGCTGAACCGAATCGGGGCCCACGGTAGGAGGTCGTCATTTCGCGCATTCTCCTCCCCGGTCATTATCGCGGTCATGGTATGGATCATCTGCGGTCGGCGACCCAAACAAGCGAACTACGCAGGCCCTAGTTTGCCGGGCGAAGGAATCGCGATGGCAAGCCGCGCCTCGCGTCGCCTAGGCGCAGGTCATTGATTATCGGGTTGAGGGTGCAGTGGCTGTTTCGTTCTGCTGGTGGTCGGGTCGCGCGGACCAGCTCTTCCACTGCTCGCGTTGTCGACTCCAAATCACCTCCGAACTCAGGGCACTTACTGATGTCTCCCGAACGTTCTGCCGACCGGGTGACTCTTGAGCCCAAGACAGAATCTGCTGTTGAATGTCCGGCGCCAAACTCAATAAGTTCATAATCTGGGTGACACGCGCGCGGGATACTTGACCTAATCGCGCCAGTTCTGCGTAGTCCTTTACCACGCCCTGCTGGAGTAATCCCTCAAACTTCAACGCCAAAGCCAAAAGCCGCGCAATCCGTGGCACTCCGCTCGGCGCGCTCTCCGCCTGTACACTCGCTGGCTCCATCGCGCGCCCGTTCTCGTACTGCTGTCGAATAGTTCGGCTACGATCGGATGGCGACGGCGTCACCGCCGCGCGTACCTTTCTTGGCTCCGAGCGTGCGCTTTTCTGGAGCATGCCTTGAGCCCTCGCCCAAACCCCCTCCTCCACAATCGCAGCATGCTCGCCTGCGTAGGTCTGACCTTGGTAGCGAATCTTCCCAACATAGATCACATTGGCAAGCAGCCCGACCAGATCCTGGTGTTCCAACGGTCTGCCTGGATGGAGCCTCCCGCCTTTGCTTGTCCATCGCTTCGTCGTCCCCTGTCGCTGCTGGATCTCACGGAGCACCGGACTCAGAGCTTTGTGCTCCAGGTAGAGTGCAAAGATTGCTCGCACCTGGCGCGCCTCGTCCTCGTTGACCACCAATTTTCCACCCACCGGAGCCACGTCATAGCCCAGCACCGGTGTACCTCCCACCCACTTTCCCTTACGCCGCGCCGCGGACATCTTGTCGCGCGTCCTCTCGGCGATGATTTCGCGCTCGAACTGCGCAAACGACAACAGGATGTTCAGCGTCAGGCGGCCCAGCGAGGTCGTCGTGTTGAACTGCTGCGTAACGGAAACCAGATTCACACCGCGTTTGTCGAATAGTCCGATCAGGCGCGCGAAGTCCAGCAGCGAACGGCTGAGCCGGTCCACCTTGTAGACCATGACGCAGTCGATTCTGCCGGCTTCGATGTCCGATAGCAATCGTTGTAGGGCGGGGCGTTCCAGGTTCGCGCCCGTGTATCCCCCATCGTCATAACGCTCCGCCAGCGCCGTCCATCCTGCGTGCCGCTGGCTCAGAATGTAAGCCTCCGCCGATTCGCGTTGGGCATCCAGCGAGTTGAACTCTTGTGTTAGACCTTCATCGCTCGATTTTCGAGTGTAGATGGCACAACGCATTAATGACTCCCTCCGTCGGACGTCTTCCGTCCAAAGAAGGCATAGCCGTTCCAATGCGTCCCTGTGACCTGACGGGCAATCGCGCTGAGGGATCTGTAGAAGCGGTCCTGGTATTGAAAACCGTGCTCGAGAACCTGAACCACTACGATCTGGCCTTTGAATTCCCGACGCAGAATGCTTCCCGGTTCAGGAAGTCGCTCGTCACGACCCGGTTTGCGCCGGCTTTTCACTGTCGGCTGCAAGACCTGTTGGGAGGTGCCGACGAGGTGTCGCGGCGCCTTGATGCGCAGGTCGGCGTCTTGGGCCAAGGCGAGTGCTTGCTGCCGCACCTGTTCGGAAAGCTCCCCATAAGCGAGCGCTTGCAGACGCCAGGCGACGCGGCGAAACAGGAACTGTTTGTGATTAGAGCGCGACGGCTGCCCAAACAGATCGAAATATTTGGCGCGCAGCTCGCTGACAGTTGCCCGCCGTAGTTGCTCAATTTCCATGCACACCGATGCCATCTCCACGGTTCGTTTCTCCCAAACTTCTCTCAACCGGGCTACTTCAGCAGCCAGTCTCATGAGGGATGAGTTAACACCTGTTCTATGAGCGCTCTTTAGGGGCCAGAAAGCAAGCTGCTGCTACTGCCTATAACTACTTGATAATACAGCATTTATTTAAAATATTGAGAATTGAAAAAAACAGGCCAATTTCACGGCCTTTTTCTGGGCTCGGGCACTTGATTCTTGCGGATCAGGGCCGGCCGCCAGCAACACTGTTGCAGGTCCTGAAAACAAGCCGGCCAAGGCCATTTAACTGCCAGATAACGCGACGGTTACCGGATGACAATGACTTAGTCGCGTGGGCTGAATTTTGGCACAATGCTCCTTTTTATAGGACCCGCAAAAATCAAAATCTCTCAGCAAATTTGAGAATCCGTGTTGGCCAAATCAAGACTGGGGACCCAAAGAAATCTGCCCACTGGCTAGTTAACAGCGTCTGACGGCCCTTGTCGGGCGGTCACTGGCACCAGAACTGACGGTAGAAGGTGGGCTTGCTGACGGCACTGTCGCCGGATTGAAATTTGAG
>Ga0137403_10010391_pt1 | contig 10313 bp, 8 predicted proteins | sample CZOMad2_1_16fung_FD_122057 | JGI IMG/M metagenome (GOLD analysis project Ga0137403, IMG submission 122057) | Vadose zone soil fungal communities from Angelo Coast Range Reserve, California, USA - CZOMad2_1_16fungal (Hybrid Assembly) | ecosystem: Environmental > Terrestrial > Soil > Vadose zone... | reverse complement strand
GTGACGCGGCCGGGGGTGCGGGAGAGCTTGGGCACGATGCCGGGCTGTGGCAGTGAGCCGAGTGTCGGTTCGGGGACGTCGATGATCATGTCGCGCTCCCGATAGTGTGGCTCGGCGAAGATATCGGCCATGCTCATGATGGGTGAGTAAGGAACCTGGTGTTCCTCGAGCGCTTTGGACGCCTCCTCATAGCTATGCGCCGCAAACCAGCGCTCGACCTCCTGGGCGAAGGCGCGCATGTGTTGCCCTCGTGCCTCGGGCGTGGCATAGCGTTCGTCCTGGGGCAGGTCCGGCTGGCCGAGCATTTTGCAGACGCGTTCGAAGAGGTGCTGCGCCGGTGCCGTATAGGCTACCCAGCGACCATCTTGCGTCTGACAGGCTCCCCCGGGCCAGCCGATCTGCTGCAGTCCGCCGCGCTCCCGTACCACGCCCTGCCGCCCATACCAGGCTGCGGTATGCTCCAGGGTGCGAAAGGTCGCTTCATACAGGGCGGCGTCGATCCATTGCCCCTCTCCCGTGGCGTCGCGATGGCGCAGTGCCGCCAATACCCCGAAGGCGGTGAACAGGCCGGTCATGTAGTCGGGGTAGACTGGTGTCGGCCGTGAAGGGGGTCGGTCAGCCGGGCCGTTGATGTACCAGGTGCCGCCAAAGGCAGAGCCGATGGCAGCAAAGCCGGGACCATGGCGCCACGGTCCCGTGTGTCCGAAGGTGGTGATGCGCGCCATCACCAGGCGCGGGTTAATATGGCGCAGATCCTCCCAGCCCACATGCCAGCGCTCCAGGGTGCCGGGGCGAAAGTTCTCCGTGACCACGTCGACGCGGGGCACGAGCCGACGGACGATCTCCTGGCCTTTCGGGTGATGCAGATCCAGCGTCATGACCTTCTTATTGCGGTTATCCACCGCCCACCAGTAGCCCACATGCTGCTCCGCTGGCCCCATGCGGCGGATATCGTCGCCGCGACCGGGCATCTCGACCTTGATGACCTCAGCCCCAAACTCGGCCATCAGGACGCCACAGAATGGACCAGCGACGATCTGTGCCAACTCTAACACCCGAATGCCTTCCAATGGAAGCCGTCCATCACTCATCATGCTGTCCCTTCCCTGTACGGATCTCTCTGAAAATACAGCTTAATCCTGTGCGCCATCATTTCACCCCCACCCGAACCCTCCCCCATCGAGGGGGAGGGCTGGGGGCTGCGCTGTCTGCGCTTATGACTTCACCCGGTGCGTCCCCAGTAGCCGGTCCCACAACGGTGTGGTGACACCGAAACAGCGATGCTGGTCCGTGAAGTGGTGGAACAAGTGGTTGGCAAGCTGCTGTCTCAGCCAGCGCCCGCGCCGGGCCCCGCAGTGAATCCAGAAATGGACCGTTTCGTAGTAGAGGTATCCGGTGATGCTTCCGACCAAGAGCAGCGCCGCCATCTCTCCACTGCCTGCGATCAGCCGAAACAGCGCCAGCAAGCCGCCAGCAATGGGCAGGCTGGCACACACAGGAACCGTGATTTTGGCTTCATCCCGTGGAGCCCGATGGTGTCCCAGATGCAACTTCTCGACGAGCGCCAGAAGTGCCGGCGCCTGGGGGCGGTAGTGCAGCAGGAAGCGATGGAGCAGGTACTCGATAAGCGTCCAGACTAGCAGCCCCGCGGCCATCAATGCGGGCTTCGCGATTTCAGAAAGTGCTGCATCACGCCAGGCCCAGATCGAGAGACCGCCGGCCAGCGGCACATAACACATGAATGGGCTCAATAGGAAACGATAACGCACATTTTGGCTCTTGCACGTCTCCGTCATCGATGCTTCACCCTAGCAATACACCTCAGAGGGTGTCTAAGAAGCTCCAGGTGTCTCCTCTTCCCCCCTTTGTCAAAGGAGGGTGAGGGGGGATTTCCCAGAGGGGCCACTGCTAAATCCCCCCGGCCCCCTTGATGAAAGGGGGGAGTAAAGACTTTTTGGACACGCTTTCAGACCTGCGCTCTCTCTCACATTGTGCCCGAAGAAGCCGATCGGTATATGGTTGTGGGGCAACCGCAATGAGGGTCCGTTGCCTTTCATCTCACTGTTTGCGCCTCGGTACCCATATGTTTTCCCTGTCGGAATGACTATAGGAACACGCCAATGATGCATGCCAGACCTCATTCATTCATAAGATCAGTCATGTGGAGATCCCTGGGGGCACTACTGGTTGGATACGTCTCGATCACTTCCCCGGCGATCTCCGGCGAGATGTACCGCTGGGTCGATGAACAGGGATGTGTCCATCTCACGGACACACCACCACAGTCCAAGGGCGCCCTACAAGAGTTCAAGGTCTATCAGCCGAGCGTGCCAGGCCAGGCTCCCGAGCCGAATGGCTCACCCGTAGCGGGGCCTGGTAGGGTCAAGATGACCCCCACCAAACCCGGGGGTACGGTCGTCATCGACGCCATGTTGAATCGCCGCGTGACGGTACCAATGCTGCTCGATACCGGGGCTGATTTCACGGTCTTGACCAAACAGGTGGCCAGGGACCTCCGGCTGTCTTCACTCGATCACTTACCGACACAGGAATTTAAAACCGCCGGGGGGTCGGTCAGGTTTCCGATTGCCACGCTGCAGTCACTGCGTGTCGGCACAGCCGAGGCACGCGACGTCGAGGTCGCCATCGACATCGATGGCCATATGCCTATGGGACTCCTCGGTATGACATTCCTCCACCACTTCAAAGTGACCGTAGATCACCAGCGGGGACAAGTCACGTTTGAACGTTAGGAATCGTGTCATGGCCGTTCTGACCGGCGAGAGGCGACAGTCACTTCTCTGGTGGCGGTAAGATCTGCGTATAAACGATTCGTGAACGATTTTTGCAAAATGGCCGCACCTTGGTGGGCCACTCACCGCTGTCTGATGCCTGCTGAAACGCCTCGCTATGGGGCACATCAGGGCTCTCGAGTTCATAAATCGCTAAATAGCGGGCTACTCCCTCATCCGAGGTCTTGTAGCGTGCAGCGCTAATGACTCCAGGGACTTTTGTCAGTATTGGGATGTGTTCCTCGTCGTACGTCTTGTTAAACAGTTCCTCTTTGTCGGGTTCGACATCCATCATCACCACATAGAGATATTTGGCGTCAAGTGCCATGAGTCCAGTCCTCCTGTGTAACGCGTTCTCCATCTCCCATCGGGAGCGGGTATCAATGAAGGGGAAATGCGGATGGGCCTACTCTACTCCAGGCGATGAGCCGTGACAACAAGTTCTGTCACATGCACTCATGAGTGGGCAGGCGACGCGTCCTGGAAGCGCCGCAGCCGGAACAATTCCAGATGATGCTGACTGCGGCCCGTCTGCGCCAGGTCGGCCATGATCTCCCCCACGACGCTGCAGAACTTGAACCCATGCCCGGAGAACCCGGCGGCGATACAGACCTGTGGCAGTGTTGGATGCAGGTCGAGGATGAAATGCTCGTCTGGAGTGTTGGTGAAGAGGCAGGTCTTCAGCGACATCGTTGGCCCCGCGGCATCGGGGAAATACCGTGCCGTGAAGCGGCGTAACACGTCCTCGTCCTCACGGTGTGCCTGGCGATCCATTTGATCGGGGTCCACACGCTGCTCCAGATGATGGTAGCGTCCCACCTTGAAGCCGGGGATGCCATAGATCGGGAACCCATAATAACGGCCTTCCTCCACCGCCATGTTGAAAACCGGGAAGGCATGCACACGGAACAGAGCCGGCCGCATCGGCTGAAACCAACCCAATACCTGTCGCTCTGGTACCGCCAGGGTGGCCAGTTCGGGGACGAGCTTCGCCCCCCAGGCACCGGCACAGACGACCAATTTCGCAGCACTGTAGCGCCCGCGGTCGGTGTGCACCTCCACGCCTTGGCCTTTGACTTCCCACCCCATGACGTGCTCCTGGCCATGCACTTCTGCTCCCAATTCCTGCGCCGCCATGACATGTGCGACGATACAGCGCTCTGAGAGCAAAAATCCCCCATCGGGTTGATACAGCGCCATGATACCTTTAGGCAAGCGATAGCCCGGAAAACGCGCCTTGAGCTCGCCATGATCGAGGACTTCATGGGGGAGATGGTGGATGTCACAGGAGGCTTTGGAGCCGGTAAAGACCTCCCCATCTGCGGGTGAGGCATCAATGGAGCCGGTGACGATGAGCAGGCGCTCCTGCACCATATTCTCCAAGTGTCGCCAGAGCTCATAAGCCCGTCTGAGCAGCGGCACATAGGCGGGATGTTCGTAGTAGGCGAGGCGGATAATCCGGGTCAATCCGTGCGAGGACCCCATTTCATGAGGGATGTTATAGCGTTCGATTCCGAGAACGCGCAGGTCCCGTCGGGCTAGATGGTACAGCGCCGAGCTCCCCATCCCTCCAACACCGAGCACGATGGCATCATAATGGGTCATCAAGGTCCTCCTTCGCAGATCGCGCTTGACGCCGTACGCCCGTTCGTATACCGGGTGGCATCCTACACCGGAAGTCCCCTTGCTGGCAATCGTTGAGCCAGCAGTGGGACTGGCGACGTGTCCGTGGGAGCTGGATACGCCCACTGACCGACGATCGTTGACATAGCCCACAAAGCCCCGTACACTCGCATCGGTGACCGTTCATCATGGCCCGCATCGCTGGCACAGATGAACACCGGCGGTGGCATCCCGGGTGTGTCCGTCCGCTTCTATCAAACTCACCCCGGCAAGTATACCTCGCGCCGCCCGACCACAGGCTTGCAAAGGAGATCGATATGGGTAGTCAGGGCAAACAGACTGTCGTCATCCAGAACGGCACCCTGATAGACGGCTCGGGGAACCCTCCCACCCTCAATCAGGCCATGGTCATCGAGGGCAACCGCATTCAGCGCATCGGGCCGCTTCCAGAGGACCTATTGCATGGCGATCGACACGACATGGAGATCATCGATGCCACGGGGCAGTGGATCATGCCCGGCCTCATCGATGGTCACTGCCACCTGTCCTTCGGCTTTCCCCACATCTCAGGAGGACCGAGCACACGTGGTACTACCAGCCCCGGATTCAGCGCCTTACGGGCGGCGCGTAATGCCCAGCAGGTGTTGCGCACCGGCGTCACCAGCGTCGCCGTGCCGGGTGGTACCTGGTTCAACGATGTCGCTATCCGCGATGCGATCGCTGTGGGGCTCATCGAGGGGCCGCGCATTGCCTGTGCCGGGCGCTTTATCGTCACCTACGGCGGCATCACGGACAACGAGCCATCATGGGTGGGCACACCGGAGCATACCATCGGCGTGCTGGCCAATGATGTCTCGGAGATGATCACCGAAGTGCGCCGGCAGTGTAAACATGGCGTCGATTTTATCAAGCTGGCAGATAGCACCTGGGGTGACACGCAGTTGATCGCACCCGAAGAGTTGTCGGCCGTAGTGCAGGAGGCGCATCGACGCGGCGCGCGGGTCACCATTCACTCGCGCGGGGCGGGCTCGACCCGGGCCGCCGCTGAGGCAGGAATGGATTGGATTCTGCACGCTGACCTGGCCACCGACATTGAGCTGGAGGTCATCGCTGAGGCCGGGGTGCGACTGATGCCGACCATGACCTTCTTGCGACGTGGGACGGAAGTCGGCGCCGAGTTCGGGCGGGGACCGCGCGAGATGGACCGGCTTAAGCATCACTGGGAGAGCGCCGTGCACATGCTGGAACGCGCCCGGACGCTGGGGATCACCATCATGTGCGGCACTGATAGCGGCAATTCGCCCCTGATGCCCTATGGACAACTGCATGCCCACGAGGCCGAGATCCTGGTGCGCTATGGGGGCTACACGCCTATGGAAGCGATCGTTGCCAGCACCAAGAACACGGCCTTCGCCATGGGGCTGGAGGACGATCTGGGAACGCTACAGCCGGGCAAGCTGGCGGATGTCATCATTCTGACGAGCGATCCGTTGGCCGACATCCGGGTCTTGCAGGGCGGCCAGCACCTGGCGACAGTCATCAAGGACGGCAAGATCGTCCCCTTGAACGGCCACGGGGTGGAGGCGGAGATGCTAGCATTCGCTTAGCCAACGCCGGCATGATCGCCAGATACCTGACGAAGGCCGGGGAACTGGCAATGGTAGTCCGCTGTCGGGCAGGCCTGTGCTGTCTTGCAATAGGAGATGGTCTTTCCTACAATAGGTGTACGACTATGGTAGGGGTCAGTTCCCACGAGCAACATGATCGATACACCAAGACTGTAGCTTGTCCAGAATCATCGTCCGATGGTATGTTTGGCGTGATCCCCAAAAGCCCCGATCACGTGGTGGCTTTCCATGCTGGGGAATCGGTGACCGCTGACGCGACACTTCAAGCAGTCGATACGAGGGGTGCGGTATGCCCAAACGCCAGAAACACAAACACCACCGTGCTAAGGGGTCGCCGCAGAGCCTGGCCGACCTCGGGCCTGAGGCCTGGCGGGCCCATATCGAGGCGCTGCTCGCCCGCGGCCAAACACGGGAAGCGGTGGAAGCGGCCAAGCAGTACCTCAAGGAGGCACCCGGTTCAGAGGCTGAGGCCCTGGCTGTGGAAGCCTATCAGGCACGTATTCAGGCCTTGATGGCGAGCGGTATGCCTCAGGAAGCCCGGGCACTGGCGTTGCTTGTCAGCGAACGGTTTCCCGCCTCTCAGGGGCGAGTGGCGCCATTCATACGCCAGAGTGAGGTCGCCAGCGGGAACTTCGAGCCGCTCCTGATCGAACTGTCTGCCGCTACGCCCGCTCAGCGGCGAGAGCTAGAGGCGATTCTCACCCGGACTCTGCACGACCCTGCAGTGCTGGCCGACTCCACTGCCCTGCCCGCCGATCATCCACTCAAGCGCACAGCCATCGCCGTGCGAGACCTCTTCACCGCAGTGACGACTGGTCCCCTCCATGATGGGGCGCTCGCGGCGTTGGACGAGGTCTCTCGTCACTCTCCGCTGGCGCCGTGGAAGCTCTTGATCAGAGCCCTGGATGCGCTCTATCGTGGCGCTGATGCGTCCGTCACTGCCAACCTGGATGGCATCCCACCGGACTCAGGGCCAGGGCGTCTGGTACCGGTGCTACGGCGTCTCATCGGAGAAGCCAAGCCTGCGGAGGAGCGGTCGGTGGCTGTGGCCACCCTGCTCGACAAAGTGAGCGGCGGTCGGACCGTGATCGAGGGGCATCTCATCCAGTTGACCCATGCTCTGAACACCAGGGATGAACGGGCGGCGCGTGCGGCGGTGCAGGCCTTGCTGCCCCGACTCGAGTCTTCCCACTCTGGGCTCAGACTAACATTTCTTGCCACCATCCTGCACCACTGGCACCGCCAAAATCTGCCCCCACAGGCCTTGATGCGGGTCCTTTCCAGAGGCAGGCAGGATCTGGACCTCCTGCGGCTGATGGCGTTGACCGTTGAACGCATGGATTGGAGTGACGCCCTCGTGTTGTGGGATGAATATGTCACCGCGGCTGTTGCAGCCGGCATCCTCCCAGCCAAGGGGCCAGAGTTGTCACGCGTATTGCTTCATATGGCCGCACTCTTTCCGAGCGATCCGGAGGAGGTGTGGGAAGTCCTCGATGTCGAATCCGAGGAAGCCTTGCAACGGCATGTCCGTGCTGGCCAGCTGCCGGCCTGTTTCGATCGCGACGGATTATTGGAGCGGGCTCGGCAGGCAGACCCTGACCCACAGGTGTTTCGCGCCCTGGTGGCGCATCATGATCAGCGTCAACCCAAGCGCGCCGAAGCCGCAGCGGAGGCATGGCGCCGCGCTCATCCCCAGGACCTGGAGCCTCTGCTCTACCTGATCCGTGCAGCTGAGCGCCGTGGCGCCGTGCGCAAGGCACTCAACCTCCTCGCCGAGGCCGAGTCGATCAACCGGGTGCATCCGGAGGTGCGACAAAGTCGTTTTCGCTTGCTCCTGGCCGGAGCAGAGCGGCGCATCAAGGAAGGCAAGCTGGCGCTGGCCTTGACGGACCTCGATCGCTTGGAGCAGGAACCGCGTGCCGCCGAGGGCGATCATCGGGCCTATCTGCTGGCGTTGCGCTGGACGGTGGCGCGGAAAGCGGCGGACGCCTCGACTGCCAAGCAACTCGAGCAAACGCTCGCAACCAGTATGGGGAACCCAGCCCTCTACGATCTTATTCTAGAAGCGGTCGCCCGGTCCTTCGGGATCGAGCCACCCCAACCGGAGGCGAAACCTTCACAAGCGGAGGCCATCGAGGGACTGGCGCGGGGCTGTGACCTGTTCCGTGCGCTGAACCGCCCGCTCAGTGTGCCACAGTCATTGGTGGCACTGGCCGAGAAGGGCCTGAAGACCGCCTCGCTGTCACAGCTCCACGCCCTGTGTATGGGTGGCTTGTGGATCGGCAACCCGGCGCTCACCTATGCCGCATCCAGCCATGGCCTCACTCAGGATGGCTCGCTGCTGCACCGCTTTCTGCTGGCGCGCGGCCAGGCCCTCAAAGCCGCCACGGGCATCGAAGCGCTGGAACGGGCGCAACAGTGTCTGCGTGCGGCGCGTGAGCTGGCTGGACGAGCCCGTGACATGGATGCCGTGCGCGAGGCCTCGGCCGCGCTGCAAACGCTCGCCGCAGGAAGCTGGTTCAGCCCGTGGATGTGGGACAGTCCGGCTCTGTCTGAGTCACCTGCGACGCAGGAGGAAATCCAGCGCACCATTAACTCCGAACGCCGGCGCCGAGCGACGCCGCGTTTCACCCGCACCGGAGAGCCAAGGCGGCGGCGTCAGCGCAAGCCATCACGACGGCCATCGATGTGGGGGATGTTCGAGGACTTGTTTACCTAAATCGAACCACAGAACATTGGGACACCTGCGTCTGCAGTGACTGACAAAATCCCCCCTACCCCCCTGTGTCAAAGGGGCGATCGTGAAGCGCTGGGGGATTTGAACTAGCAGATCATGTGGACGAATCGTGTATGGTCTGATCTAGATGGAAGGGAAGCTATGAACCCGTTCACAGTCCTGGGTTTGGAAGAGACGGCAGATGATGAGGCCGTCCGTGCCGCGTACCTGGCGGCGGTACGAAAATCCCCGCCTGATCGCGACCCAGAAGGCTTCCGTCGCATCCGCGAAGCCTATGAGACGTTACAAGACCACGAGCGGCGCCTAGCGTTGCGGCTGTTTGGTCCGCCACCGTTGGCGAATCTTGAGGAGCTCCTTGACGCCTTGCCGAAGGAACGACGCTACATAGGGCCTGGCCCCTGGCTCAACGTCCTACGGGAGAGTCGTCGATGAGCGCCCTTGACCCGGAACGCCGTCGCCAGTTGGTCGAAGCGGTCGCCGCGTGGCTCGATGATCTGACTGAGGCGGAGCCTCCACCACCGGGGCTGGCGCCCGAGGTCATGGGGTCTTCGGAACCGGCCCCCGACCTCTTCTCCATGTTTAGCCAACTTACCGCCCTGACGCGCGAGACCCAACTCCAGGGCCGAGCCACCAGCCGTCTGCACGCAGAGCTGAGCGCCACCCTCACACAACTGACCGAGACCGCGATCAGCCCTGAGGCAATCGCAAGAAAGCTGGCAGAAGCCCGGCGCGAGGCCCGTCTCGAATTGATCACTGAGTTGCTCGACGTCCGCGACCGCTTTACGCGTGGCTTAACGGAGGCCCAGCGCCGCCTTGAGAGCTTGCGGGGCATAGGCGCATACTTCGGTCAGCGCCCGGTGCTGGAAGCCCTGGTGGAGGGCAACCTGCTGGCACGAGAGCGCTTCGATGATCTGCTGCGGCGACTTGACGTGCAGGAGATCCCGTGTGTGGGTCGGCCGTTCGACCCCACGGTGATGCAAGCTGTGGAAGTGGTGCAGTCGCCAGCCGTCACGGCAGGGACAGTTCTCGATGTCTTCCGCCCAGGGTACACCAGTAACGGCCGTGTGTTGCGCGTCGCCGAGGTGAAGGTCGTCGGCGGCATGCCGGCCACGACAGGAGAGCACGACCATGGCTGACATCATTGTAGGCATCGATCTGGGCACGACCAACTCCGAAGTCGCCGCGCTCGTGGACGGGAAAGTCGAGGTGCTAGCCGCCGATGGAGAGCAGATCATGCCCTCGTATGTTGGGCTCTCTCCTGAGGGACAGTTGCTCGTCGGTACCCCAGCGCGCAACCAGTACATTCTCTATCCAGAGCGCACGGTGAAGTCGATCAAACGCCTGATGGGTTCGGACCAACGGGTGGTGCTAGGCGAGCAGACCTACTCCCCAGCCGAGATATTTTGTGTTGACGCCCAGGCCGGCTTGAAAGACGGCGTCGTAGAAGGTGCCGTTGCCGTTGTTGTGGTAGAGGTTGGCGGTCTGGTCGGAGTAGTTGGTTTTTACGATGTCGAGCCAGCCGTCGCAGTCGTA
>Ga0137403_10009640_pt2 | contig 10313 bp, 10 predicted proteins | sample CZOMad2_1_16fung_FD_122057 | JGI IMG/M metagenome (GOLD analysis project Ga0137403, IMG submission 122057) | Vadose zone soil fungal communities from Angelo Coast Range Reserve, California, USA - CZOMad2_1_16fungal (Hybrid Assembly) | ecosystem: Environmental > Terrestrial > Soil > Vadose zone... | reverse complement strand
TGGTGCGAAGGAAGGGACTCGAACCCCCAAGCCTTGCGGCGCTGGAACCTAAATCCAGTGCGTCTACCAATTCCGCCACCTTCGCGGGCTAACGACAGACCGGACCTCGCAACGTGCGTGCCATTCTACAGCAAACCCCCCTATACTGTCAGCCTAAGAGGCTGAAACCCTTTGAAAAATAGGGATATGTCGGTCGGCCATTACGAAAACTTTCCGGTCGCTTCCGTGCTGCTTCCGGCAGCGCTCCGTCACCCCGTGTCGGTGATCTACCGATTCGCCCGCACGGCGGACGATTTCGCGGACGAAGGCGTTCTTGCGCCCGCGGAGCGCCTCGCCTACCTGGAAGGCTATCGGGCGGAGCTGCGCCGGCTCGAGGCCGGCCATCCCCCGGCGTCGTCTCTGTTTCGAGAGCTCGGCGAAGTCGCGACGGCTTATCGCCTCCCGTTCGCACCGTTCTACGACCTCCTCGATGCCTTTTCGCAGGACGTCACGAAAATCCGCTATGCAAGCTTCGCCGAGGTCACGGACTATTGCCGCCGTTCGGCCGATCCCGTCGGGCGGCTGATGCTGTATTTATACGGAGAAGCCGGCCATGAAAATGTCGCCTGCTCCGACGCGATCTGCTCGGCGCTGCAGCTCATCAACTTCTGGCAGGATGTGGAAATCGATTTCCGCAAGAACCGCATTTATCTTCCGCAGGAAGACATGGCGAGGTTCGGCGTGACCGAAGACCAGATCGCCGCGAGCGACGCCTCCGGCGGCTGGTGGGACCTGATGCGTTTCCAGATCGATCGCTCGCGGCGGATGATGTCGCTTGGCGCGCCGCTCGCCCGGCGGCTGCCGGGACGCATCGGGCTGGAGATCCGCACCGTGGTTCAGGGAGGCCTCAGGATCCTGGAGAAGCTCGAGCGGGCGCGAGGGGACGTATTCCGACATCGTCCGGTGTTGAAAGCCTTCGACTGGCCGCTGATGTTCGGCCGCGCACTGGTGATGTAATGACCCCCGACGAATACTGTCGGCAGAAAGCCGCGCAGAGCGGCTCGAGCTTTTATTACTCGTTCCTCTTCCTGCCGCTCGAACGCCGGCGCGCGATCACCGCGCTCTACGCCTTCTGCCGCGAGGTGGACGACGCGGTGGACGAGCCGAGCGATCCGTCCGCCGCGCGCGCAACGCTCGCCTGGTGGCGCGGCGAGGTCGACCGGCTTTTCGCGGGCAATCCGCAGCACCCGGTGACACGCGCGCTCGACCCCGCGATCGAACCGTTCGGGATCACCAAGGTGCAGCTCAACGAGATCATGGACGGCATGGAAATGGATTTGAATCAGAGCCGCTACATGAACTTTGCGGGCCTGCAGCTCTACTGCCACCGCGTGGCGGGGGTGGTCGGCGCCCTGGCGGCGGGCATTTTCGGCTACCGCAACCCGCGGACGCGGGAGTACGCCGAAAAGCTCGGACTCGCGTTCCAGCTCACCAACATCATCCGCGACGTCGGCGAGGATGCGCGGAAAAACCGCATCTATCTGCCCCTCGACGAGTTGAAGGAATACGGAGTGACCGCGGCGGATATTCTCAACGCGAACCACACCGAGAGCTTCGTGCGGCTGATGCGCTTCCAAGCCGGGCGCGCCCGGCGCTGCTACGACGAGGCGCTCGCGCTCCTGCCGGCCGAAGACCGCCGCGCGCAGCGCCCCGGCCTGATGATGGCTGCGATCTATCGCGCGCTCCTCGACGAAATCGCCGGCGACGACTACCGCGTCCTCCAGCAGCGCACGGCGCTGACTCCGATCCGCAAACTCTGGATCGCGTGGCGGACCTGGGTCACGGTTTGAGCCGCGTCGCCGTCGTCGGCGCCGGCTGGGCGGGGCTCGCCGCCGCGGTCACCCTCGCCGAGCAAGGTGTCCCGGTGACGGTGTTCGAAGCTTCGCGCAGCCCGGGCGGCCGCGCGCGCCGCGTGAGCGTCGACGGCGTCGGCCTCGACAACGGCCAGCACGTCCTGATCGGCGCGTATCGCGAGACGCTGCGGCTGATGCGGAAGGTCGGCGCGGATCCGGACAGGCTCCTCGTTCGCCTGCCCCTCGAGTTGCGCTACGCCGACGGCTTTCACCTGCGCGCGCCGCGCCTCCCCTACCCGCTCAACCTGCTCGCCGCGCTTCTCCGCGCAAAGGGCCTGGATCTCGCTCAAAGCTTCAGCGCGCTGCGCTTTATGGCCTCGCTGCGCGTGCGCAGGTTTCGCATCGAGCCCGACTGCAGCGTCGCGCGCCTGCTCGACGATCACAAGCAGAGCGGCGTGCTGCGCACCCACGTCTGGGAACCCTTGTGCGTTTCGGCGCTCAACACGCCCGTGGCTTCCGCCTCCGCACAGGTGTTCGTCAACGTGCTGCGCGACGGCCTGACCGGGTCGAGCGACGCAAGCGACCTTCTCATCGCGCGCACCGACCTCGGGCGCGTGTTCCCCGAACCGGCCGCGGAATACGTCAAAGCGCACGGCGGCGCGATCGAGCTCGGCGTGCCGGTGCGGCGCATCGCTCATGTCCCGGGCGGATTTCGTCTCAACGACGCCGAGATTTTCTCCAGCGTGGTGATCGCCTGCGGCCCGCACCAGGCGGGGCAGCTGCTGGTGCAGTTGTCCGAGCTCGACGATGCGCTTTCCCGCATCGGCGCCTTCAGCTACGAGCCCATCGTCACCTGCTACCTGCAGTATCCCGAATCCGTATCTCTGCCTGCGCCCATGCTCGGCTTCAGCGGGGGAATCGTGCAGTGGGTATTCGACCGCGGCCGGCTTAGCGGACCGAAAGGATTGCTCGCCGCAGTGATTAGTGCATCGGGCGCGCACGAGCAGTTGACGAGGGAAGAGCTCGCCGCGAGGATCGAGATTGAATTGAAGGCGGCGCTCGGCGAGTTGCCCTCACCGCTGTGGTCGCAGGTCATAACGGAAAAGCGCGCGACGTTTTCCTGCACGCCGGCGCTCGCCCGGCCCGAAGCATTTACCGCAGTTCCCGGCCTTATGCTCGCTGGAGATTACGTGGCAAGCGAATATCCGGGGACGCTGGAAGCAGCCGTGCGCAGCGGAATCGCCGCCGCGACAACACTACTCGGAGATTTCGCGCGCGGTAGCCATCGCGTGACGGCTACGGCTCCGGGATCTGGAGATCGCGACAGATCTTCCGGGCCAGGAATTCATTGATCTCGCGATGACGGGGAACAGAGGTTGCCTTTCGGGTCACGCGATTCACAAACACGGAATGGGCTCCGCCCTCTCTCAAAAGAACGCAACCGTGTTGCTGAAGATGCCGAACGAGATCGAGCCGCTTCATGCCTCCGGCAGCGAAAGGGGCTCACGAATGACGTTTTGTCCTTCGAGGGATTCCTCGGCAAGTACGCGGTTTGCCTCGAGAACCAGTTCCACCGCCTCGGCGAGATTGGCCCGCGCTTCATCCAGCGTGGCGCCCTGCGTATTGGCTCCTGGAAGCTCTTCGACGAAGCCTATATACCCTTCGGGGACTTTTTGAAACACGGCGGTAAATTCCATTGCTGCACCTCGCGTCCGATCGAAGCGGGGATTATAGCGCGTACCGTTCGCGAAGCTCGTCGCGAAAGCTCACCCAGGCTCTCCAAAAGCAATCCATCCTCGGAGAGGCGTACGCCCTCGCATCTGGCGGGTGTCTTTTCGGTGCGCATTGTTCTGGGTGCCGCCTAACGACGTGTCACGCAGCGGGCGGTCAGCCGCCCGCTGAAGTTCGCCGTTCGACTTCCATCCATCGTCCATCGGCAAGGACGACCGACGTCTCGATCTGTCTCGCGGGGATCGACCAGTATGTCCGGAGCAGGCGATCTTTGTGATTGCTCGGAACGACGCTGAATCCGTTCCTGCGATAGAACTCGATGGCCCACGACGCATCCGCCCAGGTACCGATCAAGATGGGCTTGTCGACGAGGCCTTCTACATGGTGCAGGAGTCTGGTTCCCACGCCCTTCCTCTGTATGTTCGGGGCGACATACGCGTGGCGCACCAAAGCGACGGCGCCTTTGTCCTGGGTCCCCATCACCCCTAACAGGCGTCCTTCCTGCTCCGCCACCCAGAATACGACGCCACCCGCAATCTCTTCCGCCAATTCATCCGCAGGCATGTAAGGTTCGCGCCACCGGTCGGCCGGTATCACTCCCCGATAAGCCTGCGCAGCGTCATTGACGATTGCCAACATCGCCGCCAAATCCGCTTCCACGCTCTTTCGAATCAGCATCATGCGTTGTCAAGGGGCGTTCGGACTAACCGCCGAGGTCCCGGTAGTAAACCGTCGTGTCGCAAAACCCGCCCTTGGGCAGCAAGGCATAGCCGGGGATCACGCCCACGCGCATCCAGCCGAGGCGCTCGTACAGGCGTTCCGCTTCGCCGCTGGCGGTGTCGAGCACGAGCAGCGTTTTGCCGCATTCGCGCGCCGTCGCTTCAGCGGCCCGCCCCAGCGCCGCCCCCAGTCCCTGGCGGCGCACGCGGCGATGCACCAGCATCTTCGACAGATCGGCGCGGTGAGGTTGGTTCTCGGGCTGGTCGAGCAGCAGCTGCACCGTGCCGCACAGACCCCGCGCATCTTCGGCGACCAGCAGCGCGCGTTCGCCCGCAGCCACGCCTTGCGCGACGCGGCGCCAGAACGCCACTGCGCGGACGCGCGTCAGCGGGTGCATGAAGCTCACCGACGCACCCCCTTCGACGCAGTCGATCAGCACATCGGCGAGCCCGTCGATGTGCGCGTCATCGGGCGCGTCCAGGCGTCGCACGGACCAGGTGGGTTCGATCACGCCTCCCACCTACAACCCGATGGCGCGCAGATCGAGCCGCCCGTTCTTCACCGGCGGACACCAGAAGTAGGCACCCGTCACCGGGCGCGTAAACGCAAACAGCGCGTCGGCCGTTCCGTCCTCGGCGCCCGCCATGCGCTTCAGCTGCGCCTCGAAAGCGGCTAGCGATTTGCCGAAGGCGACGAACACGAGGCCCGAGCGCGTCGCGTCCGCCCAGGGCATCGAGCGCCGCAGCACGAAGGCTTCCGGCGAAAAACTCTCCTGCGTGGTCCTCTTCACGTGCGCCGAAGGCGGCGCGCTGCCCAGCTCCTTGTTGTCGCTCTTGCGCCGTCCGATTGTGTCGTCCTGCTGCTTGCGCGGCATCGCGGCGAATTTGTCCAGATCGTGCACCCACTGCTGGACGGCGACGAAGCTCGCGCCGCCGAATCCCGCTCTCTTGTCCTGCACGATCGCGGCCTCGGCGGCTTTCTTCCCCTTCGGATTCTCGGTGCCGTCCTCGTAGCCGGTCAGATCGAGCCCGCGCCCGTGCTTGAATGCGTCGATGACGCCGCTCGTCTCGAAAGCGGGCGCGAGGATCTTCTCGATCTCGCGTGCCCGAAGCACGATGTCGCCGCGATCTTCCCCACGCACCCAGCACCAGGCCGCCGCCGGGGTGGAGGGGACCTCGACGCCCGGACTCTTGTAATGCGGGAACGGCCGCAGCCCCTCGATCTTTTTTTTCAGCGCGAAGAGCAGGACCGCGCCGAGCGCGACGACGCAGCTCTCCCCGTCCGCGATTGCCCCCAAGGCCCTCAGCGCCGCTTGCTGCGGCAGACCCTGCTTCAGCCCGAACGTCAGATAACGGGCATGCCGTGGAATGGGGGCCAGGATTCCCGGTTGCGCATTCTTCAAAGCGTCCTCCCTCTTCTCGACCCTAACGCCGAAACCTCGCGACCGCCTCGGCTACGCGCTCGACCGCGATGATTTCGAGCCCGTCGATATTCTGCTTCGGCAGGTTCGCTTTGGGAATGATCGCGCGGGTGAAGCCCAGCTTGGCCGCTTCCTTCAGGCGCTCCTGGCCGCGCGGCGCGGGGCGCACCTCGCCCGAGAGCCCGACTTCGCCGAACACCGCGAGCTTGCCCGGCAGCGGCTTGTCGACGTGAGAGGAGACGATGGCGAGCAGGACCGCGAGGTCGGCGGCGGGCTCGCTGATACGGACGCCGCCGACGGCGTTCACGAACACGTCCTGGTCGTAGCAGGCGATCCCGGCATGGCGGTGCAGCACCGCGAGCAGCATCGCGAGGCGGTTCTGCTCCAGACCCACCGTCAGCCGGCGCGGATTGGGGGCGTGCGCGGCATCGACCAGGGCCTGGATCTCCACCAGCAGCGGGCGCGTGCCTTCCTGGGTCACGAGCACGCACGATCCTGCGACCTCCTCGGCATGCTGCGACAGGAAAATCGCCGACGGATTGGAAACCCCGCGAAGTCCCCTGTCGGTCATCGCGAACACGCCGAGTTCATTGACCGCGCCGAAGCGATTCTTGAAAGCGCGGATGAGCCGGAAGCTCTGGTGCGTATCGCCTTCGAAGTACAGGACTGCGTCAACGATGTGTTCCACGACGCGCGGGCCCGCGATCGCGCCCTCCTTGGTGACGTGGCCCACGAGCACCACGACCGTCCCGCTCGCCTTGGCGTAACGCGTCAGGTGCGCCACGCACTCGCGCACCTGCGCGACCGAGCCGGGAGCGGAGGTGAGCTGCTCCGAGTAGAGCGTCTGGATCGAGTCGACGACGGCGATTTCCGGTTTGGCTTTTTCCAGGGTGGCGAGGATGCGCTCGAGCTGGATCTCGGCGAGCAGCTCGAGCTTCCCCGAATCGAGCGCGAGGCGCCGCGCGCGCAGCGCCACCTGCTCGGCGGATTCCTCGCCGCTTACGTATACAGCCTTGTGCGAGCCGCTTATCCGGGCGAGGACCTGGAGAAGGAGCGTGGATTTCCCCACGCCCGGGTCGCCCCCGATCAGCACCACCTCGCCCGCGACGAAGCCGCCGCCGAGCACGCGGTCGAGCTCGTCCATGCCGCTCGCCATCCGCGGCGCGTCGCGCGCGCTTACGTCGGCGAGCCGCTTGAGCTCGGAGCTCTTCGTGACGCCCGAAAAACGGTGCCTGGGCGCCGACTCGGCGAGCCCTTCGACCAGCGTGTTCCACGCGCCGCAGTGCGGACATTGCCCCTGCCACTTCGGCGACTCGCCGCCGCATTCGGTGCAGGAGTAGACGCTCCTCGCCTTCGCCATCAAAGCGTCTCCGAAACGGGTACGCGCGCCGCAAGCGCGCACAGGAGCTCGTAGCTCACGGTGCCCGCGCTCTCTGCGACTTCGTCCGCAGAGAGCCCTTCGCCCCACAGAGTGACGCGCGAGCCCACCGCGGCTTCTGGAATCGCGGTGAGGTCGGCGAAGAGAATGTCCATCGCCACGCGGCCGACGGTGCGCGTGCGCTTGCCGCCGACGAGGACCGGCGTGCCCGTGGGCGCGTGGCGCGGATAGCCGTCCGCGTAACCGCAGGCCACGATGCCGATTCGCATCGGCCCGCCCGCCGTATAGGTGCGCCCGTATCCGACGCTGTCGCCGGGGCGCAGATCGCGAACCGCGATCAATTCGCTCTCCAGAGTCATCGCGGGCTTCAAGCCCAGCGCCTCGGCGCTTTCGTCGGGGAACGGCGAGCAGCCGTAGAGCATGATGCCCGGCCTCACCCAGTCCTTGTGCGACTCCGGGTAACGCAGCAGCGCGGCGGAGTTGGCGAGGGTCTTCGGAAGATCGACGCCGGCGGTGGCCGCCTCGAAGCGCTCGAGCTGCCACCGCACCCCGCCCTTGCCGTCGGCGTCGGCGAAATGCGTCATCAGCGCGATCTCGCCCACACCCGGGCAATCGCGCAGGCGCCCGAGCACGCCGCGAAGATCCTCCGCCGCGAAGCCGAGCCGGTTCATTCCGGTGTTCAGCTTCGCCACCACCGCGATCTTCTTGGGCGGCCGGGACTTCTCGAGCATCGCAAGCTGCTCCGCATCGTGCACCACGGTCGTGAGCCCGTGCGCTGCGATGGATTCGATCTCCCCGGGCGAGAAAAATCCCTGCAGGAGCAGGATCGGGCGGCGCTCGCCTGCGCCGCGCAGTTCGAGCGCCGCATCGAGCTCGATCAGGGCGAGGCCGTCGGCACCGGAGAGCGCGCGGGCGGTGCGCGCGAGGCCGTGACCGTAGGCATTCGCCTTCACCACCGCCCAGACGCGCGAATGGGGTGCACGGCGTCTTGCCACCCCCAGGTTGTGGCGAAGCGCAGCGGAATCGATGCGGGCTCGGATGGGGCGCATGGCCCGCCATTCGACCATAAAACCGGGAGGTCCGGCGAGCAGCGATGGACAACTTTACGCACCCCGTAAATAACTCATGGTATAAAGCGGGCGGTCAAACGTGTTTACGCGATGACGCTCACGCCGGACGCAGGGAATCGATAGATGAAGCGCGGTTTCTACACGATCATGGCGGCGCAGTTTTTCAGCTCGCTCGCCGACAACGCCCTGCTGATCGCCGCAATCGCCCAGCTGCTGGAGCTCGACGGCCCGGCGTGGATGGTGCCGCTCTTGAAATTCTTCTTCACCGTGTCCTACGTGGCGCTCGCCGCGTTCGTCGGGGCTTTCGCCGACGCGATCCCGAAGGGCCGGGTGATGTTCATCACCAACACGATCAAGATCGCAGGCTGCGTGATGATGTTCTTCACCGATTACGTCGAATTCGCCGGAATTCCCGGGTACGTGCTGGTGCTCGCCGCCTACGCGGTGGTGGGCTTCGGCGCTGCCGCATACTCCCCCGCGAAGTACGGGATCCTCACCGAGCTGCTACCCCCGGAGAAGCTCGTCGCCGCCAACGGCTGGATCGAGGGCCTGACGGTCGCTTCGATCATCCTCGGAACCGTGCTCGGTGGAGCGCTGATCAGCCCGCGGATCGCCACGTTGCTGCTCGCGATCGACGTGCCGCACATCGACACCGGGATCGAGACCCCGGCCGAGGCGGCGATCATCGTCATCTCGGCGATCTACGTGATCGCCGCGGTTTTCAACCTTTTCATCCCGGATACGGGCGTGCGCTACGGCCGGCAGCAGACCAATCCCGCGCTGCTGATGCGCGATTTCTACATCTGCTTCACCATGCTCTGGAAGGACAAGCTGGGGCAGATCTCGCTTTCGGTGACCACGCTTTTCTGGGGAGCGGGAGCGACGCTGCAGTTCCTCGTGCTGCAATGGGCCGCGATCCACCTCGGGTTGCCGCTCGACAAGGGCGCGGTGCTCCAGGGCATCACCGCGGTGGGCGTCGCGCTGGGCGCGGCGATCGCGGGGCGCTTCATCGCCCTGCGGGACTCCCTCAAGGTGCTGCCGGCAGGAATCGCGATGGGCGTCGTGGTCGTGGGGATGATCTTCGTGACCAGCATGCCGCTCGTCTACTCGCTGCTGGTGGTGATCGGCGCCATGGCGGGATTCTTCGTGGTGCCGATGAATGCGCTGCTGCAGCACCGCGGCTACGTGCTCCTCTCCGCCGGTCATTCGATCGCAGTGCAGAATTTCAACGAGAACATCTCTATCCTCCTGATGCTCGCCATCTATTCGGCGATGATCAGAGCCGACGTGCACATCAACACCATCATCGTGGCCTTCGGCACCTTCGTCGTGCTCGCAATGGGCGCGGTGATGCTGCGCCACCGCTACAACCAGAGCCGCGGCGATTCCCTGCACTTGATCGGGATGAAGACCAGCAAGGAACGCGGATATCCTTGATTTTTCCGTCGGACGCCCCCACGTCTGCCGGACCATGGGCGCGATTGCGGTACTCAACGACGGTTCGCCGCGGCTCGACGACGGTTCCCCGCGGCCGGCTTCCCCGGCGCGCGGCGAAGGCGACGCCGTCCTGCTCGACGCTTACTCCGCAGCGGTGGTCGCGGCCTCCGAGCGCGTCGGCCCCGCCGTCGTTCACGTCGAGGTCGCTCAAAGCCCGCGCTCGGCCGAAGGCGAAGCGCCGCGCCGCGGCAGCGGCTCGGGGTTCGTGTTTACGCCCGACGGCTTTATCCTCACCAACAGCCACGTGGTGCACGGCGCGCGTGCCATCCAGGTGAGCTTCGCCGATGGCGCGGGCTTCGACGCCGACCTGGTCGGCGACGATCCCGACACCGACGTCGCCGTGATCCGCATCAGCGGGCACCAGCTTTCAGCCGCGACGCTGGGAAGCTCGCGCGACCTGCGCGTCGGGCAGCTCGCGATCGCGATCGGCAATCCCTATGGCTTCCAGCACACCGTGACCGCCGGCGTGGTGAGCGCCCTCGGCCGCAGCCTGCGCGCGACGACCGGGCGGCTGATCGACGACGTGATCCAGACCGACGCCGCGCTCAATCCGGGCAACTCGGGCGGGCCGCTGGTGAACTCCGGGGGCGAGGTGATCGGCGTCAACACCGCGATCATCCCGTTCGCTCAAGGGATCTGTTTCGCCACCGCCATCGACACGGCCA
>Ga0137403_10010389_pt1 | contig 10314 bp, 11 predicted proteins | sample CZOMad2_1_16fung_FD_122057 | JGI IMG/M metagenome (GOLD analysis project Ga0137403, IMG submission 122057) | Vadose zone soil fungal communities from Angelo Coast Range Reserve, California, USA - CZOMad2_1_16fungal (Hybrid Assembly) | ecosystem: Environmental > Terrestrial > Soil > Vadose zone... | reverse complement strand
CGAGCAGTGGCAATGGTCGAGTCTGTGGCGGTGGGCACAGGCTGATCCTGAGCTATCGGCACTTCTATGCGACTGGCCTGTGGAGCGGCCACGGCAATGGGTAGCGTGGGTGAACCGATCGGAGAGGGCGAGTGAGTTGGAGGACTTACGATGCAGTGCGCAACGTGGGCGACCGTTTGGGAGTGAAACTTGGGTGGCCCGTATCGCCAAACGGTTGGGGCTAGAGTCGACGTTGCGCCCGCGGGGCCGGCCTAAAAGCCTGTAAAGACTCCCCGACCCCTTTTCCCCTCCTGAGAATAATCCGAAGCACCCGACAGACGACCCGCCGGTCGCCCTTACAAATCGGACCATCCCCGTAGGATGGGATGGGTTGAGCTCCGCGAAACCCATCGTTTCATTTTTATTAATCGACAAGAACACGAAGGTCGCAAAGCACTGTTATAGCTTGCTTTGCAATGGTCTCAACGCGGTCGGTGCGCAGGCGCACCCCATGTTGTTGGAGGCCCTCCATGCTGTTCAGTTCGATTTGAGTTTCTGCAAAAACCCTTCATCCTCGATCGCTTTGACGATGCTCCGATCGACCATTGTCGCGGCGTCGTGCTTCAAGACTTCTGGCCGGGTGCGGGCCATTTCGGCGAGGATGGTTTTCATTCCCTCGAGCGTGGGATAGGGCATGTCGGGAATCGCGTTCTTCAGGTACGCGTGCGCGGAGTCGAGCGTGGTGAGATCGCTCTTGGCGTATTTTTTCAAGATCGCAATCGTCTGAGATTTGTTGTTCTTGAAGTAATGGATCGCCTCCACGGACGCCCGGCCGAAACGCATCATTGCGTCGCGCTTTTCTCGCAACATTTTCTGGCTGGTGATGACACCGCTGTGAGCATAGGGGATCCTTTTGCCGGCGAGATCGACCAGGACTTTGAATCCCATTTTTTCCGCTTCTTCCCTTTCAGTCGTGCTGAAGACGGAAAACTGCGCCTGACCTTGCTGCATCATGATCATGCGCAAATTGGTTGCGCCCACCACCCGCAGATTAACGTCCCGTTCAGGATCGAGGCCGATATTGCGCAGACCCAAGCGCATGGCGAAGTCCGCCGAGGTTGCCGCCGAATGGTTCGCGCCGACTTTGCCCTTGAGATCCTCGATGTTCTTAATCGCAGGTGTGACGATGAGATAGTACGGTAAAAAGACTTCGAACCCCATGATCATGGAAGCATCCGCGCCGCGGACCTTGGCGCTGGTCACGGCGGGTCCCGTGCCGGCGACGACTTGTAACTCGCCGGCAAAAAGAGACATCAGAGCTTTCGGCGTGCCCTCGATGTAAATCACATTCACGTCGAGACCGTGCTTTTTAAAAATTCCTGCGTCTTTGGCGACCCACAGTACGGAAGCGGAACCAGCGTTGGGCGAGATGTACGCAAAGTTCAGTCGCTCCTGGGCGAGGACGTGGTGCGGGACAAGGGCTGCAGCCGTGAAAATGAATAATGAGACAAGTCTTACAAGACGCATTGCAGTCCTCAAACTTTTGTGGCGAAGTCTCAGTGTCGAGAAGATAGCGAAAATTGAATGGCGTTGCTACTCGGTGACAAGGCGGTTCGGCAGCTCGTCTTTATCGTCCGATTGGCGTGGAAAGTGGGCGGCGAGGATTTCACCACAGCGCTCGATCGCTTTACAGTATGCATGGCAGGCGTGATTCGATTTCAACCCGTCAGTTAGGATTTTCACGATCTCCTGCCATATGCCGGCTTCAACTTTTGCGTTGATGCCGCGGTCGGCGAGAACTTCGACACGGCGTTCAAGAAGAGAAACGAGAATCAAGATTCCAGTGTGATCGCGGGTGTAGTGGAGGCCATGCTCCGTGAACGAGGCCAGAGCGAGAGTGTGAACGGCGTCGGCAATACGATTCTTCGAGGCCACAAGCCGCTTTATTTGAGGTACTCGGCAGATAAGAAAACCAACGGTCGCTCCAATCGCCGGCCAGAGATTGAAGAAATGTGAGCCCCACGGGTCGCTCCAGAACCATTCTATGATTATTCCGACGAACAACCCGATCACTGTACCGAGGAGCTCGACTTCGGTATAGCGCGCGGATGATGTGACGAGCATTGGCACGATTTCGCCGGCGGTCTTCGATTCTGCCTCGATGACCGCTTCGCGAATGCGCACTTTTTCTTCTTCGGTGAAAAACTTGTCCGCTCGCATGATTACCAACTATCAGAAGCTCCGCCGCCGCCGAAGCTGCCTCCTCCGCCGCTAAAGCCACCGCCGTCAGAACCCCCGCCACCCGAAAAACCGCCGCCACCAAAGCCCCCGCCGCCCCAAAAAATCGGCGGGTAACGCCTGCCGCGGGTCGCCCATAGGCCCTGTCGTCGTTGGTTGGCGGTTGATGCAAATCCGATCAGGCCAAATACCGCCAAAGCAACGGCGAGCATTAGAAAAAAATTTAGATCCGATCCCTGATTCCCGCCTTTTTTGCGCGCCGATTCCGGCAACGGTTCTTTCTTGATAACTTTCAGAACCGCATCGATACCGGCGATGATGCCGCCCGCATAGTCTTGAGAGCGGAAGCGCGGCACAATGTAGTCACTGGTAATCCGTTTGGCTATCGCATCGGGCAAGACTCCTTCGAGACCATAGCCGACTTCCAAGCGCAGCCGTCGATCCTTTACAGCTACAACAAGAATGACGCCATTGTCGAAGCCTTTTTTGCCGATTTTCCAATTTTCCGCGACGCGGATGCTGAAGCCTTCGATGTCTTCGCCGTCGAGCGTCGGAATGGTGAGCACGGCCACCTGATGGCCGGTCTCTTGTTCGAATTGAGCGAGTTGTGACTCCAATGATCGCGCTTGATCTTGGCTCATCACGCCCGCGTAATCGTTCACGCGACCACGCAAAGGAGGAACGTCAATCGCCGATGCTAGTGAGAATCGAAGTAAAAAAATGAAACCGAGTAACATGCAAAGAGCATGTCTTGGCAAGAGTCGGTGGTGCGAATTCGAATTGAGGAACACGTTGATCACTCGGGTTCGGTTACCAGCCTATTAGGCAACTCATCCAACGACCATACCATAGACGACACCGCCAAGTGCGGCTTCCGCGTAGCGCGCGCTTGAGCCTACGATCATCGGCATGGTCTCTTTGGAATTTTTGCTTTCGGCTGCCACGTCTGCTTGTTTAATACGCTGTTGCCTGTCCTTGGTAAAAAGAATTTCGGGATTCGGCATTTACCAACCTCCCGAGGCGCCACCACCGCCTCCTCCTCCACCGCCACCACTAAAACCTCCGCTAGAACCTCCTCCTGATCCTCCTGACGATCCGCTTCCACCGTAACCACCGCCGCCAGCACCGTATCCCCGCTGAAACGTGTCCCGTGGCGAAAAGTCGTCATACCGTGACGGTTTAACGCTCCACGATCGTCCCCATGCCCGCCGGGCGTAGAGCGTCGTTAACATACTTGTTAATACACCGATGGAGATGGACAAGAACCAAAAACCGGGTCCGAGCGCGAGGATTCCTGGCAATCCGATAAGTCCAGAGACGATTCCTCCACTCACTGCACTCCGGACAGGTGATGGGCTAGCAAATCCCACAACTGAGGCGAACAGTGCCGACCCAAGAAGTAACATAAGAATTCCAGACAGACTTGAATCTACTGACCTTTTTAAATTCTGGGGGACCGCTGGTATGGGTTCCCCCCGAGTGGCTTGCATGATTGCAGATAACCCTGATTCGATTCCCCCGCCGAAGTCGTTTTCGCGAAACCGAGGAACAATGATTTCGTTAATGATTTGATTTGCAGTGGCATCAGGCAGCGTCCCCTCAAGACCGTAACCAACTTCGATGCGAAGTTTCCGATCGCTCACCGAAACGAGCAACAGCGCCCAGTTGTCGTGGCCTTTCTGACCAAGCTTCCAGTGTTCTGCGGTCTTTAAGGCAAACGACGCGAGGTCCTCGTCTTGCAGCGATTGGATAGTCAGGAGCACGACCTGATGGCCTGACTGCTGCTCAAAGCCAGACAGCTGGTTTTCCAAACGAGCGGCTAGATCCTGCGATAGCAATCCAGCAAGATCATTTACCCGACCACGCAATGGTGGGACGTCGAGGGCGTAGACAATACCCCATGCAAGAACAACACTGGCTGCAATAGCCAAAGGACGGTTTAGTCGTGCACTCATGCGACACCGTCCTCTACGTGATCGTTGAACAATCGGATTGATGACAGAGAGTTTTTGCCGCTTAAAATTTCACCTCTGGCGGTTTTTGTGCCGCCTCGTCAGCGCTGAAAGTCGGACGTACTTGAAGGCCGAGGAGATACTTAGCGGTAAGACTTTCGGGGAACGAACGGACCGCGGTGTTGTAAACGGTGACTTTCTCGATATAGCGCTTACGTGCCACGGCAATCCGGTTTTCCGTTCCTTCGAGTTGCGCCTGTAAGTTCTGAAAGTTTTGATTGGCCTTCAGTTCGGGGTATCTTTCGACCACCACCAGCAGGCGCGATAGAGCGCCCGTCAGTTGGCTTTGAGCCTGCTCGAACTTTCTGAAGGTCTCCGGATTATTCAGCGCGTTGGCGTCGACCTTGACCGACGTCGCTGCCGAGCGGGCTTCGATCACCTTTTGTAAAGTGTCTTGTTCGAATTTAGCGGCACCTTTAACGGTGGCGACCAGGTTTGGCACTACGTCCGCACGCCGCTGATACTGATTCTGCACTTCCGCCCACGCGCCTTTGACTTCTTCGTCCAAACCCTGGAGTTTGTTATAGCCGCAGCTGGAAAGGAAAAACAGCAACGCCAAGCAAGTAGCAAACGCCGGAAGCAACCTGTGAACAGGTTTCGCCATTGATCTTCTCCTGACAAGTTTTCGCTCAAATGTAAGTCGGTCGGTATCAAAGGGCAAGGGGATCGGATTGGAAAATTTAGGCGTAGATCCCGACTGGTGTGAGCTTGGCACGGCTAGAAATACAAAGGGCCCGAATGCGATCGGGCCCTTTGCCGTTCTATAAACCGAAAGGGAAATTATTGCTCAATCCATCGATCCCACTTTGGGGCGCCACTTATCAAACCGCCTTTCCACCCGGGTGAGTAACTCCGTACCGATCATCCCGGTCAGCGCAAAAACGAGGACGCCGACAAAGACCTTATCGGTTTGGAAGGTGGCACCCGCCACTGTGATCATGAAACCTATCCCGGCGGTAGCAGCATAAAGCTCTCCCACCATGACACCCACAATCGCTCTCCCAAGTCCTAGCCTCAAACCAGTAAGGATAAAAGGAATAGTTGAAGGAAGCACGACGGTCCTAAAGAGCATCCACTCGGAAGCGCCGAAACTCCTGGCGGCCGTGAGAAGGTTATAAGGCGTCGTCTTCACCCCGTCGCGCGTATTGATCAATATCGGAAAGACTGCGCCGAGAAAGATAATACCGACCTTCGAGAGTATGCCGATCCCCAACCAGATGATGACCAATGGCAGAAGCGCCACGCGTGGGGTCGCGTTCATCGCGTTGATGAAGGGGTCGAAGATGTAACTCGCTTTTTTGTACCAGCCGACCATGATCCCAAAGGGGACAGCGACAGCGGCCGAAAGAAAATAGCCCCAGAAGAGTTCGATGCCGCTAATGTAAAGGTCGTTGTAGATCTCGCCTGATGAAAAGAGCTGAACGGCCGCCTTCCAAACCAGCGAGGGAGCGCTCATGAACATGGGATTGATCAACTGAAACGTATTTCCGACCAGCTCCCAGACGACGAGGAATGTGATCACTCCGGCGCTAGCGAGGATTTTCTTTTCTTGGTTCAGGTAGAACTTGTAAAGGCGAGAGGCTTCGGCAACCTTAATGTCAAAAAGCAACTCCTGAGCGGATTCGTTTTGGTTAGCCATGGCGTTTATCCTTTCGTGAAGTTTTTGCGACTTTTGGACTGAGTGAATCGGAGTGAGTTTCGTTAGGATCAGTCGAACTGGATTCCTGGATGAGGCTTTGCAGTACATTCACGAATGTTGGACCTGCGGACTGAAGTTCCTGCAAGTGATGCAGTGAAAGCCGCTTGAGAAACTCCTCGCCGTCGTGCGTTAGCTTTACTAAGACTTGTCGCTTGTCGTCTGTAGACCGCAGTCGAAACAAAAAGTTCCTTTCGACGAGACGATCGATGAGCTCGACGGTGCTGTGGTGCTGGAGCTGCATTCGTTCCGCCAGCACACCAATTGTCGGCTTGAGCGCATCGGGCAGACCCCTGACGGCTAAGAGCAATTGGTGCTGTTGTGGTTCGATTCCGGCTTGTCGCGCGGCGTTTTCACTGAAACGCAGAAACCGGCGGATTTGGTAACGCAGTTCCGCCATCGCTTTGTAATTAGGACCGTTGGTCATAATTATAAGTATATCGTTTAACGATATAATCGCAATACGATATATACTTATTTTGTCAAGCCGAATATGCTTCCAAGCGAAGGCAGAGTCCTCAGTCCAAGCTCCCAATGGTGGCTAAGCCTGCCAAAAAGTAAAGCTTTGTTGACTTCCGCGGGTTTTTCCTTTAGAAAAAATACTTCGGGAAAAAATTGGCTATGAAATATGCCGTGATTAGAACAGGCGGGAAGCAATACCGCGTGTCCGAAGGGGACCTTGTCAAAGTCGAGAAGCTCGCGGGTGCGGTAGGCGACACAGTGACATTGGCCGATGTGCTGTTCATCGGTGGCAATGGCGAGGTCAAGATCGGCTCGCCGCTGGTATCCAATGCGAAGGTCACGGGTGAGATCGTCAGTCAGGCCAGAGCAAAAAAGGTATTAGTCTTCAAGAAGAAAAGACGTAAGAGTTATAGCCGCCAGCGCGGTCACCGCCAGTATCAAACAACCCTGAAGATCACGGCAATCGAAGCGTAAGCCGAAGGAGAATTAAATGGCCCATAAGAAAGCCGGAGGAAGTTCCCGCAACGGTCGCGACAGCCAGGGGCAAAGACGGGGAGTTAAAGTATTCGGCGGCGAAACAGTGCGGGCCGGCAATATTATTGTTCGGCAACTGGGTACTCGTATACACCCGGGGAAGAACGTTGGTATGGGTCGGGACTTCACGTTGTTCGCCAAGATCGACGGAATCGTTCAGTACGACCGTCTCGACAAGGAACGAAAGCGGGTTAACGTAACGCCTGCCTAGTTCATGGCGCAGTTTGAATCGAGAAGCCCCTTACGGGGCTTTTTTTTTGCCTGGAGAAAGGCAATGATGGGCGCGCTGGTACGAAATGAAATTCATCGACGAAGTAAAAATCCGTGTGATCGCCGGTGACGGCGGGCGTGGTTGTATCAGCTTCCGGCGCGAAAAATTTATCCCTCGCGGCGGTCCCAACGGTGGCAATGGTGGAAAGGGTGGAGACGTGATCGCCTTAGCCGATCCGCAGCTTACGACACTATTGGATCTGCGCTACCAAAAACAGTACAAGGCGGGTCGCGGCGAGCATGGATTGGGCAAAGATCAGCACGGAAAAACGGGCGAAGACCGGATCATTAAAGTGCCCGTCGGCACCCTTATTCGAGATGCCGGAACAGGTGAGTTAATAGGAGATTTGAAAGAGGCAGGGCAACAAGTCGTTGTGGCTGCCGGCGGCCGAGGTGGCAAGGGCAACGCTCATTTCGTTTCGTCGACAAATCGGAGTCCGCGTTTTGCCCAACCTGGTGAGCCGGGCGAAGACAAGGAACTAGAAATTGAACTCAGATTGCTGGCCGACGTCGGTATCATCGGTTTGCCCAATGCCGGAAAATCAACCTTGATCGCAGCGATTTCCGCGGTGCGGCCGAAGATTGCCGACTATCCGTTCACGACGCTGGTTCCCAACCTGGGTGTCGTTGGCTATGGGGAGGGGAAGAGTTTCGTGGTAGCCGATATTCCCGGACTCATCGAAGGCGCCCACGAAGGCCACGGGTTGGGAGACAAGTTTCTGCGGCATGTGACACGGACGAGTGTCTTGATTCATTTGCTGGATGCATCGAATGTCGATGAAAAAGATCCGCTCGCCGAGTGGAGGACCGTCAATCGGGAGCTCGAACTCTTTGATCCGGAACTGGGGAAAAAACCACAGATTGTTGTGGCCAACAAGATCGACTTGCCGGCGGGAAAAAACCACGCAAAACTTCTGGCAAAAAAATTGCCGAAGGGCTACCAGCCGCTGTACGCCATATCCGCCGCAACCACAGAAGGGATGGGCGCGTTAGTGCAGTACGTCGGGATGAGATTGGAAGAGATCAAACAACAGGGTGAAACGGGCGGTGACGCAGCTGGATTATAAGAAACAGATCTTGCGCCGCGCGCGCCGCGTCGTTGTCAAGATCGGGAGTCAAATCCTCTCGTCACAAACTGGGATGGAAGAGGGGCGGCTAAGTGACTTGGTGCGCGATCTCGCCGGGCTCCATAATCAAAAAAAAGACATCATTGTGGTTAGCTCCGGCGCGGTGGCTGCTGGAATGACGCGTCTCGGGGTCAAGGAAAGACCCAAGACCATTCCACAAAAACAGGCGTTGGCCGCAGTGGGCCAGATCAAGCTAATGGCGTTGTATGAGCGCTCCTTCTCGCGCTTCGAGAAGAATGTTGCGCAGGTACTGTTAACCCACGAAGACCTTGCCAATCGTCAACGCTATTTAAACGCCAAGCATACGTTTCAAATGTTGCTGGAATCGTCCATCATCCCGATCGTCAATGAAAACGACACGGTGGCGGTGGAAGAAATGAAATTCGGGGACAACGACCATTTATCGGCTCTTGTGGCAACCCTGCTTGAGGCGGATCTCCTGGTGATCCTGAGCGACGTTCAGGGGGTTTATGACCGAGATCCGAGATTGTATGGCGATGCCCAATGGATTTCTTTGATAACCGACATTAAGGGAACCGCCCGGAAAATCAGTGGTGAGAGCCAAAGCCAGTTCGGCACCGGCGGCATTGCGACGAAGCTGGATGCCGCGGAGAAGGCGGCCGCGGCGGGAATTCCGACCTTGATTAGCAGCGGCGTGCAAGCCGGAGCGCTTAGCCAGGTCTTTGATGCAACTACAGAAGTCGGCACACTGATTATTCCCGACGAAAATCGTTTGACCATTCGAAAACACTGGATCGCCTATAATCTAAAGCCGGCGGGCGAGATCGTTGTCGATCAGGGCGCCCGTGACGCTGTCGTCGAGCGGCCGGCTGGTGAGCTTCGACTGGCACCGCCCGGGAGGCGCAACGGCGTTCTGACCGGCCGAACTCCGGCGGCCCGCAGTCACAGCATCGAGCTGCCGCCATTGACGCTCAGCACCTGGCCGGTCACGAAGCTGGCGTCGTCGGAGGCGAGGAAGACGGCGGCGCAGGCGACCTCGTCCATGGTGGCCGCCCGGCCCATCGGGATGGTGTGGAGGAGGTTCTCCAGCTTCTGCTGGAACGCCGGGGTGGCCGCCACCCGCTCTGTCACCGTCGCCCCCGGCGCCACCGTGTTCACCGTGATACCGGTGGTGGCGAACTCGCGGGCGAGTCCGGTGGTGAGGCCGTGCACGCCGCCCTTGGCGGCGTTGTACACCGCGTGCTCGTAGAGGCCGTTGCGGACCGACTCGGCCCCGATGTTGACGATCCGGCCGTAGCGCTGCTCGACCATGACGGGCAGGGCGGCGATCGTGCAGTACAGCGTGGTCCACAGGTTGGCGTCGACGGTGAGCCGCAGCGTCTCCTCGGTGTGCTGGAGCGTCGGGCGGATGGCGCCGGCGAAGGCCCCGCCGGCGTTGTTGACGAGGATGTCGACGCGCCCGTACGCCTCCCGGGCGGCGGAGACCAGCCGCTCGGCCCCGTCCCGCCGGGACAGGTCGCCGGCCACCGTCACGACGTTTCTGCCGTGGTCGGCGGACAGTGCGGCGGCGGCCTTGTCGAGCGCCTCGGCGTCGAGATCGCCGAGCGCCAGCCGCACGCCCTCGGCCGAGAGTTGGCGGGCGATGGCCAGCCCGATGCCCACCGCTCCGCCGGTGACGATGGCGACCCGATCGTGGAATCTCATCCGGCTCGTCTCCTATCTCGACCCGACCCGGATGGGGACATCCGGCCCCGGGCAGGGCACATCGGTGTAGGCGCCACACATGTTCCCGGTCAGGTACGGCCGCTTCAGAATCGAGTCGGGATAGCGGTCGCCGTAGAGGCTGGCGTAGTTGACCGAGACGTTGTAGGCCAAGAACAGCAGGTTGCAGATCCCCATGAGGGCGAGCAGCCGGACCATGTTCTTGCGCCCCGGGCCGATGCTCATCCCGTCGACGCCCCGCTCGGCCACGGTCCGGCCCCGGTCGTCCCGGAAGAACCGGACGCAGGCGAGGCCGGTCCACGTGATGCCCCAC
>Ga0137403_10010388_pt1 | contig 10314 bp, 4 predicted proteins | sample CZOMad2_1_16fung_FD_122057 | JGI IMG/M metagenome (GOLD analysis project Ga0137403, IMG submission 122057) | Vadose zone soil fungal communities from Angelo Coast Range Reserve, California, USA - CZOMad2_1_16fungal (Hybrid Assembly) | ecosystem: Environmental > Terrestrial > Soil > Vadose zone... | reverse complement strand
CCAAAACCTCGATCGCTCGATTCAATCCTTCAGCGTGCCGCTCGGGACCGGCGTCAACATAAGTAACATCGGATTTCATGCTCCGCCGAACCATCCGGGTTTCCCGAACGACGGAACCGTCGGCAACACAGGATTCAGCAACGATCCATGGGTTCCAAACCAAACGCCGAGCGCATTGATGTGGACCTCCGAGACCCTTGCCCAAAATCCTAACGCAAACGCCCTTCGCTTCGGCACACTATACAATTTCCGGTTCGATGCCGATCAACCGCCGCAGAGCGCCAACGCGACGGTCGGCTTTTTCAAGACAGGATCGCCCATGACGGTTGGGATCCAAGCACCAGGAGGGGGCGGCACTCCAACTCCAACTCCAACGCCAACGGCGACACCGACGGCAACAGCAACAGCTACAGCTACGCCTACTTCCACTCCCACGTCCACACCTACAGCGACGCCTACTCCAAGGCCCAGTCCGACAGCGAGGCCCAGTCCCCCGGGGAGACCTCGCCCAACGCCGGCGCCTCGCCCGTAGCGTGGGATCCGCGGTGCGCGCGCTATCCCCAACGCGTCGGCTAAATCTCCTCGTGCCGACTGACATTTGCGCCCTTGGTGAGGGCATCGTCTTGTGGACCAGCCGATCACCTTCGGTCGCGTGCCGCCAAGGATTTTTCGAAAATGTTCTTTACATCTGCCGTGAGGGCGTGAGAAAAAATGAGGTTACTCGACCTTAGGCACGCTCACCGCAACGAAAGGAATCCGCCAATGTCAAAATCAACGCTTATCGGTTTCATGCTCCCGTTGTTGCTGCTCTTTGCTTCGCCCGATGCCAACTCAAAAAATTCTACAGCGCGAAAGCAAACAACCGCCGAGAGCGGCACGCTTCAAAAGATGATCGTCGAGAACGGGGTGGTTACCATTGATCTCGATCTGGACCGGCTCATCGCAGACGGTTCACTGGCTGCAAGAATGGTTCAGCAGCGTTTCGCTATAGCGGCCAATTCCTTCTTCAGTCTTCTCGTATTTAACGATCTTCTGCGTGGCGCCGAACACGGGTCTATGGCGCTTGTCCCGCAATACTCGACAGCACTGCCCGCTCCGCTAATGGCATCCATCAATCAGCTCGCTTTGGAAAAACTTCAATCGTCTGAGCAGTTCGATCTCGCCGTGCGCGACGCAAAAAGCGGCTTCACGTTTTTCAACATCGATCGAAATCAATACGATTACGATGCCAAAGGGCAGTTGCTTAGTATCCAGGGTGGACGGCTTCTGATCTCAAAAGAGTTTGCCGACGCACTCGGCCGGCCCACAGACGCTGATTTAGCCGTTGGAAAAATCTCCATCAGCGCAACGGTGCGGCCTATCGAGCTCACGCAGCTGGTCAACGGCGAGGTTAAGTCGGTCGTGATGCCCCCGTTGAGAGGAGTCGCCGGAGAAAGGCCGACGGCGGCTATGGGGCCGGATGTAATTGTGGGCGACATGCCGGACATGGAGCAATTCGGCAGCGCGGGAACGCAGGTCGGTCTCGCTGTGGCGACAACTTCTTGTAACAACGGCACGCAGCCGCTGCACTGGTTTGCGTCGCCAGATAACGATCATCCAGTAATTCCGCAAAATTTCTATCGAATGAGCGGTGGCGCGAACAACAACGAGCGCTTCGAACAGATTGGCCAATCCTCGTGCAAACACGCGTTCCTGGCATTGGAAAACAATGCGTGTGGTTTTGGTTGCAACACCAGCGGGTGTACCACGGGGTCCAATCTATGTCCGGGATGCTCCGACCCCTATTCTGCAAGTCTCAATTCGGGGCCAAACCTGGGTTCGCGCGCCTGGATCAATCCGTTTACCGGCTTCTACCCGCGGGGAGATTCGGGCACGCCTCCAAACAACCACAGTGGGCACGCACACAACGGCGTGTCGCACCGGATTCTAGTTGAGGTTGATGACCTGAACACCACGCTCAATGCGGGCGCGAGCTATTTCGCTGAAGCCCAATACGTCACCCCACACGAATACGCCTGGTGCCAAGCGCATCCTGGGGAATGCAACATGTACAACAACGCTTCCTGGCGTCAGTTTGTGGTCACCGGCACAACCAATTTCAGCTTTTCAGCGTTCGGGGCAACCGTGCGAACGCAGCCTGCCATAATGGCATGGGTCGTAACGGGTGCAACGGTGACCCAGATCCAACCTGATCTGGCTAACGATGGCTTTGGACTGGTTGGCTATAAAGTAACAAACCTTGGGGCAGGTATGTGGCACTATGAGTACGCGCTCTACAACCAGAATCTGGATCGGGCGATCCAATCTTTCAGTGTGCCTTTGGGAGCTGGAATTAACGTAAGTAACATCGAGTTTCACGCTCCGCCGCAACATCCCGCCTGGGCAAACGACGGGACGCTTAACAGCCAGGGTTACAGCAGTACACCATGGACTATGACTCAGGCCGGCAATTCCATAACCTGGAACACCGAAACGTTCGCGCAGAACCAGAACGCGAACGCCATTCGCTGGGGAACATTGTATAATTTCCGCTTTGATGCCGATCAACCACCGCAGAGTTCGAGTGCAACGGTCGGCTTCTTCAAGACAGGCTCCCCGATTATGGCTGCAATCCAAGGCCCCACGGGTGGCACGCCCACACCTACGCCGACAGCCAGCTCTACACCTACGCCTACGGCTACAGCGACAGCTACACCGACGCTCACACCGACCGCAACACCGACATCTACTCCCAGGCCTTCTCCAACAGCAAGGCCCAGCCCCGTAGGACGGCCTCGCCCAACACCGGCACCTCGGCCGTAAGTTATGGTAGGCAAAGCGCTCGGGTGGGACGCGTTGCCGCTCGCGAGTTGGACACCCGATTTCGCGCGGGGCAAAAATTTCAAAATCTTCTTTACGCCTCCCATGAGCTCTGGGAGAAATTATCTTCACTCAATCCGTTAGCCAAGCTTTAGCACCAATCAGGGACCCAACACCATGTCGAGAATAACGCTTAGCAGTCTGATGCTCACGCTAGTTCTATTTCTTGGGAATAGTTCGGGAAATTACGCAGCTCAATCCAAACAGAAGCCCTCGGACGCGCCAAGCGGCACTCTTCAAAAGATGATCGTCGAGAGCGGAAGCGTTACAATGGATCTCGATCGGAACCGGTTGAACGGAATTAGCTCGACGCCGCAAGGTGCCGTGACATTGCAATTCACCATCGCCGCCAATTCCTTTTTCAGCATTCTTGTGTTCAACGATCTGCTGCGCGGACCTGAGCCGGGTTCGATTGCGCTAATTCCCCAAAGTTCTGCTTCGACTCTTCCTGTGTCCTTAAGCCCGGCCGTTAAACACCTCGTAATCGAAAAACTTCCTCCGGATGCAGCGTTCGATCTGGCCGTGCGCGACGCAAAGACAGGCTTCACGTTTTTCAACATCGAAGGTCACCAATACGATTACGATGCGAAGGCTCAATCACTCAGCATCCCAGGTGGGCGGCTTCTGCTCTCACAGGACTTTGCCAGGGTGCTCGGCCGCCCGGCAGATGCGGGCATGACAGTTGGGAACATCTCCGTGGGAGCGGTTATGCAGCCAGTTGAGATTACGCAACTCGTGAATGGCAATCCAGAATCGGTGGTAATGCCAGCCTTGCGAAGTGCTAGTAGAACAGAAGCGCCTGCTCTTGTGCCAGGGCCGGATGTTATCGTAGGGGACCTGCCCCAGGTGTCGCAGGGCGGAAACGATACTGTAAAGCATCTTGTCGGGCTGGGAGTGGGAACAACCTCCTGTAACAATGGCGACCAGCCGTTCAATTGGTTTGCATTGCCACAGACCGATCATCCGTTCATCCCGCAAAATCTGTATCGAATGAGCGGCGGGGCTAGCAACAATGATCGCTTCGAACAGATCGGCCAATCCTGGGGGAAACACGCGTTCACCGCATTGGAGGGCTTTGTTTGCGGCTCGTGCAACACTAGTAATTGCCAAACAGGGACCCACCTATGCCCCGGCTGCTCCGATCCGTACTCCGCGAGCTTAAACTATAGCCAGACCGGAATCGGCTCGCGCGCCTGGGTGAATCCGTTTACAGGCGTCTTCCCATCGGGCGCGAACACTCACACCGGGCATTCTCACACCGGCACATCGCATCGCCTCACGGTCGCGTCGAGCGATCTGAACCCCGCGCAGAACTCGGGCGCGACCTATTTCGCCGAAGCCCAATATATCACTCCGCATGAATATGCATGGTGCCAGTCACATCCAGGGCAATGTAACATGTATAACAATGCCTCTTATCGCCAGTTCACTGTGAATGGCAGCGGCGACAGCTTTACGTTTTCCGCTGTTGGTTCGACGACGCGAATGCAGCCTGCAATTAACGCGTGGACAAGCGCAACGGTTGCTCAGCTCGAGCCCGATCCCGGTAACGATGGGCTATGGTTCATGGGCTACAAAGTGACCAACCCTTCTGCGGGTGTTTACCACTACGAATACTCTCTCTATAACCAAAACCTCGATCGCTCGATCCAATCTTTCAGCGTGCCCCTCGCACCAGGAGTGAATATCTCGAACATCGGATTTCATGCGCCGCTTCAGGAGCCTGGCTGGGCTAATGACGGCACGTTCAATAATCAGGGCTACAGCAGTGCGCCTTGGACTGTTACTCAGGACGCAAGCTCTATCACTTGGAACTCGGAAACGTTTGCGCAGAATCAGAATGCTAACGCGATTCGTTTCGGCACGATGTACAACTTTCGCTTCGACGCGAATCAGCCACCGCGATCGACCAGCGCCATCGTCGGTTTCTTCAAGACGGGCTCGCCGACGATGGTTGCGATCCAGGGACCAATGGGCGGCGGCACGCCAACTCCCACACCCACAGCCAGCCCCACGCCAACGGCAACTGCGACAGCTAGCCCGACGCCAACATCTACAGCAACTGCTACATTTACGCCTACACCTACAGCTACGGCAACATTCACGCCCACTCCGACGCCCACGCCAACTCTAACGCCCACGCCTTGCATTGGCCCGTATGTGATAAATCAGATAGGCGGCAGCATCGTGCCAGGCACGACCGACATCGGCAATCACGGGGATGATACCGTAACCACCATCTCGCTGCCATTCCCTTACACGTTGTACGACCAGAGCTTCACTTCGATCACTGTGTCGTCCAACGGCAATGCCCAGTTCACGACCATGGCTACCGACTTTACCAACGTCTGCCTGCCGTGGCTCAGCCACAACTACACGATCATGCCGTATTGGGACGACCAGCGCACTGACAATCTAGGTTGGGTCGGCTGCACGACTTACCCGGGTGGCACCTGCGGCATTTACACCTCGGTATCGGGCACTGCGCCCAATCGTATCTTCAACATCGAATGGCGCGCGGTGTATTTCGCCAACACCTCCCAGCAAGCCAACCACGAGCTGAGATTGTATGAGGGGCAGCTACGCTTTGACGTGATCTACGGCACAGTGAGCAATGGTAACACATCGGCCACGGCCGGAGTGCAGAGAGACAACACGTTCTTTACTCAGTACTTCTGCAACGGCACTGGTGGCGCGGCGACTGGCGGACAAAGCTATATCTATATCCCCCCACCCTGCCCAACTCCTACGCCCTCTGCCACTCCGAGTCCAACAGCTTCATTCACGCCAACGCCTACATCAACGGCCACCGCAACTGCCACGCCTACAGCGACCGCCACTGCTACACCGACGGCAACGGCAACAGTCACGCCTACAGCTACCGCCACGTTTACGCCTACTCCAACGCCTATTGGAAGTGCCCCACCTACTGCAACCCCAACGGCTACTGCTACCGCGAGTGCGACAGCTACTCCACGACCTAGCCCGACAGCGAGGCCGAGCCCGATATCGCGGCCTCGCCCAACACCGGCACCCCGCCCGTAGGCGCAGCCGAAAGCCGCTCGGCGGACGCCTTGCCTCTGGCAGCCGGAGGCCGCCGCGGCGACCAAAGGCGGGTCAACACATTGGGAAAATCATTGTCTCCGGACAATTCGATTCAGCTTCGCGGGATTTCGCGCGGCCGCAAAAATTTCAAGAATTTTCTTTACGTCTCTCGTGAAAGCATGAGACAAATGCGGTTCACTTCAACTTCAGCCGCGGTTAACCGCAACCAGGGGATCCAGTACATGTCAAGAATAACGCTTGCCAGTCTAATGCTCACGCTAGTTCTATTTCTCGGGAATAGTTCGGGAAATTACGCAGCCCAATCCAAACAGAAGCCCTCGGACACGCCGAGCGGCACGCTTCAAAAGATGATTGTCGAAAACGGAAGCGTCACAATGGATCTCGATGTCAACCGGTTAAATGGGATCACGTCCACGTCGGCCAGACCGGTCGCGCTGCATTTCACCGTGGCGGCTAACTCTTTCTTTTCGATTGTGGTTTTCAAGGATCTGCTGCGCGGCCCCGAGCCGGGGTCGATGGCACTGATTCCGCAGAACCCTGCCTCGGCCAGCCTCAGCGCCGCCGGCTACAGCGCTCTTCCCATGTCATTAACTGGATCGCTCAAGCAGCTCGCAATCGAAAAAGTTCTGTCGAGCGAGGCCTCCGACCTTGCCGTGCGCGACAACAAGAGTGGGTTTGTCTTTTTCAATGTCGAAGGACACCAGTACTATTATGACGCGAATGCCCGGTTGCTCAGCATCAAGGGTGGACGACTTCTGATTTCAAAAGAGTTTGCCAACGCTCTGGGGCGACCGGCAGAGGCCGGTGCGCTGGTTGGAAGCATTTCTGTCGGCGCAACCATGCAACCCATCGACATCGCACAGCTCGACGCAAACGGCGATGTGAAATCCGAGAAATTGCCGGCACTGAACCAACCCGGCGTCGGGACTGTCCCCGGCCCCGATGTCATCATCGGCACTCTGCTCGACTTGGTGCAATTGACCAATGGTGCAGTCAATGGCCGCGTGGGGGTCTCTCTGGGAACCGATGCCTGTAACCAAGGGACGATAGACGTGGATTGGTTTGCCTTGCCGAACAGCGACCATCCCTTTATTCCGCAGAATCTTTACCGCATGAGCAGCGGCGCCACCAACGACCAGCTATTTGAGCAAATCGGCCAGTCCTGGGGTAAGCATGCATTCACAGCGGCATCGTCAAACAGCTGCGGTTTTGGATGCAATGGCGTAGGCGGCAGCCATCTTGGCTCCGGCTGCTCCGATGCATACGGCGGCGGTTTGAACGGCAGCCAAAGCGGCATCGGTTCGCGCGCATGGGTCAATCCATTTACCGGAGTTTTTCCGGGTTCAACAGCAAACAATCACAACGGGCACAGTCATGATGCAACGTCTCATCGAATGCTTGTTGACGTTAACGACTTGAACACGTCGCTAAACCCGGGGGCGACGTATTTTGCCGAAGCGGAATACATCGTTCCACACGAATACGCCTGGTGCCAGGCCCATCCGGGCCAGTGCAACATGTACAACAACGCTTCGTACCGCCGGTACACAGTAACCGGAATCAACCAGCCCTTTAGCTTTTCTGCCGCAGCCGCCACCGTGCGAGCGCAGCCGGCTATCATGGCGTGGACTGGCGCGACGGTGAATCAACTCGAACCCGATCCGGGCAACGACGGGATTTGGTTCATGGGTTACAAGGTGACGAACCCTTCTGTCGGCGTTTATCATTACGAATACGCGCTCTATAACCAAAACCTCGACCGCTCCATCCAATCTTTTAGCGTCCCTTTTGGACCCGGAGCAAACATCTCTAACATCGAATTTCATGCGCCGATTCAGCATCCAGCCTGGGCAAACGATGGTACGTTCAATAATCAGGGTTATAGCAGCACACCGTGGGTTGGTACCCTAAACGGAAGCTCTATCACCTGGAGCACGGAGACTTTTGTGCAGAATCAGAATGCCAACGCGATTCGCTTCAGCACGATGTATAACTTCCGGTTTGATTCTGATCAACCGCCGCAAGCTGTCAGCGCGACGGTCGGCTTCTTCAAGACAGGCTCACCAATGATGGCTGCGATCCAGGCACCGATGGGAGGCGGCACGCCCAGCCCAACGCCTACGGCAAGTCCAACGCCTACCCCGACTCCGACCGCCTCTCCGACGCCTACTCCCAGTTCAACTTCAACGCCTACTCCTACACCAACCCCAACGCCGACAGCCTGCGCCGGCCTTAACATAACTCAGATAGGCGGCAGTATCGTGCCAGGCACAACGGACTCGGGCAATCACGGGGATGATGTAGTAACCAACGTCGTGCTGCCTTTCTCGTATGCGGCCTGTGGCACGACTTACACAAGCATCAATGTGTCGTCCAATGGCAATGCCCAGTTTACGACTACAGGTACCGACTTTACCAACGTGTGTCTGCCCTGGCTCGACCACAACTGCACCATCTTCTCGTACTGGGACGACCAGCGCACCGATAATCTGGGGTGGGCTGGCTGCACAGGTTTCCCTGGCGGGACCTGCGGCATTTACACCTCGGTGTCGGGCACTGCGCCCAATCGTATCTTCAACATTGAATGGCGCACCGTTTATTTCGCCAACACTGCGCAGCATGCCAACCACGAGATCAGGTTGTATGAGGGGCAAACAAACCGCTTCGATGTGATCTACGGCACGGTGGACAACGGCAACACCAGCGCGACAGCAGGGGTGCAGACGAATAATACGTGCTTTGCTCAGTACTTCTGCAACGGCTCAGGTGGTCCGGCTACTGGCGGATGGACTTTAAGTTCATCAGGGACACCAACGCCAACAGCAACTGTCGCAATTACGCCTACTGCAACACCCACTGCAACACCCACTGCAACGGCCACTGCAACGTCTACAGCTACTGCCACAGCGACGGCAACTGTCACAGCTACAGCCACCGCTACAGCAACGCCGACGGCGACTGTCACAGCCACGGCTACAGCTACTGCTACCGCAACGGCCACGGCAACCGCTACCGCTACCGCTACCGTTACCGCGACTCCGACACCGACAGCTACTATAAGACCTTCTCCTACGCCAAGATTGAAGCCGGCACCAAGACCCCGGCCGACCACGCCTCCGCGGCCGTAGCCGGTATCACGCGATTAAGCATTAGTTGCTAATTTTGGTGAGGGAGTGGTTATTACTGCTTCCAATACTCAACATTCAAACCTCAACTGACAACACTCAATGATAAGTTCCAAAGCATTCCTCACGCTATTATTCGTCAGCCTCAGCTATACCGGCTTTGAGTCGGCCAGCGCGAACATCATCAACATCATGCCGAGCAAGGATAATACTCTGTATGAATACGATCCCGCTGAAGGTGACCACAGCAATGGCGCTGGTTTTCACTTCTTCGCCGGTGAGAACGCAATGGGCGAGATCCGGCGCGGCGTACTCGCGTTCGATATTGCGGGGACAATCCCGCCGGGCTCTACGATCACAGCTGTAAGCCTCAGCATGAACATGTCCATGACGCCTACCGGTGCGGTAACTGTCGAGCTGCACAAGCTGCTTGCCGATTGGGGGGAAGGAACCTCACACGCGCCCATGGGAGAAGGTGACGGAGCACCGGCTACACCTAACGATGCAACATGGCGGCACCGTTTTTTCGACAGCGTCTTTTGGACAACACAGGGAGGCGATTTTTCTGCAACCGTGAGCGCAAGCCAGTCGGTCGCAGGTACCGGACAGTATACATGGAGCTCAACGCAGATGATTGCTGATGTGCAATCATGGCTGGACAATCCCGGCAGCAATTTTGGCTGGCTTGTGCTGGGTGACGAGACTGGGGGCGCAACCGCGAAGCGGTTCGATACCAGGGAGAGCGCGAGCCCACCTGTGCTGACCATTCAATACACAGGGGCACCCAGAGCCAGGCCTACTCCAAGGCCTCGGCCGACGCCAGCTCCGAGACCCTGATTGGCATCGATCGGTGAGAAGTGCTCACTGACCGCGGTTCATGACTAAGGTGTCGTTCGGGTTAGAAATCTAGCTGAGAAGCTCGAGCGGATTCCCGCGCGAAATAAGCCTCCCGGATTCGAGGATCAATACTTCCTGACAGATTTCGATCGCCTCAGCGGGATCGTGAGCCACGTAAAGTATCGGGATACTGAATTCGTCATGCAATGAACGAAGCTGTTGGAGAATGGTTTCCCTTTAATCTGGCGTCGAGCGCAGTAGAGGCTCGTCCAGGAGCAACAAACGCGGCGCCGACAGTAACGCACGCGCGATTACGATCCGTTGATTTTCACCGCGGGAAAGAGACCGGACAGCCCGATCGAGCAATGGGTAGTGGGTCAGCTTGAATTGGTAACTGTTTGATTAAAACTAAGTGAAGATCAGCTTG